>Ga0070727_10000602_pt1 | contig 43258 bp, 38 predicted proteins | sample tdAd472_FD_66722 | JGI IMG/M metagenome (GOLD analysis project Ga0070727, IMG submission 66722) | Marine sediment microbial communities from the Atlantic coast under amendment with organic carbon and nitrate - tdAd47.2 | ecosystem: Environmental > Aquatic > Marine > Coastal > Sediment | place... | reverse complement strand
GTCTCTTTTGAAAAACGCTCCAACGCGCCGGTCCACTTTTTGAACGGTTTGAAATTTTTGGAACGAATTTCCATCGTGTTGAACAGCCCATCCAAAGTGACCTTTTTGGCGATTGAGGGTGATGGGTATAGGAGAAAAACGGACAAAAAGACCGTGAGGGCCAGCGCAAAAAATCGAAAAATCCCGGTTTTGCGGTCGTTCAACATTTCGGCAGTCACATCAGACCGACCAGAAGGGGGCGTGGCAAAAAGATGGCGCTGGTCTCTTGGTTTCCCGTTTCGAGCATAACTGAGAAAAACAGGGCTTGCTCGGAATTGAAAAGACTGTCGACCGTGCGCCAAGTCCCATTTGTCCATTCAACGGCTTTGATAAAAACAGGATGGGAGTTGGATAGACTTTTTTTCGGAAAATCAGTTGCCGAATTTGGCGGGGTCAATTGAAGACCGCTTTTAACGAGGACCGTTTCCAAAAAGCTGGCATGGAAACTGCGCGCTTTAAGCGCAAAACTTTCAGGAGCAAAAAAGGAAACGGCTTTTAGGGCGGCCAGCGTGATTCCAGCAGAATTCGGAGTGATTCTAGGCGCCGCTTCTTCTTCTTTGAAAGCGCCTGAGAGTTCGTCCCATTGGGGAGCCAGCTTGTCTCGAAAGAGTTCGAAACCAGCGGCTTCATAACCGAAATCCGACAACAACCGTCCAGCTTCGATGAGTCCGTATATGGACGAGGCGAGTTCGACAGAGTTTTTGCCTGGATCGATTTTCAGGCTTTTAGCGAAACTTTCCGCAAGAGAAAGCGCCAAGTGTTTTTGCCGTTCGTTTTCCGTTGCTATTGCAAAACGTCCGAGCGCTTGAATGGAGATTGCCTTTTCGAATGGCGTGACCGGCGGCAAAATCATTAAGGCCTTAAGAGAGCCATCGGTGGTCTCTAAGAGGGCGGGCCTCTTGAGTTTCCCGTTTAGGAAATTTTGCCAATTCGGGTGAGAGGTCCCGTTGGAAGACAGAGCGAGTTGTGAAAACGCCCAGAGGGCTACCGCTTGGTCGATCGCCCTTGGAGGAAGGACTTCGTCTGTTTTCCTCCTGACGAAAATTCCCCCTTTCGTTTTCAGTTGGTGCCCAATAAGGCTTGCCAGTGCCGATAATTGTTCGGCATCGACTTTAGTTTTCTTCGTAAGATTGGCTGCGTTCGAGTCCAAAGCCAGAAGCTTAATAATCGCCCAGGCATGAGCGCTTGGCGTGACGGTGTCGTCAAGCGTCTCTTTTTGCCATTGGAGCGTTCTTGCTGGGTCCGAACCTGAGGGGGCCGAAAACTGGGGGCGCGCCTCGTTATAAACTTTTCCGATTGGGTGTTGCGCCGCCCCTATTCCGGTGGGGAGTAATTTTTCGATTACCGATGCGACGCCCTTTGCTTCCAACGGCTCGCCCAAGCCTGGTTGCAATAGAATGTGTTCTAGGTTTTTTTGGGCGCTCCAAGCGGCAAGGCGATTGATGTCATCTGCCGAGGCAGGTGTGTTCGCGGCTAGACCGGCAGTCAGCAGCGCAATTGAAAGAACTGTTCGCTTCAACATTGAACCCATTTATCCAACGGTGAAACCGGCGTCCTCGATAGCGCAGGAGATGTAGGTTGGGTTGGTCGTTGTATCGTCATAGTCGACGTAGGCCGTCTTTTCTTCCAACGATACCGAGGCTTTCAGGACGCCCTTACTTTCCGCGAGCACCTTTTTCAAGCGGTTGGAACAGCCATCACATTTCATGCCGTTAACGGTTAGGGTTACTTGAGCCATTTTTGTCTCCATATCAAAAGCTCGAAGGTTGTGAACGGTAATGTGACATGGGGAAATACCCAGAAAATGACGGCTTTGTAGCAAAGTATGTCAATTCCGATGCTTGCCAAAAACTGTCACCATTTTCCGTTTCGATAGACAAACTTCCGACAAGGAATGCCGCCAAATTGAGGGTGTAGACACCTTGGTTCACCCTTGGTGCTCATGACCCCAAGAACGGTGCCGCCGGACTTCCTCCCCGGACCTGGGTCACCCTCCGGACTCGAAAGCCCCATGGTCCGGCGGCACCACCTCGGGGGCGGTTTTGATAATGGAGATGGCAATGAAGGGTATTCTCGGCGCGAAGCTTTCGGGCTTTTTTGGCTCCCACATGGGGATGATGGTTCTCTGCTGTGCGGCGATGGTCGCCGCTATTTTTATGTTCTCCGGTAGCGAAGCTTCGGCCTTGTCGGCTTGGGCCCCCTTGCTTGCCTGTGTCGGCATGCATTTGGTGATGCACAAGTTCATGGGGCACGGAGAAGATGGAAAGTCTTGCCACGGAAGCAAAAAAACCGAGACCCCCAAAGAAAGTTCCGCTCCGGCGCTAGAGGCGAAACCGGTCCCGGTTCGGGTCTCCCAGAATTCCTAAGGGAAGTTGTAGGAGAGGGATGATGTCGGTAGAAACAGCCAATCATGGAGCGTTGCCAGTCAAAACCAAGGCGGCGGTTAAGAGCCGAAAGCTGTTGTATGTGCTGCCTGTTGCGGTTTTCGTGGTGATCGCCATTGCGTTTGCGATCGGCCTGACGCTCGATCCCAAAAAGCTGCCGTCTATGCTGATTGGCAAAACCGTGCCGGAGTTCGATCTGCCGCCTGTCGCCGGGCGGGATCCGTCGACAGGCTTGTCGACGGCCAACCTTAAGGGGCAGGTTTCGCTGGTGAACGTTTGGGCGTCGTGGTGCACCGAATGCAAGGCCGAGCATCCCTTCCTCATGGAGCTTGCGGCCAGCGGCGTCGTTCCCGTCCATGGACTGAATTACAAAGACAAGCCGGTCGATGCCCAAAACTGGCTCGACAATCTTGGCGATCCTTATGAGAGAACCGGGGTCGACCGCGATGGCCGTGTGGCGATCGACTGGGGGGTATACGGCGTCCCAGAAACCTTCCTCGTCAATAAAAAGGGCGAGGTCGTTTACAAACACATTGGTGCGTTGTCGTGGAAGTCGTTCGACGAAAAAGTTCGTCCGCTCCTGAAACAGATGAACGAACAGACATCGTTCTAGCGCTTTCAGCCCAAGGGGTTTTTCAATGATTACCGAAATCGGACACTATGCGCTGGTGTTGGCGCTCTTTGTAGCGCTCTTCCAGGCGACGGTTCCTCTTTATGGAGCCTGGAGGGGAGATATCCAGTGCATGAGAACGGCAAGCTCGTCGGCGACGGTTTTGCTGCTTTTGATCGGCGTATCGTTCGGCGTTTTGACTTATGCCTACGTTACATCCGATTTTTCCGTGCTCAACGTGGCTCAAAACTCCCACTCGGCCAAGCCGTTCCTTTACAAAATCTCCGGTGTTTGGGGGAACCATGAAGGATCGATGCTGCTGTGGGTTTTGATTCTCGCTCTGTTTGGTTTCGCCGTCGCTCTGTTCGGTAGAAACATCCCGCAAACCTTGAAAGCCCGTGTGATTTCCGTCCAGGGTATGATCGCCTTGGGCTTTTTGGCGTTTGTTCTTTTCACCTCCAACCCATTTAAGCGGCTTTTTCCGCCGCCGCTCGACGGCAACGGTCTCAATCCGATTTTGCAAGACCCGGGCTTGGCCTTGCATCCTCCCTTTCTGTACCTGGGGTATGTGGGCTTTTCCGTCGCTTTTTCTTTCGCCATCGCGGCGCTGATCGAAGGCCGGGTCGACCCCGCTTGGGGACGCTGGGTGAGGCCCTGGACGCTGGCCGCCTGGTGCTTCCTAACGCTGGGAATTGGGCTCGGGTCTTGGTGGGCTTATTACGAACTGGGCTGGGGCGGCTGGTGGTTCTGGGACCCCGTGGAAAACGCCTCTTTTATGCCGTGGTTGGTCGGTACGGCGCTGCTCCATTCGGCGATTGTCGTCGAAAAGCGGGATAGTCTTAAGGCTTGGACGGTCCTGTTGGCGATTATCGCCTTCGCCATGAGCCTCCTGGGGACGTTCTTGGTCCGCTCCGGTGTCCTCACTTCGGTGCATTCATTCGCCAGCGACCCAACGAGAGGGGTTTTCGTTCTGGCGTTATTGATCGCTGCTGTCGGCGGGTCTTTGATGCTTTTCGCCTTTAGAGCGTCGGAGTTGAAAACGGGAGGCCTTTTTGCCGGCGTATCCCGGGAAGGGGCGCTGGTCGCCAATAACCTCCTGATGAGCACGGCGGCGGCGACGGTACTTTTGGGGACCCTTTATCCCCTATTTGTCGACGTGATGGGCGCCGGAAAAATTTCGGTGGGAGCGCCGTTCTTCAACAATACCTTCGTTCCCCTCATGGTTCCCCTGGTGGTCCTGATGGGGATAGGACCTCTTATGTCGTGGAAAAGAAGCGATCTGCAGGGTGTCTATCAGCGTCTACGCATTGTCGTGGCGGCGGCGGTCATTGGCGCGCTCTATGCCTGGGCGGAAGCTGAACAACAATCGATTTGGGCCGCAACCGGCTTCGGGCTGTCCGTTTGGCTCGGTCTTGCGACATTGGTGGAGTTTGCCGACCGGATTAAACTATTCCGAACTTCTCCGATTTCTTCGGCTAGAAAAGCGCTGCGTGTTCCTGGGTCTGCATATGGAATGACCTTTGCCCATTTAGGCGTTGCGATTGTCATTGCGGGAATCACCGGCGTTTCGTTCTGGCAGGAAGAAAAAATTCAGGTAATGAAAATCGGCGATACGGTCGCCGTCGGCGGGCATGAGTTGACGTTGCAGAATGTCCGGGAAGTCATGGGGCCAAATTACAAGGCCGAACGGGCGACGTTTGAGGTGCGCCGGGATGGAGAACCCATAACGTTTCTTTATCCTGAAAAGCGGGTCTATTTGGCGCGCAATCAGCCAACGACAGAGGCGGCAATCGATACGACATGGATTCGGGATCTCTACGCGGTTCTTGGCGATCCCGACGACCAGGGGGGATGGGTTACGCGCCTCTACTTCAAGCCATTTGTACCCTGGCTATGGGTTGGCGCTTTGTTGATGGCGTTAGGCGCTGTTGTGTCGCTTGCCGACCGGCGGTTCCGTCTAGGTGCGCCGACCAAGTCACGGCCTAAAGCTTTGTCGGCGAATGCCAAAGCGGTAGAGGCGTCCTGATCATGAAGCGTATCGTTTTTCTCTTTCTTGTTGCCGTGTTGAGCGCCACTTCGGCCTTGGCTGTAGAGCCCGACGAGGTGCTTGACGATCCGGTACTTGAGGCGAGGGCCCGGGAAATCAGCAAGAACCTTAGGTGCGTCGTTTGCCAAAACCAGTCGATTGACGAGTCCAATGCCGATCTTGCCAGAGACTTGCGGATACTGGTCCGGGAGAGATTGGTCGCTGGTGATAGCGACCAGGAAGTCATTGATTTCGTCGTCGCACGTTATGGAGATTTCGTGCTCCTAAATCCCCCGATGAAGGGAATTACCTATGCGCTTTGGTTCGGCCCTATCGGGTTCGCCGGGATCGCGGGCCTTTCTGGTTTTTTCTACTTCAGGCATCGGTCGAAATCCCGGGCGGGTGAAATGGAACTATCGGATGCCGAAAAAATGAGGCTTGCCGAAATTCTTAAATCGGATGGATGAGATTCAGTATGACTTTTTGGATCGTTGTCGGCGCTCTTACTGTCGTTAGTTTGTTGGTTCTGGCTTGGCCGTTGTTGAAGAAAAGACCAACACGGTTCCAGCCGGAAAATGTGCAACTGACCGTTTACAAGAACCAGTTGATCGAAGTGGACCGGGATCTTGAACGAGGCGTTATCGGGGAAGTCGAGGCCGATGCCGCCCGAACGGAAGTGCAGCGCCGACTCATCAGAGCGGCGGAAGAGAAAGAAGAAAATCACCGTCCCGTCTCCGGTTTGGTTAAGGTTGTGTGTTTGGGGTTTGCGTTGCTCGTGCTTCCCGCTGGAGCGTTTGGGCTCTACGGCGCAATAGGCGCTCCGGGAGCGCCGGACAAGCCGTTGGCCGAAAGAACCGAGGAGCAGAAGCAGGCCGCCGAATGGGAACAATTTAACGCAATGGCTGAAAAACTGGCGGCGCGTCTAAAAGAAACCCCCAACGATTTGAAGGGGTGGGCGATGCTCGGGCGGTCCTACCGGGTGCTAAACCGTCTTGAAGACAGCCTGAAAGCCTATGAAAAGGCTTTTGCCTTGGCCCCGGCCGATACAAAAATCGCCTTGGCTTACGCCGAAACCATGATCTTTTTTGACGATAACATCGTCTCGAAAAAAGCCCGCGGCATTCTTGAGGAAATCGTTGCCGCCGAGCCTAAAAACCTTAAAGCGCGGTACTATTACGGCTTGGTTTTGTCGGAAACCGCCGAGGAACTCCCCAAAGCGATAGCGGTCTGGAAATCGCTGGAAGCAGATTCCCCTCCAACGGCGACTTGGCTGACATCTCTGCGGGAGCAGATCCGGCGGGCCGAGGAAAGTCTCGCTCAACTCCGAAAGAGCTAAAAACTTGTGACAAATTGTGTCAGGCGGAACTCTTGGCACAGATTGTCATTAAGTTCCCGCCGGTGCGACAAAGTTCTGAAACCTGAACCCCTGAAAATCCTCTTTTCAGATAAAGAGTGAGCAGGGTGCCGCGATGAATGCCAAGTCCGCCGATTCCAATCAAAACGATGAATGTGATGGTATCGCGTGCGACCTGCTTGATGGGGTCATGAACGACGTCGAACGGTCTCTAAATGAACTCTTTGGATATGCCCGCATGTTGGGGGTCGACCTTGAAAAGGTCCGGCTGGAGGTAGAGGTCATGCTGGCCAAGGAGCTGCAAGAGGAGAACCGTCGGCTCAATGGATAAAACGAATGAGACTTAAACAACAGGTAACGACCTTTGCGACTGCACTCGCAATCGTATCGATTTCACAGACAGCTTGGGCGGAAGAGATGTATCTGAACCAGCTTCCGCGAATAACCGGAATTTCGTTCTCGGGCCAGGAAGTGGGGACGGTAAAAGTCGCATCGCCTTACGGCATATTTTCCGTTGCTCGGGACGGAGTGATGTCCAAGTTTTCAAAGGATGCAGGAGCTCTGTTCGAGTACGTCGAGCATCCCGAGAATCCTCAAATCATTTATTCGAGCGGCTACAAGTCCAAAACCGAAAAGTTGGGCGTCGTTAAATCGAGCGACGGTGGCAGGACTTGGCGGAAGATTTCCAATGGCGGAAAAGAGCCTATCGCTTTTCGGGCAATGGCAATCAGCCCGTCCAATCCCGAAGTAATTTTTGGGATTGATGAACAGCTATACGTCAGCCGGGACGGGGGCAGGCTCTGGGATGTCGTCGGCGAGGTTCCCGGAGACGTGTTCGATCTTGCCGTCGCGAGAGATAACCCGAAGACGCTGTACTTGGCGTCGCGCGAGGGGCTGTTGGTCAGTATGGATGGCGGAAGCGAGTGGAAGTCCGACCATCCGGAAAAAGCGCCGGCGACGATGGTCCGCGTCGACAAGGATGGCAATGTTTTCGCCTTTTTGTATGGGTACGGTTTGGCGGTGAAACCCGCCGGAAAGGGCGAGTGGAAAACGCTTTCAAAGAACTTCGGCCAGCGCGCGCTTGTTGAATTTGCCGTTGATAACGATGATCCGGATTCCATGATGGCGGCAACGGATACCGGGGCAGCAGTCGTCAGCGCCGACGGGGGAAAAAACTGGCGGAGTTTCGAGGGGATCGCCTATTCGACCCCGGAGCGCATTGCTCAGGGAAAGAAGCTGTTCAAGGACAACTGCGTCGCCTGTCATGGCGAAAACGGGATTGGCGAAAAGCCGGGCGATCCTGGCGCCAAGGATGAAAACGGTCAGTTTGTCGCCCCGGCCCTGGATGACAGCATGCACGGCTGGCATCACGCGGATGACCAACTGATCGAGACCATTATGGAAGGTTCCCCGCGCAATGAGCGGATGATTGCTTGGAAAGAGCATTTTTCCCGCAAGGATGCGGAAAGTCTCGTTGCCTACATCAAGAGCCTGTGGAGCTTTGACAGCATCGCCTGTCAGGGCCCCAGGCATATGAGCTGCATGCGTTAGGATGACGAGCAATGATTGAGATCGCAGGCATTGGCATCGCTTCGGCATTTTTGGCGGGACTGGTTTCTTTCCTGTCGCCGTGCGTTCTGCCGATGGTGCCGGGTTATGTCTCCTATGTCGCCGGGAAGTCCCTGGAAGAAGTGCGTGCGGTCCAATCTTTCCGTTCACGGCTTCAGATATTGAGTTTGAGCGGCAGTTTCGTCGTCGGCTTTTCTTTGGTTTTTATTGCTTTGGGCGCGGGCGCAACGGCGGTTGGGAGATACCTGCTCCTCTATCGCTACGAAGCCAATCTCGTCGCCGGGTTTATTATCGTTTTGTTTGGCCTGCAACTGATGGGGCTGTTGCGCCTTAATTGGCTTAACCGGGATTGGCGTCTTAACCTCGACGCTGCAAGAGGGACGCCTCTCGGCTCGTTTCTCCTCGGCATGGCTTTCGCATTTGGCTGGACACCCTGTATTGGTCCGATCCTTGGCGCGATTTTGACCGTTAGTGCGACCACGCTGAATGTTGAGCAAGGGATTGCCTTGTTGTCGATCTATTCGCTCGGTCTCGCCATTCCTTTTCTGTTGGTTGCGGCGTTTACGCAAAGCTTCATGGGTCGCCTGCGCCGATTGGGCAGCATGGGAGCGATTCTTCACAAGGTTTCGGGAGGCCTTTTGGCCGTGGTCGGCGTCGCCATGATGACCGGTTATCTGAATTCGGTCGGCACTTGGTTGCTCGATGCCTTCCCGTTCTTTCAAGAGCTGATCATTTAGGGCGATGCGTATGGCGGCGGATATCAAGCTGATCGGGATGTTGGTTTTGGCGATTGCCGCCATTCCCTTCGTCAGCAAAGCCGAGACGGAGGGGGAGGCCATCTATTTCCGCGTCTGTGCGACGTGCCACGGTGAGGATGGGGAAGGCGCCATGCCGGGGATTAAGAACCTAACCGGCAAGGATGGCGTCTTTTCCAAACCGGATGCCGAGCTTTTAAAGAGCGTTATTACGGGTGTCGACCGTCCGGGAATGGAAACGCCGATGCCGCCAATGGGGGGAGACGATGAATTGACGGAAGCCGACCTAAAAAAGGTTCTGAGTTTTATGCGGGGGGAATTTGGTAAGTGAAAATTTTATTCAGGAGATGGTTGAAATGAAACCCTCACGCGTCGTTTTCGCCGCTTTGGCCGGTACGTTTTTTGCGACGGCAGCCTTTGCCGACCCCGTACTTTATGTGGCGGCGGGTTCCGCCAATAAAGTATTGGCGGTTGACCCAGTCGCCAACAAGGTCATTCAGCAGTTTGACGGGATTGAAAACCCCCATGCTCTTGTGACGACGTCGGACGGTGAATACGTCATTGCAGGCAGTCTTAAGGAAAAAAGAGATAAGACGGACGCCAAGGCCAAACCGGAAAGTACGATCTATATCGTGCATCCGGCCCATGGCCATGTCATGTCGACCATGCCCGCCGTTGGCATGATCCATCATCAGGCAATCACTCCCAACGACCGTTACGTCATTTCCACCCATCCGACTCAAGGCGCTATCAGCTACGCCGATTTGGAAGGGGATGGGGGCGTGAAGATGCTGAAAACCGGGCCATCGCCGAATTACACCGTGATTACCAAGGATGGAAAAACCGCATTTGTCAGCAATAGCGGGGATGGAACGGTATCGGAGATCGATTTGACGTCCTGGACGGTGAAGCGGCAGATCAAAGTAGGTGGTTTCCCGGAGCATATGGCCCTTTCAAAGGATGAGAAAACGCTCTTTTCGATCAATCCGCGTGGGGGAAATGTTTCCGTGATTTCGATTGCGGACGGGAAGGTTCTCAAAGAACTTGACGTTGGCAAGGGCGCTCATGGCCTGGGACTGTCCGAAGACGGTAAGACGCTATTCGCCACAAGCAAGAAACGCGAGGTCTTAGTCGCCTTTGATTTGGAAAGCGGTAATGTCCGGGAATTGCCCCTTTCGCCCGCGCCCTATCATTTGGAAGCCGTTAAGGGGACCGGAAAGGTTTACGTTTCCAGCAGGAAGGCCCCGAAAATCTGGGTTGTGGATCCCCAAAAAATGGAGGTGGTGGGTGAAATCGCCATCAGTGGCGAGGGCCATCAAATGGCACTCGGTAATCTCTAAAAGGATAGAGGTATGACAACGAGGATAAATATTTTTCCGGTTTTGGCGGCGGTTTTACTGCTTTTGGGGTTTTCGCAGGCTTGGGCCGATAGCGCGAGTTTGAGCGCGCCCCAGGAAGATCGGATCAGAGAGATTGTCGCCGACACGCTGCGTCAAAAGCCGGAGCTGGTTCTAGAAGCTCTGAAAACATTGGAGGAAAGACAAAAAGCGGCTGAGGAAGCCAAAATTCAGGAACAGCTTTCGGTCAACGAAAAAAGTTTGTTCCAGCATCCGGACGACCCGGTTGGGGGGAACCCAAACGGCGACGTCACGCTCGTTGAATTCTTCGATTACCGTTGTCCCTACTGCAAAAAGGTGCACCCGGATGTTATGACGCTCCTCAAGGAAGATGGAAATATCCGGTTTGTTTACAAAGAATTCCCAATCCTGGGGCCGCAGTCCGACATGGCGGCGCAAGCGGCGCTTGCTTCGCAGGTGTTGGAAAAATACCAACAATTCAACGATGCTCTGATGACCGCGAGAGGCAGCTTCTCCCCGGATCACATCTTCGGAATCGCCGAAAAGACGGGCATGGACGTTAAGGCTCTTCAGCGCGCTATGGAGGCCTCCAAGGATAAGAACGATAAGATTCTCCGGCGGAATCTGGAGCTGGCCGCCAGGTTAAATATTACGGGAACCCCGGCTTTTGTCATCGGGGGGCAGGTTATCAGAGGCGCTGTCGATCTTGAGACCTTGAAGCTTTTGGTTTCAGAGGCACGGGCAAAAAAGAAAGAGAGTTAGGTAATGAACCTGAAAAATAAAATTCCTCAATTGCTTATCGGCGCGTTTTTGGTCGCAGGCGGAGCCGTCTTCGTTTCGAAGATTTTTTCGTCGCCAGGCGGCGCCATGATTGTCGACGTGAAGGTTCCGGCTTTGTCAGATATGGCGAAAGACGGCAAGAAAGCCTTTGATGCGAATTGCGTCGCCTGCCACGGTGCGAACGCTTCGGGAAGCGAGAAGGGACCACCGCTCATTCACAATTATTACAACCCCGGACACCATGCCGACCAAGCCTTTTACTTGGCGGCAAAACGAGGGGTCCAAATGCATCATTGGCAGTTCGGGAATATGCCGCCCCAACCTCAGATAAACGAGCGTGAAATGGCGAAGGTCATTCAGTACGTCCGCGAACTCCAGAGGGCAAACGGCATCTTCTACCGGCAACACCAAATGTAGTTTCAGGTCCTATCAAAAGGGCTGCTTGTAAAGGGGCGTTGGAGAGCGCTGAACCCTTTGAACAAGCCAAGGAGACAACAAATGAAATTTATGACAACATCATCCGTGGTCATCGCTATCGGTGCGGCTGTCTTTTCAGTGAGTACGGCGTCGGCGGCCGGTCATCAGGGCATGATGGGGCCGACCGTCATGGAAGATTCCATGCTCAAGGCATGTGACCGGCATGACAGCACCAAAAAGGATTGCCATATTCATGACCGGGATGCCTTCCTGCATATGTCGGCGCACGTCCCAGGGGAGGGGCAACCTCATGCCTGGGTGGAATACCGCAAGTGGCAAAAATGGAACGAAAACCGTAAACGCTAAATCATTGATGCGGGCCTCCTGTGGCCATAAAGAGGCCCGCTTTTTTTTTGAAAAGGAAATGCAAATGAGACGTAATAAATATTTTTATGGTGCGGCGGCTATCGGAACTGTTCTGCTCGTTGCGGCGTCACAAACCGCGCTGGCGCATGGTGGCGCAACCGGGGTGGTCAAGGAGCGTATGGACTTGATGTCGTCGATTGGCGACCGGATGAAGGTGATCGCCGCCATGGTTAAGGGTGAAAAATCCTTCGATGCTGAAACTTTGGCGGTTAAAGCGGGAGAAATCGCCGAACGCGGGCCAAAGGTTGCTCCCACCTTTCATGAAAAGAATCTGGATGAGCCGTCTGAAGCGCTTCCAGCCATCTGGACCGATTGGGACAAATTTGAAGGCTTGACCCAGGACCTTACCCGCGAAGCCGCAAAGCTGGCGGCAACGGCGAAGGACGGAGATAAGCGAGCTGTTATGGTCCAGTTCGTTAAGTTGGGGAAGGTCTGCAGCGCCTGTCACACGGATTATCGGAAAAAGAAAGATCACTAGTTAGGACGCGCCGCCCCATGTTGAATGCTTTTCGAATTTCAGGGTTTGTGATTGCCTGTCTCTTCACGGTCTCTACATATGCCGCCGAGCCCAAGGACCCCGGTGATAGAGGTGAGTACGTGTTCAACATGGGGGGATGCGCCTCCTGCCATACGGATGGAAAAAACAAGGGCGCCCCCCTTGCCGGAGGGCTTGCCCTGAAGACGCCGTTTGGGACGTTTTATAGCCCCAACATTACACCGGATCCCGAAACGGGGATTGGCGGGTGGACGGATGAGGAGTTCATTCGAGCGATGACCGATGGTATTTCGCCTGAGGGAAAACACTATTTTCCAGCCTTCCCCTATACCTCTTACGCCAAGATGACGCGCCGGGACTTGCTCGACCTAAAGGCCTATCTTGATTCAATCCCACCGGTTCAAAAAAGCTCGCCCGAGCATGACCTTGCCTTTCCTTTTAATATGAGAGTGTTGGCGGGGGCTTGGAAGGCCCTGTTTTTTGAAGACGACGGGTTCCAGAAAAATCCCGACAAAAGCGACGCTTGGAATAGAGGGGCTTACATCGTCAACGGCCCCGGGCACTGCGTTGAATGCCATACGCCGCGCAATCTTTTTGGCGCCATTGTAAAAGATAAAGCGCTTGAAGGAGTGGCGACGGGAGCCGAGGGGGAGAAGGTGCCGGGTATTGTCGCCAATGGAAACAATGGGTTCTCGAAATGGAAGATGAACGACATCGTTTTTGGCCTTCAAACCGGCATGACGCCTGACGGCGACTTTCTTGGTGGAACGATGGGAAAGGTGATCGCCAACACGACCGGAAAGTTGAGCGACGCCGACTTGCAAGCGATAGCGACCTACCTGAATGATCCAGAATAAATATCATGGCGCGCTCACTTAAATGGTTCACGGCCAGTGCAATCTTGATTGCTGTTGCCTGGCTGGTTTTGGGGGATCTGCCAATTGACGCGATAACGCGAGAGCAGGTTGTTGAGTGGGTAGGGCAAACCGGAGCGCTTGGCCCTGTCCTAATCATTGCTCTGATGACTGTGGCAATTGTTTTCAGCCCTTTACCGAGCGCGCCAATCGCCTTGGCATCCGGTGCTTTATACGGCCACTACTTCGGGAGTCTGCTTGTCGTAGCCGGAGCCGTTATCGGCGCTATGGCCGCATTCGCCATTTCACGTTATGCCGGACGGGATGCAGTCATACGCTGGCTCGGCGAAGATTTGCACAATATTCCCTGGCTGCAAGCGGCCAGGAGCCAGAACAGCCTCACCGCAATTGTCTTTTTCTCGCGTATGATCCCGTTTATTTCCTTCGATGCGATCAGTTGGCTCGCCGGCCTCACCCCAATTACCTCGGTAAGATTTTTTTGGGCGACCGCCCTTGGAATTCTTCCCATGAGCTTCCTGCTCGGCCATTTCGGCTCGGAACTCGGTTCATTGGAAAGCGAAGTGGTGGCCTGGGCCTTTGCCGGACTGGGAGCTCTGTTCGCAGCCATGATCGGATGGAAAGCTTTACGCTCACCCAAAAAGAAGACTTAAGGAACTGCTCCGAAAAGCCGATCAGCGCCAATCTCTAGCGCATCCGCTATCTTTCCAACCACCTCAACGGTTGGGTTCCGCACCCCACGCTCAACACCGCTGATATAGGTGCGATGCAGTCCTGATTCGAAGGCAAGCTCTTCCTGGGACCAGCCTTTTTGACGGCGGTACTTCTGCACGTTGATCCCAAGCTGCTTGCGAATATCCATAAACGCAAGGTCGCCTGATTGTAGAAAATCAGTCTACAGACGATGAGTCACAATAGTAGTTGCAGCTTTTGATCGCATATGTAGATTATAAGTAACGCTTTTTTTGTCTCATTGGGGAGGAGATATGACTTATTCGCATGGAGGGACATGTTCATTTTGTGGCACTGAGGTCGATGCTGATTTTTGTGTTTGCAAAGGTTGTGGGGCTAAGTGGCAAGAGAAGAATGCAATTCTGCAGATGCTCGCTGGGTTTCTGGCTTTTGGGGCCGTTGCATGGGGCATAGCCATTGTTGGAAATATCATCGGGAGTGGAGGAATGGCTCTCGTGGGCATTTTTCTCTGTGTCATTTGGGGCGGAAGCTTTTTACGGCCCCAATGGCCGCTGGCCGAGCAAAAGCTGGCCAGCGGTGGTATCGGTGAATGTCTATGGGTGATTTAGCGATCTAACGGCCCTACATTTGCATGGGCAATATTTTTTGTCGGTACTTTCACTCTCGCAACTTCTGCCGGGTTGGGAAAAGGGCAAATGGCAGGGTAGGGACCAGGAAGGATTTTCGACCTACCGGCTGACCGACGACCATAGTGCGTCGATGCTGTTTTGCTTGAGAAATGCCCCATCAGAGCCGCAATTTCCTCCAGCAGGAGAAACTGCTTCCAATTGGCTGCCGCTTGGTGTCTGGCGGAGTACAGGGTGTATCTCTTCTTTCGGCGCGGCCAAAGCTCCTTGTTCGCATTGCAAAGAGCCCTTCGCGCAGATCCAACTTTTCTTTCAAAAACGTCGGTTTTCTGCAGAAGTTGAACATAACCGATCAAGATTTCTATTGAGCTCAAAAGATCATCGCATTGGTTTTCCATGGGAATGGACCTAGCTTTCCCATGGGCTCGTCCATTGGTGTTCTTGGCATTCTGAACGCATACCCTAAAAAAAGACCGATCGGGGGACACTTGGATCGAAGCATTTGCCCACTCAATGGGCCTGAGCCCGGTTAGCGTCCCGCATGTCAAAAGCATGGCTGCAAAAGCAGCAGAAGGGACATCACTTCGACTTTTGGCTTTTGCTGACTTTTGTTCCAGATGAATGACTAGCCGTTCCAGATCTTCGGGCGGGAGTTTCTTAATTTTAAGTGCTGAGGTTTGATCCGAGCATTTTTTGGACGGGGGTAAGTCGTGTTTTGCCAATTCGTTTGTGAAGCAATCGCCAAAGGCATTGCTGCAAGCCGCAATGTATTGTCTCCAGGTCGCCTTTGACCAATTTGGTTTGTTGCTGACCAACCATTTGACGAACTGGCTAGCTGAAATTTCATTGCCGCTGGGCCCAAGTTCAGAATTGGCTCGCTGAATGAGTTGGTTGGCCTTGTTTAAGTAGGCTTGCTCAGTCTTTCTTGTTCGGGTCTGAATAACATGCATTTTTACATTTCTCCCCACGTTACTTGGATTGTTTCAGGTAAGCTAAGTCGAAGTGGAGGAAACGCTGGTTGCAGGTCCCCGCAACCAATAAAAAAGCCCGTTAGATCAACGATCTAGCGGGCTTTGTGATTCTGGGGCAAAGAGGCCGAAATCAAGCCGGGTAATCAATAGGTAAACATCGCAAAACCATCTCTGACCCGCTTGGACATAGGTGAGCGCGAGATGCGTTAAATAACCTCTTTGGAGGGCGATCCACTGCCCTGATAATATTGATAGTATGACATATACGGTTTTTTGCTACCTTACGCGATCAAGCATAAGTTGATCGGGCGTGGATAGAGATTTAGTCTGCTTCTTCTTAAACTTGTTTGTCGTGATCAGTTCTCAGCAAAGAGTTGAGGGGGCAAAATGGGAAGAGTACGGAACTTGTTGCTGAAGGTGTTGCTCGTTTTGATGGTGGCAGGGTGCCAAACGACGGAGTCCCTGAGCCCCAGAGAAGCTGAGCAGCTTTCCGTTGAACTCCAGACAGTCCCCTTTGCGCCGCCGCCCAGAGATATAAATGATATTATCCGGTTGTTGGACGATCAGCCATCGCGAAACTTGCCGGAGATTGCACGCAATATAGAGATTGCAAACAGTTTGCCGCCGAAAAATGCTGGGCCGGATCAGCGTGCCCTGTTTTTCCTGAAAAGGGCCAAAGCCGCAATGGATATGGGGAAGGAAAAACAGAGCCTAGACGATATCCGGGACGCTGCACGGTTTGTACGACAAGCGAAAAAATTGCCCCAGAAGGTGAGGGGCCGCATCGAATATCTTCATGCATTCCAGGAATTTGCCTTTGGCAACTACAAAAAAGCCATAGGTATTCGTGAAAGTTCGAAGCGGGGGGATGGCTCCGATATGGTGCGGTTTAGCGATCTTACCCGTATGTATGCCTTGGGCGGCGATATGGAGGCGGCTAAAGAACAGGCCCGGAAAGCCCATGAATTTTATAATAAAATCAGACAGAGAATACCGTCTGATCGTCAGGAGTTCTTTTTGGCGGCCTTGGCCTCCATAGACGGAAAATTGGCGTATACTTTCGGAAAATGGGAAGAGGCCGAAATCAATTTCAGGAAATTTCTGAGCCTTTCAAAAAGGGATTCTTTCCGTGCGCGGGGCGCGTTGGCGAAAAGTTTGGTCCAGCAGGGGAAGTTGACGGAAGCCGAGTTCTGGGCGCGTGAAAATCTGGTCGAGGCCCTTCAACAGTTTGGCAGACTGCATATGGCAAGCATCGGCAGGATGAGTGAACTGGCCTTTATCCTCAATGCCCAGCGACGCCATGAGGAGGCAGGCCTGCTGATTGAGCGTGCCGTGGAATTCGCTGAAAAATCAGGACTACCCGGGGAATCCGTTGTTTCGGTGCTTGCCCGTTTTTCTTACGCGGAAACGCTCGTTGCGCTTGGAAAATGGGAAAAAGCGTTGCACGAATTCATGCGCCTCGAAAATAACCTGAAGAACAATCCAGTGCTGTTTGAGAACCTTATCCGGCGCAGTCCTTCGTATCCCGTTGCGTTGATACGTCTTGGCCGTATTGATCATGCGCTGTCATTGCTCCAAGACCTTCGGGCCAAGGATATTGGAATCTTTGGAAAAAGCCATTACTGGACGGCCCTGAAAGGGGGGGTGATCGGTGTTGCCCTTGCGGAAAAGGGCGATACTGCCGGCGCGTTGCTGGAGTTTGAGGCCTCCGTTCCGATTTTGATTGCCAACCGGTTCCGCAAAAACTCGGAAGCATCCGACACCCCCAGAGGCAGCGATCATCACGAGTTTATTTTTCTCCGCTATATCGAACTGCTGTCAAAAGTGGGGACGGAGGAATCGAAATCCAGGGCTTTTGAACTGGCGGACACAATTCGGGGGCGTGCCGTTCAGGAGGCTCTTTCTTCTTCGGCTGCAAGAGCTTCGACTGGACAAAGTGGCCTTTCCGACCTCGTGCGGCGCGAACAAGACGCTAAGTATCAGCTTAGCGCCCTTCTTGGCCTTTTGGTGACGAGCGCTTCCGTATCGCAGGATCAGCGGGATCAATCTGCGATTAATTCTCTTCAGGCGAAAATCAAAAATCTGACGAAATTACGCGATGATCTCCGGGAACGTATTCGCAAGGAGTTTCCCGACTATGCCGATTTGAGCAACCCAAGCCCCCTTGGAATAAAGGAGACGCAACGTTTCCTGAAGCCAGACCAGGCATTAATTTCGATTTTGCCAAGTGAACGCGGCACATTCATATGGGCAGTTCCCAATAGCGGTGAGGCGGTTTTCCATCATTCCGGACTGGATAAGTCCGAGATCGCCAATAGCGTGAAGAAGTTGCGGGCTGCCCTTGATCCGAAAAACGTTCGGACACTCGGCGATATCCCCAACTTCGATGTCGATGAGGCCCATGAACTTTTTAGTCGGCTGCTAGCACCGGTGAGCAAGGGGTGGGTCGAGAGCAAAAACCTTCTGATCGTTTCTGACGGTGTTTTGGGACAGGTCCCTTTGTCGCTCTTGCCCGTTAGGAAGGCGGCGATGCCCGAGAGTGAACGGCTGCTTTTTTCCGCATACAGAACGGTCCCCTGGCTGTCACGGAGCCATGCCGTGACGGTGGTGCCTTCGGTGATGTCCTTGAGAGCTTTGGGGGATAATTGGTCGGTTACCGGAGAGCGTCGACCCTTTATCGGCATTGGGGACCCATTCTTTACCCGGTTGCAACAGCAAGAGGGGGCGCAGAATACGAAAAAACTGGCATCCAGGGGATTTTCCTTGCGCAAGGTGTCCGGTGCACGAGCGGTCAATAGCGACGACTTGCGCTTATTGCCGAGACTCCCGGATACCAGACCTGAGATTGAAAAGATTGCGGCCGTGCTTGGTGCGGACATTCGCAAGGATGTGTATCTGGGGGAGCGGGCAAGTGAAGATCTGATTAAGTCCTTGGATCTGACGCCTTACAGGGTCATTTCATTTGCGACCCATGGGCTTATCCCCGGAGACATCGACGGCCTATCCCAGCCCGCACTTGCCCTTTCGTCGCCAAAGGTGACCGGAGGGAAGGAGGACGGTCTCCTTACTATGGCGGAAATATTGCGATTGCGGCTGAATGCCGATTGGGCCGTTTTGTCGGCTTGCAATACGGCGGCGGCTTCAGGCAAGGGAACCGAGGCGATAAGTGGATTGGGCCGGGCGTTTTTCTATGCCGGTGCGCGTGCGCTTCTCGTATCCCATTGGCCGGTTCACTCTGGGGCAACAACGGAATTAATGACCTCTTTATTTAACTTCCAGGCTAAATCTCAGGGCGTTGGTCGTGCCGAAATACTCCGGCTCGCCCAAAATTTTATGATTGATGACGGCGTTGACCGAACACCAGAGGGACAAGAATCTTTTTCCTACGCACACCCCATATTCTGGGCACCATTTACATTGGTAGGTGATGGGGGAGGGAGCATGCCAAAACGGCCCTAGCCCTTACTTGCTCCACCCAAAACAAAAGCGCCATATACCGATGGGGGGTAGCCGCTCTTTTTCAACTGGTTCCGTGCAGCCAACCAGGCCTGCCCGTAATCACCCCCGGCGCTGACGGAGTGAAAAATCTCCATGTAGGCAAGTGTTCCTGCGTCTGTGATGGGCCACAGGCTATGGAGTACCGATAGACTTCCTCCAAGATAAAAACTGCGGGCGAGACCTAGAAAATCATCGCCTGCAACGGCCTTGCCCACGCCCGTTTCGCATGCCGAAAGGATAACCAATTTTGCGGGTAATGGCGTTTCAAACACCCGTGCGGCCGTCAAGAAATCGGCCTTCCCCTGACCGCTAAGTATTAATGCCGAGTTTAGCGGCTTCTCGGCATCAAAAAAACCATGTGTCGCCAGATGCAGAACCGCTACGCCGTCCCCTACGCTTTGACGAAGGTTGTCTTCTGTCGCCTGTTCCCCAAGGAGTGGCTCTGCCTTGTAAAGCTTGGCGATGCGTTTTGCCTCCTCCCGTGCTCCCGGCAATTGAATCATTTCATTAAAGAACTTGGGATCCCCGACGACCGAAACGTTTTTAGAGTCCACAACCCCTTCCGGCTTGCGTGCGAGCCAGCCCCCCGTCGGTAACATGACAACGGGTATTGAGATGTTCAGTGCCCCCCAGGGGATGAAATAGAATGGGCCGCTTGGAACGACAAACAGGGTTCCCCCTTTGCTCCAGGCCGCAAGGTCCAGCATTTGATTGAGTTGTTTGGCAGCACGTTCCTGTTTAGCCGTTTCACCCGGCAAAACAGCAGCGCCGAACTCCTCAATCACCGTTTGAATTTCTGCTCGACTGGCTTTTAGACTAACGACTTCCGCTGATGCTGCGTTAACCAGCAATACTTTTTGAATAGCCGTTTTTTCAGAGGGCAGAACATAGGCCATAACCTGACCTTTCCGCAATTTTTTCTGAACCGACGCCAAGTCCTGATGGGCAACCGAAAGCGCTGCCGCGAGTTCTGGATCCTTTGCTCTCAATTGATCGTTGAGCTCTCTCCACCGTTCAAGAAGCGCCTCTTCGCGCATCATGGCCGCCTTGCTGTCAACGCCGCCACTGTTGCTTGCGACCCTCTGCTGGCGGATAGCCTTGTTGATTTCGTCAATCGCGGCGACAAGTTCCGGCTGGCGTCCGGTGGCTATCTGCCGCCCGGCCAGCATGTCGACAAACGCTCTTGCCCGACCGCGCTCCAAATCGACAAATAGTGCTGCCATATCTTTTTTGGCGATATCTATCTCGACAAGAAGTCTTGTCACGTCTTCTTTTCCGACGCCAAAACGCAGTCTGGCCCGATCGCTTGACAGAGCTCCCGTTACAAGTTCGACGGATGCTTGAGCCCGGCGAAGGGCCTGCCGGGCATCATCAATCCGACCTTTTTCAAGCAGTAGTTTCCCGCGCCGTGTCTCAATCCGCCAGACGATCTCATGCAGGCCGGCCTTGATGGCCAGAGCGGACGCCTGCTGCGAGGTTTCCAGAAACTGCTCGTTGAAACCGGCATCAAACAAGGCCTGAGCCTTGAACGCCTCGGTAATTGTTGCGCCTGCATCAAATCCAATAGAACGGAAAAAACCGGCCGACGCCTGAAAATAAGGCTCGGCTTTTTGCGGGTCTCTTGTCACGACCAGCAAAGATGCGCCGAAATAAGCGAGGTTTTCTCCTCGCCCCAGGTAAAAATCCGGCACGATCGGAACATGCGGTCCAAACATGGGATGGGCGGCCAATTCGAAAAGATCCTGAAAATGCCTCTCCGTCGAGGAGGCCCAAGCTAATCCACGGGCGTAATCACCGGCACGCGTATAATGTGACGCCAGTCCCATATGAGAGCGGAACTTGGCTTCACTGCGCATGGACAGATCCGTGATATTGGGCATCGATGTAAAGGTCGTTGGCATTTGCCAGCTACCGAGTTCCAGGGCGACACGGCCCAGGTCTCCCTCGGCGTTTGCCGTTTCATTCAACCGGGCTTGCGCTTCACCACGGCGAGTCGAGGCGATCCAGGTCTTTCCCCATACCTCGTCTTCAAAGTATGCGGTTTTACGAAGGGCGGCATCCGCATCGGCGGCCCGGTTTACCCGAATGAGCAGATCGGCTTCAATTCCCGTAAGTCGGAACATCATGAAATCGCTCCAGGCGCCGGCACGCTTTTGTCCATCGCGCAACAGTTCAAGCGCCTTATCGATCTCACCACGGAAAACGGCCGCATAACCCTCTTCCATGTCTCCCTCATAAGGAAGTCCAAAATAGGTCCCGGTCGCACTCAACCGCTGTTGCATATCCTGATTGTTCGGAACTTGGGTGATGCGACTTTCTGTCGTTGCTGGAGAAACGAGGGAATCCAGACGCCTTTTTTCTTCATCGCTTAGTGGACTAGGAGCGGGCCAGTCGACGGAAAACTCCCGAGGTTCATCAGCCAAACCTTGGCTGCCAGAAAAAAACGTAAATCCCATCGTGAGGCATATGAAAAGGATGTACGGAAAAGCTCTCATTTTCAGTTATCTATCCCCACCTTCTGCTGTTGCGCTGGTTGGTCGATGAAAGAAGGGCAAAAGTCTTCAATCCGGTTTTTATTCCAGAGTTTCAGTGAAACCGTGCCGTTTTCGATCAAAACCAGATTCCGCTTCACCATCCATGAGCCGCTATTGACGTATTTGCCGCGCTCACCGAAATCGACGGTTCCCGGGTGATGCGTATGACCGAAGATCACCGTGTCGAATCCCCGTTGCAGGATTTCCTGCGCGGCATTGACAAAAGTCGCGGGTTCTCCGGGCAGCGAGAGTGAATTCTCATCGTCACTCTTGCTGAATACGAGTTCTTCGAATTTATGCCACCAAACGTAGGCGGGAGGGTGGGCGTGCAACACGAACCCCGCCGCCACGGTGGCGGCTTCGTAGAGATTTGGGTGGTTCATGAACATGGAGTCGTAGAGGTGGGAGTGTTCGACGCGAATTCGCCGGTCTCCTGAGGAAACGTTAAGAAAGGGCGAGAAGGAGACGAAGTCCCAGTCGAGCAGGATGTGTTCAAGGACGATGTCGTGGTTGCCGATAACGTAGTAGACATTATTTCCTGCATTGCTGACCTTCTTGAGGTGCTGAAACAACCCGGGAAGATCGCGGGCGATTTGCTTGAAGGAACTTTGGGCAACGTCGATACCGTCGCCGTTGATGATGACCGAATAGCCGTTGTCTGCGGCATAGGTCAGCAGGTCCATCAAATCGCGCTGGCCGCTACTGAACGGATTTCCGTAATGCAGATCGGAAACGACAATGGTCTTTTCTTCTTCGACGTTAATGATCATCTCAAGCCGCCCCGTCAAACTCCCACTCAAGGCTGTTTCCCCTATTTATCGGGGACTGGTTTCCTTTCCGTCCACCAGATCGGCGCTTTTGCTTTCAGCATTGGCGGCCATGTCAGGGAAAGGGTTCTCGCCCTTTTCGGCGGCGGCCATTGCATCAAGCAATTGCTGATTTATATCGCGGAAACGCTTGCTCAGCCGTTGCATCATCTCCACGGCGAACGTTGGGTCCCGGCGAATTTTCTGGAGAAAGCCTCCCGAGTTGATGACAACAAGAGACGTCTTGCCGTCGGCCAATGCCGTTGCGCTGCGTGGCAGGCTTTCCAGAAGTGCCATTTCGCCGATGAATTCGCCGCGGAACCGTCTGGCGATAACCGTTTCCCGGCCATTCACCTCCTTGACGATTTTGACCGCCCCTTTCTGGACGATGTACATCTCCTGGCTGACGTCACCATCCCTGAAGATGATTTCTCCGTCCTCAAAGGATTGGACAAGCTCCCGTTGTAGGCTTTTATCCAATAGCTTCACAGCCCTATCCTTGACAAAACTCTGTTTGTGGGCACTGAAATTGATTGTTATGCCCCCTCTTGAGAATGACGATTGCGTTCATCCTTGTTACAACAAAAAATGCACTATCCATTCGAAGCGATCCACTATTAAATGTATACAGTTTTATGATTGTCGGGGCGGGATGGACTTGAAGAGAAACCGGGATTGGAAACAGCGCGTACGCAAACCGGTCATCATTCAGACCCTGACCGTGTGCCTCGTTGTGATTGGAAGCGCCGTTGCATTCAAGGTCTTCCCGTTCATTCAACTGATCGAAAATTGGATCGTCGATGTCAGGCTCGCCAAAATGGTGCCCTGGGTTGGGAAAGATTCCGATATCGTTCTGGTTACCATTACCGAAGAAACCCTGGAGCGGTTCGCTTACCGTTCTCCGCTCGACCGGGCGTTTCTCGCCGGCCTTCTCAATACGCTTGATGCCTCCGAGCCCAAGGCGATCGGAATAGACATTCTTTTCGATCAGGCCACGGAGCCGAAAAAAGATGCGTTGTTGAAGGGAACCCTCAGCTCCATGCGGACGCCGACGGTTGTCGTCGTGGCCGATCAGGCATCGTTGCTCACAGATCGCCAGGTAACGTTTCTCACCTCCTACCTCGACGGGGTGGACGTGGCTTTTGCCAACCTTGCAACCCACCGTGAAGACGGCACGGTGAGGACGATTTTCCCCGGCAAGCCGTTCAACGGGAAATGGACGCCGGGGCTTGCCGAGGCCTTGGCTGGAAAAGCGGGGCTTGGGATGCCGGATATATCGGGGACCTTCTCCTATCTGAGAACCGAGGAGGGTAGTTCTGCGCCGTTTCCGACCTTTCCCGCCCATGTCGTTTCGAAGCTGCCTCCCGAATGGCTGAAAGGCAAGATCGTACTCGTCGGATTCGATCTGCCCATGGTTGACCGGCATCGGACACCCTTTGCCGCTGTGGAGGGCACGACGAAAGGGACAGTCCCGGGGATGCTGATCCATGCCCATATCGTTTCGCATCTGTTGAATGACAGATATATCCATTCCCTGAATACACCGTTCTGGCTGGTTCTGTGCTGTTTCTTCCTGGCTTTCGTTAGCGTACGCATATCGGTCATCGATATCAGTCTTGTCTGGCGCAGCCTGATCGGGATTGGCGTCATTGTGGCATACTGGGTCGGGGGATTTATCCTGTCCTACTATTACAGCGCCATCATTCCGCTGTTTGTGCCTTCCATTGCCATGATGGCGGCCGGTGGTTTCGCAAGCGCGCAAATGTGGCGTCAGGAAAAACAGCAGCGAGCGTTCATCACGGATGCGTTCTCGCGCTACATGGCCCCGACGGTCGTCAAGCAGCTGGTCGAGGAGCCGTGGCAGCTCGAAATGGGCGGTGAGGAACGGGATATTACATATCTGTTTACCGATATCGAGGGCTTTACGACATTAACCGAGAGTATTGAGCCGGCTATTTTCCACGATGTGCTGAACAACTATCTCGACGGGATGTGCGACCTCGTACTCAACCACGATGCGACGATCGATAAAATCGTCGGCGACGCCGTCGTGAGTTTTTTCGGAGCACCGGTCAGTATTGAAAATCATGAGGAAAAAGGGGTTGCCCTGGCCCTGGCGCTGGATGAATTTGCCGAACGCTACCGTAAGGAACAGGTGGAAAACGGCCTGAATTTCGGGCGGACGAGAATAGGGGTCAATTCGGGACGCGCGATCATCGGGAATTTTGGTGGGAAGAAATTTTTCGACTATACTGGTCATGGCGATGTCGTGAATACGGCGGCCCGGTTGGAAGGGGCCAATAAGTACCTGGGAACGCGGATATGCGTTTCCGGGGCAACTGCGGCCAAGTGCCCGTCGATGACCTTCCGCCCCGCCGGAACGCTTGTTTTGAAAGGTAAGGTCAACGGCATCGAGGTTTTTGAACCGGTTCCCCAAAAGCTTGTAAAAACAAAATGGTTCGAGGATTATGCGGAAGCGTTCAATTTGATGGAGACGAGGGACAAGAAAGCGCTGGCAGCGTTTGAGAACCTCGCCGGGACCTATCCGGAGGATACGCTTGTCAGGTTTCACGTCGAACGTCTGCGCCGCGGCGAAACGGGCGTTGTGTCGAAGTTGAAGGAGAAATAGTATGTTCGTTCCCATCGTGAAGTGGGTCGTCCTTGGGCTGACCGCCTTGTTGTGTTCTGTGGGGATGGCGGTCGCCGGGCAGATGGTGGTTCTCAATTCGACCAAGGCCGGGCTTGTCAGCGGCGCTATCATCGACGGTGAGAAACCTCTGGAACTGAAGCAGGGTGAGAGGCTTCAACTGGTCGATCAGGGCGGAACGGTCCACGATTTGTTCGGCCCCTATAATGCCGTTCCCTCGAAGGGGCAGGCCGCCGGGGAAGATCAGGGGTTTTTGACGGCGCTTTCCTCCCTGACCAAGGGTGGGGGAACGGAAACTCAGGCTCTGGGGGCTTTTAGAAAGGCGCCAAGCTTTGGCGGTCCGCCGCCTCAGGCACAGGCCATCATGAGCCAGATCGTCATACAGAAAAGCGGTGTCAGTTGCGTCAAGGCGGCCCTTCATCCCAAGCTTGTCCTCCCTGTATCCCCCAGTGCAAAACCCTTGCACGTGATCCTGAAGGGGAAAGGCAAGAGCACTGCCGTCGAATGGAAAGAGGGAACGGTTGAACATGCCTGGCCCGAGCAGATGCCACTCATGGACAACGCCCGGTATACCCTCGAGTTGTCGGAGAAGGTTGACGGTATGGACAAAATGCAGGTGACCGTCCATTTGATTCCCGAAAACATGGCAAGTATAGCGCATACGGCCGTCTGGATGGCTGACAGGAAATGCATGGATCAGGCCAGACGTTTAATCGCAAGCCTCCGGCAGTAGACCGGGATACCCGCGGTTTTTTATGATTGGAGAACGAGCATGATCGCAATTGGTAACTTGATGAAGACCGGAACTCTTGTAGCGGCTCTTGCCGTGGGATTGAGCCTGCTAGGCTCTATGCCCGCCTCGGCGCAACAAGGGGAGGACGTGAAGATTTTCAAGGGAGAACCGCCCGCACCGGATGATCTTGCCAACATGCTGTTTCCGAAGCAGAAGGAGGGGGTTCGTTTCCGGGCGATCAATATCAAAGGAACTCAAACCCAGCAGCCGGCTGCCGAATCGAAACCGTTCGGTTTGCAGATACAGTTCAAGTTCGATTCCACGGAAATCCTTTCCTCCTCCTATCCCTATCTGGATTCGGTTGGCAATATGCTGAAATCCGACGCGGCCAAAGGCCGGTCCGTCGTTGTCGAGGGACATACCGATTCAAAAGGAACCGACGAATACAACCAAAAGCTTTCGGAGCAACGGGCGGCTTCCGTCAAGCAGTATCTGATGGCAAACCACGGTATTGATGGTTCACGTCTGAAAGTGACGGGCTACGGTGAAAGCCGCCCTCTGAACGGGGTGGAACCCGATTCCTCGTCAAATCGCCGGGTTCAATTCAGGGCTGTTCAGTAACGAGCCTTGTGGCGAGAACTATCCCAGGTGTACCCGACAGGACCGGATAATGGACTTTACCTTTCTTGGAACAGGCGATGCGTTCACCACGGAACCAGATAACTTCCAGAGTAACGGGCTTATCATTTCCGACTTTCCGTCGGTAAATGACCGGCGGCGGAAGGCCCGGCTCCTGGTCGATTGCGGTAGCGATGTCCGTCGTTCCCTGAAGCAACAGGGATTGACACACCGGGATATCGACGCGGTCTACATATCCCATCTTCACAGCGATCATGTCGGGGGGATGGAGTGGCTTGGGTTCTCCACCTATTTCGATCCTCAGTGCCACAAGCCCCTTTTGTTCATCGACGAGAGCCTTGTTGGGCCGATTTGGGACAATTGCCTGAAGGCCGGAATGGAACTGCTTGATTTCGGAAACGGCAGGCTGGAAGACCTGTTTACGGTGTTCTCCATTCCGGTTGGGGGGGCGTTTGAATGGGGTGGGGCCACGTTTGCTACTATTCCTGCCGTTCATCTGACCGGGGGCGCGGACCAGATGATGTCCTACGGCCTGCTGATCGATAGTTATGGGACAAAAACCTATTTCACTGCGGACGTCCAATTCTCGCCGGAGAACCTTGGTCCGGTCTATGATGCCGCCGACCGGATTTTTCACGATTGCGAAACCAATCCCAATCGGACGGGAGGGCACTCCCATGTCGATGACCTAGTAACGCTTCCCGAGGCCGTCCGGCGAAAGATGTGGCTTTATCATTATCAGCCGGTTGAAATCGCTCCCGCTGTCCGTTCGGCGTTCGGCGGATGGGTGAAAGCCGGCCAGACATTCAACATCGGAAAGAACGAATAGTGTCGCGGGGGCGCTCCGGATGGGGATGGTTCCGATTTCCCTGGCGAAGTGCGGATGATGATTGCTTTGTTGTCCCGAAGCCCCGGTCGATCGACGAATCTTTCGATGTCGCCGCCTTAAGCGATGTCGGAACGGTGCGTTCCAACAATGAAGATGCGGTGGGTGTTTTTAAAGACCTTGGACTTGTTGTCCTCGCCGATGGTATGGGGGGGCACGAGCGGGGAGAAGTCGCCAGCCAACTTGCCATTGAAACTGTTCGGCAGGTCTGCAGGGGCGATGTTGAGGTTTTAGGCAAAAAAAACGGTGAATCGGCGGCGGAGCGGCTGCTGGCGGCGGCAGCTTGCAGAGCGAATCAGCGGCTTTATGCCGAAAATACCAGTCGTCAGGCTTCCGGCCGTCAGGCAATGGGAACTACGTTGACCGCGCTGTGGCTGCTTGATGGAACCCCGGGAGCCGCTTACGTTCACGTCGGCGACAGCCGTCTTTACTGCTTGTCTGGCGGAAGATTGCGACAAATCTCCAAGGATCAGACGCTCCATCAGATGTGGCTTGACGGCGATCGTCAAAGTCAGGAGCCGCAAAGAAACATCGTAACCCAGGCCGTTGGCGTTTCCGAGGCCGTGGAACCGGAGGTCTGGGCGCTGCAAGGACCTGAAGCCGGAGATGCATTCCTGCTGTGTTCCGACGGTGTTTCCGATGTCTTGGAGGATGCCTGTCTTGAGCGCGCCCTTGTGAGTGGAAGAAGCGCCGCTGAAACCTGTTCCTTCCTCGTAGACGAGGCCAAAATCGCCGGCAGCAAAGACAATGTTTCCGTTGTCGTTCTGTACGTTCGGGAATGATACGGGCTTTCCGATGTTTGGGCTGTTGTTGAGAATAAGCGGAATCGCACGTCTCGGAAGACTTTTTCTGGGGTGGGGAGCCGCTACTGTTCTTGTGTCGGCCTGCTCGGGAGGTTTGTGGCTTGGGGAGCCCAATGTATTTCCTGATGATATTCTGCTGAAAAAGGGATTTGAAAAGACCTGGCTTGAGGCAGGACAGTTCGACATTCTAGCATTTGTCAAAAATGGACCGAATCCAGGGCCAATGGTCGTTTACATCGAAGGTGACGGGCGGGCGTGGCGGAGTAAAAACCGGCTTTCTTCCGATCCGACGCCGTATAATCCGGTGGGGGCGAAACTGGCGGCCCTTGATGGACATGTTTCCGTTGTGTGGTTGGCCCGTCCCTGTCAGTACAGCAAAGGTTCGCCCCATTGGCGGACCTGTCGGCCGGCGTACTGGTCACTGGAGCGTTTGTCGGAAGCGGTAGTTGAGGATACCAATCGGGCGATTGACGCCTTGTTGCGGAAAACCCGGCGTTCGGGACTTCATCTCGTCGGATTTTCGGGTGGGGGCGGTTTGGCCGCACTGATTGCCGCCCGGCGCGACGATGTGCTGTCGTTGCGGACCGTGGCCGGAACGCTGGATACAAAGATCTTTACCGATCATCATAATGTGACGCCGTTGTATGGTTCCTTGAACCCGGTGGAGGTCGCCTTTCGATTGCGGGCGTTGCCTCAGACGCATTATGTCGGGGCAGACGATGATATCGTGCCTTTTTCCGTCGCGCAGAACTGGAGGCAACGGGCCCGGAATGCGGATTGCCTGACCGTCCGGTTGATGGAGGGGGTTTCCCATGGCGCCGGATGGGAAGCGGTCTGGACCCAGGAGGGAAAAGTCATTCCGGGTTGTCCTGAAGTGGGTGGGCAAGGAAAGGTTGCTCGGTAGCAGAGAAAAAATTTGTTGTGGCTGGTGTTTTTTTAGCTATGAGTGTTAGGATTTTCCAAACTAAAACTCTGTGCGGTTGAAAAACCGACAACAGGGGCATGCCAGAACTACAAAAAGAAAACATATTCCTTTGGATTGGGGCGGTTCAAAATGAAACGTGCGAAACGGCTGGCTTTTAGCCAAATAGTCTTTTTCTGTGCTTTGGTTTTCTTCAGCACAAATGGGTTTGCGGACAATTTGACGGGTCGGCAGATTATCGACGAAATCGAGAAACGGCATGATATGCCGTATGAATTCGAAAACCAGGTCATGGTGCTTGTTGGTCCAGATCGCCAGAAAGAACAGAGGCAAGTTCGTCGGTATAAGCGGGACACTGAAGATGGAGCACGTTATCTTTTGGTTTTCCATGAGCCGGCAGGTGTGCGAGGGACGTCCCTACTGACGTGGCAGTTCGATGACAAGCCTGACGACCAGTGGCTTTATTTGCCGGCCATGGGCAAGAAGCTCAAGCGTATCGCCGAGGGGGGCAAGCGCAATTACTTTATGGGAACTGACTATACCTATGAGGATCTTGCCTCTGAACCGCGCGACAAGTTCTCCTATGAGCGTCAACCGGACCAGACCATTGATGGCCAGGACCATTTTATCATCAAGGCGATCCCTGTGGACCCGAAGCTCAAGCAGGAGTCCGGGTACGATTACCAGTTGATGTATGTTCGCAAAGACATCTTTTTCACCACCCGGATCGACTATTACAACCGTCGCGGAAAGTTCATCAAACAGCAGAACTACCAGAAGCTTTATAATGTGAAGGGCGATACTTGGCGGGCGAATTTTTCAATCATCAAGAATGCCGCTGAGAACCATGTGACCGCGGTTCAGGTGGTCGGCCGTTCCTTCGATGAAGCCTATGTTCCGGAAGGGGTGTTCGCGCATCGCTTCATTACGTCGGGCCGTCATCTCAGATAAGTCCGGAAGAAGTGGGCTTCGCGTCCAAGGGGTCACAGGGAAAAACAGTCTGTTTGAGGAGTAGGGGGCATGATTGAACGTCTTGTAATGTTCAGTGCCCATCAGCGTCTTGTTTCGGCGCTTTTGGTCGTTCTGATGCTTGCCGGAGGTGTCTATGGCGCCCTGCAACTTGAAATTGATACCAGCTATGACAGTCTGATCAGTGAGAATGATCCGGGGAAAGATGATTATGACCGGACCATTCAGCTGTTTGGGTCGGATAATACGACCGTGGTGTCGGTTCGCGACGATGACCTGTTCAATCCGAAGAAGCTGCGCGTTCTCGAAGATACGGTTGTCGCCTTAAAGGAAATACAGGCTGTCGACGGGGTTGACAGTCTGTTTTCCGTCGTCAGCATCCGAGACCGAAGTGGTGTGCTTGATTCTCGCCCTCTGATGGATATTGCGCCCGAAACTGAAGAACAGGCGCGCAAGATTCAGGATGACGCCGTATACAGCCCGTTGATTCGCAATAACCTGCTGTCAAAAGACGGGAAGGTGACGGCCATCAACATCACCGTGGTCCGGGACCGTACGAACCCCCGGTTCAACCTAGAGGTATTCAATGAAATAGAGCAGCGGATCAAACCGTTGCGGGATACATTCGACGAAGTCTTTCAAGTCGGACCGCCCAGACTGAACGTTGAAATCGAACGTGGGATGTTTGCCGATCTGAGCGTTCTTACGCCCTTCTCGACGGCTGTTCTGATCGGGTTCGTGATCCTGATGATGCGCCTGCCAATTGCGGCGGCCCTTCCAATGGTGACGGCCGGGACAAGCATTCTGCTGACTTTCGGTTTTATGGGGCTTATCGGCCTGAAGTTGACGCTGCTGACGGCGATTGTACCCTCGCTGATTATTGTGATCGGCTCCACCGAGGATATGCACCTTGTTGCGTCCTATCTCGAAGGGCTACCGGGAAAAGGAAAGGGTAAGGGGGATCGGGTGAGTGCCGTCCGGGTGATGGTGCATCATGCCGGGGTTGCCATCATCCTTTCTTCCTTTACGACCGCAGTCGGTTTTTTGTCGAACGGAGTCAACGACATTCCCCTGATCCGGGATTTCGCCATTGCCAGCGCGTTCGGTATGGCCATCAACTTCGTTGTCACGATTTTGGTCGTTCCCTCAATGCTCAGCCTGTTCGGTCCCCGGACCAATCCGCTTCATAAAGAGGGACAGGAGCAGGCCAAGGGAATCGTTGGGGTGATCACCGGCGTGGTCGAAATCGCGGTGGAGCGTTACGGAAAGTGGGTCGCCATTGGAACCACCGTTGTTGTTGTGATTTTTGCAGGCATGGCAACGAAGGTTCATGTAAGCAACGATCCGCTGTCCTATTTCGATTCCGCCCATCCATTGGTTCAGGAAGCCGAAAAACTCCACGGATCCCTGTCCGGAATGCAGATTTTCTATCTGACCCTGCGTTCCGAAACACCGGAAGCGTTTCGTGAACCTGAAAACCTGAAGGCCCTGGCCAATATTGAAAAGTTGCTCAATGATTTGGGGGCATTCGACAAGACCATATCGCTGGCCGACCACTTGTCGTTGGTCAACCAGGAGATGCATAACGGAGACGCGGCCAAATGGTCCGTTCCGGACAACCGGAATTTGGTCGATCAGTATCTGCTGCTATTTCAGCGAAGCGATCTTGAGCGGTATGTGACCTCCGATTACACGGCGGCCAATATTGTCGTCCGCCACAATATTTCAAATTCGCACATCCTCAACCAGCATCTCGATAAGGTCGTGGCGGCTGTACCGGAATTGTTGCCTCCCGGAATTACATTCACGCTGACCGGGGAGAACCTGATGATCAACAGGGCTGCTGAGGGTCTGTTCTCCGGGCAGGTGGAATCATTGATTTTGATCGGCGGCATCGTATTCGTGCTGATGTCGATCCTCTATACATCCGTCTTCAGCGGATTCATGTTCCTGATACCCAACCTTTTACCGCTGGTCCTGAACTTCGGCATGATGGGAATTCTGGGAATTCCACTCAACCCCGGCACAGCTTCGGTTGCCGCGATCGCCTTGGGGATTGCAGTGGATGACTCTATCCACCTGTTCGCCCGATACCGGAGCGAAGTCAAGTTGGTCGGGGATCCGGACATCGCGGTGAGGAATACAATCCGCGGAGAATCCGTTGCGGTTATCACTACGTCCTTGTCGCTGATGGCCATGTACGCCACGTTGCTGGTCTCCGAGTTCGCTATCGTCGTCCAGTTTGGTATGTTGGCGGGCCTGACGATGGTTTATGCGCTCTATGCGGACTTGCTGATCACCCCGATGGTGTTGCGCAAGGTTGGGGTTATCGGCGTGTTTGAAATGGCCAGCCTCAAGCTGGCTGACGGTCTTTTGAAAGACAGTCCGCTTTTCACCGGGATGACGCGCAGCCAGATCAAAAAGACGATCCTGTTGTCCAAACGTGCGGAATTCGCCAAGGCCGACAACATCATCAATGTGGGCGAGTCCGGCAAAGAAATGTTCGTCGTCCTGTCCGGCGCCGCCGATGTCGTCGTTGAGGAGGCTGGCGTCGAAAAAACCATACGCCGTCTTACCCCGGGGCAGGTTTTCGGCGAAATCGGATTCTTGGGTGAATCGAAACGCGTTGCAACGGTCCGGGCCTGGACCGATACCGAAGTTCTGGTGCTTGAAGCCGAAGCGGTCCGCAAGGGGCTCCGTTTTCATCCCGGCATAGCGAAAAAGCTCAATGCCAACATTACGGCGATTCTGACTAGCCGGGTTACCCAGCAAGCACGGGAAGACGCCATGCGCGAAGCCATCGAGCAGGATAAAGGGGATGCGGAAGGCAAGGTGCTTGAGTTGCGGTTTGGCGATGCAACGGCGCGAATCGATAGCGATACGCCGATCATGACCGTTGGCCGTGGAAAGTCCTGTAACATTCAACTTGGTGGTGCCCAGGTCTCAAGAAGCCATGCCACGATCAGGATGACCAATGGACGGTTTTTCATTACCGACCACAGTACCAACGGCGTATTCCTCGGTGATGGAAGGATGGTTAAGGCCTTACACTGGGAAACGGGGGAGTTGGTCGGCGGAGGAACCATAGGACTTGGACAGAAGCCGGTCGATGGAGGGGAAAACACGTTGGCGTATCGCTTGATGTGGCGGGAGCCTTCTTCCTGAGACGCGTGAGCCGATTATATAATATATTGTGATGATTTAGCCGCAATGGTAATAAGACGGCGATATTCCGTATCTTTTGCGGGTGCCGGTCTGAGGGGACGATGAGGATGAATTTCGGGTTTAAGAGAGCTTTACTGGCGTCGGTGGTGATGTCGCTGATCAGTGGAACCGTCCATGCTCAAAACAACGGTTCGATGGACAGCCTCGATAAGCTTGGTGACGATCTGATGAAGGACGTTCCGGCAAAGGCGCCCGGGCAGGAAACCGTCGGTTCGAATGAAATGAAAAGCCTCGACAAGCTTGGTGACGATCTGATGAAGGACGTTCCGGCAAAGGCGCCCGGGCCGAAAACCGCCGGTTCGAATAAAATGAAAAGCCTCGACTCCTTGGGCGACGACCTGATGAAGGACGTTCCGGCCAAGGCTATCGGTATGCCTTCTGGAGATGGTAAGGGTGATGCCGAACTGATGAAGGGGCTTGGCCTGGACAATATGGGGAAAGGCGCTCCTCCGCCGCCGCCGCCAGCAGGCATGGCTGCTCCCGCTTCCGACGAGAAGGGATTTTTCGCATCCCTAGCGGATAATGCAACTTATCAGCTTGATGCATTCGGTTATGGTTATTTCTATGATGTCGATGTGCAAAGCGATCCCGACGACCAGTCGCTGGGTGCATGGGGACGCTTCAACGTCAAAACCAATGCCGGGGTGACGGATCGCATCTACTTCAATCTTGAGGCGAGCCTTATCGGTGATACGGGGACAAGCCATCGCGGTTTGCCGACTACTCCGGCCAGCCACAGCGTCAATCCGCGTTATGTTGAAATCGATTATATGACTCTGCGTTTCGAGCAGGACGATTTCGACGTGTTGTTGGGGAAGGCTGATTTATCACAAGGCGTGGGAAATCTTTATTCCCCGGCCAATCAGTACGGCAATGCCTACGGCGGGCACCCCATGCATGCTTATGAAATGGGAACCTGGCAGGCGAAGCTGAACTATTTTTTCGGTGACGATACGCTATCTCTTTCCGTTATTCCTGTGGACCAGCGCTCCAGTCTGCCCGGAACGGATTCCCGGTGGGCCGGAAATTACGGCGGTTATACCTTTACCGGCCTTGCGGCCAATACCAGCCTGACCTCCCATACATACAGTCTCAACCCAGGGAACTGGGGTTTTCTGGCTAAGTACCAAGGGGTTGCCGCTGGGGTTGATTATTTCGGCTCAATCTATTCCGGCCTTTCTCCCTACGCGGCGGTGCGAACTGTTCCTTCGGGAGGCGAAATCTTTCGGCCAAAAGTATGGAGTTTTGCTGGAGGGGCCGCGACGACGATCGACCGGTGGAAGCTGTATGGCGAAGCAGTCTATCAGGACACTCGAGAGAATGCGGATGAGAGCTTCGTAAAATATCTAGGCGGGGTCAGCTACCGTGAAACTGAATTCGCTAACTCGATTGGTCTGAAGGAAATCCGGCCGAACATTGAATATGCCGGTGAATTTGTCACCCAGGAACAGACGCGCGGAACCCGCTACCTTGCAAACTCTTCCGGAGGCCGTCCTTTCCGGGATGCCGTGATCGGTCGTTTAAACATCGACGTGAATGACGACTGGAGTGGATATCTTGCGGGTTCTAAGAACTTTGTCGACAAGGATGAAACCGTATCTGCCGGGGTCGAGTACAAGCACAACGACAATTTGACGTTTACCTTTGACGGAATGTTTTTCAACGGGGATGCCGACACCCAGTTTGGCCGCTGGAAGGGCAATGACAACGTTCGCCTTGGTGTAAGTTGGAAGATGTAGCCTGTATCTAGTGCCTACAGGTAAATGGCAGCAAAGACGAAAGGGAGCTCATGGCTAGCGAGCGCAACAGGATCGGCAAATACAACGTTGTCGAAAAAATCGCGCAGGGCGCTATGGGCAGCGTTTATAAGGCGGAAGATCCCAATATCAAACGGCAGGTCGCCATTAAACTGGTGAACCTTGAGTCGTTGGCTGACGACGATATTGAAGAGTCTAAAGCACGCTTCAAGCGGGAAGCCCAAGCCGCAGGCCGCCTCAACCATCCCAATATTGTCGGGGTCTATGAATATGGCGAGGAAAACGGTGACTCATTTCTGTGTATGGAGTTCATTGATGGCCAATCCCTTCGGGATGTGCTGAAGGAGGAGGGGCGTCTTTCGCCCGACCGTGCAATCGGTATTATTCTCGATGTTTTGGCTGGACTTGGCGAGGCACATAAAAATGGTGTCGTTCATCGTGATGTGAAACCTGCAAATGTGATGATTGCGCAAAACGGCACCGTGAAGGTGACCGACTTTGGCATTGCCCATCTGGACAGTTCCGCGATGACTCATGCCGGTACGATCATGGGAACGCCGGCCTATATGGCCCCGGAACAGGTGTCCGGAGGGGCGATTGATGCCCGCTCCGATATTTATGGAGCGGGGGCGCTTCTCTATCATATGCTTTCCGGTGAAAAACCGTTCTCTGGATCCATGACCCAGGTCATCAACGAGGTGCTGAACGCTAAGCCGAAGCCGCTGAAAGACTTAGGGGTGGCGTTGCCGACGGGCGTTGAGGCGGCGATTGCAAAAGCCATGGACAAGGTGCCCGAGAACCGTTTTCCCGATACGGCGGCGTTTGCCAACGCTCTTAATGAGGCGAAAGGGGGGGAGATGACGGCTCCTGCTTCCGGTCATGATGATGTAGATGAGGATGAGGCCACAATGGTCTATGTCCCGCCTTCGGCAAAGAAGACCGTAGCGCCCGCTTCCGAGGCTAAATCCAAAACGCCGATGATCTTGGCTGCTGCGGTTACCATTCTTGCCGTCGTGGGGGCGGGAGGTTGGTTTTTCCTGGGAGGTGGTGGCGCCAAAGACGGTGCTAAACCTGTCGTTGAGACAGCGGCGCAATCGCAAGAGACGAGGCAAGAGATTATGACGGGGGCGCCGCAGAAGGACGCCGGAGGTAAGGTCGGGAGCCTGGACCAGATGGCAGGTTTGATTTCGGCTGACGATCTTGCCGCCGATGCTGCGGGAAAAATTCCGTCACCGCCGGACACGTCTGCCGCGCCAGCGAACCTGGAACAAATGACGGATATGGTTGCCGATATGGTGGCAGACGGAAATTCCGGTCTTCCTTCTCCTCCAAAAATGGACATGGGGGATGCCGGAGAGGTCAAGATGGCCTTGACCGAGCCTTCCGTTCCTTTGGGAGAAGGGGAGTTGCCGCCTCCGCCTGCAGGCGAAAATGGCATGGACGGACTGCCGCCTCCGCCAATGGTGGTGGAGGGGGATGCTGGCCTTCCGCCACCGCCAACGACCGCTCCGGAAGCGGAGGAAACGGCATCGTTGTCTCCCGTAGGCGAGATGCCGAAACCGTTGGCAGCCGCTGTGCCGGACAGTCCTCCTCTTCTGTTGGGACTCGCGGGTAACAAGCCCGCAGGGCAGGCGTATCGTGTCGGAGAGAGCGTGGCGTTGACCGTACTGCCGTCGGAAGACGCCCATGTTTATTGCTATTACGAATTTGGCGGCAGTATTTCCCGGGTTTTTCCAAACCGGTTCAGTCCGGATTCTCTGGTTCCTGTTGCGCAGGGGCTGAAACTGCCGTCGGCTGAAATGGGCTTCCAGTTTACTCTGGAGCAATCCGGAGTGAGCGAACGATTCGTCTGTTTTGCGTCCCGTGAGGATTTGGCCGGTAAGCTGCCGCAGGCGATTTATGGGGAAGATCTCGCACCGGTTGCGGGAACCTACGGCGATATAGTGACGGCCTTTAAAAAGGTCTCATCCGATGTCACGGAATCTTCGTTCGGCTTTTCGGTGGAGTGATCGCGCCGTTTTGACGAGAGCGTGACAGGCCCTGCTGTCGTGCCGGTGGTTTTTCGCCGGTCCCCCAAGGCAATAACAGGCTGTACCGGATTCAAAAAGTTGATCTCATCTCCTCTACATGGTTAGGCTGTCAGGACATTCGTTCCCGTTCAGGAGATTTCCTTGATGGTCCGTGCCTTCATTCGACTGACAGCCGCTCTTCTTGCAATCGTTTTTGTAACGGAAAACGCCGTGAAGCCGAGTTTCGGTCAGGGATTTATGAGGTCCCAGGTCCGGACGATCGAGCGGGCGATTCAGAGGAATATCGAACAACTCATGCGTCCCAAGCTTTTAGTAAAGGAAGGGGCGACCGGGCCGGTAACTGGATTGGCCCTCAGCCGTAATGAGCGATTTCTCGTGACTGCGGTCGGTGATAACTCGGTACGGTTCTGGGATATGGAAGAAGGGACTGAGCTTGCCCGTTTATTCGGGCATGAGGGCGCAATATTGGATATCGCCGTATCGGAAGACGGAAACCGTGTCGTAACGACCAGTGAGGATCTGACGGTACGGCTCTGGCCTGTCAAGGAAGGTGCGGCAAGTCAGATTCTGCTACGGGCCTCCAACCCGGTACGAACCATTTCGATGAGCGGCAAGAGTATTATTGCCGGGGATGGCGAGGGTATAATTTATTACTGGTCGGAAAGCACGGAGCGCCCCAGGACGGTTGTTGGTCATAAGGGAGGCATCAACCGGGTCAGGTTTAGTGCTTCCGGAGAGCGTTTTGTCACTGTGGGAAGCGATGGAAAAGTCATCGTATGGGACAGCCTTACCTTGGCTAAGGTGACTGTACATGAAAAACATGACCATCCGGTTGTTTCGGCAGCCCTGTCGTCGGATGGAAGGGTGGTCGCTAGTGGCGACTCGGATGGTGAGGTCATTGTGTGGCAGGTTAAGGAAGGGGCCGTCAAAAAACGGTTTGATGTGCCTGGCGGCAAAGTCAATGCCGTGGCATTCGATGAAAGCGGTTCCCGGCTTGCAACGGGTAGTGACGATGGATCGGTTGCCCTATGGCGGTTAGATGCTGGAGGGGCTGAACGCATCGAAATCGGCAGGCACGACAAGCAGGTGACTTATGTGGCGCTGGATAAAAAGGGAGAATTCCTTCTGTCCAGTGGTCATGATGGCATAACGAAACTTTGGAATGCGGTTTCAAAGGTTCTTCTGGCTCAGATTTTTTCGACCGAGCAGGGATGGGCTATTGTCGATGCCGATGGCCGTTTTGACGGCGATCAGGTTGCTGCTTCGGGGATTCATTGGGAGGCAAGCGATGCGTCCCTACCGATGGAGAATTTCACCGATGCTTACTACGAACCGGCCCTTTTGCCGAGACTGATGGAAGGCGGAGAATCGCTCGCGACCGTACGTTCCATCCCGGGCGGTGTACATTATCCGCCCAATGTTTCAATGGAGGAAAGCAGTGGAGAGCAGACTGTTATCTTGAAAATCGCTGCCGAGGAAAAAGGTGGCGGTGGCGTGGAGACCGTGCGTCTGTACCACAATGGACGTTTGGTCGATCCGTCGCTCGGAAAAGATATAGAGCGGGAAGAGGCCAACAATCAGGCCGTCCTTCGCATCTCCTACGAAACCGAACTATCTCCGGGACAAAATATCTTCAATGCCATCGCCATCAATGAAGAAGGTACTGAAAGTCTGCCCGCCCGAGTGGTCATTGAGCAGCCGGAAGCTAAGGGGCGGGGAACGCTTCATGTCGTGACCGTCGGCATCAATGCCTACAAGGACAACAGGCTTGATTTGAACTTTGCCGAGCCGGACGCCAAGGCTTTAATTGAAAGTCTGGCAAACGGGAAGCTGCCATTCGAGCGAATCGATACCCGCTTACTGCTTAATGAAAGGGCAACTCAAACCGAAATTCTTGATGCCGTCAAAGGATTGTCGGAGTCCTCGGCAAACGATGTGGTGGTCATGTATTTGGCCGGTCACGGCGTTAGCCTTGAGAAGGACTGGTTTTTCCTGCCGCATGAAACTCCCTATCCCGAAAGCGAGGGTGATTTACGGCGATGGGGCATGGCCCCTAATACCCTGGAAACTCAACTGCATCGAATCCGTGCGCAGAAACTGCTGGTTATCTTTGATGCCTGTCAATCGGGCGCGACGGTTGGGCGTTTCCAGCAGTATAAAGGCCTTAAGGCGTTAAGGCGATTCGCCAGGACATTTGGGGTTCATATGCTCATGGCTACCGAGCAGCAGCAATTGGCGGTTGAGGTTAAGGCCCTGGGCCATGGCGTTCTGACTTACGCTCTGCTGGACGGGTTAAAGGGGAAGGCCGATAATCTACCAGCGGACGGATTGGTGACCGTCAAGGAATTGCTGAAATATGTCGAGCGTGAGGTCCCGGTGCTCAGCTGGCGGCACGCCCAGTACACCCAAACACCCGTTACCAACTCAAGAGGTGCGAATTTTCCAATAGTTTCATTGCGATAGGACGCGTTTTCCTTTCTTTTTTTGTCGCCCTCAAGATTGGTAAAATAAAAGAAAAAAAGGGTTGAGCCTGCGGTGAGCTGAAAACTTTCAGACCGTTACTGTTGGTTGAGTGTTGCTCTTTTGATACACTCGTCATTCGTGACAATTTGTCAGGGGTAATGCAGTTGATTTTGTCGGATGAATGTGGTCACATCCCTGAAATTTTAAGATAGCCTGTTTTGGGGGGATTATGGGGATTCGTTTTGATTTGCGTTTGGTGATTCTTGGGGGGGCGCTTGCTGTTTTCGGTGCTTTCGGAAGTGTACCGGGGGCATATGCCTGCTATGAATGCAATTCATCAGAAGATGAAGATGCTGCCGTTTCTGCAACTAAGACCACGGCCAGAACAACCACTCAGTCAACGGTGCGGGCGATTAGTTCCAGTATCTCCTCAAGTGTCAGTGGTGCCATTGCCGGGGCAGTGCGTATTTCTCCCACACCGGGGTCAGCCCCGGGAGGAGCGGCACCTTCCAAAACAAAGGTCAAGGGTGTTTCGGGGGGCGATGATGGATTGGCCCTATCCAGTCTTTGGGGAACCTTTGATGTTTTAAAGGTTAATGTAACGCCCGACGGGAATAGGGATCAGGAACGCAAGACGTTGGTTGGAACTCTTCTTGCCGGAGGGGACGCGGAGGTTTCCGACGGAGTGTTCGTCGGAATGAGCCTGGGTTACAGCATGGGCGATACGTTTGGGGAAGATCGGACGGCAGGATGGTTCGGACAGGGAAACGAGGCGTTCATTTTTGCCCCTTACGCGGCCTATATCATCAATGACAATTTTTATGCGGACGGCCAAATTGGCTATATTTCCGGAAGAATGAAAACGACCAATTTTTCCGCCGCAAATGCCGTCACCTCTCAATCCAAGCAGGACAGCACAACCAAATTTATTGCCGCCCACCTTAACTATGTAAGGAATGTAGACGGCATTGATTGGGGAGCCGTTTTTGGATACAGCTGGATGATGAATGATGGCGAGGACTATACAAGAACGGATGGAACCAATATTGCCGGTTACCATACGACCCACTATCAATTCACTTTAGGTGGGAGCGTAAGCTACCTCTACAATATCGGCGAAACGACGTACCGTCCTTATGGAAAAGCCGTTTATGAGCGTGATGGTAATATTAAGGGAATTGGTGAGAACGGTTTGCGCTTGATAGCTGGAGTCGACTGGGCTGCGAATGATAACTTTACCTTTGCCCTTGAGGCTAACAAGCTGCTGCTCAAGCAAGATCAAAAAGAATGGGGAGCTTCCTTGAATCTCCGTTATGCCTTTTAGGAGTAATTATCTCCTTTGAAAGCAAATCCATCGCCATTCTGGAAAAAGGAGTTCCTATTTTTGGAGCTCCTTTTTCGTTAGTTCAGCTTGACCTTTCTGCTTTAAATCGGTTCATACGTAAGGTGGCATGCTCAAAAGCGATCTTCTCTCTTGATGAGACCTCGCCGTTCGGCAAGCGTTTTGATTTCCTCATAAGCATCCATTTCCCGTTTTTGGTCCGGTTTCGGGAGATTGCGAATTTTGTCTGGAGACAGCGCTTCAAACCGCGCCAAAAGCTGGTCGTCGGTCAAAGCGCTGAGCTGTCTATTTTGAAGGTAGGGCATAACATAGCTGGTGTTTTTCCCGCTGCCTGGGTTCCTCTGAAGGATGCCTGTTTCAACCAAAACTGAGATGTCCCGCTGGGCGGTCGCCGGTGAACATTTGGCGATCCGTCCCCATTTTCTGGCCGTAAGCACGCCTTCAAAACCATCCAGAACACGGTTGATGATTTTCATCTGCCGGTCATTAAATTTGCGGTTCCCGTGCTTGCGCCAGAATTCGCTTTTGAACGAAACGCTATCCAACACTTGGATGGACCGGTCGATGGCCCGCCCATAGCAGATTAAAAACCACTGGAGCCATTGGGTGACTTCAAGATCACCTTTTTGGGTTTGCTCCAAGATATCGTAGTAGGCGTTCCGCTCTCTCTCAATCTGGCTTGAGAGGCTATAGAACCTGATGGTGGCGGCATCATCCTGGGCCAGCGCTTTATCGGCAATGGCGCGGGCGACGCGTCCGTTGCCGTCATCGAAGGGGTGCAGGGTTACGAACCAAAGATGCGATAGGCCGGCGCGTATCAGGCCGTCAAGATTGGTCGGAGGCTCATTGAACCAATTTAGAAAAAGGTCGAGTTCGCCCGATAGCCTGTGAGCCGGAGGCGCCTCGAAGTGGACGGTCGGTTTATCAAGTCTGCCGCCAACAACCTGCATGGGGCCGTGCCGGTCATCCCTGAGGCCGCCAACGATGATTTCCTTTAAGCCTGAATAACCGGTCGGGAATAAAGCTGATTGCCAACCATAAAGATCTTTGAGGGTCAGTTGCGTTTCCGGGGAGTTGGAGGCGCTCAAGAGCATTTCAACCAGGGCATCTGCCTGGCGATCCTTGCGGCTAGAGCTTTGCTCCAAGCCTAGCCGCCTGGCTGCTGAGGAGCGAACGCCTTCGCGATCCAGCTTTTCTCCTTCGATTTCACTGGTGCGAAGCGCTTCTTCTGTCACCATTTGGAGCTTGGCTGCGGACGAGTCTTCAAAGCCCAGCCTCTTGAGCTGGGCCAGCAGATAACCTTGCTTCTGGCGCGCCGAAGAAAGCGGGGCGAGCAACGTCTCTGCTTCCCAGATAAACCTCGGCCAGTTATCGCGCTCCCAGATATACACTACATTCTCCTCAAAATATGACGTAAATGTAGCATGGTTTCTCATCACAGAAAAGAAATCGCATCACATTATGATTTGAATCGCAAATCAGTCGTCACACCCATTTTCCACTTCGCCACAACGGTTTTCGGTGCCGCCACACTGGTTTTGCTATCACCCACAACGTTTTTGGCGACCGCCACATCTGAAATCCCAATTCCCATGCTTGCGCCACAAAGCGAATTTGCCTGACCTTTGCCGTCTTCAAATAGTTTCAATGGTCTAGCGAAACATTACTGATTCCATAGTCATTAGCAGGAATAGCAAAATGTAATACGGACAGGCCATGGCTTTCCCGATACCATCGGGAAAAGGAGGCTGGTCATGCGCTGGTGGGAAGACGAGGAAGAGTGGCAGAAAATCCGCAGTGGATACGTTTCCATGGCGGAAGAGGCGTTGTTTCGTCGTCTGTTTCATCTACCAAACAAGTCTCCTCAAAAGACGAATGGTCGGGCCCATAGGGCGGCCTGGTCACGGTTCAGGACTTTCGATGCCGCGAGGGCAGGGTCTGGCAAACAGCAAGTCGTTGTGAAGGCTGTTGGAAATACAAAAAACAGAGCGACTGCAGCTGCCATGCTTCGGTATGTCGCTCGTCGAAGGGAGCAGGATCGTCGTGATGGGACTTACGGTTCAGTCAGGCTTTGCGATCAGTTTGGAAGAGATGCCGAGTATCCGGAGGCCCTGGGTGAAGAGTGGGGCCTGAAAAGTGAAAGCCAAAACCTCAAAGAAACAGGTGAAGGGCAAAAGCACATTCAGGCATGGCACTTCATCTTTTCTCTGGCAGTCGAGGAGGAGGAAGACGAAGAGGAACTGTCAACCGCTTTGGTCGAGGCTGTCCGCACTACTGTTTCAAGCGAATTTGCCGCCGACGGCCATAAAGTCTATTGGGGACTTCATCGGGATTGTCCGGGCAGGCCGCATGCCCACGTCGTCGTCAAGGCTGAGTCCGAGTGGGGAGGGCGGTTGCATTTTGATCGTCATGGTGACCGATTTCACCTGCTTCGGCAGGCTTTCCAAAATGCATTGTTAAGGCAAGGTGTTGAGCGGGAAGCAACAAGGAGGGAAGACAGGTATGAAATTGACCTCCCCCCAATAATTCGGTCCAGACGTTGGGTGAGTTTTCCCGTATTTTATGAGGAAGGGAGAACTCGATATGAAGCGCAAGAGATTTACGGAAGAGCAGATTATTTCGATCTTG
>Ga0070727_10000599_pt1 | contig 43303 bp, 25 predicted proteins | sample tdAd472_FD_66722 | JGI IMG/M metagenome (GOLD analysis project Ga0070727, IMG submission 66722) | Marine sediment microbial communities from the Atlantic coast under amendment with organic carbon and nitrate - tdAd47.2 | ecosystem: Environmental > Aquatic > Marine > Coastal > Sediment | place... | reverse complement strand
CCAGAACCTCACCGCGACGAGCGTGGTGATCAACGGCGGCGAGCTGCGCCTCAGCGGCGGGACCCTGACGGTCACGGGCACGGTCACGGTCAACGACGGCCTGCTCAACGTCGGCACCGGGATCCTCGACGCGGGGGGCCTGATCACGGTCGGCGACGGCGCGACCGCCGCCGCCCTCACCGTCACCGCCGCTCCCGGAGAGGTCCGCGCTGGAGGGGGGCTCTCGGTCAACCCCACCGACGGGAGCTACAACGCGGGCACCGGGACCCTGACCTTCGACGGCGCCGGCGGCTGGAGCGGCTCGGCGGCGAGCTTCGGGACGGTGGTCGTGACCTCGGCGGGGGTCGTCCCCGGGAGCACCCTCGCGACAGGGGACCTCACGATCACCGGGGTCAGCCTGGCCCTCGGCGCGGGGAACCACCTCACCGCCGCCGGGATCTCGGGCACGGGCACCCTCAACGCCAGCGGGGCGGTGAACGTGGCCACGAGCGCGGGGCTCACGATCACGGGCTACACCCAGGGCACCGGGACCCTGAGCTTCACCGGCGCCGGGACCTGGAGCAGCGTGGGGCCGTTCACGACCACGCCGGTGGTGATCAACTCCGGATTGGCCAATGTCGTCGTCGTCACGGGCAACAAACAGCCCGCCTCGCTGACCCTCACCAGCGGGACCCTCAACGCCACCGGTGACACGATCACCGTCAACGGGGCCACCGGGTTCAACGGAGCCGACGTGACCGTCGGCACCGGCACCGTGCTCGACCTCAACGGGGCGGTCAGCAGCGCGGGCGGCACGGTCAACATGAGCGACGGCGAGATCCGCTTCGGCAACACGGCCGTGAACCTGAGCCTGGTTGCGATCAACGGCACCGGCGGCACGACCCGCTTCGACTTCGCCGGGACCACGACCCTGACCCTCGGCGCGAGCAACAGCTTCTTCGACGTGTTGGTCCTGGGTGGGACGACGGTCAACGTGGGCGGGACGGGCGGGTTCACCGCGACCGGCGGGCTGACCGTCAACGCCCTCGGCTTCCTCACCATGAACACCGTGGCCTCGAGCATTACGGGGGCGGTGGTCGTCAACGGGACCCTGACCCTCGGCGCCGCGCAAGTGGTGACCGTCGGCGGGAACCTCAGCGGCAGCGGGGCCCTGGCCCTGAGCACGAGTGCGCTCTCGGTGGCGGGGGCCACGGTCAACCTGGGCGCGCTCACGGTGAGCGCCTCCGGCGTGCAGTCGCTGACGCTCAACCGCGCTGGCGATCAGGCCTTCACCCCGTCGACGAACCTCCGCCGACTCGTCGTGAACCTCGGCGCGGACACCGACACCGTCACCGTCACCGGCGGGCTGAACCTGGCGACCACCCTCGCCGTGACCCAGGGGATCCTCGAGCTGAACACCAGCGGCACGATCACGGGCAAGGCCACGGTGAGCGGCAACGGGACGCTGAACGCGACCCTCGCCGGGCAGACCTTCCAGTTCACCGCGGGCCTCGACGTCAACGCCTCGGGCGACGCGACCTTCGCGCCCGCCCTCGCGGGCGGCATGACCGTGATCTTCGGCGACGCATCGACCTCGGTGATCGCGGGGACCCTGACCGCGACCGGCGTCACCGGGAGCCTCACCAACTACGTCACCCTCCGCGACCAGAGCGTGGGGACCGACGCCACCAAGTGGAACCTGACCCGTAGCGGCACGGTCAGCGCGACCCGGGTCCGGGTGCAGGACTCGGTGGCGAGCGCGAACATCGACGCCAACACCAGCGACGACCTCGGCGGGAACACCAACTGGACGTTCCTCGCCAAGACCACGCGCTGGATGTCCGCCGTGGCCGGCAACTGGGGCGACGGCGGCAACTGGTCCGACGGCGTCCCCGCCGACGGCGACACCGTCGAGTTCTCCAGCGCGTTCAACGGCGACAGCACGGTCAACGTCGCGGGCCTCGACCTGGACTCCATCGACATGAGCGCGGCCGGGTCCTACACCGGGACCCTGATCATCAACCAGGCGCTGATGACCTCCAGCACGACCACGACCTCGGACTTCCGGGGCACGGTCAACGTCAACGCGGCGCTGACCGTCGACGGCGACCTGGACGTGAACGGGGTCCTCAACGCGACCGCCGCGGTGCGGGTCGACGGGGTGACGACGATCGCGGGCACCGTGAACCACGGCGCGAACACCCTCGACCTCAACGGCAACGTGACCGGGGCCGGGACCCTCACCGCGGGCACCGGCAACGTGCAGTTCGGCGGCGCGACCGTCGACCTCAACGGGCTGGGCTACACCCAGGCCGCGGGCACGACCTTCCTCGACCGCGCCACCTCGCAGAGCCTCGAGCTCGACGCCACGAGCGCCTTCACCAACCTGAACCTGGGCGGCGCCGGGGGCGCCGTGACCATGAGCGCCACGGGGAACAACCTCGACGTGGGCGGAACGCTGACCGTCGGCGCGCCCTTCACCCTCGGCACCGGCGCCGACGCGACCGCCGCGGCGCTCGTGTTGAACACGGGGAACCCGGCGAACGTGTTCGACGTCAACGGGAACAGCCTGACCGTGACCGGGAACACGACCCTCACTCAGGGCGTGCTCGAGGTCGACGGCGGGACCACCGACCTCCAGGGCGCTGGGCTGACCACCAACGCCAACGCGACGATCAACCAAACCAACGGGACCCTGCGCCTGCGCGCGACGACCCTCCCCCTGGGGACCCTCGCCGCCTTCAACGCGTCCAACGGGACCACCGTGCTCCAGGGGGGCGTGGGCCAAAGCCTGCAGCTCGGGGCCAGCGTCGACTTCGACGACCTCACCGTCGGCGCCGCGGGGGCGAGTATCTCCGGGGCAGCCCAGCTGCTCGACGTCGCCGGGAACTTGACCCTCACCGGGACCCTGACCACCGGCGCCAACTCCGTCGACGTCGAGGGTTTCCTCACGGGCATCGGCGGGCTCAACGCCGGCACCTCACCCCTGGTGGAGGTCGACAACGACTTCACCCCTGCGGTGTTCGCAGCCGGCACCCTGCTGCGCTTCACCGGGACCGGTGACTGGGGCGCCGCGGGCGGCTCCAACATGGGCGCGGTCCAGGTCAACGGCGGCACGCGGACGCTGCTGGGGCCGATCCTCGCGACCGGGCTCACGGTCAGCGACGGCGTGACCGTGGACCTCGGCGGCTTCGTGCTCACCTCGAGCGGCGCGGTGACCGTCGGCGGCGGGACCTCGGGCGAGCTCGGGAACGGCGGGCTGAGCGTCGGCGGAAACCTGGTGTGGAACGCGGGCACCACCGCCACCGCGCCCCTCGACCTGACCTTCACCGGCGCCGCGATCAACGGCTTCACCACCCAGGGGCTGGACTTCCGCTCGGTGACCGTCAACAAGGGCACCGGGACGCTGAACGTGACCGGCGCGTTGAACGTGCTCGCCAACGGGGCGACGATCACCACCGGGACACTGGCCCTCGGCGGGTCGTTGACCAGCTCGGGGCCCCTCGACTTCTCCGGCGGCACGTTCAGCATGCCCGGGTCCCCGAGCCTGGTGACCCTCGACCTGGCGGGCACGATCACGGTCGACATGGGCGCGGGCAACCGGATCGCAGGGGACCTCACGGTCACCGGCGGGACGACGGCGCAGTTCGTGGGGAGCCCGCTGTTCGTGGGCACCGTGCCCGGGGCGCGCTCGACGACCCTCGTCAACGGAACCCTCGACCTCGACGTCGACGCCACCTTCTCCGGGGCGACGACGATCAACGGGACCCTCGACGTTCGCCAGGGGGGGACGACGATCCGCTTCGGCGACGGGCAGACCACCACCTGGGCGGGGAGCGCCACGATCCTGCTCGACAACATCGTGCTCCTGGACAGCGCCGGGGGCACGCCCTGGAACTTGACGGACGGCGGCGCGACGCTGACCTTCAACGGCGGCAGCGCGGTGCCGCCTATCGACCCCACCATCGCCAACTCCAACGCCACCGGGAGCCCGGACGCCATGTTCATGGCGACGGAGGGCGGCGGGAACACCGGCTGGCTGAACCTCTTCGCCCCGGACTCCACCTGGACCGGGCTCGGGCTCCCCGGCGACTGGTCGGACCCCAACAACTGGGACACCCCCACCGCGCCGGGGCCGGGCAGCCAGGTGGTGTTCCCGGCGGGCAACTTCGCCAACGTGCCCACCGTCAACTCGCAGTCGAACCTGCGCGCGATCAACGTGCAGGTCGGGTTCAACTCCCTCGGCGGCGCGATCACGCTGGACCAGACCATGACCGTCGCCAACAACCTGGTCTTGGCGAACACGGCCACCCAGATCGACCTGGGCGGGAACGTGCTCGCGGTCAACGGGACCGGCAACTCCCTCGCGATCCCGGTGAACAACGGGACCCTCCGCTTCCAGGGCGGGACCCAAACCCTCGCCACGCCGCTGGCCTCGCTGACCATCGGGGCGGCGCTCGTGGTCGGCAACGGGGGCGCCACCTCCCTCGACTTCCAGACCAGCGGCGCGACCCTGGTCGTCCCCAGCGTGAGCGTGGCCGCCAACGCGACCCTCGACCTGAGCGGGGTCAACACCTCGGTCCTCGACTCCAACGGCGACTTCACCCTCACGGGGTCCCTCAGCGGCGGGCCGAACACGGTGCGGGTGGCGGGCAACATGAACTGGAGCGCCGTGACCGCGGCGGTCAGCTTCGCGGTCGGCGGTGTGCTCCAGGTCGACGGCGGCGTCGACCAGCTGCTCCAGCTCCCGGCGGGGACCCTGACCCTCCGCGACCTGGTGCTGCAGAAGGGCGGCGGCACGCTGAACGTCACCGGGGGGACCCTGGCGCTGAACGCCTACACCCAGAACGCCGGCAGCCTCTCGCTGGGGAACGCGCTGCTCGACGCGGGCGCTGCCCTGACCCTCAACGCGGGGACCCTCAGCGCCAACGCGACTCCGCTCCAGGTCGCCGGCAACTGGAACTCGGCGGGCGCGATCTTCGTCCCCGGGACCTCGCTCGTGACCTTCGACGGCACCGCGCAGCAGACGGTGACCTACGACGCGAACACGAGCTTCAGCGCGGTGACCGTCGACAACACCGTGCGGGTCGTGTTCTCCGCGGTCGGTCCTGCGGGGCTCATGATCGCCGGCGACCTGGTCGTGAACCGGGGCGAAATGCGGCCGCCTGCAATCGGCGCCGCGATCGGCGGCTCGGTGACCTTCGCCAACAACGCGACCCTCGACCTGGCGACGCCGAACGCGCCGTTCTCGGTGAGCGGGGACCTGGACTTCACCAACGGGAACCTGACCCCGGCGGCGGCGGGGGTCCCCTTGACCCTCGGCGGCGCGGCCAACCAGACGTTGACCCCCGCGGGCGAGACCTTCGCTTTCGTCGCCTTCACCGGCGGCATGACCAAGACCCTCGCTGGCGGCGACCTGGTGACCAACGCGCAGGTCTCGATCACGGCGGGCACGACCTTCGACATCGACGGCAACACCCTGCGCCTGACCTCGAACGACCCCGGGACGAATCAGCTGATCGTGGGAACCGGCGTCTTCGCCGACACCGCCGGCACGGGGACCATCGAGTTCGCGACCAACGCCTCCCCGGCGGGGGGCTACCTGCTGGGCGGCTTCGTGTTCCCGGACCTCACGCTCAACCCCGCGGTCGCCGTGGGCTTCAGCAACGTGGCGCCGCTGACGATCACCCGCGGGCTGAGGCTCTCCGGGCTGAGCAGCTTCACCAACCCGAACCCGCTGCTCGTGGGCACGACGACCCAGATCGACGCGGGGCGCAGCTTCGTCCTCGGCGCGAGCCTGACCAGCGGCGTGGTCGCCGGCGCGGGCTCGCTGACGGTCAGCGGGCAGTCGCTGATCTTGACCGGGACGGTGAACCCGTTCTCGGTGATGACGGTCAACGGACTGCTGACCAGCACCGTCACCTACCAGAACGGCGGCAACGTGCGCGCCGGCGGCGCGTTCACCTACGGGAACCTGGCGATCGGCGCGGGGACCGGGGTCCCGGGTGGTGACCTGCGGGTCTCGGGGAACCTGACCTTCACCGCCGCGACCTCGAACCTCGACCCGGCGACGAACCTGTTCTTCCTCAACGGCGACTCGATCTTCGACGCGGGCACCGCGGCCACGGTGACCCTGAACCAGCTCGACGTCTCGCTCACGGCTCTCGGCAACACCCTGCAGCTGGTCGGTTCGCCCGGCTTGACCCGCACCGTGGTGGACCTGCAGGTGCGGACCGGGGAGCTGCAGATCGGGACCGACTGGATCGTGGGAGGCGGCACGGTGGGGGTGGCGGACCCCGCCCTCGTGGCGCAGCTCAGCCTGAACGTGGACGGCGCCTCGCTGACCCTGGGCGGCGTGGGGACGCGAACCCTCGTCGTCAACGACAGCGCGGCGTTCGGCAACACCGCGGCCCTCGGCCTGAGCCTGATCTTCAACAACACCGGCGGCGCCGCGACGATCGCGGTCGACCCCACCCCGGGCACCACCGCGACCTTGAGCTTCCAGGGCGCGGCCAGCAGCACGCTCGCGATTGCGAGCAGCCCCGACGACTCGATCGCGCAGATCACGGGGCTCGCGAGCACGATCACCGCGGTGAACGTCAGCGTGCAAGACAACGACGCGTCGGGGGTGACCGGCGGGCCGATCGTCGCCGACGGGATCTCGGTCGACCTGGGGAACACCACGAACTGGGAGTTCACCGAGGGCGGGTCGCTGCGGATCGCGGCGGCCTCGATCCTGGGTGACGGCGACGGGAACGTCGACCGGGTGCGGGTCGTCTACACCCAGCCCATCGAGACGACCTCGGTCGGCAACGTGCACGAGCGCTACGAGCTGCGCCTGACCGACGGATCCGGGAACGTGCTCTTGAGCCGCACCGGCGGCTCGTCGAACGTGGTGACCAGCAGCGGGAACAACGTGCTGGACATCGTGCTCGCCTCGCCCATGCCCCAGACGCACACCACGAACCTCGAGTTCGCCTACACCCCGCCGACCTCGGGCTTCCTCACCTCCGACGCGGGGATCCCGGCGGCCACCGCCGAGACGGCGACCCCGGGCGGCGCGCCGCCCCTGTTCGACGCCGCGGCCCCCGTGATCTCGAGCTTCTTCTTCCAGGACGGCGACCTCAACGGCGGCGCCGAGGCGCTGGTGCTGGTCGGCTCCGAGCCTCTGGGCTTGTCCTCGGGCAAGGGGATCGCGCTCGGCGGCTTTGGCCCGGTGACGAGCACCGCCAACATGGTGAGCAGCCCGGTGCTCTACCTGCAGGTCGCCGGACAGGGGCCGATCGCCATCGACCTCACCCCGGGCGGCATTCAGCGCCAGACCGGAGACCTGATCGCCCAGCGGATCAACCAGATCGTGCAGGCCCAGGCTCCCGCCGACCCGCTGCTCAAGCCGGCCTTCGTCAACTTCTCCTGCGCCTACGACGACGTCGCCGATCGCTTCGTGCTCCAGGCGGGGGTCCCGCTGCAGGTCGACGGACTGGGCAACTACTCGCTGAACTGGGCGGGCTCGACGGTCGTGGTCCTGACGGGGTTGAACGACGCGGCGCCCTTCATGCGCCTCGGCACGGCCAACGGGGGCGTGGAGTTCCCCGGCTTCGGGGACGCCCAGGTCGGGCTGAGCGTTTCGGCCGTGATCCCCGCGGCGCTCCCGGGCGTCGCCGGAGAGACCGCGCGCTTCCAACTCAACGGCGAGGACTTCCGCGGCTACTCGATCGGCGCCGGGGTGTCGACCCGCGCGAGCCTCGCCTCCGAGCTGCAGACGAAGATGCGCGCCGCCACCAACGAGGCCCAGTCTCCGGCGAGCCAGATCTCCTACAGCGAGGCGGTGGTGATCGACGACACCGTCCGCAGCCGGCTGATCGTGGTCCCGGGCGGGCAGGGCGCGGGGGTCCGCGCCGTGGCGGGCAGCGAGCCCGGCGGGGCGGATCCGTTCGCCTCGGTGGCCCTGGTGGGCAGCGACAACTACGTGGGCGGCGCCGTCGAGACCACCGGCGCGGACAACACCGCGCTGCCCACCGGCGACCTGAACGTGGTCGGGGTCGACGGCTCGAACATGCTCCTCGGCGCGCCGCCGCCGCTCCTCGCGGGGAACACGCTCACCTTCCTCTTGAGCAACGCGCCCGGGGCCGGGGCCACGCCCAGCTTCCGGCTGGCCGACAACGGCGACGGTGGCTTCCTCCGCGACCGGGCGAGCGTGCCCAATTTCCTCAGCGGCGCGTTGACCAACCTCACGGGGAACTCGAACATTGCGCTGATCGGCGACACCGACGGCGACCTGACCCTCGACCAGAACCCGGGCGGGGTGACCCTCGACGCGAGCCTGAGCGTCCCCTACTTCAGCGAGACCGGGACCCAGGTCAGCTTCTCCTGGGACTACCGGGCGGGCCCGGGCCCGATCAGCATTGGCGGGGCGAGCGTGGCCGCGCCCAGCAGCGCGATCGCGACCACGGCGTCCTTTGGCTTCAGCGCGACGACCCCGACGCCCGCGGGGAGCTTCTACGAGTTCGTGCTCACGCTGACGGTCCTCGACGCCGGGGGGAACCCCGTGGTGAGTGCCCAGACCGACGCCAACGGGCAGCAGCGGGTCGTGGTGCGGGTCACGATCAACTCGCTGCTCCCGGTGGCCCTCGCCGGGCCGGACCAGGTCGCGTCGCTCTCGGCCCAGCTCGACGGCAGCGCGAGCTTCGACCCCAACGGTGGGGCGCTGACCTTCGCCTGGCAGGCGACGACCTCAGCGGGCTCGGTCTTGCCGTCCACGGTCTTCGACGACCCCACCAGCGCGACCCCGGTGTTCACACCGAACCTGACGGACACCTTCTCCGTGACCCTCGGGGTGACCAAGGTCAGCAACACGAGCCAGATCAGCTCGGACACGGTGTCGATCACGATCTTCAACCCCAGCGCGCTGCCGCCCAACGCCGACGCGGGCCAGAACATCGTCGGGCGGATCAACGTCCCGCTGAGCCTCGACGGCTCGCAGAGCGTGGACCCCCAGGGCGGCGCGCTGACCTACGAGTGGTCCCTCGGCTCGGCCCCCGCGCCGGCGACCCTCAGCGACCCCGGCGGGGCCACGCCGACCTTCACGCCCAGCGTGCCCGGGACCTACGTGTGGAACCTGGTGGTGCGCGCCACCAACGGGCAGTTCGACTCGGACGCGGTGCAGGTGGTCGTGCAGGACGACAGCTCCGCGCAGCCCCGCCTGGGGCCGAGCGCCGAGCCGCGCGCGCTCGGCGTCTACTACGGCGTGTTCCCCAGCGCGGCGCCCAACGCCGCCAGCTCGGCGATCGGGATCTACCCGGGCGGGGTCGAGGTCACGACCACCCTCGTGGACCTCACCGGCGACACCCTGGTCAACCCCCAGGACTACGAGCTCGACGGGCTGCAGGCGATCCGGGTGGTCGTGAACCAGAGCCTGTTCGGCGTGTTCTACGTCGCGCCGCCCGCGGGGGGGCCGGCGCCGGTCGCGCTGCGCTTCCCCGACGGCCAGCGCGAGCCGGTGCTGCTCTACGGGGAGGTCGGGCAGAGCTTCATCCTCGACGGCTCGGCGAGCCAGGACGACGGCGTGATCACGACCTTCTCCTGGACCCAGCTCAGCGGGCCCTTCGTCTTCCAGTCGCAGACCGGGGCGTTCCTCAGCGTGGTCCCCCCCACCGCAGGGACCTACGTGTTCAGCCTGGTCGTGACCGACAACATCAATCAGAGCTCCTTCGCGCGCTCGATCTCGATCCCGGTGATCCCAGCGGGGAACCCGAACCTCGGCCCGCCCTGGGCCACCGCCTCGCCGACGGGCGGGGCCGGCGTCGCCCCCGCGGCGACCGCGGGAGGCCGCGTGGCCCCCGCCGCCACCGTGGCGCAGGGCGCGGTGGGCACGCAGTTCCAGCTCAGCGCGACGGGCAGCGTGTCCAACAGCGGCGGGTCGCTGACCTACGCCTGGACCCAGCTCTCGGGGCCGGTGGTCGTCACCGGGGGGGCCGACAGCCAGACGGTGACCGTGCTCCCTAGCGTGCCCGGGGCCTACCAGTTCGAGGTCACCGTCACCGACCAGAACGGCACCCAGCAGCGCGAGCAGGTGTGGGTCACCGTGGCCCCCTCCGGCGGGACGGCGCCGGTGGCCCGGGTCGCCACCGTGCCGGCGCAAACGATCCCGGCCAGCGGGGTGCTCGAGCTGACCCTCAACGGGCAGCGCAGCAGCGGGGCCTCGAGCCTCAGCTACCACTGGTCGCAGACCCGGGGCTCGCCGGTGTTCTTCGAGCCTGGCGCCGGGGCCGCGCCGCGGGTCCAGGTGCGCCAGCCCGGGATCTACACCTTCGAGCTGCGGGTCGGCGACGGCACGGTGCGGAGCGCGCCGGCGGAGGTCACGGTCTTCGTCGAGGCCAACCAGGACCTCGCGCTCTCCTCCGGGGCGACGACCTCCAGCTCGAGCGGGGGCTGCTCGCTAGGCGGCGCTCGTGAGCCCTGGCGCTGGGGCTGGGCGCTGGCCCTCCTCGCCTGCGGGCTGGTCCTGATCCGACGTCGCGAGGCCGGCTCGTGGGCGTAGACCCCGTTCAGGTCAAGCGCTTCCGTCGCTGGCTGATCCCGGGCAGCGCGCTGAGCCTGGCGTGCCTCGGGGTCGGGCTGCTGGCGCTCGCCGAGCTGGAGGCGGTGCGTCAGCGCGCCGCGCCGGAGCGGGGGGCCACCCGCCGGGTCGGCTCTCCGACCCACGGACGGGTGGCGCCCCGGCCGAGCGACGGCCCGACGGCCGCTCGGCCGCTGCCCGCGGTGGCCCGGCGTCAGCCGGCGCAGGCCCCCCTGGGGACGTCCAACGCCCAGGCGCGTCCGCCCCAGGTCCACGCCGACCCGGCGCTGGCCGCGCTGTGGGAGGCGCGGACCCTCGAGGAGCGGCTGCGCTACGTCGACGAGCAGCTGCGCGGCCTCCAGCCCGACGCGGCGGTGGCGCTGCTCAGCCGGTTGCTCGACGCGCGCCTGCCGGGTCCGGTCTACGAGGAGCGCAGCCTGCGCCTGACCGTGCTCGCGCGGGTCGGGACCCTGCCGGGGCCCCACAGCGAAGCGATCCTGGTCCGCTCGGCCGAGGCCAACCGGCCGCGCCCGGAGCGGCTGATCGCGATCGAATTCCTCAGCGGGCGAGGGGGAGCCGCCGACGCGGTGCTCCAGCGGCTCGCGGACAGCGACGACGACAGCGTCGTGCAGCAGAAGGCCCGCTGGGCGCTGGCCCGGGGCAAGTGACGCGCATAGGATCGTGGGCGCGATGAACAGGGGGGGTGGCATGAAGGGGACCTGGAGGGCGGCCGTAGGGCTGACCGCGGCGCTCGCGCTCAGCGGGTGCGGCGCGGCCTACTACGGCACCGCGCTGGCGATCCTCCAGTCGCAGAAGGACCGCAAGACGACCGACGTCAGCTTCCCCGACGGGGTGCCGACGTCGGTGCAGCTGCCCGCCTTCGCCACCCTGCGCCTCTCGGCGACCCCTGCCGAGAAGACGATCGGTGGGACCCTGGTCAACGACCTCGAGCTGCTGGGCGTCGACCTCCCGTTGGGCTACGGCGAGTCGCTCTCCAACCGGGACGCGGGGACGACCCTCGTCGACAGCGACCGGCTGGTGATCCGCATCAACGGCGACACCTCCCGCGAGCTGGTGTTCACCCCCGCGGACGCGGCGACCGACGGAGCCGGGGTGGCGGCCTCGATCCAGGCCAAGGTCCGGCTGCTGACCCCCTCCGCTGGGGTCCCCGTCGAGGCCTACAGCCTGTTCAGCGCCACCTTCGACCCGGCGACGCGCTGCTACCGCTTCCGCTCGGGCGCCCCGGGGGCCGCCTCCGAGGTCCGCTTCCAGACCACCCCGCGGGTCGGGGGCGGAGACGCGGCGTTGAGCACCGCGTCGGAGCAGACCGCGGCGCGGCTCGGGCTCGGCGAGCCCAACCGCGGCATCGAGCGCAGCGGGGCGCAGGCGCTGAGCTTCGTGGTCCTCAACCGCGGCACGGACGTGATCCCCGAGGGGACCCCGGTCAGCTTCTACCTCTCCCGCGACAAGGTGCTGGACACCGCGAGCGACGTGCTCTTCGATCGGATCCCGCTCAGCAGCCCGGTGCAGGTCGGCGAGGCCCGCCGCTACTACCGCACCAACGACAACGGGCCGCCGAGCACGATCCTGCGCCCCGAGCTCCCCCCGGGTCGCTACTGGGTGCTGCTCTTCCTCGAGTCGGCCGGCGAGCAGATCACCGACAACAACCTGCTCGCCTCGCGGCTCCCGATCGAGGTCTACGACCCCGTCGACGACCCGGCGACCTCGGCCAGCGAGACCGCGGCGCCGCTCGACTTCGTGCTCTCGCGCACGACCTCACCGATCGCGGTGGTCACCAGCGCGAACCTCGTGAGCCAGGTCGGGATCCAGAACGTGGGCGCGCCGGTCGCGACGGCGGAGACCCTGAACGTCGACGTGCTGCTCTCCGCCGATCAGGTGCTGGACGAGCCCGCCCAGTTCGCCGACCCCAGCGGCGCGCTGGCCGGGATCGTGGTCAACCCCACCAGCCCCCTGCGCCCGATCACCGTGCGCTTCGAGGCCGGCGGCAGCGGGGGAGTCAGCACGACCGTCGCCGCCGACACGGTGCTGGTGAACTACGACGCCTCGGCCACCGTGCAGCAGGCCCTGACCGCGATCAACGCCTCGGCGGGCGGCCTGGTGGTCGGGCGGCTGGACGGCAACGGGGCGCCCGCCACGGACACCCTCCAGAGCCTGCTCTCGGCGTCGCTGCGGACCGAGGCCCTGGCCAAGGACTCCTTGCTCGCGACCCAGGCGGTGACCTTCGCCGTCGCCGACCGCCCGCTCACGACCCAGAGCTTCGCGATCACCGCCCCGATCCCGCCCTCGAACTTCGTCTCGACGGTGCTCCCCCTGCGGCTGTTCCCGCTCTACCGCCTGCGCCCGGCGCTGACCGTCAGTCCGCCGGAGAACGCGAAGAACAACGTGCGCCGCGCGGCGAACTTCCTCCGCGTCTACGACCGCAACCTGGCGACCCTGGACCCGACCACCGGCGCGATCCTGCCCACGGTCAACGGCGACGACTTCGCGCGCCTGGAGGCGGTGACCCAGCGCCCGGTCAACACGGGCACGATCCGCCAGGGGCAGCAGCGCGTGTTCAGCTTCGAGATCCCCGACACCGGGCTCGCGCTCAACGAGAGCCAGCTGCTGGTGATCGTCGACACGACGAACTTCGACGCGCACCTGGACCTGCTCTCCTCGACCGGGACGCTGCTGGCCAACAACGACGACAGCGCCCTCGGCAGCTCGCCGCTGGTCTACACCGCGCTGCAGGGCCTGGGCAGCGGGTCGAACCTCGTGTTCTACCTCGTCGTCTCGACCGCGCTCTTCGACGAGAGCGACCTCGGCGGCGGCGGTGAGCAGTTCAACATCACGATCTCGGTCAACCCTCGCGAGCCCGGGGACCCCGGCCCGGTGGGGGTCGTCAACGCCGAGAACGTGGTCGACCGCACCAACCGGCGCTTCAGCGGCGCCGAGCCGCTGCTCGAGAACGACGTGCTGATCCCCTTCGGGCTCGGCAGCGCCAAGGGCGAGGTCGTGTTCGTGCTCCCACAGCGTGCGCGGGTCCTGTTCCGCACCAGCCCGGTGTTCTCGGTCGGGGTCGACACGGTGATCACCGCCTTCGTGCCCTCGCGGGTCCCCGCGCCGGTGCAGCAGCAGGCGGTGTTGGGGCCGAGCTTCCAGCGGGTGGTCTACCGGCCCAGCGGCGGCTCGACCGAGAACGCGCACGTCCTCGAGCGCGGGGTCTACACCGTGGCCTTCGAGAGCCAGAGCAAGCAGCCGGACACCAAGCCCCTGCGGCTCGAGGTGGACACCGAGTTCATTCCCGAGGACTGACCCGGCGGGGCGCGGCGCCCCGCGTGTCCCGTTACCATGGGCGCCAATGGTCCCTCGCTTCTGCTCCAACTGCGGCGCCCCCTCCCCCGTCCAGCGCGACGGGGACGAAGCCGCTGAGGGTCCGACCTGGGTGTGCGTCGAGTGCCAGACCCGCATGGGCCCGCGCCCGGTGGTGGCCTCGACGGCGATCCTCACCCGCCCAGGCGTCGGCGGCACGCAGGTGCTCCTCGTGCAGCGCCGGCCCGAGGCCCGCTCCGGGGGTGGGCTCTACTGCCTCCCGGGCAAGCCCGTGCAGTGGGGCGAGGACGCGCGCGAGGCGGCGATCCGCGCCTGCCGCATGCAGACCGGACTCGAGGTCGAGGTCGCGCGGGCCTTCGACGTGCACTCCAACTTCCACGACCCCCAGCGGCTCTCGGTGGGCACCTGGTTCCTCGTCAAGCTGCGCTCGGACAGCGAGCCGGAGCCGGTCCCCGGCGGCGAGGCCGCCAACGCCTCGTTCTTCCCCCTCGAGCGGCTCCCCGAGCTGGCGTTCCCCAACGACCAGCTGGTCCTCGAGCGCCTGGGTCAGGAGCTGGGTCACGGCGAGCGAGACCTGGAGATCTCGTCCACCGAGTTGATGGCTCGCCTCCAGCGCCGGCGGCAGCGCTTCCGCTACCTGCTCGAGGCCTACAACACCCAGCTGATGCGCGGCGCGTGGATCAACGAGCTGCACGTGCTGCTCTCCCAGGGCGACAAGCCGTCCGAGATCGCGGCGATCGCCTCGGCGCACCTCGCGGCCCGACAGGAGGTCGACGAGGTCCTGGTGTGGTTCCCCGGTCCCCCCGACCGCTGCCACACCTGCGACTGGCGCGATCGCTGCGCGCGCGAGCAGTGCCTGCACCTCGCGGCCCAACAGCGCAGCGAGGGCGACACCGAGACCACCAGCAGCCACCCCTTGCCCACGGCGGAGATCGAGCGCGTCCCCCTGCTGAAGGGAGTGCCCGCGGCCGACGTGGCCTTGAGCAACGCCACGCGCCAGGCCGAGCTGCCTGGCGCGGGGGCCCAGCCGCGGCGCTTCGAGGGGTTCCCCCTCGAGCTGGGTGAGGCGTTGCCCGGCGTGCTGGGGCTGATCTCGCGCGCGCCGATCGAGGCCAACGCCCGCCGGCTGTTCGAGCTCGTGGCGCGCCACGTGGGGACCCTGGTCCGCAACGCGAACCTGGTGGAGAACCTGACCGCGGCCAACGCGGTCAAGCGCAGCTTCATCGAGCGGCTGTCCCACGAGCTCAAGACCCCGCTGACCGCGATCCTGAGTATCGCCGAGTTGCTGCGCGACGAGCTGGTGGAGGCCGGCGACGAGCCGAACGCCGCGGGCGCGCACGAGATCGAGCTCGCCGGGCGGAAGCTGCTGGGGATCGTGGAGTCGATCCTCGAGATCGCCAAGCTCGAGAGCGGCTTCGTCAACCTGCGCTACAAGCAGGTGTGCCTCGCGCAGCTGGTCGAGGGTGACCTCGCCGAATACCGCCAGCGCGCCGAGGCCAAGGGGCTGGAGTTCGTCTACAGCCTCGACCTCGACGCCGAGGACACGACGGTGTGGGCCGACGCCGCGCGCGTGCGCGAGGTGTTGGCGCACCTGCTGGACAACGCGTTGAAGTTCACCAGCGCAGGCTCGGTCAGCGTGGTCTTCGAGCCCGGCAGCGACGAGGTCACTTGCACCATCGCTGACACCGGGATCGGGATCGCCCCCGAGCACCACCAGAAGATCTTCGAGTCCTTCCAACAGGTCAGCGAAGGGATCCACCTGCAGTACGGCGGGCTGGGGCTCGGGTTGGCCCAGGCCAAGGTCCTCGTGGAGCTGATGGGCGGGCGGATCTGGGTCGAGTCGACGCCGGGGAGCGGGAGCAAGTTCTCCTTCAGCCTCCCCCGCTACGCCCGCACCAAGTAGCGCGGCTGGGGGGCCGCCTCGCTGCGGTCAGTGGCCCACGAGCATGCGGTAGACCTCGACCAGGGCGAGCACCGCCTCGGCGGTGCGGGCGGGCGAGGCCTCGAGCGACTCCGCTCGGGCGCGGAACGCGCCCACCGTGCGGGGGTCCTGCAGGAGGAAGCGGTGGGCCTCGCGGATCTGGAGCGCGAGCACGTCCCCGCTGGCGACCCGCACCTGCTCGCGCAGCGCCTGCGCGCGCTCACCGGAGTCGAGCCGTGCGACCCGCGCCCACACCCCCAGCTGGCGCAGGGAGTCGGGGCCGGGCGCCTGGAGGGTGTGCTCGCACCAGGCCATCAGCGACGCCGCAGGGGGCGCCGGGCCGGCGAGGGCCGCCTCGGCGACCCCCGGGGGGGCCTCGAGGTCGACGGCGCCGGCGGGTCGCGGGCGCTCGCTGGCCCGGACCCGGGCCTCGCGCTCGCCGAGGGCGTCCCCGGCGACGAGGGGCGCCAGGTGCGAGCCGAGCGCCGCGACGTCTGCGCCCAGCTCCGCGTGGGTCAGCACGAGCTGGGCGCGGGCGCCAGGCGGCAGCTCGTTGGGCAACGAGCCGACCACGTGCTCCGACGCGGCGCGCAGCACCTTGTCGTCGAGGACGGCCGCGGCGCGGGCGAAGGCCAGCCCGACCCGCGCCCGGGCTTCGAGGTCCAACCCCGCGTCGGCCCCGCGCACCTCGCCTTCTGGGGTCAGGAGGGTCGTCAGCCAGCGCGCCGCGTCGCCGAGGGCGGCTTCTACGGCGGCCGGGCTCGCCTCGGGCAGGGGACCCGGCTCGCCGCCGCGCACGAGGGGGGAGGGCTCGACGCCGGGGCGCACGGCCACGAACGCCTCGGTCTCGAAGGCGAACACCGCGCGGGACCCGGCGAACCAGGCGTCGTCACCCAGCCCCGCGCGTTGGCAGGCGTGGGTCAGCATCTTGCCCACGTCGTCGAGCTCTGCCCACAGGCGGTCGCTGGGGAGGCAGTAGACCTCTCGCCCGTCGGCGCGGGTCGCGACCCCGTGGGCCGGGGTCAGCGGCGGGTCGGCCACGAGGATTCGCCCTCGCTCTTCGAGCTGCACCGGTAGCGGGCGGAAGCCGATGTCGATCTGGACGGCCGCGTTCTGGACGGCCAGCGGAGAGAACCCCTTGGCCGCGCGCACGTCGACGACGGCGCCCTTCAGCGACTCCGCCAACGACTTGCCGCGCCCGTATCCCCGCAGGCTCGGCGAGCTCCCCTTGAGCTTCCCGCGGTCGGCATGGGGGACGTAGAGGGTCACGAACACCGGGCGGTCGTCGTAGACGAAGAACCGCTCGGGGGCCTCGGCGAGGACTCGGTCCTCCGGGGGCTCCGAGTCGGGAATCCGGAACCGGCAGGCCTCCCGCACGAAGTCGAGCGCGGCCTGGCGCGCCTCCACGCCGAGGCGGCCACCCTGGTCGGTGAGCCAGCCGCGCAGCTCTTCGACGCGGTCGATGGCCCCCTGAGGTGGGGACTTGAGGAACGCCCGCGCCGCGGCCTCCGCGGCCTGCTGTTCGCCCAGCCGCCGGTGGGCGCGGAAGCGAATGTAGTGCAGCCAGGGGTCGTCGGCGATGCGGGGCTCGGAGGAGTTGACCACGGCCAGCGCCGCCCGATCCTCGCCGAGGACCATCAGGCAGCGCGCCTGCCCGAGGACCGGCCCCACGGAGTCGGGGACCAGGCGCTGGACCTCCTGGTAGGCGCGCAGGGCGTTGCGGTGTTCGCCGAGCTCTTCGCGGACCTGGGCCAGCAGGTCCCACATCAGCGGGTCCTTGCGCTCCTCGAGCAGGGCGGTGCGCACCTCGCGCTTGGCCGCGCGGAACTCGCCCTGGGCCGCCAGCACGCGCGCCAGGAGGTAGCGCGCCCGGACGTCGTCGGAGTCGTCGGCCAGGTGCTCCTGGACCGCTTCGCGAGCGGTGGGCAGGTCGCCGCGCTGGAACGCCTCGCGAGCGCGAACCAGGGGCTCGACCTGCTCTTCGATGGGCTCGAGGTCGTCGGGGGTCGATTGGCAGCCCCCCACGACGAGGGGCAGCAGCAACAGGAGACGGCGCATGAAACCCTCCGAAACACCCCCGCGGCCAAGGGGAGCAGCTTTGCGACGTTGGCGAGGGCCGGCGGCAGTGGCCCTGAAGGCTAGAGCCTTCAGCCCGTTGGGGGTGAGCCCGAACAGCTCGGAGAGGCCCCTGGAATCAAGACGCTTGGGGGTTCAGTCGCTGCGGCCTCTGAACCAACGAAAAGGCCCGCGCTGGTCGCGCGGGCCTCGTGCGTGGCGCCCGGTTAGGAGGCGCCGACGGCGACCTGAACCTCGATCGGGCGGCGCTCGAGGTGCTCGTGGGAGCAGTCGGCGCACTCCCAACGGACGAAGAGCGTCTCGCGCTCCGCCACGTCATAGAGCTGGGTCATCGTCTTGTCGCACTTTTCGCACTTCATAAGGTGTAACTCGCCGAGGGTATGAGTGGATTGGGCCCAAGTCTATTGAGGGCCCAATCCCGTTCAAGTACAATCTTTGTCAACCGACGCAAGTCCTTCTTCGAAAGCTTGTTAAGGCGCCCATCCGCGAAAGAGGGGGGCTTGCCTAGTCGGCCCGGCAGGTCTACTATGCCGGTTTCCAAGGGTTTCCGACTGGGAGCCTCGGGGGGACAAGGAGTTCCGCATGCCTGAAGACGAGCCTGTAGGCTACCTCGGCGGCAGCACTGGCCAGGACCTCGACTACGCAGAGGAGAACCCCTACGGGGATCCCTCGGACATGGGGGGTTACGACGACTCGGACGAAGAGGAAGTCGTCGGCTTCCTGGAGGGCGCCGAGGCCGACGGGGAAGACCTCCCCGCGCTGCCCCCCGCCGAGGACGACCCCGCCAACTACACGGCCGGGGACTTCCTCGAGGACCAGCCCTACGAAGACCAGCCCTACGAGGACCCCTACGCCACCGAGGAAGACCCCTACGCCACGTCGGACTACGACTACGAGGGCTACGAGGAGTCCGCGGTCGAGGACACCTCGCACTTCGACCAGATGGGGCACACCTCGGGCGAAGAGACCCAGGACTTCGGCTACTCCGACGACTACGACGATCCCGACCAGCCGAAGACGATCTCCCAGCAAGACGCCGAGAAGATCATCGAGCGGATCACCAAGACCCGCCCCACGGCCACCGACACGGCCCCCCGGCTCTCCCCGGGTCCGCGACTCACGCCCTCTCGGCGGGGCTTCCGCCTGGGGCCCTTGTTCGCCGTGTTCCTCATCCTGCTCCTCGCGGGCGGCCTGACCGTGGTCCTCGCCAAGGATCAGGTCGGCGCCTGGTTGCACGAAATGGGCTGGACCGAGCTGGCGACCATGATCGGCTACCAGCCGCCGGAGGTCGTGGTCGAGGACACCGGCCCCCCGCCCGAGTCGCAGGAAGACCGGGCCCGCCGACTGCTGAAGGAGTCGCTGCTCAAGAGCGAGGCCCTCGCCCTCGAGCTGCCCGACGAGGCCGCGAAGGCCCCAGACACGCCCGGCGGCGAGACGCCCGGCGGCGAGACGCCCAGCGGCGACGGCGCCGACTCCACGACCCCCGACCCAGACAACAAGTAGGAGCCCCCATGAACGTTCGCAGCATTGCAGCCATCGGCGCTCTAGCGTTCCTCCTGCTCGCGCCCAGTGAGGCGGAGGCGGGGATCCTGGTCACCACCAAGGGCAAGACCTTCGTCGGCAAGCTCGACCCGGAGAAGACCCCGGCTTGCCCCCTCGATCCGAAGAACATGCCCGAGAAGGTCGAGATGTCCTGGCCTTACAAGGACACCGTCGACGGGCCGATGGGTCGCGCGAAGTGGATCTTCCGCAACTACGAGATCCGCTGGTACAGCGTCACGGACGACAAGCCCACCGACGCCTACTGGGAGCGCTACCTCGACGAGGAGATCGACGTCAGGTGGCACAAGGCCCGCGACGAGTACAAGCGCGGGCAGAGCCAGGACGAGGCGGAGGGCTTCGACCCGATCCGGCCCAAGATCGACCTCAGCAACGAGAAGAACCGCGTGCTCTCGCCTCACCCGCACCGCTTCGGCAAGGCGAAGGTCAACTTCCCCGACGGCTGGAACGTGCGCAACGTGGGCAACGTGTTCATCATCGAGCGCCCGGAGCCCGGGACCGGCGGCTTCCGCCCCAAGATCCACCTGTTCGAGGCCGAGAACGTCCCGGTCCTCATCTCCGACGTCGTGGACCACGTGCGCAACACGTTGAGCAAGCAGCTCCAGGACCGCGAGGGCGCGAAGTTCGAGGTGCTGGAGCGCTCGGAGCCCAAGACCGTCGAGGGCGGCTTCGACGTGAACCTCTACACCGCGAGCGCCGTCGGCGACCGCAAGATTCGCACGTTGCGACGCCTGGCGTTCCGGACCGAGCAGACCTACTTCTTCGCGGCCTACGCCCACGAGGACGACTGGGCCGAGTTCGAAGGCCTGTTCAAGAAGTGCCGCAACACGCTCAAGGTCGAGGAGTAGCCTCGCCTGCGGCATTCGCCGACTGAGCTCCGACACAGAGGGGGAACTATGCGCGTGCTCATTCCGCTGGCCGTGCTGGCCACGGCCATGCCCAGCGCCGCGGGAATCGTGGTGCTGAAGAACGGGAAGACCTTCGTGGGTCGGCTCGACGCGAGCTCGGTCCCGGCCTGTCCCGAGAAGACCGAGGACATGCCCGAGACCATCCTCATGAGCTGGCCGCACAACGGTCAGGAGGGCCCCGAGGGGCGCTCGACCTGGACGTTCAAGGGCCACGAGCTGCGCTGGTACGACGTCGAGTCCGACTCGCCGACGCCCGCCTATTGGAAGCGATACATCGAGGACGAGATCGAGGATCGCTGGCACGCCGCGCGCGAGCGCTTCCGTCAGACGAAGACGGAGAAGCCAGTCGAGCTGCTCCCGCAGCCCAAGATCGAGCTGTGGAAGGGGCTGGAGAAGAAGCCCGTGTCTCACGCGGGAATGTCGATCAACCCGCCCGAGGGGTGGAGCCCGCCCATGTCGCGCCCGGGTCAACCCGACCCCGATCTGCCCGAGGACGACACCCCCGAGCCGCTGAAGATCAAGCCCGCCGGCGAGAAGACAGCGCCCTGGTCCAAGGCGGCCACGCTGACGTTGTGGTCCGGCAAGGCGCTGGAGGTCGGCGACGAGCTGCAGGCGTGGCTCGACGTGCGCATGGCCAAGCTCATCGAGGAGCACGGACACGAGGCCATGCTCGGGCGCCCGCAGGTGAAGCGCAGCGACGACGGGTTGACCGTGACCTTCAGCAGCGTGAAGGCCGGCGAGCAGGGCAAGCTCGTCACCCTCTGGCGCCTGCTGCTGCGCGATCGCGCCACCTATTACGCGACCTTCAGTGAGACCGAGGACCGGCTCGTCGCCGAGAACCGCGAAACCGCCCAGCGCTGTCTCAGCACCCTCAAGGTGCGGGGGCGATAGCCCGTGGGCGGAGGCGTGGTTATACTCTTTTGCCAGAACGGGTAACCCGTTTGAGTGTGGACATTTGAGGACTGAATGACCCCCGACGACTCCACCGTCGACGAGGCGGCTCCCGACGCCGCCGCGCCCCCTGAAGCCGACGCAGACGCGGCGGACGCAGGCGAAGGCGAAGAAGAGGACGAGAAGGCCCGCTGGCGGCGGGCTCTGGACCTCTACCTCGAGGGCAAGCTCTCGGAGTCCCTGGAGTTGGTCGACGCGATCCTCGAGGCGAACCCCGAGACCGACCTCCGCCCCCGCCTCGAGCGCCTGCGCCGACGCGCGGCCGACCGGATCGAGAACGAGCCGGAGGAGGCCGAAGAGTCGGCCGAAGAGGCTGACGACGAGGCCGAGGACGAGGCGAGCGACTCGGACGAGGCGGACGAGGCGCCCGCGGAGGAGGCGCAGGCGCCTGCCGAGGCGGAGGCTCCAGCGGCCGACGAAGAGGCGCCCGCGGAGGAGGAGCCCACGGAGGAGGCGCCCGCGGAGGAGGAGCCCGCGGAGGAGGCGCCCGCCGCCGAGGAGGCTGCCGCCGGCGAGGAGGCTGCAAGCGACGCCACCACCAAGGCCGAGGAGGCCGCTCAGGCCAAGAGCCCCTCGGGGCGCGTGGTGCGGGTGGAGACGCCGCCGCCCGACGCCAAGGCGAAGAAGCAGCAGGCTCGCGCGGGGGGCGTGCGCCGGGTCGTGCGCCGCCCGGGAACGCCGGCCACCAAGGGCCCAGGGACCGCGACCAAGTCGGGCTCGGGCGCCGTCGCCAAGTCTGGGCCGGCCAAGCTGCACCCCAACGCCGCCACCAAGGCCGGCGTGGAGAAGCTGAACGGGAACGTCGACAACGTCGCGAAGCTCGTGCGCGGACTCGAGACCAACCTCGTGCGCATCGCCGAGGCCTACCAGCGCGTGACCGTCGTCAGCAAGCGCAAGGAGCAGGCCTACGACCAGCTCTACGAAGAGCTGCGCACCTACAAGGACAACTTCCTCCTCGGCGCACAGAAGCCGCTGTTCCGCGACATCATCCTGCTCTACGATGGCGTCACCCGAGCCCAAAAGCGGTTCAGCGAGGGCGACGAGCAGGTCTCACGTGAGGACGCGGTGAAGGCGCTCCAGGACATCCTCGAGGAGATCCTGGAAATGCTCTATCGCCGAGATATCGAACGCATCGAAGAACAGCCCGAGAAGCTGGACATCGACTTTCAAAAGCCCGTACGGCGGATCGAGACCGACGACCCGAGCGAGGACAAGAAGGTGGAGAGCATCGTGCGGGACGGATTCCGCATGGATGGCGCCATCTTTCGTCCCCAAGAGGTCGTGGTCAAGCGCTGCCTGAAGGAGAAGGGCCAGTCATGAGCGAAGCCAAGCGCAAGATCGCCGGAATCGACCTGGGGACGACCTATTCGGCCATCGCCCACTTCGACGAATACGGCAAGGTCGACATCATCCCCAACAGCGACAACGAGCGGATCACGCCCTCGGTGATCCTGTTCGAGGACGAAGAGGTGATCGTCGGCAAGATCGCGAAGAACCAGGCGGTCTCGAACCCCGAGAACGTGGTCCAGTTCGTCAAGCGCCACATGGGCGAGCCGGACTGGGTGCGCGTGATCAACGATCGCGAGTACACGCCCGAGATCCTCTCCGCGATCATTCTCAAGCGGATCGTCTCGGACGCCGAGGACCAGCTGGGCGAGGCGATCACCGACACCGTGATCACCTGCCCCGCCTACTTCAACGACAACGAGCGCAAGGCCACGTCCGACGCGGGCAAGATCGCTGGCCTCAACGTGCTCGGGATCATCAACGAGCCGACGGCCGCCGCGATCGCCTACGGCATGAACAACCTGGACAAGCAGGTCCGGGCGCTGGTCTATGACCTGGGCGGCGGCACCTTCGACGTGACGCTGCTGAACATCGAAGGCAATCAAGTCAAGGTCCTGGCCACCGACGGCGAGCGTCGCCTCGGCGGTAAGGACTGGGACGACATGCTGCTCAACCACGTCGCCGAGAAGTTCGTGGACGAGCACGGGATCGACCCCCGCGAAGACGCCGAGGCCTACCAGGACCTGGTGATCAAGGTCGAGGAGGCGAAGAAGGCGCTCTCGAAGAAGCCGCAGACGAAGGTCTTTGCCCAGTGCGGCGGGAAGAGCCTCAAGCTCGTGATCTCCCGCGACGAGTTCCAGGAGCTGACCCAGCCCCTGCTCGAGCAGACCGAGACCTACCTCGACGTGGTGCTGAAGAAGGCGGACATGACCTGGGGGGACATCGACGTGGTGATCCACGTCGGCGGTTCGACTCGCATGCCCGCTGTGATCCAAATGCTCAAGCGGGTGACGGGCAAGGACCCCGAGCGCGGCGTGAACCAGGACGAGTGCGTGGCGATCGGCGCCGCCTACTGGGCTGCGATCCTGCTCGTGCGCGAGGCCAAGGACCTCGAGGAGCAGGCGGCCAGCGGCACCGGCGAGATCGAAGAGGGGCGGGTCCAGGAGGCCGCCAAGGCCGTCGAAGAGGCCGTCCCCGAGGGCCTGGCCGGCATGCTCGGCGGGGTCGTCGTGCAAAACGTCAACTCCCACAGCCTGGGGATCGTGACGGTCACCCGCGAGGGCGAGCGGCGAAACCTGATCATGATCCCCGAGCAGACCCCGCTGCCCGCGACGGTGACCAAGCTCTTCGGGACCGCCCAGGACAATCAGGTCAGCGTCGAGGTGCGGATCCTCGAAGGCGAGAGCGAATACATCGAGGAGTGCGTCGAGATCGGCACCTGCGTGATCTCTGACCTCCCGCCGGACCGGCCCAAGGGGTCGAAGGTCGCGGTCACCTACCGCTACAAGGACGACGGCCGAATCGAGATCGAGGCCCGCGACCGCAGCACCGGGCAGGAGGTCCGCACCCAGATTCGGCGTGACGCCGAGGGCCTCACCGAAGAAGAGATGTCCCACAAGGGCCAGGAGATCGCGCGCTTGTTGGAGGACGGTCCCCAGGCTGCCTACGCGGAAGAGACCTACACCGAGGGCTACGCCGCGGCCGACGGCTACGAGGGCTACGCCGAGGGCGGCGAGTATGCCGAAGGCGGCGAGTATGCCGAAGGTGGCTACGCAGCCGAGGGTGAGTATGCGGCCGAAGGCTACGCAGCCGAGGGCGATTATGCAGCCGAGGGCGAGTATGCGGCCGGTGGCTACGCAGCCGAGGGCGAGTATGCGGCCGAAGGCGAGTATGCGGCCGGTGGCTACGCAGCCGAGGGCGAGTATGCGGCCGAAGGCGAGTATGCGGCTGAAGGCGGCTACGCTGAAGGCGGCTACGCCGAGGGTGGCTACGCAGAAGGCGAGGCCGGTTACGCAGCCGAGGGCGGCTACGCCGAGGGTGGCTACGCCGAAGCTGGCTACGCAGAGGGCGAGGGCGGCTACGCAGAGGGCGGCTACGCAGAGGGCGAGGGCGGCTACGCCGAGGGCGGCTACGCCGAGGGCGGCTACGCCGAAGGCGAGGGCGGCTACGCCGAGGGTGGCTACGCCGAGGGTGGCTACGCCGAAGGCGAGGCCGGTTACGCGGCCGAGGGCGGCTACGCCGAGGGTGGCTACGCCGAAGGCGAGGCCGGTTACGCGGCCGAGGGCGGCTATGCAGCCGAGGACGGCTATGCAGAAGGCGGCTACGCAGAAGGCGGCTACGCCGAGGGTGGCTACGCCGAGGGCGAGGCTGGCTACGCCGAGGGCGAGGCTGGCTACGCCGAGGGCGACGACGGATACGCGGCCGAAGGCGACTATGCCGAGGGCGCAGAGGGCTACGGGGAATATGCCGAAGGCGACGGTTTCGCTGATACCGCGGACGCCTCTGAGCACCGCTAGGTAAACACGGGAACGTCGGCGTCGGGAACGCGGGAGCCTCTGGGTGGCAGACGAACGCTACAGCAAACTCCTGGGAATCGAGCCTTCGGGCGAGATCCCCACGCACTATGAGTTGCTGGCCATCGAGCGAGACGAGCAAGACGCGGGGGTCATCGAGTCCGCCTACAAGGAGAAGATGCGCGCCCTGCAGTCCATTCGCTCCTCGAAGGACAAGGGCTTCATCGAGTTCCTCAAGGAGGAGCTGCGCACCGCTCGCCTGACCCTGACCAAGGCCGACCGCCGCAAGGCCTACGACGAGTCGCTGCTCGCCGACTCCCTCGAAGGCTTCAAGGACTGGGTCAAGCCGCTGCTGGCCATGGGCTTCGTGCCCAAGAGCGTCTACGACCTGATGCTCCAGACTGGCGAGAAAGAGGGGCTCGGACGCGAGGAGGCCGCGCGGGTGGTCAAGAAGCTCGCCTCCGAGCACGGCGCGACGCTGCAGCTCGAGGAGTCGAGCTCGGACCTCGCGGCGCTGGAGAACTCGGGCTACGACGACGAAGACGAAGGCGACGGCGGGCCGGCAGAGGTCGACGACAGCGAGCCGCTGTTCATGGACGACCTCGATCCGGGGACGCCCGCGACCGAGCCGGCCGCTGCGCCCAGCGGCCGCCGCAGCCCTCCGCCCAGGCCCGCGGGCCGCGGGAAGATCCAGCACGGCTTCTACAAGGACCAGGGCGGCGGGGGCTCCTCGCCGTGGGACCGCGGCGGATCGTCCTCGGGCGGACGCAGCGCGTGGAGTCGGCGCAAGGGCAACTCGTCTAGCTCCAGCACGGCCTCCTCGACCCAACAGAGCGGGCGCCCGCGTCGCGAGAGCACCGCGCGGCAGCGTGAGCGCTGGCATAGCCAGGGAGAGCAGCGGCAGCTCAGCGAAGCCGGGCGCGTGTTCAACCTGGGGGCGAAGCTCTGCCGGGTGGCCGACCAGGTGCACGCGCAGCTCAAGCTCTACTTCCCCCCGGACAACGGGAGGAACTCGATCACCTACCAGCGCAACGGCGTGAGCTACGAGAAGGTGTTCGAGACCGAGCACAAGACCTACCGCGACGCGCTGAAGAAGTTCCAGGCGGCCAGCGAGCGCGCCGAGGCCCTCGGCTCCGGCGGCGAGGAGCTGAAGAAGGTCTCGGACAGCAACGCCGCGCTGGTCAAGGCGATCCTCGACGAGATCCGCCAGCTCAAGCTCAAGCGCCTGGCTGGAATGACCAAGGGTGAAGAGCTGCGCATGTGGCAGGGGTTCCTCGCGACCCACCGCCCGGCGCGGCTCACCAAGACGGTGAGCCTGGGCTAGGCCGCATGTCTGGCGAGCCAAAGCTCCTTGTTCGACTGAAGTTGGGCGGAGAGCAAGTCGTCCCCTTGCGCGGGCAGCCGATCGCGATCGGCCGCGGCGTCGGGCAGGACGTGCGGCTCAGCGACCGCAAGATCTCCAGCGCCCACGCCTTGCTCGAGCCCCACGCCGGCGGCTACCGGATCCGCGACCTGGGCAGCACCAACGGCACCTACGTCAACAACCAGCTCGTGGACGGAGTGCGCGGGTTGCAGCTCGAGGACGTGATCCAGTTCGGCGACACCCAGGTGCTCTACACGGTCCGTGAGCGCGGGACCGTGAGCTGGCCGGCCCCCACGCTCTCCTCCGACGAGCAGCTGCTGCGCGAGTTCGACGACCTCGAAGAGGACCCGGGCCTGCGCACGCTGAAGTTCACGCTCAAGGACCTCGAGCAGGAGTTCGTCAAGCACGAGGAGGGCACCGAGCAGCTGCGCGGGCGGCTGGAGGCCCTGTTCCGCGTGACCACCATGCTCAAGGCGGCCTCCTCGATCCCGGTCCTGCTGGAGAACACCCTGGACCTGGTGTTCAGCGCGAGCGAGGCCGACCGCGGGGTGATCCTCCTCCGCGGCCTGCGCCCCGACTCCCCCCTGCGCCCGGTCGCTTCGCGGGAGCGCCGCCCGAGCCGGCGGCTCGAGAAGGCGCCGCCGAGCGGCGGCTCGACGACGCTGGTGAAGGCCATCGACCTCCAGCGCTTCAGCCGGGGGTTGCTGGACGAGGCGGTCCACAGCGGAGAGGCCGTGCTCTCGCGAGACACCCGCGCGGACGGACGCTTCGCCTCGAACTTCTCGATCCACGCCAACGGGATCACCTCGGCGGTGGCGGTGCCCTTGCCAGGCCCCGAGGGGACGCTGGGCGTGCTCTACCTCGACAAGCGCGGGTTCGAGAAGCCCCCCTTCAGGCAGGCGGACCTCCAGCTGGCGGCGATCGTGGCGCAGCAGGCGGGGGCCGCGGTCAGCGGGCTGAACATGCTCGAGGCCTTGCGGCACGCCAACGCCGAGCTCGAGACCGCGCGCGACGAGATCCTCCGCTGGAACCAGGAGCTGGAGCGCAAGGTCCAGGAGCGCACGAGCGAGGTCCAGGCGCAGGCGAGCAAGATCGCTGAGCTCAACAGCGAGAAGGACGCGCTGATGGGCATGGTCGCTCACGACCTGCGCACACCGCTCTCGGGCCTGCTCGGCTTCGCGGAGATCGCCCTCGAGGGGATCGACTCGGGGGAAGACCCGGCCACGCTGCGAGAGGACCTGGACGTGATCAAGAGCACGGCCATGGAAATGAACGAGCTGCTCAGCGACCTGCTCGACGTCTCGCGGATCGAGGCCGGCAAGGTCCAGTTCTCCCCCGAGCAGGTCGACCTCGCCGCGTTCCTCGGCGAGAGCAGGCGGCGTTACGAGCTGCTCGCGGCGCGCAAGCAGATCGCGTTCAGCCTCGCCTTACCGCCCGAGTTGCCCCCGGTGAGCTTCGACCCCCTGCGGATTCGCCAGGTGCTCAACAACCTGGTGAGCAACGCCTGCAAGTTCACCAACCCCGGGGGCACGATCACCCTCCAGGCCCGCACGACCCCGACCTCCCTCGAGATCTCGGTCACCGACACCGGGCAGGGGATCGCCCCCGGCGAGCTCGACAAGGTGTTCCAGCGCTACGAGCAGACCAGCGCCCAGGCCACCGCCGGCGAGAAGGGCAGCGGCCTCGGCCTGGCGATCGCCAAGCGCCTCGTCGAAATGCACGGCGGCAAGATCTGGGTCGAGAGCAAGCCCGGGGTCGGGACGCGCTTCAGCTTCGCGCTCCCGCGTTAGTTGGTGGTCTACTTCAGCTCGACGTAGGTGCCACCGGTGGACGCGGCGAGCTCTTCGAGGGTCGGGTCGGCCGCGAAGGTGCGCACGTCGATCACCAGCCGCGTGGGGCGGTTGGCGGCGCGGAACGCGGCGAGGAACGACTCGGCGGTGTGGCGGGCCGACGCGGTGTGGTCGACGTCGGTGAAGCGGCCGCTCGTGATCAGCACCACCGCGTCGGCGACGGGCACGCGCACCGCCGCCTCCAGGGCGCGCAGCGCGAAGGCGTCGTCGCCGGCGGGCTCGAGGCCCTCGACGAAGGCCTTGGCCTTGTCGAGCCAGAGGTCCCGGGCGAACTCGACTCGCGGGCCGAGGGCGCGCAGCCAGGTGACCCCGTCGACGGTCTCGGGGTAGGCCTGCTTGACCAGGGGCGGCTCGGCGAGGCCCTCGAGGGTGTGCCCGGAGAACGCGAGGATCGTGAACCGCTGCTCCGGGCCGAGGGCCTGGATCGACTCCAGCAGCAGCGCCTTGGCCGTGTCGAGCCGGCCCTCCTCGCCCATGGGCGCGGAGACGTCCACCGCGAACACCACGTGGTTGCCGAGGATCGGCGCCCCAGCGCAGGAGGGGCCCGGGGCGGCCTCGCCAGCCTTGCCTTCGCTGAAGGCGTGGAGGATCGACGTGGCGAGCAGGATCGGCTGGGTGGGCTGGGCCTGCTCGATCCAAGTCGCGATCGCGGTCTGCGCGTCGCTGAGCTTGGCGCGCTGGAGCGCGACCAGCGCGCCGCGCTGGACCCGCGGGTCGGGGCTGTTCTGCAGCAGCGCCGTCAGGTTCAGCTCGGCGAAGGAGCCGGCGCGGATCGCGAGGGCGTCGGTGATCATCAGCTGCTCTTCGGGGCGTCCGCGCTGGCACTTGCGGGTGAACATCGACCCCACGTCGGGGGCGGTCATGGTCGCCAGACCCTCGCAGGCCGCGTCGTAGACCGGGCTGGGGGTGTTGTTGTGGGCCAGCCCGAGCAGGATCAGCGCCCCCAGCTTGGAGTCGGCGGTGGAGATCGTCTTGACCTTGGCCACCGCCTCGTCGAGCTTGCTCGCGACCAGCGCCTGGCGCAGCTCGCCCTTGAGCGTGTTCAGCTCCGCGCGGTCCGGCCCTCCCTGGGCGGCGCACGATCCTGCCAGCGCGACGGCCAACGTTCCGAGTAGGGTCCAGCGCATGACGTCCTCCCTCTGCCCGGTATGGTAGCGCAGGCGCCGGTTCGACGCGGGGAGGGGTGGGGTCCTTCAAACGCGCCCTCACCCGTTACGATCGGTGGACGGAGGCCCTGTGTTCGATCAGCTGCGACGTGCGTTCAGCGGTGACAGCGACCAGCGGCGCGCCAAGCTCGAGGCCGAGCTGGCGCGGGTGACCATGGCGATCGAGAAGCGCAGCGAGAGCCTCGACACCCTGCGCCGCAACCGCTTCCAGGCGCTGTTCCCCGACGGCGCCGTCGACGGCGCGGGCGACGGGCGCTACCCCGACCTCGACCCGATCAACTTCGAGGAGGGCGAGCAGGACAGCTGGCTGGTCTCGATGGCGACCCAGGTGATCGACCGCTTCCCCGGCGGAGACGTGCTGCTCTCGCAGCTCGACACCTCGCTGCGCGCGTTCAGCGACGCCAACCACTTCCGCGTCGTGCCCAAGGGTCCCTACGCCGAGCTGCTCAGCTGGCGCGACGAGCTGCTCGACGCCTGCGGGGTCACGGCCGAGGTGCCGCTGTTCATTCGCGCCGACGGCCTGGGGGCCGAGGTCGCCGGCAACAACGCGCCCTTCGTGATCCTCCAGCGCAGCCTGCTCGACGCCCTCGACCCGGAGGCCCGGCGCTACTACCTCGCCAGCTTCCTGGGGCATGTGTTCTTCGGCAACCTGCGGATCTTCTCCTTCCACAAGCTGATGTCGATCATCGACAAGCTCCCCAGCATGAGCGGGCTGATCACCCGCGGGCTGGGCATGCTCCCCGGGATCGGGAACACGATCAGCCGCGGCTTCGAGCTGGCCCGCACCGTCAACAACCAGCTGATCCGGCGCACGAACCTCGTGGTCGGCATGCGGCAGAAGGTGATCTGCGATCGGCTGGCCGTGCTCCTGCTCGAAGACGCCGAGCCGGCGCGGCGCTTCCTGACCCACCTCGCCTGGGGCAAGGAGGGCGGAGACGGCCTCTACCAGCAGCTGTGCGAGCAGGGCCAGGCCCTCAACGAGCAGCTGATCAAGCACGAGATCGACCTGCACATGCTCTCGGTGATTGGGCCCACCGCCCAGTTCGCCGCCTGGCGCGCGTTCCAGCTCGAGGAGTTCCTCCGGGGCGAGACCTACACCCGGATCAAGGAGGGGCACTACGTGACCCGCGCCCGCCTGCGCGACTACAAGCTCGCCCACAAGACCCTGGAGGAGGAGATCCACCGCCTGACCCAGCGGATCGCCGAGCTCACCCAGCGCCAGGAGAAGCTCGCCGCCGAGCTCGCCGCGGGCGACCCCGAGCCCGCCGAGGGCGACGCGGCGCCCTAGGTTGGCTGCCCAAGCAAACGAAACGCGGGGCCGTGGGGCCCCGCTCCGTGTGGTCGGCTAGATTCAACGAGGGTGGCTACTCGTCGAGGTTCTCTTCCTCGAGGTCGCCTTCTTCGTTGTTGATCTGGCGCTCGATATCGCGGTCTTCCTGGGCCTCGTCGGCCTCTTCCTCGCGGTCGATATCGCGATCCTGGGCTTCTTCCTCGCGCTCGAGCTGTTGCTCGGCTTCCTCTTCCAGGCGGTCCTCTTCGCGCTCCAGCTCGTCGTCGGGCACGAAGTCTTCGTCGTGGATCCCTCCACCCCGGCGATCCTCGCGGCGCTCGTCGTTGGCCAACTCGCGCTCTTCGCTGCGGTCCGCGCTGCGCTCTTCGCGGCGCAGGTTGTCCTCGTCGGTCTCGAGGTGCTTGTTGCCCGAGCGCGGATCGCGCTCTTCGCGGTAGTCCTGCAGGCGCTGGTTCTCCCACTCCTGGGCGATCCGGTAGACCTCGTTGCTCAGGTTGCCGTGGCGAATGCGGAAGTTCTTCCAGGCGGTGATCACCGGAACGTCGCCGCGGAGGTCGCGGGTGCGGCGCAGGTCGGCGGCGCGGCGCGCGTTGCGGCCCATGGCGACGGCCTGCACGCGGAGGTCGCCCCGGGGGTCGTCGCCGCGGTCGAGGTTGGCGTGGAGCACGGCCTCGCCCTTGTGGCCCGCGCGGAAGAGGCGGGCGACCTCGGCGTCGCCGGAGTGGTCGGAGGTGCGGCCGAGGGCCACCTCGTGCAGGAGCTTCTCGTGGCGGTCGCCGGCGTCGTCGACGACCCGGCCGACGATCGCGTGGCGGGTCGCGCGGCGCTTGCCTTGCTCCTGGGCAAGGCCCTGCCCCGCGGCGAGGAGGCCGCCGAGGCAAATCAGGCCAAAGGTCAAGACACGAGGGCTCATGATGGCGAGATGGAGCGTAACGAATGCCAGGCCAGAGCCCGAGCTCGCGCTAAGTCCTTGACGCTTCAAGGAAGACTGGGGGTTAGCTGACCTAAGCCTCAATCCACCACTCCTTCCCCGCCCAGTCTCCGGCCATCGCCCTCGAGGGAGTGCCGGATTTCCGTCAGCGACAGGGGGCTCACTCCGAACCCCCGTCGAGCTCACGTAGATACTGCTCGGCCACCTTGCGCATCTCCCGGTCGTGCTGAGGGGTCAGCTCGAGGAAGCGGCGGAAGAGGCGCTTGGCCTCCTCGGTGTTGCTCAGGTCGTATTCGACCAGCGCCTTGTTGTAGACGGCCTGCGCGTGGGTCGGCTCGAGGTCGAGCACGTGGCGGTAGGCTTCGCGTGCTTGCTCCAGCGCGTCCTGGGTCAGGTACGCGTTGCCCAGGTTCTGCCAGGCCGGCACGAAGGTGGGGTCGATCGCCAGGCACTTCTTGTACTGGGTGACCTCGTAGTTGTAGTGACCCTGATAGAAGTAGCAGAGCCCGAGCTTGAAGTGCGCGCGGTGGAACTCGGGGTCGAACCCGAGGGCCCGCTTGAACTCGCGGACCGCGGCGTCGTAGTCGTTGCGCTTCATGCTCGCGACGCCGCTGAGGTAGATCTCGCGGGCGAGCTGGCGGCGGGTGCCCGGGTGCTCGTCGAGCCGGGGCCCCCGCTCCGCGTCCCGAGTGTCCTGGGCCTCGTCCTCGACGGAGGTGTTGGCCATGGGGGTCGGGGTTTGCGGTTGGTAGACGGGTTGCTCGGTGGTCTGGGGGCCTGCACAGGCCACCAAGAGCACGCTCAGCAACGGTAGGTATCGCAAGGTGCGCATGCCGTCTCCAGTCATCCAGCCTAGCCAGCTGATCCGCGCGTTGCCAGCTCAGCGAGGTGGTTTCCTCCGCGCGAAGCTAATCCCCGCGCGGCCCGTAGCTTACCGTGCACTGCGCTGTGTTGCCTAGCAGTTTGTCTGCAAGGACTTAGCCGCCCGCTGTGCAGCGAGGGCCTCGAACCCCCAGGTCAATACTGCTGGACGGAACGGTCGGCGCTGGTCGCGACGGCCTCGAGCATGCCCAGCGCCTGGCGGGCGTCGGAGTGGCCCGGAGAGAGGGTCAGCAGCCGGCGGAAGCAGTCCTGCGCGAGGGCGATCTCGTCCTGAGCGGTGTAGGCCGAGCCCAGGTGATAGAGCGCGTTCTTGTGCTGCGGGTTCAGCGCCAGGCACTTGCGGTATTCGCTGATCTCGATCCCGTAGTTGCCCAGCTGGTAGTGGCAGCGCGCGAGGCGGTAGTGGGCGCGGTGCTGGTTGGGGAAGGCGTGCAGCGACTCGGTGAAGGCCACCACGGCCTTGCCGTACTCGCCTTCGGCCATCAGGGTCAGCCCCTGCTGGTAGCTGGCCTCGGCCCGCTCGACCGCCGCCAACTTGGGGTCCTGCGGAGGCGCCTCCCCGGACGGGGAGACGCAGCCCAGCGGGAGCAGGCAGCAGAGGACGAGGAGGGCGCACTTCATTGCGGTCAGCCTACCCCCGGCACCGGACACGTTCAACGTGGTCATCGACCCCCCCCGGGCGCACGACCCTGCTCCAGCGACCGCGACGCGATCAGCGTCTCGATCTGCCGCGCGCGCGCCTTGTGGCTCTCCGCGCTCGCTTTGAAGCTGCTCAGCACGTCGTCGGCGCGCCCGAGGGCGTCCCGGGTGCGCTGGATCAGCACCGGCAAGCGCTTGTCGGCGATCCCCAACTGCGCCAGCCGGTTCAGCCGCTGCAGGCGCTTGGTCAGCCGCGTGTGCTCGGGGAGCAGGTTGCGCTGCTCGCGCTGGGCCTCGTCGCTCAGCTCGTTGTAGAAGTTGGCCAGCTCGTCGAGCTCCTTGAGGCTCTTGCCCCGGGTCTCGTCCGCGAAGCGGACCAACGTCGGCGCCTCGTGCTTGACCCACTTGGAGCGCTCGAGGTCCTCCAGCAGGGGGAGGTCGGCGATCGCCTTTTCGACCATGGCGTTCGCCTGCTCCTCGCGCGGAGGCTTGAGCGCGAGGGCGCGCTCGGCGACCGCGAACAGGCGGTCGGTGTGGGCCCGGATCGCGCCGATCAGGCGCAGGCGCCGCGCTTGCTCGACCTTCTTGTTCTGTTCGAGCTCGCTCGTGAGTCGGGCCACCTCGTTGGAGAGTGAGCGCAGCTCCTGGCGCGCCTGCTCCAGCCGGCTCTGGTAGAGCGAGCGCGAGATCCACGAGGCGTCCGCGACGTCTTTCTGCAGCTGGGCCACTCGCTGGGACTGGAGCGCGCGCGCTCGCTGCAGGCCGTCGAGGTCCTTCTCCCGGCGCTGGACCTTGGCCTGGATCCGCGTCCACTCCTTGTTGGCGCGTTGCTGGGCCTGCTCGAGCTCACGCAGGGTCTCCGCCTGCGCGGGGAGCGCGGCGAGCACGAACGCGAACAGCAAACAGACCCGACTCACTCGTCCTCCGGTTTCGTCAGCGAGTACTTCTTCATCTTGTACTGCAAACTGCTGCGCTTCAAATGGAGGGCTTTAGCTGCCTTGGTTTGGTTCCACTGGGCCTCGACCAGGGCCTTGCGAATGATCTCGCGCTCGATGCGCTCGATCTGGTCGCTGAGCCCGCTGGCCTCCATGTACTCGCGCTGGGCCGCCGGGGCGCCCTCGCCGCCCTGGATCTCGGGGGGCAGGTCCTTGCCCGTGATCCGGCGCTGCCCGTCGGGGTCCACGTCGGCGAGCACCAACGCCCGCTCGAGCACGTTCTCGAGCTCGCGCACGTTCCCGGGCCACTCGTAGATCTGGAACAGGTTCACCGCGTCCTCGGCGACGGTCCCCTGCAGCCCGGTATTCGCCGCGTGTCGGCGGAGCAGCGCCTCCACCAGCAGGGGAATGTCCTCGCGCCGCTCGCGCAGGGGGGGCATTTCGACGGTGATCACGTTGATCCGATAGAACAGGTCTTCGCGGAAGCGGCCCTCGGCGATCAGCTCCTTGACGTTGCGGTTGGTGGCGCACACCACCCGCACGTCGACCTTGATCAGGGTGTTGCCGCCGACTCGCTCCATCTCCTTCTCCTGGAGGAAGCGCAGCAGCTTGACCTGGGTCGCGAGCGGGATCTCGCCCACCTCGTCGAGGAACAGCGTGCCCTCGTGGGCGAGCTCGAACTTGCCCTTCTTGCTCTGGGTCGCGCCGGTGAAGGCGCCCCGCTCGTGGCCGAAGAGCTCGCTCTCGAGCAGGCCCTCGGCGAGGGCGGCGCAGTTGACGGTGACGAAGGGGCCCGTCGAGCGCGGCGAGCGGCGGTGCAGCTCGCGGGCGACGAGCTCCTTGCCGGTGCCGCTCTCACCGAGCACGAGCACCGGGGTCGTGGTCTCGCACACCTTGGCGATCAGGTCGAACACCCGCTGCATGCTCGGCGCGCCCCCGATCAAGCTCCCGAAGCGCTGGTTGAGCTCGTCGCGCAGGAGCTGGTTGGTGCGGGTCATGCTCAGGCGCTCGAGGGCCTTCTTGATCTTGGCCTCGATCGCCGAGAGCGGGAACGGCTTCTGCACGAAGTCCAACGCGCCGAGGCTCATGGCTTCGACCGCGCTCTCCACCGAGCCGTGGGCGGTCATTACGATCACCCCCAGCGAGTGGTTCTCCTCGTGCAGCGCGCGCAAGAGCGCCATCCCGTCGAGCTTGGGCATGCGGAGGTCGGTCACCAGGAGGTCGTAGTCGCCGGAGGTCAGCGCCTTGCGGGCCTCGACCCCGTCGGAGACCCCCGCCGCCTCGTGGTCGAGGCCGAGGAGCATCTCCACGATCATGTCGCGCATGCCCTGGTGGTCGTCGGCGATCAGGATCTTGGCCATGTCGTCTCCCTGGTGTCGCGCTCCGCGCTCTTGACCGCGCCCCCGCTGAGGGGCAGGCGGATCACGAACTCGGCGCCGCCGTTGGGCGCGGCGCGCACGCCGATCTTCCCTCCGTGGGCGCCCAACGTCTTGTGGGCGATCGCCAGCCCCAGCCCCGTGCCGGCGGCGCGGGTGGTGTAGAGCGGGTCGAAGATCCGCTCGCGATCCTCGGCGGGGATCCCCGGGCCGGTGTCGCGAATCCGCACGCTCACGGTGTCCTTCGAGACCCGGGCGCTGACCGTCAAGGTCCCGCCGTCGCCCATGGCTTCGAAGGCGTTCTGGGCCACGTTGGTGAACGCCGAGCGGATCAGCGCCCGGTCGAGGGTCAGCTCGGGGAGCTCCTCGAAGTCGAACTCCACCGTAAACCGCCCGGGGGCGTCGAGCCCGCCCTCGCCGACGGCCTGCAGCGCAGCCTCCACGCTCTCGTGCAGGATCGGGCGCAGCTCGTTCTTCTCCCGGCGAATGCTGTTGTCGCGGGCGAAGGAGAGGAACTGCTCGAGGAAGGTGTTCAGCGCCTCCACCTCGCCGCGCAGGCGGCCCGCCAGCCGCGCCGCGTCCTGGCCCTCCTTGCGCTCGATCAGCTCGGCGAAGCCGCTGATCGCGCCCAGCGGGTTGCGGATCTCGTGGGCGAGGCCGGCGCCGAGGTTGCCGATCGCCGCCAGGCGCTCGTTGCGCGAGACCGCGCGCCGCAGCTGCTCGACCTCGGTGCGGTCGTCCACGAGCGCCGCGGCGCCGAGGAGGCTCCCGTCTTCGGCGTGGAGCGGAGCGCAGCTCAGCTCCACCGGGCGCTGCTCTTGCTCCTCCTCCCCCGGGAGCCCGATCAGGACCTTGTCGCTGCGCGAGCCGTCGAGGGCGCGGCGCAGCGCCTGCGTCACCTGGTGCGCGTCCCCGAGCACCTCCTCGACGGGCTGGCCCGTCTCGCCTTCGCGTCCGAGGATCCGCCGCGCAGCGGGGTTGAGCACGGTCAGCTGCCCGTTGGTGTCGACCGCGACGACCCCGGTGGGCACGCCGGCGACGAAGTAGTTCGAGTAGCCCTGGAGGTAGACCGCGCGCTCCTTGGCCTTGGCGTAGAGCGCGCGCAGCTCCCGGTCCTTCTCGCGCAGGCCGGTGACCATTTCGTTGTAGTGCTCGGTCAGGACCCCGATCTCGTCGGGCCAGCGGACCTTCGCCGGCTCCGGGCCGCCGGCGCTCTTCATCGACCGCACCAGGCGGTAGATCGGCACGTGCACGCGGTGGCGCACGAGGAGCACCGCGGTGGCCAGCACCGTCAACGCGGCGAGGAACGCGAGCACGAGGAAGCGCATCACGACCTCGCTCAACGCGGCCTGGAACTCGGCCGGGAGCTCGACCCCCACCAGCGCCAGCACCGACCCGTCGGGCCCGAGGACCGGCGCATACCCACCCTTGACCAGACGCTGCCCACCGTCCTGGTGGGGATAGCGGTAGAGGCTGCTGGTCGTGGCCCGGCGCTCGCTCGCCGCGAGGGAGTAGGCGACCTCGTCCGCGAGCAGGCGCCCGCGCGCGTCGGTCGCCGCTTCGCTGCTCGAGGCCAACACGTCGGGCGCGCCTCCCGCGGGGTCGGGGACGAAGAGCACGATCTCGCTGACCTGGGTCCGGGCCTGGAACTCGACCAGCTCCTTGCGCAACGCCTCGCGCGCCAGGCGTTGGGCTCGGGGGAGCCCCCCCCTGGCCTGAGGCACGTAAGGCGAGTCCTCGAACTGGGCGGCGGTCAGGAGCGCGGTGTCCTCCAGGCGACGGGCCAACTCGCCCTCGAGCGCTTCCCGCGCCGTGTCGCGGATCAGCGCCCCGGCGACGGTGAACACGGCCACGGTCACCGTCGCGAGGGTGATCGCGAAGGTGTAGAGGAGCTTGGTGCCGAAGGCCCGGCGCCGGCTCAGCCGGCGGGCGCGCCGGTTGGGTCGGTCTTCCGGGTTTAGCTCGTCGCTCGGCTCGGGGGTCGCTTCCACGGGCGGCAGCCTAGCAACTCCCTGGCCAGTCGAGTTCGACCGCGGCGGGAGGCCCCAGCTCGACTCGCCTCTGGCCCCTGTGGCCTCCTAAGCGAGCAAAGGGGCAAAGAGGACTAGCGGAACGTCCTACGTAAACGCTAAAATCGCCCGCTCGTTGGCGAGCTAAGTCCTTTATGAGTAGACCCGCCAACCTATCCCCCCAGAAAGGGTGGCCCCGTGGGCAAGCTGCGTGAGGTGAACGAACTGCGTTGGAGGAGCCGTGGTCCGCGGCTCCCCGATACCGTGCTCGACGCGGTCACGCTCAAGATCCAGGCCGCGCTCCCGCCGACCTACCGCGAGTACCTCGCGCAGATGGACGGAGGGCGCCTCGCAAACGCCACCTTCACCTGCGAGGGCCGGACGTGGACCATGGAGGGGATCTACCCCGTCGCCGAGGCGACGGACCGCGGCGCCAAGCTGCAGAAGGCCGGGAAGCTGCCCGAGGGGATCATTCCGATCGCCTTCCTCCCCGACCAGAACGCCGCCGAGCGCAAGGGCCCCCCGGTCGTGTTCATGGACGTGGCCGACACCGGCAAGGTCTTCATTCGCACGAGCCCCCGCGCGCGCTGGGGTGAAGAGGACCACGTGTTCGTGATCGCCAAGTCCTTCGGCGCGTTCCTCGACGGCCTCGGCCACCCCGGTGGCGAGCTCAAGCCGCAGCGCAAGAAGAAGGCTGCCAAGAAGACGGCGAAGAAGAAGGCCGCCAAGAAGAAGACGGCGAAGAAGAAGACCGCGAAGAAGAAGACGGCGAAGAAGAAGACCGCGAAGAAGAAGACGGCGAAGAAGAAGACCGCCAAGAAGACGGCGAAGAAGAAGACCGCCAAGAAGAAGGCGAAGAAGAAGACCGCCAAGAAGGCGAAGAAGAAGACCGCCAAGAAGGCGAAGAAGAAGACCGCCAAGAAGAAGGCGAAGAAGAAGACCGCCAAGAAGAAGGCGAAGAAGAAGACCACTCGCCGCCGCTAGGCGGAGAGGTCGACTCACAGCGTTCGCCGCGGCCGGAGTCGGTCGCGGCGAGCTTCGTGTGGACGCCGTCGTCCACGTCACTCCCGGAGGCACTCATGTTGAATCGAATCGCTGCGTCCGCGGCCCTCGCCGTGCTGCTCTTGCTCGCGCCGCTGGTGCAGAGCGCCCAGGCCGACCGCGCCAAGAAGACGAAGTGCGCCAACAACCTGCGCCAGCTGGGGCTGGCGTCGGTAATGTACTCCGACGACAAGCGCTTCTTCCCGCACGTGGGCAAGCTGACCGAGCTCGACGGACGGGTGAACACGAACCATGTCCCGCGCTACATGCTGACCCTGCTCACCTTCGGCTACCTCGACAACCCCGAGGTGTTCGTGTGCCCGGAGTCCTACGACGCGCCCAACGAGACGCCGTTCCCCGAGGACGCCCGGACTTGGAATTGGGGCGGGAAGCGCGGTGATCCGGCGGTCCGAGACCGGTCCCCGATCGGTGACGAGAGCGCGCCGACCCTCGACGAGACCACCGAGCTGAGCTACGGCTGGACGCGCAAGGGCATGAACAGAAACGTGCGCTCGACGGCGCTCCTCGGCGCCGACCGCGCGGTCAACCAGAAGGGCGCGGAGAACACGGCCCTCGCCGGGAACCACGCCGACGGCTGGAACGTGCTGATGGCCGACTGCGCGGTCCAGTGGCTGTCGGTCGAGGCCGACCCGTTCCCCGGGCTCTACCTGCCCCTCACCGAGCAGCTGAAGGGGGTCGAGGCCAGCCCCGGCTACCTGGCGATCAAGCCCCAGGTCGACAAGGGGTTGTTCGAGCCGCCCTACAGCAAGCCGCGCACGCGCCCCGGCAAGCTCGAGCCGCCCAAGCGGCCCAAGCAGAGCGCCGAGAAGGAGTAGGCGCTCAGCGCGCGCCGAGCTCCTGGTAGAGCGCGCTCAGCTCGCGCGCGTAGCGGGCGAAGGAGAAGCGCTCGACCGCGTCCGCGCGGGCGGCGGCGCTCATCCGCCGGGTGCGCTCGGGGTCGTTGGCGAGCTGGGCGAAGGCGTCGACCATGCTCTCCACGGTCTCGTCGATCAAGAGCCCGGTCTCGCCCTCGCGGATCAGCTCGGGGAGCATGCCGCGGCGGGTCGTGATCGCGGGCTTGCCCATGGCTAGCGCTTCGCGCACGGCCCGACAGGTGCCGTCGGAGCCGGGGACGAGGAACAGCTTGGCGTCGAAGCTGGCCAAGGTCCCCACGTAGTCTTCGCCCGAGACGTAGCCCGCGAAGTGCACGCGGTCGGCGAGCCCCAGCTCCTGAACCGGCCCGCGGGCCACGGTCTCCTGGTTGGTGCCGCGGCCCACGATCACCAGGTGCAGCTGGGGCAGCGTCTGCTGCGCGACCTGCATCGCCTCGAGCAGGAGCTCGAACCGGCGGTGGGTCTGCATCCGCGCCACGATCCCCAGGCAGAACGCGTCGGCGGGGACGCCGAGGGCCTCCCGTCGGGTGGGCACGCCGCGCCCCGGGTCGAAGCGCTCGACGTCGATCGGCGGGGCGAGGGTCGTGACCTTCGCGGGGTCGAGCCCGTAGTCGGCGGACCGCGCCCGGAGCGCATCCGCCACCGATCCGCTGAGGCACACCAGGCGGTCGGTCATGGTCCCCAGCGTCTTGCGCGTGCGGCGGGTCGGCTCGGGGGGCTCGCCGTCGTAGAGGCTGCGCACGATCGGGATCGAGCCCCCCGCCTTGCGCACGGCGTAGCCAGCGAGCAGGTGGTCGTTGGGCAGGTGGCAGTGGACCACCGCCGGCGGGGTCTCGCGCAGGTAGCGCGCCAGCCGGCGCACGTCGATCAGCGCGCGCAGCGGCGAGTAGTGCTTGCCCAGCTGGACCCCGGCCAGCGGGGGCGCGGGCAGCCCGCGCTCTTCGGCGAGGAGCTGCAGCCAGCGGTCGCGGTACTTCGTCTTGCGCACGTCGCTGGAGTAGAACAGCGCGTCGACGTCTTGACCGCGCAGGGCACGCGCCGTCTCCAGGGCCAGCTCCGCTGGCCCGGTGATCTTGTGGTTCGAGAACAGGTGCAGGACCTTCAACACAGCCCCTCGGGCGCGGTCGGCCCGGTCTACATGCCGGCGAAGACCATCACCCCGTAGGGGGTGTCGATCGGATCGGAGACCTGGCCGGTCTTGAGCTTGAAGGCCGGGTCGAAGGAGGGGTCGACCCGCCCCTTGAACAGCGGGTAGGTCTGCGCGGGCAAGTCGCTGTAGGTCTGGGCGAGCTCCTTGGGGTTGGCCCCCTTGAGCCGCGCGAGCTTGACCAGCCGCTCGGCGATCTTGCGCGCGTCCTCCTTGCTGCGCTGGATCCAGGGCCAGGAGTTGATCGCGCCCTTGTAGTGCACGCAGAGGATCTGCACGCGGACCGAGGGGCGCTCCTCCTGGTCGGCGTCGGGGATCTTGCGCTCGTCGACTTCGCCCTCGGGCTCGGGGGGCTCGGGCTTGCCGGGCTTCCAGTTCTGCGCAGCCTCGCCCACGCGCTCGATGGTGACCTTGGTCATGACCACCGGCTGGGTCGGCTTGTCGCGGGCGCCCGTCTCGAGCTTGCCGATCGTCTTCAGCACGTCGAGGCCCTCGACCACCTTGCCGAACACCGAGTGCTTGTCGTCGAGGTGCGACGTGTCGCCGAGGGTTATGAAGAACTGGCTGCCGTTGGTGTGCGGGCCAGCGTTGGCCATGGAGAGGATCCCGGGCCCGCGGTGGCGCAGCTTGGGGTGGAACTCGTCGGGGAAGCTGTAGCCGGGTCCGCCGAGGCCGTCGCCGTTGGGGTCGCCGCCCTGGATCATGAACCCGTCGATCACCCGGTGAAAGGTCAGCCCGTCGTAGAAGGGCCGCTTGACCTTCTTCCGGGTCTTGGCGTCGGTGAACTCGAGGGTCCCCTCGGCGAGGCCCACGAAGTTGCCCACCGTGTTGGGGGCGAGCTCGTGGTCGAGCTTGGCGACCATCACGCCGTGGTTGGTCTGAATCCGCGCGTAGATTCCCGGCGCGCGATCCTCCTGAGCCCACACGGAGAGCGCGCAGGCGGTGAGCAGGGCCAGGATTCGCATCGACGACTTCATGCTCTCCTCCGATAGCTTGGGTCTGAGGGCCCGTTGCGAGCCCGCGCACGCACGATACGCGAACGCTGGGATTGCGCCAGGTTGACTGGGCTCCCAGGGGGCCTGACGGCTGACCTGGGGGGCCTGTTCACTCCTCCCCCAGGCTGAGGTCCGGGGCGAGGGCCGCCTCGATCGCCGCGCGGACGGTGGCCTCGCCGGCCAGGCGCGCGGCGAACAGGGCCGGCGCGGCGCGCTCGCGGAAGGGACGCGCGAGGGGCAGGATCTCCAGCGGCGCCAGCGGGCTGAGCGCGGCGAGCGCCTTGGCGATCCCGCCCGCGCCGAGGAAGCCGCAGTCGGCGATCACGGCCAGGGTGTGGCCGTCGCGGGTGGCCCACTCCATGCAGGCGCCGGCCTTGGTGAACTTGGCCAGGATCTCCGCGGCCTCGGGGGCGCTCGGGTCGACCCGCACGGGGATCGCCACGTCCGGTTCCCACCCCGGGCGCGTGTTGAGGGCCGCGGTCTGCGCGGCCGCCACCACCTGCCACGAGGCCGGGTTCTGCCGCAGGGCCACGGTCTCCTGGACCGTGGGCGTGAGCTGCTCGGCGATCACGGCCTCCACCGCGGCCTGGTGCGCCGAGGTGGGCTCTCGCGCCCAGGCCTCGCACACCTCGAGGATCCGCTCGAGGGCCTGGCGGCGCTCGCCCTCCTCGGGGGTCGCGGCGCGCAGGGCCGCGCAGAGCATGCGCACGAAGCGGGCCTGGCCGAAGCGGCGGAAGCCGGCGATCCAGCGGTGCAGCTCGGGCGGGGGCGGTCCCTGGTCGAGGGCGCGCTGCGCCGCCGCGTCGCCGAGGTGGGCGGCGAGCTCCACCTCGCCGCGCTCGAGCTCGCCGGCCCGCAGCGCGGAGCGCAGGTAGCGCGCCTCCTGCTCGGGGTCGCCCGCGCCGCGGCTCAGCCCGCGGAGCTGCTCGTCCACCGGATCCTCAGGCGCGCCCCACCAGGCGCAGGCCGACCTGGCCGCGCTCGACGTCGACCTCGCCGATCTCGACCTGCAGCGCGTCGCCCACCGACCAGCGGCTGCCGTCGCTGGCGCGGACCGACTGGGTGCGCTCGTCAATGGCGCAGCGGCCGTTGCCCGGGAGCTCGCTCCAGTCGACGGCGCCCACGACCCCCAGCCCCTGCAGCTGGGCGATCAGGCGCCCCTGGCGCACGAGGACCACGTGGGCCACGTGCGGCTCGCCCGCGCGCTCGGCGAAGTAGCGGGCGACGAGGGTCTTGCGGCGCGCGTTCTCGGCCTTGCGCGCGCGCCAGGTGAGCGCGTTGAGCTCGACGCAGAGCGCCTCGAGCGCCGGGTCCTCGGCCTGCTGGCTGCGGTCGCCGGAGAGGTAGCGCTTGACCACGCGGTGCACGAGCAGGTCGGGGTAGCGCCGGATCGGCGAGGTGAAGTGCACGTAGAGCGGCGCCGCGAGCCCGAAGTGCATGCCCGGGGCGGTGGTGTAGCGGGCGGGGCCCAGGGCTCGCCGCAGGACCGAGCGGATCGCCGGCGCGCAGCTCGTCTGCTCGAACTGCTCCTCGAAGGCGCGCAGCCCGATCGGGGTCAGCCGGCGGCCAAACGCGGCCTCGAAGCCGAAGCCCCGGGCGAAGGTCGCCAGGTCCAGGACCTGCTCGTCGCCGGGCTCGTCGTGGACGCGGTAGACCCCGGGCAGCCCGCGCTCGACGAGCCAGCGGCCGACCGCTTCGT
>Ga0070727_10000596_pt1 | contig 43401 bp, 43 predicted proteins | sample tdAd472_FD_66722 | JGI IMG/M metagenome (GOLD analysis project Ga0070727, IMG submission 66722) | Marine sediment microbial communities from the Atlantic coast under amendment with organic carbon and nitrate - tdAd47.2 | ecosystem: Environmental > Aquatic > Marine > Coastal > Sediment | place... | reverse complement strand
TGAGTATCTCTCACAGCGATACTCAGCCGGGCATATCAATGGAAAGGTTTGTCTCTTTCAAGGACTCGGTACGCCGTTGCTGGCCGATCAGGACTGGATGACCAGGACTCTGGCTGCAGCGGAACTGCAGGTCAGTGTCGCGGCTGTTTCTCGACTGGTCACTGATGGTGTTCTGAACGGTGAGATTCACAGGGCCGGCCACAACGGAAAGTCCATCGGAGTGGTCGCTCGCGCTTCACTGAATCGACTGAAACGAAAACTCGTTTCGTCAATCACCTCGACGGAAGCGGCGACGCGTCTGGGAATCCATCGGCACCGAGTCGCCGAACTGATTCGTACTGATGTCCTGAAAGGAGCCGTGCGTGTTAAAGGAAGCTGGCATATCCCGATGCAGTCACTCGATGACGTCCTGCGGCTGATCTCAGACCTGCACCCCATACGGCGACTTCGACCGCCATACCTGTCACTCCGTGAGGCAACTCGACGCTTTGGCAAGCGAGGATTCACACTCGCAGTGGCGATCCAGTTGATCAGCGACGGACTGCTGCCTGCGAAACGAGCCGTCGATGGCGACTCACTGGCTGCCGTCATCGTCAACGCGGACGACATCGAACAATGCCGGGCTGAGATTCAACGCATGCGGGACGACCGCAAAGGCATTCCACTCAACCGTCTTGCCCAAACGCTGCTTCCCGGTCGGCCCACTAAAGAACGTGTCCTGAAGAAGTGGATCGAGACTGGACTGTTGAACGCTGATCGTTCCAGGCGTGAATCGAGTGTGACTCGCGCTGAGGTGGAACGTTTCCGGTCGACCTATTGCCTGGCAGCCGAAGCCTGCCAGATCCTGGGACTCCACCGGCGAACGCTGGGGGCCTGGGAAACCGCCGGGCATCTCACGCCGGTCTACGGACCACGGGTCACGCCCGGCGCTGGGTTCACGGTTTACCTACGCACCGACATTGAACGGCTCAAGGATACAAGGCCGATGCGACGTCACCCGTCCGCTCAATCCAACAACAAAAATCAATCCAACCAACATCGAAAGGAGGACGCTTGCACCTGACTCTGATCTGCTTTCTATCTGTTGCAGTGCTGTTCGCCGTCACGGCGTTCCTGAGGGAGCGTCGTCTGCGGCTGGCTCTGCAGAAACTCATTCGCTGTCTGTTCTCCAGACGGAGGTCCAGTGAATTCAAAAAGAACACGAACGACGATTCTGCTGGCGATGGCACTCACGCTCCAGACGGGCTGTCAGTCTGAAAGTGATCGTATCGCGGCGCTGTCACAGGAACACACGCGACTGCAGGCTGAGCAATCTCTGCGAATGGCTCAATTGCAGGGACACGTCGCGACGGGTTCCCGAGCACTTGTCGAAGCTGATGCTGCCGCGAGGGGAGAAATCATCGGCCTGCAGCGTGACATCCAGTCTGAGCGGGCCGAGATCGATCATCAGCGCGACAGGCTCGAAGCCGAGCGAAAACAGATCGCCGACGAACGCCGGAGCACTCCGGTCATCTCTGCCGCAATTACCAGCATCGGCCTGCTGTTGGCCTGCCTGCTGCCACTTCTGGTGTGTCTCAAACTGCTTTCTGGCCCTGACAATCCCGTTGATGATCAGGCCGTCTGGCAGGTGCTGCTCGACGAAGGTGGTTCGCACACAACCTTGCTAACGCACTCAACCGCAGAAGGCACCGAAGTGATCGGTGACGATCCGCGACGTGCCCTTGATCAGTATCAGACCACGGAATCCGATACCCCACACGAGGAGCCTGAATGTCCCACATCGTGACCATCACCACCGAAATTCGAGACGGCACGGCACTCTCCGCCGCGTGTCGCCGCCTGCAGATTGAACAGCCTCGACACGAAACCGTGCGTTTATTCAGCCGGGAAGTCACCGGCACAACAGTCCGGCTTCCGGAGTGGCGGTATCCGGTCGTGTGCCACCTCGCCACCGGCCAGATCGACTATGACAATTTCGAGGGCCGCTGGGGCGACAACCATCACTTGAACCGGCTCCGGCAGTCATACGCCGTTGAGAAAACCCGCATCGAAGCGAGGCGCACGGGGCACACGGTCACGGAACAGCAACTCGCCGATGGATCAATCCGTCTCTCCGTGTGCGCAGGAGCAGCTTCATGAAACGCATCGAAATCACCATCGCCCTGGACGGCAGCTCAACCGTCGAAACGAAGGGATTCACCGGATCAACATGCCGCACAGCCAGTCAATGGATTGAACGAGCCCTTGGGAAAACGGCCTGCGAACAACTGACACACGAGTTTCATGCCACTACGGAATCGCACCACACCGAGCATCGGCAGGATTGCGGAGGACATGATTGAATCGAACGCCTCCCTGGCCGAGACACGACATCGGCCCGTGATTGTTGTCGTCGAAGGTCAGTTTGATATCGAGTTCCTCCGACGCATCTCGCGCACGCTCCATGCCGCCGATTCAGCGGTTCCGAATCTGGCCACCGAAGAGACTGACGGTAACGTGATTCTGGTGCCATTCGGTGGCGGCGGTCATGCGGAGTGGATTTCTCGATTCCAGTCCCTGCAACTGCCTGAGTTTCACCTCTTCGATCGCGAAACATCTCCGGAAACGGAAAACCGCCTCGCCACCGCTGCTGCGATTAACGCCAGGCCAGGCTGCCATGCTGTCGTCATGCGACGTCGAAGTCTCGAAAACTATCTGCATTCTGATGCGGTCGCTGAAGCCTTCGGCGTAACCATCGACATCACTCCGCAATGCTCCGTCGTCCAACGGCTGGCGACGGAGCTGCACAGGTCTGGCAGCTTCGCGATTCCGTGGCACGAACTTTCCCGCAAAGGGCGACACCGACTCTTCAATCGACTGAAACGCCGACTGAATACCGCCGCCGCAGATTACATGACCGTCGAGAGAATCCAGCAGGCGGACTCTGCCTTCGAGATTCGTTTTTGGCTGCAATCCATCACCACTCTCGGCAACGACTGACGCTTTCCCTAATCGCTTCGTTTTCCGTGGAGGAACAGTGCAACTTTCAGAAACAATCACCAACTACGTACGTGCCTGCTTTGCCGGCATCTGGATTGAGAGCCACGAGCACGATGATGCCATCGCCGACATCGCGAAGATGTGTGAAAACGAAAACTGGTCGCTGGCCACGTGGGACCTCGAAGCCGGGTTAACCGTTCCTGGTTCAACTAATCCGGAAGAATCAGGTTCGACTGATCCCATTGCGGCGCTGCGATCGATTAACGGCCTTGCCTCTGATGACGGGGCTGCATTGCTTGTGCTGAAGAACTTCCATCGACTGCTGGGGTCACCGGAAATTATTCAGGCGGTCGCCCGGCAGATCAGCCTGGGTAAGCAGAACCGTACGTTTCTCATTGTCCTGGCACCTGTGGTGCAGATTCCGATCGAGCTGGAGAAGCAGTTCGTGGTCCTGTCACACGAACTGCCCGACCGCGTTCAACTCGAACAGATCGCCCGCGACATCGCGACCGAAGAAAACGAATTGCCGACTGGCAACGAATTTGACCGTGTGCTCGATTCGGCTTCCGGGTTGACCCGGTACGAAGCTGAGGGGGCGTTCTCACTGTCACTCGTTCAGCACGGTCGGGTGGCACCGGATGTCATCTGGAATTTGAAGTCGCAGACGCTGCGTAAAAGCGGACTGCTGGGACTGCATCGCGGAGAGGAGCGGTTTGATCAACTCGGCGGACTCGACAATCTCAAAGCCTTCTGCCGTCGAGCACTGGCCCGATCGAATGCAGAATCGAAACACCGGCCGCGCGGCGTGCTGCTGCTCTCGCCGCCGGGTTGTGGCAAGAGCCAGTTTGCTAAGAGTCTCGGTAATGAAACCGGTCGGCCGACACTGACACTGGATATCGGCAGTCTGATGGGCAGTCTTGTCGGTCAGAGCGAGCAGAACATCCGCCACGCTCTGCAGATTGCTGACGCCATGGCACCGGCAATTCTGTTCTGCGATGAGATCGAAAAGGGACTCGCCGGATCAGGCGGCAGCGGCCAGGCCGATTCCGGCGTGACCGCACGCGTCTTCGGTAACCTGCTGACCTGGCTCAACGATCACACTTCCGATGTCTTTGTTGTGGCCACCTGCAATGACATCAGCCGGTTGCCACCAGAGTTTTCACGAGCCGAGCGTTTCGATGGCGTGTTCTTTGTCGATCTTCCCACTCGTGAACAGCGAGACGCCATCTGGCAAATCTATATCAACGAGTTCGAACTCGACGCAGATCAGCAGCGACCTGACGACGAACACTGGACCGGTGCGGAGATCCGTGCCTGTTGCCGGCTTTCTGCGTTACTCGATGTACCACTAGCTCAGGCCGCCACCAACATCGTCCCGGTCGCCAGCACGTCGGCAGAGTCGGTCGACACGCTAAGAACCTGGGCCAGTGGTCGATGCCTGTCGGCAGACGCACCCGGTGTATTCACATGCAACTCGAAGAGGCGTCGGCGTAGACGTCGTGCCGTTCAGGGCAATCCCTTGAACAACTGATAAATTCATCCAGCCACAAGCCAAACGAGGATGCGTAGCCTATGACACAATCCACGGCAACACTGCCCGACTCGACAGATGTTGGGAAACAACTCCGAGACTCGATGGCTGCGGTTCGACTCAGCTTCACCTGGCTCGGAGTGCGTCGAACTTTGACGCCTCAGCAGAAATCCACTGCGGCAGGAACCTTTGGCGCTGAAGGTGACTATCTGTCAGCCGGCAAGAAGTTGCTCAACACGAAGCACCCAAAATTCAAAGCCGTAACGACCGTTCGCGGTGAAGCGGTCGCTTTCTGGAAGAACATCAGCGTGCCCTGGCCGGAACCCGGTATTCGGCTGATGCGGCAGGATGGAATTCGGTCGTTCGATCAGCGTCTGCGATTGCTGTCAGAGCAACTTGATGAGGCGGTCGCAGAGCTCGACCATCACTTTGATGAGCTGAAGGAATCGGCACGTGACCGGCTGGGTAGCCTGTTCAACGAAGCTGATTACCCGAGTACGCTTCGGGGCGCGTTCGGCATTGCATGGGACTTTCCGGCTGTCGAACCGCCAAACTATCTGCGACAGCTCAATCCCGAACTCTATGAGCAGGAATGCGACCGAGTGCGGACGCGGTTTGCCGAGGCTGCCAGGCTCGCCGAAGAAGCATTCATTGCTGAGCTGTCAGAAATCGTTTCACACTTATGCGAACGGCTGAGCGGTGAGCAGGATGCTCGGCCGAAAATCTTTCGCGATTCGGCCATCAACAATCTCACTGATTTCTTTGCACGGTTCCGTTCACTCAACGTCGGCTCGAACGACGAACTGGAACGTCTCGTCGATCAGGCACAAAACGTCCTGCACGGTGTCCGTCCACAGGCGTTGCGGACAAGTGGCGAACTCCGGCAGCATGTCGCCACGCAACTGTCCGGAGTGCAATCTGTGCTGGATGGTCTCATGGTCGATCGGCCTCGCAGGAACATCCTTCGACACAGCCGGCCAGAGGCGGAGGCTGCCGGATGATCCTCATCGCAGAATCCGATGGACTTATGCGCTGCGTCTACGATGAAGCGATCGATGTAGGACAGCTTGGCTCGATCACGATCGAACGCGCCAGTCATGTCGAACCGAAGTGCGACAGAACGTGGACAGCCGACCTGACGCCAGTCGGCGGCCCTCTGCTGACTGGCTTTGAACGTCGCAGCGAAGCACTCGCTGCTGAAATCGACTGGCTGGAGAATAACTGGCTGAGCTGATGATTTCACTCATGGATTACAATCTGGTCACGGAAGGACCTTAACAACGTTTTCTGGCCGTGTAGCGAATTGCTCGCCGCACGGCTTTTTCTATGCGCCCTGTTTCACAACCTGAGGATGCCTTCCCATGACAGACAACGACCTGAACCGAGCCGTCGCTCGTGCCACCGGCGAAACCGTCAGCGAGATCCGTTCACGCGGATTCTCGCTGGTTACTCCCGATTCCGAAACCTTCGAACCATCTCGAAACAACCGCGTGAAAAAACGGCAACAGTACAACGATCACCGGAGCAAAGGGGTATCGGCTGAGCCCGCCCTGGGCTCGCACGCGTAGATCGAACGACGACTCATCACATCAACTGACAACCTCTATTCGTAAGACAGGAAGCACTCTTGAAAATCCTTGTAATCAATAACGATGGTGGCGGCTTCGCTGACTATGTGAACGTCGCTGATGACACCACAGTCGAGCAACTCTTCAAGTCACATTGCCCGTCAGCGGATGCGTCGAGTTACCTCATCAGAGTTAATCGTCAGCCCTGCGCCAGTGACCAGCGACTCAGCGAAGGTGATCGCATCAGCATTACGCCCACTAAAATCGAAGGTGCCGCAAAGTTTCGCCGCAGTAGCTCTGCCGCTCGGCCCAGAGTGCCCCGGCATTATCACAGTGGTTGAGTGATCGTCGGCCGACTCATGAATTCAGTTGTTTTGCGGCGGTAGCGACTGTTGCTGCCGCCGCAAAAATTTTCTTCATCAGGTGAATTATGGTCTCACGAACATGCTGTTCAATCCTCGCTGCGGCAATGATTCATGCTCGACTGGCCGAGCCGCCACCGAACGCGCCCGTCGCCGAACTGCCTGTTGCGGGCTGGCAGGAGTCTGCTCGTCTGATCCGGCTAATTCAGAAAGCTCAACAAGCATGTCTCTATCGAGCCGAGCGGAAATTACAGACTGCACTTTGGAGTTCGATTCAGCGACTAAATCTGAAAATCGCTGAAGTTCTGCGGACACTGGAAACACAGCCGCAGAACAAGGTGGTGACATCGGCCCAAAGTATTCTCGCCGATCTTCGTGCGCTGGAAACGGAATTTGAAACCGTAGACATCAACGTGCCGAAACAGACGGTTGCCGTTGAAACGGATGCCATTTGCCTGGAGGGCCGTGAGCTTGGTCGATTTCAGATCGTTTTGAACTGGCGTCTTTTGGGAGGAACCGGAGCGTACGAAGTGATTGCCCTTGATTCCAACGCCGCTGCCACGGACGACGACACGCCTCATCCGCATGTGCAATCCAATTCGTTGTGCGAAGGTGAAGGACGAGTTCCGATTCGCAAGGCACTTGCCGATGGTCGGTTGTTCGACTTTTTCATTCTCATTCGCCAAATCCTTCAGACCTACAACTCGTCGAGTGCTTACGTGAGGCTGGACGAGTGGGATGGTTTTCAATGCCCTGACTGTGGTTCAACCTCGAACGAGGACGACAGCAGTCTCTGTGAAGGCTGTTCGACTCGCACCTGCTGCGAATGCTCTTTTCGCTGCCACGACTGCGAATACTTTGTTTGTTCAGACTGCATCCAAACCTGTACCGGATGCGACAACGATACCTGCTCGTCGTGTCGGTCTGCCTGTGCAGAGTGCGGCGACGGCTTCTGTGGAGAATGCCTCAATGACAACCACTGCCCACTCTGTCGCGAAAAAGAAGAGGAAGAAACGACACAGTCAGAACTCACGACGACGATCGCGCCATCCGTCTCGTCGCCCGACCATTCGATTCACACCGTATGCGTGGGCGAAACTGCTTTACCTGCGGGATGCCGGTGACACCGAAATCGGCGGCTTTGCCGTGACATCACCGGACGATCTGCTGATGGTCGAAGATGTCAGGCTTGTGCGTCAACGATGTACGGCAGTTACGGTCGCCTTCGACGACTCATCCGTCGCGGACTACTTCGACGAACAAGTTGATGCGGACCTGAAGCCGGAACAGTTCGGACGCATCTGGCTCCATACTCATCCTGGCGACTCCGCCGAACCGAGTACGGTCGATGAAGAGACTTTCGATCGGTGCTTCGGCAACTCAGATTGGTCGGTGATGTTCATTCTGGCTCAGGACGGAGCAACGTACGCACGGCTGCGTTTCAACGTTGGTCCCACAACAACTCGAACCATGAAAGTTGAGATTGACTACTCAATGCCGTTCGCTGCGGCAGATGGCGAGGCATGGCAGGCTGAGTACGACAGCAACGTTATGACTCAATCGCCTTCGTACTATTTCGAGGGCGAAGACTGGGAAGAAGCGTCTTCTTCAGAACCCTGCACTGACCAGCGGATGGTTGAGCATGACTGGTTCGAACGTTTCGATGCCGAACCACTTTTCCCAGAACATGAGGAGACTCGATGGCTTGCAGCGCTCGACTGATCCGACAAACAGATCTTGTCCCAGAACGACGGCTTACAGAGGTAACAGCGACGGTCATCGGAGTCGGAGCCATCGGTCGGCAGGTGGCTCTGCAACTGGTGTCGCTCGGTGTGCCGTCAATTCAGTTGATCGATTTTGACTCGGTCGACAACACCAATGTCACCACACAGGGATACTCGACGTACGATATCGGTGAACGGAAAGTCGAAGCAACGGCAGCGGCGATCGCCAGAATTGATCCCGATGCGGATGTCACCGCAGTCGTCGATCGGTTTCGTCCTCGTTGTGATATTGGTGACGCGGTCTTCTGCTGCGTCGATTCTATTTCTGCTCGCACTGCCATCTGGCGATCAGCTCAACACGGATGCCGATTCTGGAGCGACGGTCGCATGCTGGGCGAGACGATTCGAGTGGTCTCCGTCAGCGAAGACATCGGTCGATCATCTTACCCCACAACCTTGTTTCGTCAGTCCGAAGCTCAGACCGGCGCCTGCACTGCTCGGAGCACAATCTACTCAGCCAGCGTCGCCGCCGGACTGATGCTCCACCAATTCACCCGCTGGCTGCGCAATCAGCCGATCGATACTGACCTGTCATTGAACCTGCTGGCCAGCGAAATGACGGTGGCCTGACACAAGTCCCGACGGTCTGAACCTTTCACATATCTTGAAAAGGGGGACCGCATGGACTCACTGTTGGGAACACTGATCCTGGCTGGCTTCATCTATTGGGCGTACAAACACGGAAAAAGAACCGGCAGCCGCAAAGGCTACAACGTCGGCTTCTCCCGAGGTCGCAACCGCCACTTCCGCCGCTGAAGCCGAACTCACGGGGCCGCTTCCGGGCGGCCCCGTCCCGGCTTTTGTTTAGCTATCAGAACTACGAACGCCCAACAGGTTTGCCTACATGAAGATAGGAATTAGCAGGGCGTGGCGCACTTAGTGGCAGACCAGAAATTGATTGATGTAGGTCTCGTGGGGTATGTTTCAGGACAACGACTGGCTTTACCTGACAAATCTGGCCGAGCAGGGATGGAACTACTGCACTGTTCTGGCCGAGATTCAGGGGCGTGGCGGCCAGACCGTGCATAACGTCCACTTCGTCGAACACTGGGCGCCCGGGGCGACTCTGAGGGACAAATACTCGACCGGGACGCACGTTCCACAGATCGACCATACGCTGGGAGCATCCACCGTTACAGACATGTCGTCGGGAAAGGTGTCTGTCTGGTGCAAAGAGTTCGCACAAGCCGACAACAGGTTGGCGTATTGGGGCAACGTCAGAGACAATGTGATCGTCGGATCTTATCGGGAACTGAAAGTTAAGTCGCGGTTTGTCCCCCGGTAAAAGGTATTGTCTGGGACACACAGCGGGGCGTTCAGGCAACACACCGGTGTCCCCGGTCTGCCACCATCGATCGTGACAATCCGCTTTACGAACGGAACGCAACAGCATTCACAGTTATGGCAGTGCGAAGCGTGGAATCGCGGCGAAGAAAAGACCTCTGATACCTCCGAGAAACTGCAGTGGGCTCCGACCAGCTACGACATCGAAATCCACTTTCCCGACACAAGTTTTGTGTTTCACAACGTTTTGCACAACGAAGAAAGCTAACGAGCGAATCACAGCCTAAACTGACCACCGGCTCATCGTGAACTGAACACGCAATTCACCAGGCGCATGCTGTGACGAATGTTGAAGCTGGGGCAGATAGGGTTGATCATCGCTGCTCAACGGGCTCACGCGCCGCTCGGACGTTTGGCCCAGTGCACATGGCAGACACGCACTCGATCTCCGTCGATCGTCTGACTCGGCCACTTCGCAGCCCAGTGACGTCCATCTCGTGCCCGAACAGGATGTGATTTACCTCGGCCTGAATCAGCTCCGCGGATTGCTTGTACATTCCACCGCGTGGTCCGGCGAACTGGCAGGTCCACGCCGCCAGAGACTGACCAAACCTGAGGGCTTCCTCGACATTGATCTGTGTCAGCTTTGCTGAATCTGGTCGACCGAGTTGCTGAAGCAGGTGAACGAGACCTGCAGTGCACCAGTCACCCGCGCCTGCGGTGTCGAGTACAGACGGCGCTGGGCACTGAGGCAGCGACTTCCACGCAGCACGTTTTGACCGCTGGCTCGCGAGTCGGTACCGCAGCCCGTCTGCTCCCTGCGTTTCAACCTGTAGCAGCGGGCGATTTGTCCCGGTCAGTCCGCTCATCTCGTTCATGCGTTCGTCCGAGTACTTGAGGACGTGGACGTACTGCAATGCTTCACGGAATTGTTTGGGGTTCGCGTTCGCTGACGGCTCGAAGACTACCCAGGAACCGTTTTCGTGATACCACTTGGCGAGATTGACAGCAGCCCTTGAGACACGGTCGAAGAAATAGACGTCCGCGGCGGGAACGGCTTCCGTAACGGTGTCGACACATGAACCAACGACAGCTTTGTATCCCGGCAACCACGCCCCACATCCCGGGCAGGTCCACACGAATCGATGTACGGACTCGCCCGATGGCTTTCGCTTGATCCTCTCGACAACGACGGGCGTGGTAGCGCGTGGAGTCAGTGAGGCCAGACTCGTGTTCACGCCCCAACGTCGCATGTCACGAAGAATGGTCTGCCCAGCGCGATCGTCTTCCAGCCGCGCCACCGGAAAGGCATCCCATCCGAGCCACGCCATGATTGTCATGACATTGCCACACGTACCGCCCGCAAAAAGCCGCTGATGCTCGGGGCTCACGTCGTCGATCACAACATCGAGAGCCGTCAGACCGGTGCCGACGATGGTGGGTGTTGAACGTGACTTGCGGAACGGGTCATTTGCACTCATTGATCTGCTTCCTTGCTGTTGTCCTGCGGGTACGCCTCACCGTGAAGCCAGAGATGTACCATCCTGACCTGCCCGGCATCATCAATCTTGTCCTGATCCATTCTGTAGCCGACGGCCTCTGATCGTACGACGGGGAAGTCTCGATCGATTGCTGCGAGCATTGCCCCGATGGCCAGCATCTTCCGGCCGAATGGAGACAGAATGGTCATCGAACCGCCTACGTCGCGGAACACCTGTTGCCGAATGTCATCAATCCTGAGAATCGTACGATACAGGTCAAGAGGGTAGCTGTCGTGGGCATAGACGATGTCACGCGAGTCCACCTGCCACGTGCTCTCAAATTCGTCTCGAAATGCCCAGATCAGATCGTCCCCAAGTCGCGGCCAAGAAGGCGCGAACGGGATGACCGGGCAGACGGCGTCCGGTTCGAGCCAGTTGTAGACTCGCCCCAATACCTCGGGGACACTTTCACCGAGTCCAAGTTGAGGCAACCACAGCTTCGCCGCTCCGCGACTGGCATCGAGTCCCAACTGCCCGCCGAAACCATGAACCGGCGTGGCTCGATCGGAAGCGATCGACGTAATGGCTCCGTCAGTCAGTGGTTCATCGATTGCAAACAGATGCAGGTTGACGGTTTGGCCGCGTGGCTTCTGTTCCGCATATTCCAATAAGAGCCGTACGAGAGGAAATGCCACACCGATCGACATCGCACTGAAATCGACGATCAGGTCGGTTGTGCCCGATTCAAGATGCTTCTGAACGCGTTGAACTGCCGTGCGTCCGCCGGTAACGGCCTGGTCACCCGACACCATGTTGATCCGCTCCACCTGATGGTTATCGAAGCGGGCCTGAATTGCATTCGTGTTGTCGTCAGCACGCTTGACAAGAGTATCGTCCGTCAGCGGGACATCTTCTCGCAGAATCACGCAGTGCGTGTCTTTCGCACACGCGTCTGCGACATGATCGGCAACGATGCGTGATCGCGGATCGAAGCCTCCACCGCAAACCAGGATGACCTTCCTATCTGCGTCAGTAAAGAAGTCCTGAACGAAGGCGATGGCAGCATCACCCCAATGCTGCACACAGTCGTCCCAGCGTCCACGGTTCCGCATCATGGTTTCTCCTCAACGATGCGGGCCAGTTCAGCGATCGAGCCTTCAATAAAATTCCCCTGACTGAGGGAAAGACCATGCTTCAGAATGGCTACGCCACCAAGTTCCAGAATGCACCAGAGTCGGTCTTTGCATTTGTACTTCGGCCGAATGTCAAAGGCGTTCCAGGCAATGCCGAACTTCAACACTGATCGCAGGTCCTGCCGACTCGCAGTGAGTTTGTCGTACTCTTCCTGGGGTACTCCGTAGGAATTGGGACGTAGCCACCCATTCGGCTGCAGAGTTGTCTCGCGACACCGTTTTCCAAGAGCGTCGACGAGATGCCTGACCTGCGGGTGCCACGGGAAGTTCCATTCCCGCATGATCCGGTCCGCCTCATCCCGCAGAATGTGATTCTGGTCGCGCGGTTTGAGAAGCCCCGGCTTTCCCCGGGTTAATTGTGTTGCGCTTCGCTCAACCAGCTCGCCGGCAAGGCGCAGGAATGTCTCTGCATTCTCCGTGGCGACGTCGGCGATCCGGTCGATTCCGTAGTAGTAAGGCCGCTTGTTCCTGTGGAGAAGCACGAGATTCGCCGACTCGAACACTTCCGCATTGGCAGTCACGGGCCGACTCGGCTCCGGGTCATCCACTTCGGGAAACAGACTCGGTCCTTTCGTCCGCTTTCGATACCGGTGCATCAGAATATGCAACATCGCGTGGAACACATCTGTGTTTCGTTCAAGGTCAGAGTCTGGTTGCCGGCTCGACTGCAGGTAATTGTTGACTGACTGCTCCAGCGACTGGCGTCGCGAATCGGACACCTTCAGTCGTCGCTGAACCTTGGCCGATTCATCCTCTAATTGACGAACTGTCGCGTCACTGACCGTTGGTAACTCATGCTCAAGCAGGCTAACGAACGAAGTAATACCCCGCTGCTGGAATACCGAAATGTGGCGCAAGTAGCGGTCTGCCATGCTGCGTGCCATGCCGCGAAACTTGCGTTTCTCTCTTCCTTCTTTTCCCTGAAGTCGAACGAACAGAAGTTCGCGTCTTGTCTTCATCCCGGTGTGTGGCTGCGTAGCCTCTGGATCAGTCGAAGCTGCGCTCAACACTTCGTCCGGGCTCAGTACATCCAGCCGCGTCAGCAACCACCGCGCTACTCGAATTTCCCGACGCGTCAGCCAACGTGTCAGTTCCTTGTATTGCTCCTGATGTAGCTCGTGAGCATCGTCGAAGATGGCCAGAGGGCGTAAGTTAAACTCGACTCCGTCGTCTCCTCGAACACGAAAGGCTTCAATGACATCGAATGGCTGGTAGGCCTTCGTTGCATCTTCTTCGAGTTGCTCCACCGGAGGCGGCAGCAGTGCCGCAACAATCGAGTAGAGAGCGGACTCGACCTCGCATGCGCGTTTGAGCAGTTGCGCTGCAGCAGTTCCGCCTATTGAGGCGACTGTCGCCTCAGCGTCCTGCCTGGCAACAGCCTGAACGTCATCCAGCGAATAACCTGCTTCTTCAAGTTGTCTCAACCAGGCAATGACAGATCGCGCCTGAAGCAGCGATGTCATGAGCCCAGCCTTCAGGCTTTCGGGGTAAGGGCACTCCCAGAAGTCGCGGTAGTCAGACTCCAGTTGAAGCCGGCACCCTAGTATCAGCGGTCTGTCGTCAGCGAGGACTCCACAGTTTGCGAGCGCGGCCACAAGTTCCGTGTAGTCTTTCTCGCGGTTGCCACGCATCTGCAATAGCGTCTGCACGGAACGGAACGAAAACGTTCTGCCAATGGTCGTCTTGCCGCTCCCTGGAGTACCGCAAATAACAACAGGTCGATCGTAGAGGTCGCTGTTCTGCGCATGCTTCTCCAGGAATCGCGTGATCGGTTCTGGCGCAACGACGGATAGAAACGCCACGTCGTCTCGAAAATGTTCCGTTGTACGTTTTTTGAACGGATTATCCATTCAGCACCTGTCCCTGCTTATCCAGGGAATCATCAAGCACGTCGTGCCGCTGTCTTCTGGGAAAGAGCGGCCGCATCTGATGCACGTCCTGATTCCCTGAACTTGTCGCCCACAGAAGAGGAATCGTGTTGTTCGGAGTGTTGTGGTCGAGAATGACGGGCAGTCGGCTGTCGCCGTAGCCAAACATCATTGATTCGCAACCACTTTCACGCACATGCTTCTCTGGCGCGATGGATGCGTCGAAGTGCCTCGAAATCAGATCGAGCACGTCGGCATTCTCTGTTTCTTCCATCCGAATGGACTGCGGCAGCACCATCCCGAACGTGAATTCGGCATCGAACCAGTTGCCCTCAGCGGCACGTTCTGCATGTCTCTGCAATACTGCCTCTCGTGCACGCTGAGTGGCCAGATAATGATGGACGTGAATTCTGACGTCGTCGGAAAGGTGGCTTCCTGCAAACTGCCGCGACTCGTCCCAGAAACGGCGCAGCTTCCCCTTCCACTTCCCATCCACGAAACGCAACAGGCTGGTTCCGCTTGCGGTAAAGTCGTCAAGTAGAAAGACGAATTCAAAGCGAGCCTCGGCGTCTCCCAGCTCGTCTTGAAGGTCCTTGAGCAGGTCGTCCCACTTTTCTCTATTAAAACGTGACGTGGTGACAATCTGCTCGTTCGAGATGGTGCCAGGATTCGCTCGCCGAAACACATCGATGCGCGCACCATCGCTCAGTTCGATAAAGAGGCACTTTCTTTGCAATTTTCCCAATGCATTGCTGGCCTCTTGATGAACACGAACCTGGTAGTCTGCGATGCCATAACTGTCTGCAACAAACCGTAAGATTTCCGGTCGGAAAAACTCAGGCCAGCTCAGCCCAATCAGGTGGTGCATCTCTGCTGTGCTGATGAAGATGAGCTGATCGCGAACGAAGCGGTAAGCCGTTTTACGGTCTTCAAGTGCTCCGAATTGTTGAACCCAATCCAGCAACCGCTCTGAAAAGCGGGCACCGGCAAGGAAATCCTGATAGCCGTCGTACTTCATCCGCGACATCAGTTCGATACGCGCAAATTCAGCTTGAGCCGTGTCGTCGTCCCACGACATGACCTCAGCCAGCTTACGGAGAACGTATTGAAGGTTCATGGTCGCGGCTTTCGCTTGAGTCGATTCACATCAATTCGAAATCGGCCGTCCTTTGCGATCATGGCATTCAAATATACGACTGCTGCCTGCGGTCCCAGGTATCCGGCAGGCGCTACGTTCCAGCCCGAGGCCGAGTCCGGAGACACCTGTGCGACGCTGAGAGAATATGGTTCCGCAAGCAGTTCAAAGTCGTTACCGGGGGCGCACCCGAGGTCACCCACCGTCAATACTGGCTCGTCATCACCCCACCCATGATTCGCGCTCAGAGCCTCAAGGACAGCCAGCTTGGATACGCCCGAGGCCAGAATGTCGACCGAGTGTGTTGACCAGAGAACTCTCACACCCGGCACAGCAGCTCCTCTCACGATATCTTCAGCGATTGCTCGAAGTACCGGCGGCGGCGTGCTCGGTTTAGCCTGTAGCGAAATCTGACGTCCCCGGGTATCGATCTTCGTGACACATGACTTCAGCTGGGGGTCTCGTCGAATGCATCGTTCGATTTCCCGCAATTCGGGACAGGCCTGTTCGTGAGCCGGGTCGTGTTTTTCTTCCAGACTGACAACGACACTCCCGTTGTAGTATCCGAGCAGTACTTGCGACCATCGATCTGCGGGCACGAACGCCTGCAGGTCTCGACGGACTGACCCCCCGCGTCCCGTTGCGATACCGATCTGGATGCCTGCATCGAGGAGAGAGCAGATGCCACTTCGAATCGCATCGGACGGGCCAGTCGTCTTTTCGAACCGACCGCACAACGTTCCGTCATAATCGAACACGACTGCACGGAAACGCTGCTTGCGAAGTCGACTGAGGAATCCGTCCAACGCAGGCTGTAGAGAATTCGAATCGCCACACTGGGCACCGGCGCGATGCTTGCGCAACATGGAAATTGCTGGCTGAGCAACGTCAGCAGCAGCAGCCCGGCCTGGTCGCAGGTTGTAGAGCTTTCGACCGAACCCGGGTACGCCTGGACGCCCCGGGTCGATGCCGCGGGCTCGACCGGCCGATCCGGCAATGTGCATCGCCAGCACAATCCCCGCAATGCTGACCTCTGCAAGATTCCCATCAATATTCAGTGTCACGCACGGTACATCTTCCGGGATCAGGGCTGATGTGCGTCGTGCCAGTTCCTGATCCTCATCGGCAACGAGAATCAGTACGGCAGCGTCATCGCCTCGTTTGGCGAGCCAGTGATGTCTTCCGTGAGCAAAATGTCGAAAGTCGCCGAATTGAAGATTACCGAGCGCAGCCTCTGTGAACTTGGACTCAAGGTCCCAGGCAGCCGGCAGTAGCGACGTTGAATGAATCACGATCAGATTGCTGCGTTCCCACAATGGCTGACACAGCACATCGAGTTTTCGCTCCCATCGCCGACCGAGTGAACGAAGAGCAGGCAATCGCGTAATGGTACTGGGAAGCCGCGTCCGGGGAGCGAAAACTTCGAGCCATGCCCTCGTGATTAGTACGGAGAAGGCAAGGAGTGAATTCGTTGCGAGGAAGCCATCGCGACCCGCCGGAAAGTCGCATTCCAGCAGATCAACGTACTGATGGTTCCCGGAACGATCAGCCAGCTTGCTATCGGGCCGACCGACGATCGCAGAGAGTGCGTCGGGCTCGCGTACGACAAGATGACGGAAGACATCAAGAATGTCCCCGTTCCCACCACCTGCACTCAGCAGGAGATACGCCGTTTCGCGGAGGACATCATCGTCCTGTCGAACGTCCAGTGGCGTCGCGGCCCTGGCGTTTCTGGACGCGAGCCGGCGATGCAACAGAGCCACAAGATGCGCCGCAGAGAGCGATCCCCCGGAGCCGATGGCCACGAGCGACTTATCAGCAGTCGCCGCGACCGCCGAAACGAACCGGTCCAGGTCAAACGAATGGGACCAAGCGTAGGTGTCGCCGAGTAATGCAAGTTCCGTCTCGTATGGTTTTCCCAATTCGATGCGCCTCTCTGGCAGATTTGGTCGATTTCACAGAGACGCGAGCAGCAATCGTCGGCCCCTCGTTTCAAGGCCCGGATTCTACGGACGGTTGGTATTCTGCGTTATCGATCCCGACTGAAGTGTACTGTCTTATACATTACGACTCCAGCAGCCAGGACTGAATCGGGCTCGCATTCCGCCCAATAGCGTCAGCGAGTACCGACACGATTAGCCGCGAATCGAAGAACCGATTCTCTGGATGCGAGTCGGCGGTTGACCTGGGGACGGCGGTTGACAAGTTGCTGTTCTGCATCGCGCGGCGTGAGGTTCTGTGAGTGGATCAGCCATGCGAGGGCGATGGTCGCGCTGCGGCCTCGGCCAGCTTTGCAGTGGCAGTAAACGCGCCTGCCTTGTTCGGCGAAGCGGGCGATGAAGTCGACGCCGTCTCGAACGGCGTTGATATCCGGGGAATTATAGTCCAGAGTCGGCAGATACAGTTGATCAATCTCGGAGTCATCGTAGTGGGAAGTGTGTCCGTTCCATTCGGCGCACATGTTGATCACACCGCTCACATTCATCTCGTTGAAGCGAGACAGCTCTCGACGCATCGGCAACGCGCCGAGGATCAGCGTGTCGTCGATTTCAGTCCAGTGTTCTTCCAGCTTCAGACCGCGAGTTTTCAGCAATGTCCAGTAGAGCGTCGGGCGAAAAAGGAGCCGGCTCGCCATGGGCATTAGTTTCATTCGAATGTCTCCTTTCGTCTCATAATCTCGTCGACTCGCCTCGATTATGTATCTGCCGATGCCCGTTCTGTACGATCGCCGCCTGAAGACAAGTCGTTTGATGCCTGACTGGCGCCAGGTAGCAAAGCATCACTGGGGCCGAGATCGAGTAGCAACGTGTTGCCTCGTTCTTCCAGCACTGTGAATTGACTTCGCAATTCGGTTTCAAAACCGGGAACATGATTAAGGTAGGATCGCTCGGCTACGAAGTATCTGGCCCCGCGTTGCTTGTAGTCCTGGATTTGCTCCATCGACTGATATTCGTCGTTCAGGATGAATCCTTTGCGATTCATCCAGAAAAAGAAATACGGGCAATCCGACGCTCGCAGAAGCCCGTGTTGATCGACCTTGCTGTCGCCGCCAACAATGATTAGCCCGGCAGCATTCGTGCGTTCGGAGAATGAAACGGCCATCTCGTAGGTCTTTGCAAAGTCACGAGGGTTCGCATCACGCTGAATTACGAAAATCTGTGCTCCGATTACTGCGAGAAAACATGCGAGAAACAAATTCCGACACGGGACGAGCAACCCAGGTCGTACTCCAGACCAACCAGCCTTCAAAGAATCTTCGAATTCGATAAACAGTCCGGCTGTGGCAGCGACTGCCCCGATCAGCAGCGCGATTCGTGACAGCGGCCCGATCATGCCTGCGTTGACTTCACCCGCCACGAAGGCCAGGCCGGCTGCTGCAACTACACAGACACACATACGCCGCGTTATCCGCATGTGTGTGCAACACACGGCGTGATAGCCCAGGCCGATCAGTATGGCTGCCAGTGGGGTACTGACGATGTGGTAGTACGCGGCCCAGTTCTCACCGGTTGTTCGTCCAGTCACAACGAAAAACGCAGCGAGGGCCACAAACCAGTACACCAACGGTCGTGACGGTTCCGACTTCCGAGCGTCCCTCAGACCAAGCATCCCGAAGAATAATCCAGCGCCCAGCCAGATGTGCGCTGACTGTATCGAAATCACACCGGGAATGGTCTCCCAGAGCGTCATCAGGAAGTTGCCAGTCGAGATTCGTTCGTAAGCTTCATTCGAAATGCCCAGCGAATTGCCATACTGAAGCCAGAGCGTGTGGGCATGCGAGTACCACGCCAGTGGAAGACCGAGTGAAATGATACCAAACAGCCAGATTTCTCGGCGTCGAAAGACGCTCATTCCAAACTTCTGGAAGCACAGGCACGCGAACAGAATTCCTACGTGTGCCGCTGGCACTTTCGCGAGGATCGCCAGCGTTGTGGCCAACAAAGCAACCACGTAGTCGCTTCGGATGCCATGATCGATCCAGCGAATGAAGGCGTCGATTGCCAGCAGGTAGGCGAAGAACATTAAAGGCTCTGGTTGAACTGCAGACGCCAGCTGCACGGCCATCGGACTGAGCGCGAAGATCGTCCACGCCGGTATCACTGCTGCTCGCGGCAGAAGCCGTTTCGCCAGCCGCAGGAATATCAGGCAGCTTGCCAGAGACAGCACGTACGACAGGACACGCAGTATCTCTTCGTGGTAACCGAAAACGTGGTAGAGACACGCTGCCGTCCACGGGAAGAGAGGAAATTCCGACTCGACGTATCCCGGACCATCGCCTCGCCAGTCGATGCGAGGCATGAAGATGTTCATGTCCTCGTGATAGTAGTTTCTAGCGATCGCTCCAGTGTCCGTTTCTCGCCACGACTGTCGGACAGAGCCATCAATGGGTCGCCAGACGTCAATCGCCCGCACACAAGCGGCGACGACGAACAGAGCGATGATTACTCTGCGAAACCAGGGGTTGTTGTTTTCCTCTGTGGCGACACGCGATGCGTTTTGTTTCGATTCATCAGTCATCACTTACGGCCCTCAGCCAGCAAAAATACGGAGATTGGAAGTTTGTAGATCGCTAATGGATTTGGACCGCCCACCAAGGCAGCCAATCGGTCGGCGCGTAGACGATGGCACAGATAGAAAATGCCCACAGGGCTCCGTTAATCAGCGTTGGGCGATCGGTCACAAACAGCTTCGACGGATCGCCGCCTTCGGTGCGAAGATGGACCAGGTAAAAGAATCGAAAGATGCCGTACATCACGAACGGCGTGGTCGCCATCAGCAGTTGCGTTCCGAAACGCGTTACCGTCTGGTCAGCGACGGTGTAGAGCGCGTAGCTGACAAGGGCGGATGCACCAGACACGGCCATCATGAGATCGAGGAACTGCTGCGAGTATCCAGCCAGGCAACTGCGATGCTTTGTGGCGTCGTCACTGAGAGAGACCAGTTCATGGCGGCGTTTGCCGAATCCGACAAAGACGGCCAGTGTCATCGTGCAGAGCACGATCCACGGTGACGGAATGGTCGCAATGACGATCGTTCCGGCGACGGCCCGCAGTACGAATCCACTGGCAATGCACATCACATCCAGAATCGGCTGCTGCTTAAGCGAGAACGTGTAGGCCACGTTGAGAGTCAGGTAAATTGAAATGAGGAGTCCGAACGAGATGCCAAGATGAAATCCGCCAGCGACGACTATGACCACAAGAGCCAGCATCGCAGTGACAGCCAACCGCGGACTCAGGTCTCCGGACGCCAGGGGTCGCAGACGTTTCTTCGGATGCTGCCGATCGTTCTCGATGTCGCGCAGGTCATTCAGAAGATAGACGGCACTCGACGCAAAGCAAAACAGGAAGAATCCCTGAATCGAGAGAAGAAGCAGGCTGAAATCGAACAGTGACCTGGAAAAGATCAGCCCACCGAACAACAGGAGGTTTTTAACCCACTGATGCGGACGCATGGCTCGGGCGAGAGCACGTGTGGCCGGGATCATCTTTGAGCCAGCCGATGCCTGAATGGTTTGTGTGCTCATTGCAGCGAATCCAACCTACGCTTCCGAAATGACAGGTATCTCCGACTTGGCCGGACTGACCACACAATGGAGCGTCATCCCTTCAGGGACGTCAATGTGAAGGTAGGTCTCAACAGTCTTAGTGGTGCGCGACCGGCTGCTCACAAGTGAAGAATCTGCCGCCCAGCGCCAGCGTGTGCCTCGAATACAGGTATTACGGGCGCGCAAATCCTGAATCAGACAGAAGATGGGCGAATTCGCCCATCTTCTGTCGCGAAGAATCTCGACGACTTATGAACGTTCAGAATTGTTGTCAGGTTTCGGGCGTGGGCCGAGTCTAATGTTCCGTGTCATGGAGCACGAAACTGACAACACGATGCTCGCACCAGGGTTGAGCGATGACTGCAATGTAGAACGCGTTGCGCGAATTCAGGCGGGCGACACTGCCGCTTTTGAGGAATTGGTGGGCGCGACATCAGTCACGACTCCTACGGCTTGTCCGTCGCCTGATCGATTCAGCGGACGACATTGAAGATGTCTTGCAGGACCGAGGCAGAGCTGGATCGGACCCGGCTGACGGTCCTGCAACAAATCATCGCATACCGGGAACGATGGAGTGCTCACAAGGCAGCTCTCACAGCCGCGACTGAGGAAGTCCGAACAGCACAATCGACTGCCACTCCGGGCGATCTGTCGGAGGCTCAAAAGACTGCAATGGCGAAACTGCTGGCGACGGCACGCAGGAAGCTGGCCTTCGAACAGGCACGCCTCAAGGAAGTCGAAGCGCAACAGCCGTTTCTACTCGGAAGTCAAGGTGGCCACGCAGGCCATGACAACAGCGACGCCGAGACAGCAGTCATCAAGGACCGGCTGATTCCGATGATCGAACAACTCATCAAGGTGACAACCGAAGACTATCGAAAAGGGCAGGCGGAATTGTCAGACACGATCTCCTGGTCGCGGCGGCTGGCCGAATTGAAAGTTCAGACCGTCACTACCAGGACTGAACAGAGCGAGATTGTGCAGGCTCACATCATCCTGCTGAAAGACATGCAGGAAATGGCAGCTCAACGCTACAAGGCTGGTGCCGCAACAATGAAAGACGTCCTTGCCGCTCAGATTCAAGTCGCCGAGGCGGAACTGTGGCTGGCGAAAGTCAAAAGCGACGCGCCGTGATGAATTCTGCCCTGATCCACCTGGACGACTAAGAGTTCGATTGTCTGCTCGTGTCAAACGTCGCATACGCGTGCTGCAGGAACGCCCTAACGTGTGAGTCTCACTGCCGGCCTGGCAAACACCTTGAATGCCAGGCCAGCATTCTGGTCTTCAGAAATAGCGATTTGGATCAAGCAGGCTTATGCCGACACCGCCGCGAATTTCTGGCTTCGCCACACCGGCAGGGGTACAACAGATGGCTGTGGCTTTTCAGCCTGACAAAGGCGGAAACGTAGATTATCCAGCAAGCGTGAAAGAACACCCTGATACTCGATGACGGTCGAAGCGCCGGAAAACTTCCGCCAATGATCCTGCGCATAGGGGAGTTTCGGCATGTAAAGCCACGTCAAGCATTCGGGCGACTGCATGTGGAGTTTTGCACTGATCAGCCACGCACTCTCCTGAGGCATGCTGCCACTGATCAGAACAAGATCCGGTCGCGTCCGAGAAGCAGTGTTTGACGTGTCGGCGGCGCATTCGACTCGGATCACATGAACGCCGAAACTTTCGAACAGCGTTTTCAATGAAGCAAATACTTCATCCCGGAACTCGACAATGAGCACGCGACGCCAGGGAAGTCGCGCGCCGTCATGACGCCGGCCGGGTGCTTCAGTAGCTGCGGCACATGAACGGACGAAGCCAGCAAAAACGTGTAGTTGTGATTGAAATGTGGACATGGTGAATTCCTTTAGAGTCTTACAGAGAAAGATACGCGCGCCATGCGCGCATCATTCGGTGTGGTTTGTTAGCTCTCTTTGGTTGTGGCAAGCCAGCCACGCTGGGGAACTGCGCGAATTGATAGCGCGAGGTCGATGAAGAGGGCGGCCGTACGAGAATCTGTGTGCGTTCCGAGTCCCTTCAGAAGCACATCGGACGCGGGCCGCAAAATGGACTGTGACAGCAGGACAGTCCGGCCTGACAATCGGAGCGTGTCAGGCAATCATCGAGTCAGGCGCGAAAGGAGCACGCAACGTTCCAGCGCAGTCAATGGCTGGCGGACACGAGGAATGGCATTCAAAACCGGAACACGAGATGGCGCCGCGGCCAGAAACTCGGACGCTGTCGAATACTCAGACAGCACCTGACTGCGCCACCCATCACCGGTTTCCAGATATGCTTGAATCGTGGTCTGGTGCGAATGCTCACAGCAGCAACCGGACTCGTCAGCGGCAACCAGACTTGCCGGAAGCAACGAAGAGCAGCACGACACATGTTCGCCGGAATAATCGCCCGGCTGGCCAGAGCAGCAGCCTGCTCCTGAAGAATCCGATTCCGAACTGCAAGACGACGAACAGCACTGGCCCGGGTCACCAGCCTCACAGCAGGAAGAGCCCGGTAGCGTCGAGACGAGGATCATCAAAACCAGCACGCTGTGCAGAGCACGCGTTACCTGATGTCGAATGATCTGTCGTCTTGTGCCAGTCACAATTCCACGTCCTGTGTGGTGAGAAGAGTTCACAATGCTGACCGTCATTATCGACTGAGAAGTCAACGCGACTTCAAGACAATCAGCCGCAGATCACACAACGTTTGTCAGAGCCAGCGGATATATCCGTAAGCCTTACCAACCCGTCAAGATTGATTTTCAAACCCGCCCATCCATCAGACTGACACTAGGAATCGCATGGTTCCTGGGCGATCGCGTCACACTTCTGGGGCTAATTCGCCCCGTCGTGTTCACTCGCTGCGAGAAATGCCATATGAGAGAAGAATCGCTTGAAAGGATTCAGTGGAAACAGCGCACGCATTCAAATGAAACGCTAACCATGAACAAGGCAGGGCGTCACAGGATGCACCAGCTCTGTCGTGTCTTAGCTGGTTCCCGTCAAGGGAAGCGGATTTTCGACATGGGCGTTGCTGACGCAGTTCGCTTCCAGCTGGCACGACTTGTGCTTAACAGACTGGCCGAGTGTCGCGGTTGGTGACACAGACATCACACTGAGACCTTTAATTCATGCCAGGGAGGGCCGATCATGTTTCGATCAGCACGTTTCACCATCGTCGCGGTTATTTCGATCTTTGCAGCCGGTACCGCTTTGGAAAGCCTCTCAGCCGAAGATCTGAAAGCATCCGCGGCTGCGAATTCCGCCGCCCAGGCAGCACGAAAGACGACGTCGCTGGCCGAGGGTCTGACATTGCGGTTCAACTCGGCAGTGAAAGCGTTCGAAGACGGACGAATGATCGCGGCGGAACTCGACATCCGAGCTGCCGCGACCCTCGTTGAGCAGGAAGCAAAAAAGGCGACCGGGGAAAGTCATAAACGGCTGAAAGCGACTGCCGACACATTGACTCAGATTTCAGAGCAAATCAGAAACAGCACTCTGACGTCGGAGAGACAGTTGCGTGAATCGCTGGCCAACGTCCATTTCAGCATGGCGGTTCATCACACGACCGAATGTCGGCACTGTCTTAAGGACACGGACACCCGGCAGCCGGCGATGCGCAGTCGTTTGGCGGTCGGTCTTGACTCAGGGCTGCTCCATTTTGAGGAAGCGACGAAACTGGCTGGTCGAAAGCTCAACAAGGCAACTCGACACGGATTGATGCAGTCGCGAGACACCGTGGAACTGATTGCCGAGGGATCGCGAGACACTGTCGCGGATACCGGGCGAGCGGTGTCGTGGCTGACGCGAGAACTGAAGGACATGGTTCGCAATGGGCGGATCGGTATCGGAAATGCTTTCGAAGAGAATGACCTTGTTCCTTCACTCAATCGTTAGATTGAGCGAAATTGACACTGACCAGCGTGGCAGGTTTAGTACAGGTGAGCCGAACTCGCCGTCTGCGTAAGGAACTGCGATGACTCGTGACACCGACCGTTCCATCGCCTATTTCTCTATGGAGATTGCGCTCTCGCCAGACATCCCGACGTACAGTGGCGGCCTGGGCGTTCTGGCTGGCGACACAATTCGTTCTGCCGCCGACCTGTCCGTGCCGATGATCGCGGTCACCCTGCTTCATCGTCGAGGGTATTTCACCCAACAACTCGATCGTTCGGGCGGCCAGACGGAACTGCCGGTCGAATGGAACGTGAGTGAGTTTCTTGAGGAGTTGCCGGCGCGGGCCACAGTGACGATCGAAGGCCGTACGGTTCACGTTCGAGCCTGGAAGTTTCGTGTCGATGGCTCAGGCGGCAGTTTCGTTCCCGTCATTCTACTCGACACAGATCTCCCGGAGAACTCGCCAGAAGACCGGCACCTGACGGACTGTCTCTATGGAGGTGACACGACTTACCGTCTGTGTCAGGAAGTCATTCTTGGCATTGGTGGAGTCCGGATGTTGCGGCAACTGAGCTTCGGCGAGATCCAACGATTTCATATGAATGAAGGTCATTCGAGTCTGCTGACACTCGAATTGCTGGACGAGTCCGCTGCGCGGCACGGGCGCAGTGCTGCCAGTCAGGAAGACATCGACCGCGTTCGAAGACAGTGCGTTTTTACCACTCATACGCCGGTGCCTGCGGGACACGACCAGTTCCCGATGGATCTCGTGCGGCGCATTCTGGGGAACCGCGATGTGTACAGCATGCATTCGGTGTTCTGTTGCGAAGGCGTGCTCAATCTGACCTTTCTCGCGATGAACCTCAGCCATTACATCAATGGAGTCGCGAAGCGACATGGTGAGGTGTCGAGAGGCATGTTTGCCCGATACCAGATTGACTCAATTACAAATGGAGTACACGCGGCAACCTGGGCGTGCAAACCGCTGCTGCACCTCTTCGACCGCCACATTCCAGGCTGGCGTGCGGACAACTTCAGTCTGCGGTACGCACTCGGGATTCCGGCAGGCGAGATCCGCAACGCCCACGCTGCAGCGAAGACAGAATTGCTTCAGCACGTTGGGCAACTGACAGGAGTCGAACTCGACGAAGACGTCTTTACAATCGGGTTCGCTCGCCGAGCGACCGCCTATAAACGGCCCGACCTGCTGTTTCATGACCTGAACCGACTGAGACACATTGCGGAACGTACTGGCCCGTTGCAGGTGATCTACGCGGGCAAAGCTCATCCGCATGATGAAACGGGCAAGCAACTGATTCGCCGTGTGTTTGACGCGGCCAATGCACTGGGTGACTGCATCCAAATCGTCTACCTGCCCGACTACGGCATGCAGCTCGGACGGCTCATGACGTCCGGAGTGGACCTCTGGCTGAACACGCCAGAGCCGCCGATGGAAGCATCCGGTACCAGCGGCATGAAAGCCGCCGTCAATGGAGTTCCGTCGCTGAGTATTCTGGACGGCTGGTGGATTGAAGGCTGCATCGAAGGTGTCACCGGCTGGGCCATCGGCGAAGACGGACACTCTGAGCAGCCGTCCGACGAGCGACCGTCCGATCGTGAGCGGGATGCCGCGTCACTCTACGACAAACTCGAACACTCCATCCTGCCATTGTTTCTGAATGATGTCAGTGGTTACGTCGATGTCATGCGGCACGCCATCGCGCTCAATGGTTCGTTTTTCAATACACAGCGAATGATGCAACAGTACGTGCTCCGAGCCTATTTCTCGTAATTCGCTGCGATTAGGCTCACACTCGCGGGCCAATCTCAGACGAGATATCAATTGCCTGATACGAAGCCATCACGCAGGTCGGAGCCTCATGAATCACACCGATCCAGAATGCCAGTCTGCTAATGCTGAGCAAATTGGTGCCCACGATTTGCTGTTTGGCAAATTCTCATTGCTGCTGATTTCACTGGCTGTGTTACTGACTGCCGCATCGTTCTCCGATGGCGGAACAACTTCCCGCATTCTGTTCTGCCTCCTGTTGAGTGGCATACTACTCGTTGCAGCGGTGACCGTTTGCCGGCGGCATCACAACCTGGTGCCCGGACTGGCTCTGGCGATTCCTACGGTCGTCATGAACTGGATTGTTGTGTTCTTAGAGCATCAGCTCGCCCATGTGCTCCATAACGTGCTGGTCATGATCTTCTTTGCGTTTGTCAGCTATCACGTGCTGTACGCGGTACTCAATGACCGACGTGTGACGCTGGACACAATTCGCGGCGCAGTCTGTGTCTATGTGCTTGTTGGAATCGGCTGGGCGTATCTTTATGAGACGCTTCTCTCAGTCGATGCAGATTCACTCCGGTTTCCGTCAAGTTCAGCGATGGTCGAAGAAAGCCGCAACGCATCCCTCGCAGACACGGCGTATTTCTCATTCGTGACACTCTCAACTCTGGGCTACGGCGACATGGTGCCGCAAACTCGGCCGGCAAAGCTCGCTACGTGTTTCGAGGCGGTGTTTGGGCAATTCTACCTGGCCGTGCTCGTCGCAAGGCTCGTCTCGCTCCATCTGAAATCGGATGACTGAACTATCGGTCGAGACCCAACCACGAGATTTCGCCCAAATATAGAATCCGCGGATTGGTCCGTCAGATGTCTATCTTCTGATTCGTCTGGGCAACCTCCGCGTTGCAGCCGCGTTCGCGCAGCGTGTTGCAGAAAGCGTCGGAGGATTCAGGCTCGCCGTGCACCAGATAGATGCGTTCCGGCGGGCGAATGAACCCGTCGACCCAGCGGAGCAGTTCGCTTCGATCGGCATGAGCCGAGAGTCCGTGGATTTGCTCGATGTGTGCATTGACCGGAATTTCCCGTCCGAACATTCGCACCATCTTTGCGCCATCCTGCAGTGATCGACCGCGTGTACCAATGGCCTGAAACCCGACGAGGAGAACCGTCGTCTTCTTATTCGGCAATCGCCGTTCCAGGTGATGCACGACGCGTCCGTTCGTGGCCATGCCACTTGCTGAAATGATAATGAGTGGCCCCTTCTTGTGGTTCAGGGCCTTCGATTCCGCCGGCGTTCGCGTGAACGTCGGAGGCCGGCAGCAGAGCGGACAGCGGTGCTCATCCATCAACAGCTTCATGTCGATGTCGTGGTCCTCCGGGTGGTGGCAGAAGACTTCGGTCGCGCTGGTTGCCATGGGGCTGTCGACATAGATCGGGAGTTTCGGAATGCGGCCTGCTTCTTCGAGTTCGTTCAGGTACCACAGCAGCTCCTGAGTCCGGCCGACCGCAAACGCGGGGATGAGAATCGCTCCTTTCCGACCTGCCGCCTCGTTGACGATTCGCGCCAGTTCGTCGCGAGCATTTTCCAGAGGATGGTCGCGGTTTCCGTAAGTTGACTCCATCACTAACACATCAGCATCAAGCGCAAGTTCCGGATCCCGCAGCATCGGTCGCCCCCAGCGACCAAGGTCACCAGAGAAGACCAGTTTCTTTGGACGGTCTCCAATCTGCAGTTCCACCGTCGCCGAACCCAGAATGTGGCCGGCCCGACGGAGCAGCACCTGGACCTCATCAGTCACCGGAAACAGTTCGCCGTACGTCCGCGTCTTGAGCAACTGCAGCGCCTGCTGCGCGTCGCGGGCTGTGTAGAGCGGCTCCGCGGGGTGATGCTTCGAGAACCCCTTGCGATTCGCGTAGGCCGCCTGCTCTTCCTGAATGTGAGCGGAATCCGGCAACAGAATCTGCAGCAGCGACTTAGTCCCTGGAGTACAGTAAACCGGACCGCGAAATCCCTTGCGCACCAGCAGTGGTAGATAGCCCGTGTGGTCGATATGGGCATGACTGAGCACGACGGCATCCAGCGTCGACGGTTCCACAGGAAAGTGGTTCCAGTTCCGCTGCCGCAGTTCCTTCAGTCCCTGAAACAGTCCGCAGTCCAACAGAACTTTGCGGCGACCGACCTGCAGCAGGTGTTTCGATCCTGTGACGGTTCCGGCTGCACCAAGAAATTGAAGTGTGGCTGTCGTCATGTGGGAGCCCCTTTCTGCAGTTACATCACTACCCAGAATCACAATCCGGAACGCACGAGCAACCGCTACTTAGTGGTGCTTGTACCAGCCGGCCCCGAGGATATCGTTCCAGGACGTGGTCTGATGGCATTGCTGGCACTGGTGGACTTTCGCGTGCGGCTTCCCGGCGACTTTCGCAGAGATCATGTTGAAGTGCATCATGTAATGACTGGGCGGAGCCTGATGGCACTGAGAACAGTCCGTCGATGACGGCGACGGATGCTGAAATTCCGGAATCGTCCAGCGATCAGTCGCGTGGCACTGAGCGCAGTCATTCCCGAAGAGCGTGAAATGACGATCGTCATTCAGGTGACATGTCGCGCAGTTCAGAACCAGTTCTTCCGAAGTGATGTGCGCGTGCGGCAGGCTGTTTTCCAGTGGTGCACCTCGCAGCCAGTCCTTCAAACTCGCTGAAGTCAGACGGGATTCGGTATCCGGCGAGTCATCGGCTGTCAGTTGCCGGAGCCCGATTCGCACGAGCGCGGAATGATCCATGTTTGTGGGTCGCTCACCAGGACCACGGTGCTCCAGGTGACATTCCGTGCAACTGCTGACACTCGCGTGAAACGACGTTGGCTGGCGCTGCAGAATCGATTCATCATTCGCGTGGCAGACGATGCACTTTGCCGTCTCGACGCCCGTCACCGACGTGTGACAGGCAGCGCAATTGTTCTCCAGATGCGCATGCGCGGACGACAGTCGACCGGGTTCAGTCAGACGCTGCCACGTGGAAGGCTGTTTGAAACTGGAATCCGCCGGAGAAAGCCACCAGCCGGCAACGAGTGCGAGAGCGACACATCCCGTCACGACAAGTTGTTTCGTTCGTCGGGTCATTGTTCAGTCCAGTGTCCAGTGCTGAGAGTCCAAAGAAGTGGAAAGCCGTGGGCTCTCGACTCTGGACACTCGACCCTCGACTCAATCAAACCAGCGGAGTCCGAAGTGGATCGCCGCCCAGATGTGCAATGCCATCAGTCCGTAGAGCACGACTGAGATCCAGATGTGGAACTTCAGCCATTTTCCAAACCACGTCTTGAATTCTTCATGCGTTTTGATCGCGTATTCGACATCGGCGATCGATTCGGAGAGGCGGAGCAGTGTTGCCGCGTCGGACATCGCGGATTGCGAGCCAGCGGTGACTGTCGCACTTTCGTGGACGAACAGACCAGCCAGCAGCCGACTGAAGAATCCGGAAAATGGTCGCAGCAGGCGAGCGTGTTGCGGGTCAACAGACAGTTCATCGGCCGCCTGTTGATAGGATGTCTGCAGCGTGGTGAGCATGGCCTTTTTCTCGCGGATCTCCTGAGAGAACTGGTTCATCAGGTAGCGGCCCACAAAACCGCTGATCACAACCAGCAGCGTCATTCCGATCAGCGCGATGCCCAGCGGACTTTCGTATTTGTGGCCACTGTGAATCACGACCAGAACCGGCCCCAGCACGCCGGCATAAATATGCCAGGCCAGCAGCGTCCGCATTGAAACCCACTTCGAGACATACTTCTTCAAACGCTTGTTGCGTTTTACCACCATGTAGGCGAGCGGAACGAGCATCAACACTGCGCCGACCACTCCCAGAATGCCACCCCACAAACTGCCCGCAAAGCGTGGAGACTGGTGAAAGGGAAACCCCAGCCAGAGCACGAGCATCAGGACGACGAGGCCACTGATAATCAGGCGTTCTTTCTCTTTCACGTCAGGCCTCCACCGTCACATCGCCGGTCGATTTCGCCTGACAGGCCAGAATCATCCCGGCGGCTTTGTCTTCCGGTTCCAGACCGTCTTCGATTTCCATCGCCACGTCGCCGGACAACAGTTTGACAGTGCAGACTCCACACATACCGACTCGGCATGAGTTGTCGATATCGACACCTGCCCGGTCTGCAGCATCCAGTACGGTGTCATCGGGATCGAGTGTTGCTGTCTTTCCGGACGTCTGAAACGTGACCGTGGCCGCCGTAGACTTTTCGGATTGAGTCGGTACTTCTGCCGCAGCCTCTTCGCGCTTCAAGGCTTTCACATGCGGTTTATGCTGCGAACCGAAATTCTCGGTATGAATGTTGTCAGTCGGTACGTCGAGCTCCGCCAGCATCTGCTTGACGGCATCCATCATGGGCGGCGCGCCGCACAGGTGAATCCAATGCGCCGCGATGTCCGGGACCCACTCGACCAGCAGTTCTTTCGTCAGCCGACCTCGCGTATAGCCGTTCGCGTCCTGATCGTCCTGCAGGCGGCTCATGGCCACATGCACATGCAGGTTCGAGTGGCGTTGCTGCAGAGATTTCAATTCGTCGGCAAAGATGAAATGCTCGGGATCCTGGCAACCCGCAATAAAGTGAATGTTGCCTGACCATCCCATATCCGTAAGGGCACGCGTGATACTCATCATCGGAGTGATGCCGACTCCGCCAGCGATCAGAACGACGCTATCCGATTCCTGTCCGGTGAAGGTGAATTTGCCGCTCGGAGCCTGGACCTCCAGCATGTCTCCTTCGGTCAACACGTCGTGGAGGTAGCGAGAGCCCGCTCCCTGTTCTTCGCGTTTGACGGTGATTTCACAGTAGTAACCCTGCGTCGGTGATGACGAGATCGTGTAACTGCGGCGAATCGGTTTGTCACCAACCGGAAGCGTCAGAGTGAGGAACTGGCCGGGCAGATAGCTGAACGGCAATGCTCCGCCGTGACAGGCCACCAGACGAAAGGTCTTGACGTCACACGTTTCCTGGTAAATCTTCGCGACACGCAGACGGCACAGTTTGCGTTTCGCCACGCGGAGCAGACCCTGCGAGATGCCCGCGTCGTCAGACGATCCCGTCTCGTCCGCACAGGCAACTGCTGAATCGCCGCAGCAGTCGGCCATACCGTTGGAAGCAGTGTCAGCCTTTTCTGCTGCAGGTGCAGTTGACGCAGAAGTGCTCTTCACCGGCAAGCTGGCCGAAGAAGTCTCGGCTGCATTCCCACCTGTTGATGATGCCGGTTTTCCGGCAGACGGAGCGGAACCGGTTGCTGTTCCATCGGCGAGGGCCAGCTTCTGCATCAGCTCAGTAGCCCGTCGCATTTTGAAGAAGTACATCCAGATCATGACGGCTGCGAAGACGACCAGAACTGCCATCACCAATGTGTGAAAGGCCGACATGCCGAACAGGTGAAACCCGCCAGACGCCGTCGTGGGCGGCAGAAGATTCATTTCCCGTTTGAACCACTGCAGCGCGACGTTACGCGGTGCTTTGCCCTCGGCGATCGCTCGATGCGCCGCCAGACCGCTTTCGAAACGGGCCAGTCCCTCGCGCAGAGCGGCCGTCCCTGCCTGCATCGCGGAAAAATCATTGCCCGGTGCGGCTGCCGTGAGCTGGTCGAAACCGTCACTCATCAACGCGGTCCCCTCAAGCATCCGCTGATGTGCTTCGACCTCAATCTTTGCACGCTCTTCCATTGGCAGGTCGGGCAGGTCCATCAGACGAGGGTACATCTCCTTCGGCTTCGGGGCTCCCATCTTCTCCATCATCCCGTCCATCATCCCGCCCATGCCGCCGCCCATCATGCCCCCGCCTTTTCCGCCTCCCATCATGCCGCCGCCACCCATCATGCCGCCGCCGCCTTCCTGTGTGCCGCCACCCTGGCCGGCTCCAGCCTGTTCGGGATGATGTTTCGCGTGTTCCTCCGGTGACACCTGAGCCCATGCACTTCCCACGGCGACCCAGCACACCAGCATCGCGACCAGTACCTCATTGACCACATGGCGTGGAACGAAGCCTCTTTGACCATTCAGCAACGCTGAAGTCGATGACCTGTTCCATGAGGTCGGCTCGTTACCTGCCTGTCGAATTGTATTTCCAACGGTCATCAGTGCGATCCGGGTGTGAGACTGTTTGTGTCGTTAATCTGTCAGGGTGTGAATTCGACTCTCAGCTAACTGCTAACCGTCGCCGCTTCCACGTCGTTGGATGGCGTCTCGTCACCCGCAACAGCGTGAGCAACACCGTTCGAGAAGTATCGGCTGGTTCCCTGACACGAGACCGCCTCACCAAGTCGACCTAGAGCGTGCGCATACGCGGCCGTTCGCATGTCGATTTGTTCTCGCGTCATCAGATCGTGGATCGCGTTGAACTCGCGGGCCATGATTGTGTGCAGTCGCGTCTGCACTTCCTCTTCGGTCCAGTAGTAACCGGCTCGATTCTGCGTCCATTCGAAATAGCTGACCGTGACTCCACCGGCATTGGCCAGAATGTCGGGCACGACCAGCGTCCCGCGACGATTCAGAATCTCATCAGCCGTTCCGGTCGTCGGGCCATTTGCCACCTCGACGACCACGGGTGCCTGAATGCGTTCAGCGTTTTCCACCGTGAGCTGATTCTCCAGGGCGGAGGGAATCAGAATGTCAACATCGAGTTCCAGCAGTTGCTCATTGGAGATGATCTCACTGCGCTCACCACGACCGTCGCCGCAGTGACAGTCCTCGCACTGGCACTCGGGCGAGCCGCAGACCGGACAATCACACACGGACGACTCGCTGTAGACAGAACTTTCCAGACTGCGTGTCCGGTTCTTGATATCGATCAGACAGGGAATCGTATGTCCCGCCTTCTGATACACGCCGCCACGGGAATCGCTGACAGCCACAATCCGATACCCATCGTCATACAGCAATCGCGCGACATGCTGTCCTGCGTTGCCGAATCCCTGCACGGCGACACGGATATCGGCGGGATTCCAGCCACGAATGCGCTCCAGTTCTTTAATGCAGTAGTAAGCGCCGCGACCAGTGGCATCATCGCGGCCCAGGCTGCCGCCGAGCGGTATGGGTTTGCCGGTGATCACCGCCGGAGTGCGCTGACGACGAATCTTCGAGTATTCGTCCATCATCCAGCCCATGATCATCGCGTTGGTATAAACATCCGGAGCCGGCACGTCGGTTTCCGGTCCGATGAAGTCGGCAATGCGTTCGATGAAGCCGCGGCTGAGTCGTTCCAGTTCCAGCCGGGAAAGCTGCTTCGGATCGACAATCACACCACCCTTGCCACCGCCGAAGGGAATCCCGACGACGGCACACTTGCACGTCATCCAGAACGCCAGCGCTTTGACTTCGCCGAGATGCACATTCGGATGAAACCGGATCCCGCCCTTGGTGGGTCCCCGGGTATCGTCATGACGGACGCGGTAGCCGTGAAACACCTGCAGCGACCCGTCATCCATACGAACCGGGATCGAAACTTCCAGCACCTGCTTCGGAGACTTCAGCCGCAGCAGCGCCTCCTCGTCGAGGTCCGCATACGCAGCCGCTCTGTCCAGACGCTTGATGGCATCTGCAAAAATGTCGGCATCCTTGTCGTGTGTCATGTCGAACTCGCTTTCTGATCCGCCGCAGATTCCGCCGATGTCCGGCAACAAAAGGGCAACTCTTTGATCTGTTTGTGCTCCGGGAGATGAGTCGTCATTTCCGTCGGCTTAATGCGCCCGCCGTACCAGCGGGCGAAGGGAACGGCAGTCAAACCATGAGCGAAGACGCTCAAGAGCACCGTTGTCATGACGGCAATGAAAATCTCATGCCGAAGTGGAACGCGACTGTCCTGAATCACGAGCAGTGCAAACACAACCGATGCCGTTCCGCGGGGACCAAACCACCCCACAAACAGCACCGATTTCGGTTGCAATCCGCTACCCAGCAGGCTGATAGCCACAGGTATCATTCTTGTCACCGTGAGGCTGAGCACCGCAAAGGCCACAGTCGGCAGGGCAATTGCGTCAATGACCTGAGTCGCCATCAGAGCCCCAACCGCGAGAAAAACCAGCAGTGTCAGAAGTTGTCCTTCGGCCTCTCCAAATTCATGCACCCTTTGGCACACTCCAGGGGCGATATGGCCCATTACGAGCCCGCCGCAGAACGCTGCAATAAAGCCGTTTCCACCGATGAGTTCTGCCACGCCGAAGGCGACTCCTGCCAATGCCAGCGCTGCAAGATCGACAAAGGAACTGGCAGTCCACTCGCGCGATGTCGCCATCTTCAGCAACCGAGCGCCGACATAGCCAACACCGACACCAGTCAGCGGACCCAGCGTGATCTGCATAGCCGCGAACTGAAACCAATAGGCGGGATCGGCGTCGTGGCCCGTGGATCGAGCACCACACAGAAACAGCAGCACCAGTGGCACACAGATGCCGTCGTTCAAGCCGCTCTCGACGCTAAGCGTTTGCCGAATGCGAACAGGCACGATTCTGTTGCCGACCACAGGGTGTGCGAGCGACGCATCCGTCGGTGCAACAATTGCCGCCAGCAATGCAGCGTGCCAGATGGAGAACTCGGGGAAGCAGCCCATCGCGGCAACGGTTCCAGCAGCAATCGTGAGCGGCAATCCGATCAGCAGCAGACGCACCGGCAGATTGTGTTCGCGCCATAGAAGACGAAGATTGATTCGCGATGCGTCGGTAAACAGAACGACGACGAGTGTCAGTTCCGCCAGGACGTGAACTGCAATCGACTCAGGTTCACCTCGCACCCAACCCAGGCCCTGCGAACCAATGGCAATCCCGATCGCAACAAACGCCATTGGTGGCGTAATGAAACTCCGCTGAGCACGAGCGGAAACCAGGCTATAGCTGACAATGGCCAGTGTGATCGCCGTCAACGCGACAGTGTCCATCGCCCACTTTCTCCGTGCCCAGATCGCACTCCCGGCCCCCTGAACAGACAGGCCACAGTCATCCTGGAACACGACGCCTCGACAAAACGCTGCGGTGAGGAAACGAAACAACCGGAAGCGACAAGTGCAACGACGGATCGTGCCTTCTTGCCTCCGGCCGGTTTCGATACAGCTCAACGCGAGCCAGAACTCGGACGTGTCATCAGGAAGACCCCGACGACTCCGCTGCTACTTCTTCGCCTCGCCATGCTTGTGGTCGCCGTGCTCGTCATCGCCATGATGCCCGCCGTGTTCCCCGGCTTTTTTGAGCTTCTCCACCTGAGCCAGCGTCGCGGCGGGATTTGCCTGAGCCTTTGCTGTGCAACCTTTGCAGCAGACGAACGCCGGCTTGCCATTCAGGTCCAGCTTGATGGGAGCGCCCATCGAACCCAGAAAGCTGCCCTCAGCAATCGCACAATACTTCTGAGCTTCCGCAGCCGCCCGTTCTTTGGCCGGCAGTTTGGCCAGCACAGCCGACGCCTTCGTCAGTTTGTCTGTTTTGGCGAGCGTCGCCTTCGCATCTTTGGTGGCACCTTTGACACAACCTTTGCAGCAGACAAAGACTGGTTTGCCTTCCACCATCACCTTCAGCGGCGCACCGTCGGCCCCCAGCCGGCTGTACGGCATCATCGGACAGAACCGCTGTGCCGTCGCCAGCTTCTGGTCGGCAACTGACAGCTTCTTCAGCGTGTCAGCAATCTTTTTCTCCACTTTCATCTGGTCATGATCGTGCTTGTCTCCGTGCTTATGCCCCGGGCCGTCGTCCGCCACGGCGAATCCGGTCGCCAGGCCACCAACAAGCAGACCTGCAGTCAATGCTCCGAAACAGCTCCATCGTCGTACGCTCATTCGAGTAATCCTTCAAAAAGCAGACAGGTGAAACGTGAAACCGACATGGCTCACGTTGTTACTACGTTAGATGCCGCCCAAGTGCGGATTCTTCAATCGAATTCAACTATTTATCCGTCGTCGCCGTACGTGGTCGAGCGCCTCTTTGGTATCCAGTTCCGGTGTCGAGTTCCCGGTGCGCACGAAGTAGCGTGCTTTCCCATCGTGTTCGACGTACACAGGCCGGTCTGATGGTTCGATCATCACACGACACACGTCCCGACCGTCAACGTCGTGAAAGACAACATGCAGCAGCGTGCAGACGTCTCCGCCGAGCTTGTCCTTGACGAGTCTCATCAACAGCAATTCGAAACCGTCGCGGTCTTTCTTCCGCAAAGTTTCATAATCCTTGAGGAGCCCAACCACGGTGCCGTCGTCAGACACTCCGATCAGCAGGTCACCACCGTTGTGGTTCAGGAAGCCCGCGATCGTTTTGACAATGACGGTCTCCAGTTGTTTGTTGCACTTGCCATGCACGTGATCCCATCTCAGTGAAGACTTGAACTCGACAGTGGCACTTTCGCCGGCAGTGATCAACGAACGAATCGCCATTCCGAATCGACGGTCCAGATGCGAGACAAGCAGCGCCTTCCGGGTGATCGATCGTGAATAGATCCCTGACCACAGTCCCAGCAAAGCCCCGATGCCGCCAAAGGCGACCGTCATCGGCCACATCTGAGCGGAAAACGCATTGCCCATTCTGGTTGCCACGACCTGCCAGATGGCGGAGTCGGCGCGCTGTGGATGAAATTCAATGCAGTAGATGACCATCGTTACCGGGTGCAGCACGACGATCCCGAGAATTGATCCGGCCAGTGTGTGAACTGGCAGGATCCATCTGAGCCAGTCGCGGCGATGCTCGCTGCGACTGGCCGCATCACCTTCGGCACACTGATCCCATTCCGAGACCCGTGCGCCGACATTGTCGGCGAGACCGGCAACCGCTGTTGCCGGTTCGCCCTGTGTGGCTGTCTGGTTGGCAGGCACTCTGTCGAATTCCTTTCCTGAGTCGTCTCGTTCAACGAGATGTCTTACTTCTTGCTGTGCTCATGCTGATGCTTCGCACCCGAACCAGGTTTAGTCGCACACACGAACATGGCGTCGTCCCCGCAGTTCGAGCAGACGTGGTTCACTTTCTCGTTCTTCCCTTTGCCCTTGCCGGTACCGACGACCGTGACGGTGCCGCCGCAGACGCATTTATGCTTTTCTCCAATGGTCATCAGCTTGACGTGGGCGTTGTCCCTGGTCACATGCTGGACCATGACGTGCTTACACATGCTGCACGCCATCGCGAGCGCGTCTCCCGGCTTCAGTGCTTCGGCCTCGGCCTGCGTCGTGATGTGACTCATTTGCACCACTTGATGGCCTTGGTGCGCATCATGTTTTTCGTCTGCGGCCTGGGCCGCAACAGACCACCACGCCGCCAGCGCCAAGGTGAGTGCGAGTCCGGAAGTAAGGCTGATTCTGCTGACGAGTCTGGTGTTCCTGGTCATGACTGGATCCTTTGTTTGTAGTGGAGGTTTCAAAGCTGTAACGAAGGTGAAGTTGCGAAACTTCAGGCTGGCTCAACTCGTGCGAGTCCAGCGACGGCAACTGATCACGACATCAACTCGATCTTCAATCTCGTTGACGGTTTCACATTGTCGAAAAGCGTTTCTCATGTCGCCTTTAAGATCGTGTCGGGAAGAAGTCAGGCGACATCGACGAAGCGATTCATTGTGCCGAACTCGTTCGGAACGCACTTGGGACATTCGCCCGATGCATGACAGTTTGGCTCGCAGCACCACTGGCCATCGACAACAAACTTGAATTCATAGCGGCCGGGAACGAGGTCCAGTTCAACGCTCCACTTACCGGACTCGTCTTTTTCCATCGGCGTGGCGTCCGGCTGCCAGTCGTTGAATGTGCCCGCCAGGAAGACGGCCTGGGCCTCTTCCGCGTGACACTGAAATGCCGTTCCCGTTGTTGTTGACTCGGTCATGTCACACCTCCTGATGTTTCTCTCTAATGTTGGTGAGCGCTGCTGTCTGATCCAGCGCCCTGGTTTTGACTCGCATGATCGGGCGGCAGGTATCCGATCAGAATCTTCCGCTGCTCGTCCGTGAGCACCCCGGCGGCTTCTCCCACCGCTCGGATGAACGCGATCCGTTTCTCCGCCGAGAGTTTCGCGATTTCGCCGACGCGAGCTTCAACCGCTGTCGCGTCCGGACTGTCGGCTGACGTCAGCACCCAGAGCTGCTGCTCAGCTTCTTCGATCTGCCGGTCGTAACTGCTTTGGGCCAGCAGGGCCGCTTCCTTCAGCTTGTTGAGCTGCGTCTGCTGTTCCGGCGTGAGCGTGATGTGTTGCGAGTGATCCAGAAAGAAGCTGGTCGCGCCGATGTGATAAATGTGCGAGGCCCCCGGGAAGCCGGGCAGCGACGACGCCATCTGCATCTGCCCCATGCCTTTCATGCGGCCCATCATTCCCATGCCCATTCCACCGGATCCCATCATGCCCATGCCACCGGATCCCATCATCCCCATGCCCATGCCGGACATGCCGCCCATACCAGAACTGCCGCCGCCCATGCTCATGCCCGACATGTCCGAACTGTTGCCACTGCCCATGTTCATGCCGCCCATCATGCCCATGCCCTTCATCATGCCGCCGCCCATTTTCATACCACCCATGCCCATCTTCGAATCGGACGACATCCCACTCATTCCCTGCATTCCGCCCGTCGGGTCTGACTGCCCGGTGTGGTTCTGCTTGAGCGCCGCTTCCAGCCGCGCCACTTTGTCCTGCAGTTTCCGCAACTGATCGGCAAGTGATGGTTGCGTAGCCGAGTGATCTGCGTGGTCCGTCGCGCTGGATGCCGCGGGTTTTGACGGCCCCGACTGCGCTGCAACCTGCGCCGAACCGGAGTGCGGGGCAGACACGGCAATGACGGTTACCACAGCGGCAACCGTCATCAGAGCGAATCGAGGGGCTGGAAGAGTCATCAGATTTCTCCTGAATGTGATTTATCGTGGTCCAGCAGTCGGGACCCGTGAGTGAAACCAGACAGCCCGATGTCGGGAATCGGTCGGCTGCTCGCGACTGCCATTCGTGACCTGGGTCACCAGGCCCAACTTTGTCGCCGACAAATTCGTGACGATCACGACTTGAATCAGATACCTCTCCGCGAACATCGTGCCAGGAAACCGAACACGCCGGGAATTGAACTGACCGTCGAGGATTCGGGGATCTCGGATACGCGCGAGAGCGATCGTGCGCCGTAATGGCTCAACACCAAGGGCGGTTTCGCCCTTCGGTTTCAAGTATCCGTTCGGGATGGCGAGCGGAGACTGTCCGACAGGCGCGTCGCCGGTCGCACCACGATGCAGTCTGAATCACTCGAATCTGATCTGCTCAGAAACGGCACTGGCTACAATCCCAAAGGAACGTGCAGAATTTCAGTGTGCGTTCATGAACGAAGACTGGCGGTTCGCAGGAAGCAGGTCTGGTTGGCACGCAGTCTGCCCTGTTGCACTCGGAGACTTGCCGCTACTGCGGTATTCGTCGCGCTGAGTCCTCGTGACCTCTGCCGCGGCCTGTCGTCTGCTTTCCAGGAGTGGCGCTGTGTCTGATTCAACCAGATTTCTGTTCCTTGCTCAGCAGGATGTTGCTGGGCTGAACTCGGGACTGAGCCAAGCGGACGGTGGTAACGCTGTTCTGCTGTGGTGGTTGTTCAGTCTGGCCTGCTCGATTGTCGCACTCGGCTTCGCTCGCTGGTTCTTCCAGTGGATGGTGGCTCAGGAGGACGGCGATGAGTTGATGGTAAAAATCGCTGGTCATGTTCGTGACGCTGCCGGTGTCTACCTGCGTCAGCAATACAAAGTGGTTGCATGCTTTTTTGTGGTCACCTCCGCGGCGCTGGCTGTTGTGGCTTTCGGGTGTCACGCGCTTTCCGGTTGGGTTCCCTTTGCTCTCCTGACGGGTGGGTTCTTTTCCGCACTTGCGGGCTGGTTCGGAATGGACACCGCCACAATGGCAAGTTCGCGCACGGCTCAAGCGGTGAAGACGTCGCTGAACGCCGGGTTGCAGGTCGCGTTGCGAAGCGGTGCCGTCATGGGGCTGACGGTTGTCGGACTTGGGTTATTGAACATCTGCGTGTGGTTCGCCGTGCTGTACTGGGGTGTCGGCATGGAACTTGTTGAGCTGACGGTGACGTTGCTGTGCTTCGGCATGGGAGCCAGTGGCCAGGCATTATTTGCAAGAGTCGGCGGCGGAATCTTTACGAAGGCGGCCGACGTAGGGGCAGACCTGGTTGGCAAAGTCGAGGCCGGTATCCCGGAAGATGATCCACGCAACCCGGCAACGATTGCGGACAACGTGGGCGATAATGTCGGAGACGTCGCCGGAATGGGAGCGGACCTTTACGAATCCTACTGCGGATCAATCGTCGCCAGTGCGGCCCTGGGAGTCGCAGCATTTAGCGGAGTGCCTCACATGCAGGCGATGTCGTTGTTGCTGCCAATGGCTCTAGCGGGATGTGGCATTGGCCTGTCGATCATCGGTGTGTTTCAGGTTCGGATGCAAGATGACCAGTCGCAGAAAAGTCTGCTGGCTGCACTGTCGCGAGGAATCAATATCAGCAGTGGCGGCGTGCTGGTCGTCAGCCTGCTGCTCGTCTGGGTGATGCTCGTTCTGCCGTCGCGAGACGTGGCGGACGCTCTGATCGAACGCGGCTTACCGTTCGGGAACGCGATGTTCGGTGTGTTCGCGTCGATCGCGACCGGTTTGATCGCTGGAGTGATCATCGGCCAGTGGACTGCCTACGCGACAAGCGAAGACTCCGCGCCCACACGCCGGATCGCCGAGCAATCAGAGAGCGGCCCCGCCACGGTGATCATCGCCGGGCTGACCGAGGGATTCTCCAGCGCGTGGGTCCCGATTGTTGTCGTCGGAGCGGCGATCCTTCTTGCCTTTGGATTCTGCACGGGCTTCGATTTCCAGGAGCCGGCGAGTTTTGCGATTGGACTGTATGGCATAGCCATCGCGGCAGTCGGCATGTTGAGCACGCTGGGGATCACTCTGGCTACCGACGCGTACGGTCCCATCGCTGACAACGCTGGTGGGAACGCTGAAATGAGTCATCAGGATGCCAGCGTCCGAGAAAGAACTGACGCCCTGGACAAACTGGGAAACACCACCGCTGCGACCGGTAAGGGATTCGCCGTGGGATCGGCCGCGCTGACAGCGCTGGCACTACTCGCATCCTACACCGAAGTTGTTCGAACGGGATTCGATCGGTGGGTCGAACAAACTCCGGTCGTGTCGGATATCCAAGACGGTGATCCCCATTCAGTGCCCGTGCTGAAAATCAACAACAGTCTGATCGCCGCCCGTGACTCGAAGGATCAGCAGAAGAACTCGGGTTATCTGATCTTTCCGGGCAAGCGACGGACTGGTGGCCTGGAGCTGCAAAAAGTGTTCAATGCGGGAAGGGGCGACGTCGTCAGGGTCAATCTGGCAACGCTCGAAGAAAACGATCGGCTGGTGTCCGTTCAGAAGGCCACGATCCCGGACTTCGTTCGCTATTTCGACGTCACGGTCATGAATCCGAAAGTGCTAGTGGGCATGTTCATGGGAGTCCTGATCACGTTCCTGTTCTGCTCGATGACCATGAAGGCGGTTGGCAATGCGGCGGGCGCGATCGTGACTGAAGTAAGGCGACAGTTTCGCGAAAGCCCCGGCATCATGCAGGGCACCGTGGACCCGGACTATGCGTCGTGCGTCAGGATCAGCACTGCTGCTGCTCAGAAGGCGATGATCGGCCCGGCCTTGCTCGGCCTGATTGTGCCCCTCGGCGTGGGTCTGGTGCTGGGAGTCGCTGGCGTGATGGGTATGCTGGCATCAGCACTGACCGCGGGTTTTGGCATGGCTGTGATGATGTCCAACGCGGGCGCTGCCTGGGACAACGCCAAGAAGTTCATCGAAGGTGGCGCGCTCGGTGGAAAAGGGTCTGAGGCCCACAAGGCGTCCGTCGTCGGTGACACTGTCGGAGATCCATTCAAAGACACCAGCGGCCCCAGTCTGAATATCCTCATCAAGCTAATCAGCATGGTGTCGGTCGTCTTTGCAGGACTCGTCGTGCGCTACAGCCTGCAGGCCCTGGAACTGTTCTGAGCTGGCGTGCTCAACACCTTCCGGACGGCAACGTTGGAGTGACGGGAATGAAGAAAGTCATCCTCTGGATTACCGTCATACTGCTGGCCCTGGTTATCGTCTGTCACGACTCAGTCAGGCTTCCGTGGGTTTTGGAGTCGGCTGACGGCACAGCGCCCGACGCATCAGCCACATCACAACCGGCGGCACCACAGTCCACTGCAACAGAGGACTGAGTCCGAAGCCGAATAGCTGCGGCATGGATTCCGTGTAGGTCCATGTCTCACGGACGGCCGTGTTGAACCACTCGCTGAAGAGCGTGTAGCTGAACCCGCCAATGACAAACAGTACTTTCGGCCACAGCCTCTCCGCAGTCGCCCACCTGCGGGAACGTGCCAGCAGTGACACAACCCAGAATGTGATCACCAGAATCATCACGTCACCGCCCGTACAATGCAGTCGAGTCCACACGACGTACCACAGGCCACGCACATGATCGGTGTAGAGCGACGAATGCGCGAACTCCCAGATCGCGTTGAGCAGCCCGCCCCACACGGCGAATTGCACTTCCGGAATCCGCCATGCCCTCATCGAGATGGCACCTATGGTGCTCCCTTCGCGGGTGATAGCTTCGACGACGCAGATACACTGCGTCTCCCGAGTCGCACTTCAGCCTCCCTTCGTGAATTTCATATAACCCCAATTCATCTCCCGAGCCCCACCCTCACGTAGTCGAGGCGACTCCGGAAACTCCTCAGCCAGCAAATCGGTCATTGACAGCCATCGTCCGCCTTCAATCGTGCGGTGGCCGTCCGCCAAGTCAGAAGCGTCCAGCAGGATGTATGTAATCCGCCCCTTGAGCGAATCCTCGATTCTACGCACGACGTCTTCTGGGAATTTCTCGACCTGTGCTGCAAGCACGACGAGGTTCCCGTCACAGTCAATTGCAACTCTGGCCAGTTCCAGAAACTGGTCCACGACCTTCGTCCAGACGGCAGCATCCGAT
>Ga0070727_10000588_pt1 | contig 43819 bp, 32 predicted proteins | sample tdAd472_FD_66722 | JGI IMG/M metagenome (GOLD analysis project Ga0070727, IMG submission 66722) | Marine sediment microbial communities from the Atlantic coast under amendment with organic carbon and nitrate - tdAd47.2 | ecosystem: Environmental > Aquatic > Marine > Coastal > Sediment | place... | reverse complement strand
TGTTCCTATCTCCAAGAACTTCACTTCATAGCGCTTTTCGATATCCAGGCAAATATCCCTAAGCTTATGTTCTACTGTCTCATCAAATACGGCACGTCTGTACTTCGCTGGGAATACCAAGTGATACATTAGTACCGTGATATTGTGACTCTTGTGAATATATTCGCTCATTCACCCATTTTCGCAGCAAGCTGCGGGGGAATATAACCCTCAGAGATTTAACACTTAGATGCCAGCAATACTTTACTTTCGCGATCGACTCGCTCATAACTGCTGCTTAATTACAGTTATTAGGAGTTACTGCTGAATCAACTGTTCAAACTCAGGCAACACCTTAAACAGGTCCGCCACCAGCCCATAGTCGATCAATAGTTCTCAGTTCCAATTAGGACTACATCACGTGAATACGAATATGATTTTCTATAAATGCTTCATAAATATCTCCGATGGATTCGGATAATATGAGTTTAATTTCTATTCTTTCTTAGGCTGACTGCGTAGCAATAACTTTGGCTTGTAAAATAACTTCTTTTTTTAATCCCTCTAGCTCTGAATGTAATGGTTTGCCATTACCGACAATCAACAATAAACCCTCAATCATCATCGCAATAATCGCTGCTCGCTGAGTTACTTTATTTAATGGTAGTTCGGGATTCAATTGATGAATTAGTTCGGCAAAATATCGTCGGTGTTGCGTATAAAAGTTATCTAATGCAACTCCTGCATCTTCATCACGACTCGCCAACGCCCATATCTCCGGAAAGAAACGACCAACAGTTGGATCACGTAAGTCATCCATTAGGTAACCGATCATACTTTCAAATCTATTTATAGTATCCAGCTTTTTGAAATTTTGTCGGGCCAAGGGATATTGTGAAACATAATAATGTTGCAAGGTATATTCCAATACAGCATTTAGTAGATCTTTTTTCTTTGGAAAGTAATATTGCACTGTACGAAGAATAACGCCAGCCTGCTTGGCAACAGCTCGCATTGAAAAAGAACTATGCCCTTTTTCAGATAGAATATAGCGGGCGCTTTCAAGAATTAGAATTTTTGTCGGTTGCGGTTTATTCAACCCAGTTTTTAGCATATCAGAAGGACACCTTAATATTTAAAACAATAAATCAAGTTCAATATTTACATTGATATCTATATTGCCCAATTAATAACCTCACGTGTAAGTAAATAATCAAATTCTTATTCCATTGAAGTATAAAAAATTCAACATCTACCGTGCCAATCATAAGCTATCTTTTCTTTTATTTCTTCAAGAACAGTAGAATCTTCTATGGTTGAGGGTACGCCATACTCTTTACCATCCACTATGAGCCTCAAAACTTTACGCAAAATTTTTCCGGAACGAGTTTTAGGTAAACGGTTAACCACCAACGTTTTTTTAAAGCAGGCCAGCGGACCAATTTTTTCGCGTATTAGCTTCACTAGCTCTGTATTGATTTGCAATGAGTGATCATCAACACCATCGTTAAGAACGATGAAAGCAAGAGGCACTTGACCTTTAAGGTCATCGTAAACCCCTATAACAGCAGACTCCGCCACTGCAGGATGAGATCCGATAAGCTCTTCCATTCTACCTGTCGACAAACGATGGCCGGCTATATTAATTACGTCATCTGTGCGGCCCATGATATAAATATATCCATCCTCGTCAATAAAACCACTATCGCCGGTTAAGTAATACCCTGGAAATATATTCAAATAAGAATCTCGAAAACGCTCATGATCTCTCCAGATTGTAGGAAGACACCCCGGAGGTAAGGGTAATTTAACAACAATATTTCCCTCTTCACCTTTCGATAATTCTTTACCACTTGATGAAAGTATCTTTATATTAAAACCTGGAACAGGAAGAGTGGCAGAACCTGGTTTCGTTGACTTCATCCCTACTCCCACAGGATTTGCCACCATTGCCCAACCTGTTTCCGTCTGCCACCAATGATCTAATATAGGAAGCCCAGATTTTTCGTGAAGCCAATGGTACGTTGAAGGGTCAAGTCGCTCTCCGGCCAGAAAAATATAATTTAACCGGTGCATGTCGTATTTAGCGAAAAACTGGGCATCAGAATCTTCTTTACGTATAGCACGAAAAACCGTTGGAGCAGTAAATATAGCCTTTACTCCGTGCTCCGCGCAAACCCGCCAAAATGCACCGGCGTTCGGAGTTTTTACAGGTTTGCCTTCGTAGAGAATAGTAGTGCAGCCTGCAATAAGCGGCGCATATACAATATAAGAGTGCCCTACCACCCACCCGATATCGGAAGCTGCCCAGAAAACATCGCCTGCTTGCATACCATAAACAAACTCCATACTGTAACGCATTGCTACAGCATGACCACCATTATCACGAACAACACCTTTTGGACAACCGGTCGTTCCTGATGTATAGAGAATATAAAGCGGATCCGTCGCTTTCAATGAAACAGGCTCTATAGGGCCTCTATCCAACATAAGTTCCTGCCATTCAATGTCTCGCTTGGGTAAAAGATCGGCCTGAAGCTCCGGACGTTGCAGCACTACACAGATATCCGGTTGGTGCTTCGATAGTTCTATCGCGCGATCCAATAACGGCTTATATGGAACAATACGATCAACCTCAATTCCACAGGACGCAGAAATTACAAGTTTAGGGCGGGCATCATCAATACGAACAGCGAGCTCATTGGCTGCAAACCCGCCAAATACAACCGAATGTATTGCTCCGAGACGGGCACAAGCCAACATGGCAATAACTGCTTCAGGCACCATTGGCATATAGATGACCACCCTATCTCCCTTCATAATGCCGAAGCTTCGCATTCCAGCCGCACAACGTTCCACCAACACAGTTAGCTCTTTATAGCTGAACTTCTTAATTGTATTAGTGACGGGAGAATCATAAATAAGAGCAATCTGCTCACCTCGCCCCGCGCCTATATGGTAGTCTAACGCAAGGTACGATGTATTAAGCTCACCATCAATGAACCAACGCTTAATACCATTCTCATCTTGACCAATAATTGTATTCGGATGTTTAAACCATTTAATACGCAGGGCTTGTTCCTGCCAAAATTTTTCCGGATTCTCAATGGATTTTTGGTAAAGATCTTCATATACCATCTCTAGACTCTCCTCGTGTATATACCCTCAAGCTAAAGTACTTCATCGCGCTTTGCGTAATTACATTACGGCTCCTAGCGGAGTTGATCTGTCTAAAATATCGCTTCCCGGCTCTTTCATCCACGGGTATATCAGTGGTATTCCATCTTCTACCACTTAAAAAACGCCGGATAAAATCCGGCGTAAGGTTTACACTCATTTTCAGGGGGAAAATAGTGTAATTAAATTGCTACCAGTTATATTTGAAATTCACACCCGCCCAGCGTGGTGGGCCATAGCCACGTACAGCTTCGTTACCAGCAATATAACCAGACATATCAAACGCATAGGTCCAATATTCCTCATCAGCCAAATTACGCACAAATATAGAAGCTTCCCAATTTTCGCTTATATAGCTAGCTCTTGCATTCCATACATCATATGAATCGACAGCAGCGCCAAGCGTGTTAACGGAACTTGAGGTCTGATCATCCACGTATACACCATCAACTTGTACTGCTAAGGCGTTACCATTACCCAATTGCCATTCTTTACGAATCAGCATATTAGCCGTCAGATCAGGAGCAAGCAGCATATCTTGATCACCCACACCGCCGGGCAAATCCTCAACCGTTGCATCTAATATCGAAACACCTAACATCACATCAAGACCATCCATAGGATTCGTTATTATCTCTATCTCCCCTCCAACAACATTGGCATCTTGGTTAATCACAACATTTGATAAACCGGCAAAGACAAACGCCTGGTAATCGCGATAGTCATAATAAAACGCAGCTGCGTTAACACGAAGCCTACCATCCAGAAAGTCAGACTTTATGCCAACTTCGTAGGCATGTAGAACTTCCTTGTCGAACTCCAAATCCTCAACAAATATAGCGGTATCAGATGACGGCGAATAGCCTCCTGCCTTCATCCCTCTGTTGTAACCCGCGTACAGTAGCACTTGATCTGATAATCGCCAATCGAGCTGCAGCTTTGCCGTCAGATCTTCATCTCGCCGATCCAAAACGGTTCGGCCTGCATCGACCACTGTCTGAGAACCTTGCGGACCAAACAGCCCGCCGGTAATACCAAAGGCCTCACAACCGTTCAATCCGTCCCAACCAGGCCCAAAACCTGTAATTACCGGAAGCGCAACTCCCGTAACCGGATTCGGCCCTGCATCACAAACTGAAGTCAAATCAATATCCTTCTCATCGTAGGTATACCTAAGACCCGTAGTCAGCGTCAACGAATCTGTCAACGCGTAATCAAACTGTCCAAATATTGCCCAGGACTCAGTCTCCATACTAAAAAAATTGTCCCCCAGCACAGAGGTATTGGCAAATCCTATGAGGTCCGGAAACCTAAAGTGAGCACGATAATCTCCATCAATATTTAAGTAATAAACGCCCGCAGTCCAATTTGATCGATCCATTTTCCCGTTAACCCGAAACTCCTGTGCAAATACATCGGCATCCATATCAGAGAAATATTCCGCTTGCCTAGCCGGGCTCGAATCGGAATCTTCATCATATCGCTTATTATTTTTCTGCCAATTAGTGATGGACGTAAATACCCAATCCTCATTAATATCATAGGTAAAAGTCGCTGTGACACCATAGTTTTCTTTATCAAGCCCGCCATTCGGAGAACTTGAAGCCTTGTGAGGATCACTATTAGGGGTAAATCCGCTCCAATCTGCCTGATCGCCCGCCAACAAAACAGGCGTATATGCCCCGCCACTAATGTCATCAACCTGGTTATACATCATAACAAGATGTCCGTATAACCGATCAGTGAACTCCGTCTGAAGCTGAAGCCTTACACCAAGATTATCTTCCTCACGTAAATCATGTCCGGCAGAATTATCCAGAAAACCATCAGCTTCATGTTTCATCACCGACAAGCGGCCTTGAACATTATCTGTGACAGATCCACTGACAGCACTCTCGATACGAAACGTGTTGTACTCTGAAACCTCTATATCTAGGTAAGCCTCTAATTCCTCTGTAGGTTTTCGGCTTAGCACGTGAATAAGCCCACCTGTCGCATTTCGGCCGAATAACGTGCCTTGCGGTCCTTTCAACGTTTCTATTCGTTCAGTATCAAATAGTTGAACAGCCGCTGCGCCTGTATTAGGAATGTACGCTCCATCCATGTAAACTACTGTAGGTGCTTCATGCTGATCACCAAAATCAGCCTGCCCAAGGCCACGCACCACATAAAAAGTAGTGGATGAGTCACCATTAAAAGAAGTTGCTATCAGACCAGGAGTTTGTGCTGCTACATCTTCCCCAGATTCCCAACCTAAAGCGTCTGCCTGGTCACCCGTAAATGCGGTAATTGCGATACCCACGTCCTGAAGATTTTGCTCACGCTTCTGAGCGGTGACCACAACTTCTTCAAGTAGCGCAGCACTCGCCGAGTGGCTCCATATAAACGGTAGCACCAGGCCACCTAACCACTTAAACTTATAATTCATTTTCATACCCCCCATACAATTGCCATTACTGTTAACATTATAAATATACGTCCTATGACGTATATAATTTCTTAGAAAATAAGTATCATATTTTCCGTGAAACATAGTAATAGTATCGCAACTAAAAACCCAAAAATAGCCTACTTTGGTATGGGTATATCTTTAAAATCTTATACTTAAGTATAAGATTTTCATTTTTTTAAGCCGGCATTAAGATAATTAAATTTAATTACAAAAATAATTTAATATACGTCATTCAACGCATATATGATTCAAACTCTATCTGAGCGTTGTTCCCGTCGACAAAGCATGGCAGGACTCGCCAGTGATTCCACACGAGAGGTAGCTGTCTGCAGGACCAAGTCATGGCGCAGTTCGCCATGATCGTTTAAATCCTCATAGCCCAGAGCCAAACCATAGATCTAATACTGCTGCAGCTCGAGCAACAAATGATCGCAGCCGGCTTTACGACGTTTAACGAGTGGAAATGAGAGTAAATTCCGGCATCATTTTGTTACGACGGATTGGCCCTTGGTGAACGCTTGAGAAACCCAGTTTAAAGGCTTTTCCGTTGTTTCTTTACCTATATTCGTGAAATATTTGGGTTAGCATTACCCGCAGGAGCAATAGTCAGCAATATTATTGAGCAATTAATGGTCGCGTTAATTTTAGAGTTTCGCGTATAAAACAGATATTTATTTCCTTTTTAAATTTTAATTGTACGTCGTTTGACGTACAATTAAAATTTATTATCTTAAGAATTAGTTTAAACTTACTTAATATTTTTTATTTTAAACCTTAAAAAATAGCATCATAAATTGTTTTTTAAAAAATATTCAATTAGTTAAATCAAAATAGCATTTACTTAGATATATTGACTGATTACTTTGAGCAAATATAATACTTAAACAGTCATCTGACGTATTTATGCAGACTAATTATGAAGAATAGAGTCAACGCCGACATGCCGACCTTAAAAACCGATACTTGCAAGTCTCAACAAAAAGAAGAGGGCGTCCAGCAGATGATTTCAAGCTTAAATGCGCGCACCGTAAAAACTTTCATTGCCTTTAATTTAGCTCTGGTAAGCAGCTTCGCGGTTGCCGACCACAACCGCATTAACCAACCCCGCGAAGAAAAAGGTCAACCACTAGAGGAACTTGAGGTTATTGGTACATTACCCGCCGAGGGCCTTGGCATCGCCCGCAATAAAATCCCTGCCAGTATACAGTCTGTCGGTTCGGAACAATTTAGGCGCGCCCCTTACCCCAGTATTGCTGACACTTTACGTCGTCATATGAGCAACATATCAATCAACATGGCGCAGCATAATCCATTGCAGCCGGACTTACACTACCGTGGATATACAGCCTCCCCTCTACTCGGCCTGCCACAGGGGTTATCCATCTACCAAGATGGTATACGTCTCAACGCCCCTTTCGGTGATAACGTAGAGTGGGACCTGATGCCGGTATCAGCGATACGCCGCGTCGAACTGATCAGCGGCAGCAATCCGGTATATGGGCTCAATAGTTTAGGAGGGGCATTATTGATCGACCTTAAGGACGGTTTTGACGCCCCCCTGCTGGCCGTGGCCACCAGCGGCGGCTCCTTCAAACGACGCACTGCCAATATCGAAAGCGGTAACAACAACGGCACTTGGGGCTACTACGTCAATGCCGACTATTTCGAGGAAGACGGCTGGCGCGAAAACTCAGCCAGCAACGCAGTCAATCTACTAGCGCGTCTTAGCCGCCGTGGCGAGCGCAATCATCTCGATCTTACTCTACAATTTGGCGATACCGAACTGCGCGGCAATGGTCCCACTCCGACGCAACTGCTAGCGGAGGACCGTGATGCGGTATTTACCCACCCAGACCTGACCGAAAATCAACTTTGGTCATTCAGCGTACAAGATATGCACCAGCTGACTGATGATCTGACACTCACTGCTAATGCCTATTGGCGACGGGTTAAAACCCGCTCCTTTAATGGCGACGGCGGCGAGTTCGGTGAATGTGCCTTCTCAGGAAAAGAGTTTTTAATTGAAGAAGAGGAAGAGCTTGGAGAAAACGAGGGTGAGGAGATCGAATGCGAGACAGAGAAATTCGAAAACACCGAATGGATTCTTGACCAGGCAGGAAGACCGATTCCAGCGGAATTTGACGCCATCAACAATCGTGGTCGGCTAACACAGAGCTCCTGGGGCACCAACTGGCAACTAGCTTGGCGACACGCTCTCTGGGGATATGAGACACAATTCGTGACAGGGCTCAGCCTGCGCCAGACGAGTGTCGAGTTTTCCTCCAGCGTCGAGGTGGCAGAGCTCAATCCAGACCGCAGTACCCTAGACAGTGGTTTTTACGTGCCGGCGCTGGCTACCGAAATGGATACTCGGACGCGCAGTGCTGGCCTTTTTCTTGCCAGCACCACGCACTGGACCGAACGATTGTCCACTACTCTGGCGGGCCGCTATAATGACTCCCGGGTAACCCTGCGAGACCGTAGTCACACGCGTCCGGCACTAAATGGCGACCATGATTTCAGCCGCTTTAATATGTCCTTGGGAGTTACCTACGAACTCACGCAGATAATGAATTTATATGCATCCATCGGACAAGCATCGCGCACCCCAACCCCCATCGAGCTAGCCTGTGCCGACCCGGAATTTGAATGCCGTTTACCCAATGCTTTCCTGGCTGACCCGCCTCTCGACCAAGTAGTCGCGACCAGCCTGGAAGTAGGAGTGCGCGGCGGTTTTGGAGATGCGTTTAACTGGAGTTTGGCGCTGTTTCACAGCACCAACCGCGACGATATCATTTTCCAGGCTACTGGCGGCAGCCAGGCTAGCCAGGGATTCTTTGATAATGTTGATAAAACTCGTCGCGTAGGGTTAGACGCACACCTGGACGGTCATGCCGGCGCTCTCTCATGGCGGCTTAACTATGGTTTCCTCGCCGCCACCTTCGAGGATAACTTTAATATCCGTTCATTCAACCATCCTGCAAGCGAGGATGGAGATCTCAATGTTTCAGCCGGAGATCAGCTACCTGGCATGCCTCGCCATAACCTTAATCTAAGCATCGACTACGATATCTTACCCCCATTAACTCTGGGGGCAGAGATGCAATTTAGCTCCGGTACCTATTTGCGCGGCGACGAAGCCAACTTGCTGGACGAGAGCGGTAGCTATGCAGTTTTTGCGCTGCATGCTGAATATCAGCTAAGCGACCATGTAACAATTTCGGCACGAGTGGACAACCTGTTCGACCGAAAATACAGCACATTCGGCCTGCTGGGAGAGCCGGACGAAGTACTCGGCGACGCTTTTAACAACCCGGTATTCCTCAGCGCTGGTGCGCCACGTGCCGCTTGGTTAGGTATACGAATGACACTAAAATAATTAATTTATAAAAGTGTAAAGACAATTTGAGGGAAGAGTCTTATTCTTAATATTTTGCAGAGAAGCTCTTATTGCTTACAAAGAATTATTCGGTATTGGCCTGTATATGCCAATTGCTTTTTGTTTTACAACAACGCCAAGCAGGCTTTCTAGTGGACTTAGTTTTGATGATAAATAGCAACCAAGATAAAGGAACAGTGGTTTAATGTCTTACGAAAACGTCAAAACTTCAACACCAAGTTGGGCAAGCATCCTAGGAGTCGTTACTATCATACTGGGAGTTTTCCTAACGGCGGTGCATGCTAACGAGGTTGTTAAGCAATTTGTGATAACCAACAACATGCCAGTTAGCGGTGAAATGCCATCAGCCGATTGCCCCGAAGAAGAGCTCGAAGAAGAGGGTATAAGTGTCGCCGAATGCGAATACTTTATTGATCACGTAAAAGGTCTCGCTTTGGCCGCACCGGACTGGTTCCCCGGTATTTACATAACATTAGCCGCAATGGGAGCCATACTGGCATTTATCTCTATTATTATCGGTGGCGCGCTAGTCAACTATGCACCATGGGCCTCAAAAGCTGCGCTGTTCGTCTTTTCGGGCTTGGTGTCGATAGATTTACTTCAGTTTGCTACCGTCGTTAATACCGGCCCGACACTAAGAGAAGCTTATCTCGGCAATATTTTACTTTGGTTTGTTTTGCACCTCTCGTTACTGATTGGGGCAATTGCAGGCAAACACACTGAAGCCGGCACCTAAACAGTATTAGATGTAAAGAGAAATAGACAACAAAGATTATGCGAAGACAATATTTTAATAGAACGAGTGTAATACTCCATTGGTTGCTGGCAGTATCGATTTTCTTTTTATTCATCTCCAGTTGGTGGATGATGGGGTTACCATTGCCCTCTCCGGAATTACAGTTCCGCGCGTTCCCATTCCAACTCCATAAGAATATCGGAATTACGCTCATCATTATCATTCTGGGGCTACTCTATGTTCGTCTACGCCACAGACCTTTACCGGTTGACTCAGCAATTATGACGCCGACGATGAATACGCTGGCCATTTTGACGCATGTATTAGTCTATGCGCTGGTGCTGTCTGTGTGCATTTCTGGTTACCTATCGTCAGCCCATACACGCTGGGATACGGTTTTCTGGTGGACAATTGAGTTCCCCCGTATTGCCGCCCCAGACGAGGAAATGAACGAATTCTGGAGCGAGTTACATGCCTACACTGCTTGGGCGTTGCTGGGAGTCGTGATGATTCACATCAGCGGCGCCGTTTATCATGCTTTTCGTAACGATGGAATTGTTCGCCGAATGTTGCGCTGGTAGAAGCGAAAATCATTCACCCACCTCATAGCGGCTATTTCAAGATTAGAGCGCCTTAAATTCGATTTCACATGTCGCAAATCAACCTATTTATCCGACATATACAATCTGGTATCTACCAAAACTCCGAATCTTGATTGGTGCGTATCATTTACAGAAGATAGGCAAACATATTCTTTTTACCATTGCTAACGGTAGTGAAACATGCATTCCTATAGGCACAAGTAAAGCCACGAATATAAAGCTGGGAGAATATGCTTATGTCGATGACAATAATGAAGCACCATGCAGATTTGTGCCCAGACAGCGTAACTCTGGCAAGAAACTGCTCCTAAAGGAAAAGCTACCGTTTTTTAGCAATCACCACTTAAAATCTACTCCCATGTAAAGAGAAAGCGGCTCCCCGGGGAAATAACGGTCGCCGGAGAATGCTGTATAATCAGCCCGCTCTGCATATTCTTGATTAGTCAGATTTAAAACTCTTGCTGATAACTTCCAATGATCATTAACTTGCCATATTGCACGTAAATTTAATAGATCATGTCCTTCATAACGATGTTGGTTCTCGGGGTCTGTGTAGTATGCGCCCTGATGAACCCATTCCAGTTCCGATCGCCCGCGTGAGGAAAAATTCCAGCCCAATTGTAAACTACCAAAATGGTGGGGCGCACTATCTACGTCATTACCGTCTATCTCTACTCCCCCTATGACACGATTATCTTTGTATTCATGTTCAGCAAAGCTAGTCGTCATTGTCAAATCCCACTGAGCGCCTAGCTCATATAAAGCTGAAAACTCTACTCCGCTATGACGGGTTTCTCCATCGGCCACATTAAAGAAATCGGAATCACGGAAAATCACATTACGCTTCTTCATCCAGAACAGCACTACCTCATAATGAAACCGATCTCCCTGATTGCGCCATCCCAGTTCTGCGCTGGTTAACTCCACCGAATCCAAATTAGCTCTGCTTTGCTCCCGCTGCAATCGATATAACTCTGTCGCCTGCGGTGCTCTAAATCCTTGAGCTAAATTCAAATAAAGCTGTTGCTTATCAGTCAATCGATACAGCAACCCCAATTTGGGCGACCAGTTCTCAAAACGGTCTTTACGATCACCAGGCCGATTATAGCGACACCCACCCATCCCACAAATTACCCCAGATTCATCAGTACGGCCATCTAACATACGATTATCGTAATCATACTCGGAGAACTCATAGCGCAGTCCTGCCGTCAAAGTAATTCGATCATAAATATTCCAGTTCATCTGAAAAAAGGGAGCTGCCACCAACGCTTCTACATCGTAATCATAGTGCTTACCTTCAGGTATTGTTGTCTGCAGAAATAGAGAGCCCTGAGTTGGCGCATCCTGTGACTGTTTCAAATACGCATCGGTATACTCGAAATCAAAACCCGCCACTAAATTAAAGTTTTCCGTAACATCCGAATAATAAGCGCTCTGTATACCAAAACTCTTCTGCCCATTTTGCTCCAAAGGATCACCAGGAAGGAAGTGTTGCAAAAAATCCATATCCATATATCTCAGATAAGGCGTAACAGATACAGACTGAGTATCACTCATTTGGTAGTTAAAGCGACTATAGAGACGCATCGAGTATGAATCACGATAAGCTTCTGGGTTTGGGTTAGAGTCGCGTAAACTGCCATCTTTATAAGCGTTCTCTCCCTCGATATACCCTGCGGTTTCCTGATTCAGATTAGTCGCTGCCAATAGGGTGGTTACACTCAGCTTATTTGCATTGTATTCATGCCGAAGAGTTAATTTCTGTTGATCATAACCGGAGTCATCACGGTAACCGCCATCATGGCTAATCGTTAAATCCGCACGCAACCCTTGTGCCCCAGTCTCCTTATTAGCAGTTAGCCTAACCCTACTATAATCATGCGGCCCACCTTCCAATCCAATTAGAAAAGGAGTCCCCGAATTAACTGAGGGGGTAATTATATTGATAATGCCATGCATGGCATTCGAGCCGAATAAAGCGCTACCAGGCCCCCTCACAACCTCAATTCGATCAGCGATCTCGCTATGACTATCAAACAATTCATTTAGATTGCAAAAACCAGATGCTCTTAGCGGAATTCCATCTATTGCGGCCAACACACCCCCGCAAGCACCCGCACCAGTCAACACCGGCGATCTCAGTGCAGGCAGATACTCCTGACCATTGCCCCGCGCCATATTTGCTCCCGGTATACGCAACATGCTCTCCTGGATATGATTATGGCTTATTAATTCCAGCGATTTACGATCTAATACCGCAGTATTTCCCACTATCTCTTGAACAGGTTGAGCATTACGCGAAACGGTTACAACCAGTGTCTCAATAGTGTTATCCGCGGCAATGCTATAACCATGAGGTAGGGCTAGCAGCAGAGTTATCGCCAACTTATTAATCCGCATAATTCTTTCTCTCAACAAATATTCAATATAGTTTTCAGCGCAAAACCTGTATAGGGCGCCCATCCCGCACCACAAATTACCATATACGTCACTTGACGTCTTAGTTTATATTTGTTTAGAATAGTAAGTCAATATTTATAAGTTAACACTTATCTTCCTCTCTAAATTCATTTTACTAAATAACTTATTATAATTATTAAAAATACAAGGTGCTTAGCAATGTTAAACTAATTTCATAACACAAATTCTTATATAGAACGTCATTTGACGCAAATAAATAATTTAAGGAGAGAATAATGACCTACTCCATGCGCAAAACCCTAAAATTAACACTACCCTCAATTACGCTACTTTTATCAATTGCGGCAATAACCATTTCCCCTGCTGGCAATGCCAAACAAAGTACTTCTATGGGTAACATCACCAAGCAGCGAATGCTTAACGCTGACGGTGATTACGATAACTGGATGTCTTATGGCCGAACCTACGGTGATCAGCGATTCAGCCCGCTAAAAGATGTTAACGCAGCCAATGTTGATCAGTTGGGACTGTCTTGGTATACCGACATTCCCAGCAAGGACGGACTTTCTGCCACTCCAATCGTTGTTGATGGCGTTATCTACTTGGGAGCGCCCCGGTCCAATGTTTTTGCTATTGAAGCTCGTACCGGCAAATTGCTCTGGAGCTATGATCCTAAGGTTAAGCTTGGCCATAATATTTCAAGCAGCTGGAATTTCAGGATCAATAGAGGTGTTGCGGTTTGGGAAGGCAAGGTGTTTGTCGCAACCGCAGACTGCCGGCTGATTGCTCTCAATGCCAGTAATGGTAAAGAGGTTTGGACCGCTTCTAGAGAAACCAGTGGCTCACACTGTGACCCTGAAAAAGAGGCATCTATGGATGGCGCACCTCGCGTTGCAAACGGCAAGGTTTATATTGGTGGAGGGGTTTCCGATTTTGGGCACAGGGGGGTCATCGCCGCTTACGATGCTAATACAGGTAAAGAAATATGGCGTTTTTATACGGTGCCTGGAGACCCTAAAAATGGCTTTGAAAATGAAGCTATGGCAATGGCGTCCAAAACCTGGTCCCACGGCTGGGCACGCGAAGGTGGCGCAGCAGTTTGGGAAACCATCGTCTACGATAAAGAGTTGAATACGATCTATTTTGGAACCGACGCCGGCGGTTCATTAAATCCGGAGATTCGTAGTCCCGGGAAAGGCGACAACTTATTTACCAACTCCATTGTTGCCGTCGATGCTGATACAGGGAAATACAAATGGCATTATCAAGTTGTACCTCGCGATGCCTGGGACTATAACGCTAACATGCCGATTATCCTAGCCGATCTTGAAATTGACGGGAAAAAGCGCAAGGTCTTGATGCAGGCGCCAAAAAGCGGGTTTTTCTATGTAATAGACAGGGTGACGGGCAAACTGATTTCCGCTGAAAACTATGTCCCTGTCAACTGGGCCAGCCACTACGATACAAAAACCGGACGCCCGGTGGAGCTGCCAGGCGCACGCTATTATCAAAACAAAAACGGTCAAGCATTACTTTATCCTAGCGTGTGGGGTGGGCATAACTGGCAGCCGATGAGCTATAGCCCACTAACAGGTTTGGTATACTTTAGCGCTTGGGACATTCCCGCACTCTATGAGTATAAAGAGGGCGCTACTCTCGGCGGAATTCTTGTGGATAGTTATGTTATGGGCTGGGACGAAGAAACATTACGAAGCCGGGGATCTCTTGTGGCATGGGATCCGGTTCGTCAGAATGCCCGCTGGAAAATTCCGCAGCGCGTTCCGGTAAACGGAGGGACGTTGGCTACTGCCGGTAACTTGGTTTTCCATGGAACAGGCAGCGGTGAGATAAAGGCTTATTCTGCAGATGAAGGGCAAGTCTTGTGGTCTCAAAAAACCGGCTCATCTATTCAAACCTCACCCATCACCTATCGTGTCGACGGTAAGCAGATGATTTTGGCCATTGCCGGTGCGCCAGCAATGATTCGTGGAGCGATGCCGGACTTTGGTGCTACTAGAGATGCACGTGGACCTGCACGGCTAATGGCCTTTGAGATCGGGGGCAATAAGCCTATGCCTGAAGCAAAGAGCGAGCAGCAGACAATTCCGAAACCGCCAAAGCAGTTCGCATCTGAATCTACAATCAAAGATGGTGAGGAATTGTACAATGCTGGTGGTTGTTGGCTTTGTCATGGTGAGAGAGCTCGGGGATTCGGTGGTTCTGCGCCGGATTTGAGGGGATCACCATTTTTGAACACGGCTGAGGGCTGGTATCAGGTTGTTGTGAAAGGTGCAAAGCAGTCCAACGGCATGCTGGGCGAACCTTCATTTTCTAAAGATGATTCAGAGACGTTGCGTGCATTTGTCATTAAAAGCGCATCGGAAGAGTACCAATTTCAACAGAAGAATAGATAAATCCGAATAGATAACGGGCGGACGGTAAACCGCCCGTTTATCTCACTGACCCAACATAGCACAATTACTATGTTACAAAACCTATTTTAACGAGGAAAAATCCAATGCTTGATTATAAAAAACTCAAAAATTCCGAACTTAGCCCTTGGCCCAACCTGACGGAACTTCCCTTTGTTAAAGTGACCAGCGGCGAACCACAACACCAAGGCAGACATGATATTGGAGATTTTACATCTCGCCTGCAAGTTGGGGTTTGGGAGTGCACGCCAGGTACATTTGAGTATACATATCCAGGCGATGAAATTTGTACACTGGTATCTGGAAGTATAGACATCACAGATTCTCAAGGAGATGTGCATACTTTTAGCGCAGGCGATACGTTTTTCACTGAACAAGGCGAAACCGTTACTTGGCAAATTAATGAAACCGTACGTAAGGTATTTCAAATACATAATAAAGATGTCTGATAAAAATTAAGTTGGAATCGACAACGTTTACATTTTCTGACATACCTCTTTTCTCCGAACATTGTCACCCAATGTAGATACTCGAATTTCAGCAACGCCACGAATTATCCATTGCTGATAAGATAAAGCCCTTGGTTATGATAATTTTCAAGGGCTTTTTACTGGCTGCAAATTAATTAAAGAAGAAGGACAACGATGCTGACGTTCAACCGCAGCAAATCCTGACACGCTAAAATAATCCATATTTTTAGATTGCTTGCGAGACTAAGATTCCTGCCAAACGCAGAAAACTTTTACAGCGGCAAAAAAGCTCAAAATTTTTTCCAAATACGTTGGATTTAGTGAGCAATCCCTAATTAAATCGAATATCTATTGCGTTACCAGGCAAAGGAAGGGGAAGCTTCTACCAGTGCGGACCTAAGGCAAGAGCGTAGATCCGAGCCGCTCCCATTGAAACGTGCTGTAGCCCCCTATAACCTGCGGCTACAGCAATTCCTTTAAAGTGACCTTTGGTACACCCTTGAGCGTAATGACTGCTCGCTGGTGCACTACCCGTGCTAACGGTTCAGGCGGTTATCGATCAGATTCTCGACCACCGAGGGGTCCACCAGCGTGGAGGTATCGCCCAACTGCTCATAGTCGTTTGCGGCGATCTTGCGCAGAATCCGGCGCATGATCTTTCCGGAACGGGTTTTCGGCAGGCCCGGCGCCCACTGGATCCGGTCCGGCGTGGCGATCGGACCGATCTCCTTGCGTACCCACTGTTTCAGCTCATCGCGAAGCGCCTCACTGGGTTCCTCACCATGATTGAGAGTGACATAGACGTAGATCGCCTGCCCTTTAATATCGTGGGGGAAACCCACCACCGCCGCTTCGGAAACCTTATCGTGCAGTACCAGCGCGCTTTCCACTTCGGCGGTACCGATGCGGTGCCCCGACACGTTCAGCACATCGTCCACCCGTCCGGTGATCCAGTAATAGCCATCTTCATCCCGGCGCGCGCCGTCACCGGAGAAATAGCGCCCCGGAAAATCAGAGAAATAGGTTTTCACAAAACGCTCGTGATCGCCGTACACCGTGCGGCTTTGTCCCGGCCAGCTATCCAGCATCACCAGATTACCCTCCGCCGGCCCCTCCAGGAGGTTACCCTCGGCATCCACCAGCGCCGGTTGCACGCCGAACAGCGGCTTGGTCGCCGAACCCGGCTTGAGATCGGTGGCGCCGGGCAGCGGCGACAACAAAATACCGCCGGTTTCGGTTTGCCACCAGGTGTCGACAATAGGGCATTTGCCGTTACCGATGGTTTCAAAATACCATTCCCAGGCGGCCGGGTTAATCGGTTCGCCGACCGTGCCGAGAATACGCAAACTGGAGCGGTCGGTTTCCTCTACCGGCAAATCGCCGTCCGCCATCAGCGCACGAATGGCAGTTGGCGCAGTGTACAGGATATTGATCTTGTGTTTATCCACTACCTGGCTCATGCGGTTAACGCCGGGCCAGTTGGGCACCCCCTCGAACATTACGGTAGTGGCACCGTTCGCCAACGGACCGTAGACAATATAGCTATGCCCGGTTACCCAACCGACATCGGCGGTGCACCAATAGATATCGCCGTCGTGGTAGTCAAACACATACTGATGGGTTAGCGCCGCAAAAACCAGATAACCGCCGGTGGTATGCAGCAACCCCTTCGGCGCACCGGTGGAGCCGGAGGTGTAGAGAATAAACAGCGGATCCTCGGCATTCATCTCCTGCGGCGGGCAATCGGCGGATGCCGGTTCCACGATATCCTGATACCAGACATCCCTGCCCTCCTGCCAGCCGACCTCGGCGCCGGTGTATTTAACCGTGATCACCCGTTCCACGCAGCCGGTGCCGTCACGGGTTAACGCTTCGTTAACATTCTCTTTCAACGGAATAACACGTCCGCCGCGTAGCCCCTGATCCGCGGTAATCACCGCGTTACTGTGACAGGTCTTGATCCGCGTTGCGATGGCGTCGGGCGAGAAGCCGCCGAAAATGACCGAGTGAATAGCCCCGATCCGCGCACAGGCCAACATCGCCACCGCCGCTTCGGGAATCATCGGCATGTAGATAGTGACCACATCGCCTTTTTTGATTCCCTGCTGCTTCATCGCGTTGGCGAACTTGCACACCTGCTGATGCAGTTCGCGGTAGGTGATTTTTTTATCAACCGCCGGGTCGTCCCCTTCCCAGATAATCGCCACCTGATCGCCGCGTTGCGCAAGATGGCGATCCAGGCAGTTGGCGCTGGCATTGAGCGTACCGTCCTCATACCAGCGGATATGCACATTGTCTTTCTCGAACGAGCTGTCTTTCACCCGGCTATAAGGTTTGATCCAATCCAGCCGTTTGCCCTGTTCGCCCCAAAACCCTTCAGGATCGGCGACGGACGCTGCATACATCTGTTCATATTTATTGTTATCGGCCCAAGCCCGCTCTGCCACTTCTGGCGGCACCGGATGAATCTGAATCTCTGACATTTTAGACCTCTTTTGCCTACTTCATATTAAGTTATCAGCTAAAATTAAGGATTTAACCCTATGGAGATATAGTCCAACAGGTTAATTTATTTTTCAGTTCTTACTGAAGCCTACCCGCTAAGAGCTCAAACATCTACTTACCGCCACCCTAAAATTCAGGCTGTCGAGAATAACAAATCATAAGGATGTAATTGGCTAACTAATTAGGTTGGTTGTTAGTAACTATGAATTACTCAGGCATCTCTCCCCGATGCGTAGATCACCCAAAAACTGAAAAATTTATCTTCACGAACAATACGTCGGAATCAGGCCAGAACAGAATGCACATCAGCTAAACTTGAGTTAGCTTCATTCCAACGCAAGCACCTATATTGCGTAGAACTTAAAATGCTTTCTTCCATTGCTCAGTATCGATAAACCACCTTTCCTCGTATATCTTATCGCCTGTAAATTTGAATAGTACACACAGCTGTGAACTTGAAACCTTCTCAGATTTCCATTCAACTATAGAAACCACTTCATTCTTCCCTTCGATCTGACGCAACCCAATGATTTCAAAACCAGGCGGGAGTATAGTTTCTAGACTATCCAGCATGGCCCTAAACGCCATTCGCCCTTCAAGCACATCGGCTTGGCCAGGCATAGCAAACACCATATCTTCTACGTAATCGGATTCCAGTGTGTCAAAATCCTCAACGGCAAAGGTTTTCCAGCCTCGTTTTATAATATCAGCTAAACTCACCGATCTTATCCATAGCTTTTTAATTGTTTATCGGTCAATCTAATTAGGCTCATAATTCAACTATCAAATCCATACACCTATCGAACTAAGGCATAAAAGCAAAATGATATCCGGCAAAACAAAAAAATGAGCGCAAAGTCTAACAACGCTAACAGGCAAATATTAAAATTGAGCTACTCCTACTCTGACAATAGCCCGCCAGGCTCTTGAGATGCTACATAAGCGTTATTTTCTACTACCCACACCTCTCGATAATCACCTAACATTTCCCAAGTACCGGTATACCCTTTTGGTACAATTACCATACTGCCAGCCGGATATATTTCTGGCTGATCACTGCCTGTTGCATGTAATTGTAGTTCTCCTTGCTGAACCATAACGAGTTCATCAAACGGCCACGGCGTAGAAATATTCAGCTTAATAGGTTCTGATTGATATACACCTACAACAATTTCACCATTAAATAACTCGCTCAGGGAATGCCTAGATTCCCCGGAAATAATCATCGAAGAGGGCCACGGAGCAAATTCTCCCAGCCCTTTGCCCTCCAGCTTATCTTGGGGCAACCTCATGGGTGCCGGATTATTCATAGATTCAGCTATTCCAAAAGGGATCAAGATACACATTAAAAGTACTAGACAACCCTTCATAACTGCCTTCATAAAAATCTACCTATCTTTAAAGTTTGCTAATCTTTTATTTTTTTCCAACCTTCTGCTTTTCAAACAATTCCCACTGTCTGGAGATAATAAAGGCATATAGCGCATCTACATCTTCCTCTGTCAAAACCCCTTCAAATGGCAACATACCTAAAGGACGAAATGCGCCGCCCAATACTATGTTTTTAAATTGAGAATGCACTTCAGGTGTCATGTAACGTAAATCTCTTACAGACGTGTTCCCAGGACGACGCCCCACTGCTACAGAGCCATGACATAAACCACAAGCCGCTTCTTCAAAAATCTGTTCACCACGCTTAACAAGTTCTGTAGAGCTGGGCTTAACGGGTGGCTCAGGCACGACATTGCTTATTTTTTTAAGTTGAGGTAAATCTGCATCACCTTCTAACGAAAAAGCTACTAACCGACTGGGGCCTAAAGCTTTTTTACCAGTGCCGTACAGAGGAACCATAAAACGCGCAATACCACCGCCGCCCACCGACGCCAGAATATACTGTTTACCATCTATCTTGTAGGTAACTGGAGGTGCTTGTACGGATGCTTGAACGTCGTACGACCATATTTTTTTCCCCGTATCCGCAGCATAGGCATTAAAACTACCGGTTGCTGTCCCTTGAAATACTAAATTTCCGGCCGTGGACATAACACCTCCATTCATCGGCAGCTCATGATCCACTTGCCACTTCGCCTTACCCTTGACAGGATCCCAACCGATCAAGCGGCCAATCTTACCCTTAACTTCGGGTTTTAGATCAGTTTTATCCTTGTTCAGGTCGTTGCCATACCAATCAAACATCACGCCGCCAAGCGCGGCATTCGGGTTTATATAGTAGCTGGTTTTAAGCTCATGAGCCGGTATATAAACCAATCCAGTTTGCTTACTATAACTCATCGGGTGCCAGTTATGCCCACCTATAAGCGAAGGGGTGAGATCTGCTCTCAACGATTTATTTTTATAATAACGTGCGGATGGGCTTTCAACCGGCCTGCCCGTTTTCAAGTCGATATGAGACGCCCAATTAACCCCTATATAAGGCTCTGCAGAAATTAGCTCTCCGTTTTTTCTGTCAATCACATAGAAAAAACCATTTTTAGGCGCCTGCATTAAAGCTTTGCGCTTCTTTCCTGAAATTTTAATATCAGCGAGTATTATGTGGCTGGCAGCATTATAGTCCCATGCATCGTTTGGTACTGTTTGATAATGCCACTTGTACTTGCCGGTATCGGCGTCAACAGCAACTATTGAGTTAGTGAACAGGTTATCGCCGCCGCCAGGACTTCTTACTTGTGGATTATAGGGAATCGAGCTATCGGTACCGAAATACAGTTGATTAAATTCCTCGTCATATACAATAGCATCCCAGGCGCTGCCACCTCCATTTTTTGCCCAACCGTCTGCCCAGGTTTTAGCTGCCATCCCCATCGCTTCATTTTCATATTCACCCTCTTCGGGATTACCCGGGACATTCCAGAAACGCCATATAAGATCTCCGGAAGCAGCGTCAAAAGCAGACACATAACCTCTCGCCCCAAAATCGGATATACCATTACCTATAAATACCTTACCTTTAGCAACTCGCGGCGCACCGGTAATAGAATATTCCGCAGAAGGATCACAGGTTTGTTTTTCCCACAATTTAGTGCCTTCTGTAGCATGCAGAGCAATTAACCTGCAATCCGGAGTTCCAACAAAAACGCGGCCATCCGACACAGCAACCCCGCGATTGACTCGGGACGACCAGGAATTGGAAAAACTTGCCCCCGAGGTTGTACCTGGACTAAATTTCCAAATCAGCTCCCCCGTTTTGCCATTGATGGCAAAAACATTAGCAAACGAACTGGTCATATAAATAATGCCATTTTCAATGATCGGCGTAGCGGCCAGGCCATCGTCAATGCTGGGGACATCCATATACCAATCCAGACGTAATTTACCTACATTTCTATCCGTAACCTGATGCAAAGGACTAAAACGCTGCTCCATGTGTGAAAGCCCGTGTTGAGGCCAATCAACATCTTTACTATTCGCGCTAATAGGTTGCGCTTGAAGCATTGCAAGCAAAATAAAAATTGAAGAAAAATGCGCTACTACTGAATTAGTATTAAACATGGGTAGTACTACCTTCTAAAATTTTAAGGCGAAAGGCTAATTTATCAAAAATACGTCGTATGACGCATGATATATATTTTTTTAGTATTTTCAATATCTTTTACGCCATTTAATGTTAATTAACTTCCTTAAGCCTATAAAAAGTCCTTTTTATTTTATATAAATAATTGTTAATTAAAGATTATTTTTTAATTCCTTTTAAATTAAAGCCAAAATACTGACTAGCCGTCTCCCACTCAATATTGCAATCTTATTCGTAACTCTTTAATGAAAAAAATAAACGTCTATTGACGTATTTCTATATCTTTACAAATATTCCCTACCTAATCATATGTTCACACTTACCAATATCTCGTATTGCGTTCAAGCACATCATTTAATTTAGTAGCTAATTAGACCACTTAAGCGGAAGGTCAGAGGCCATTTTTAATGGCCATCTGTCTCAAGAAATTGCAATTATTATCAGAATCTAACAAGCAAAATCAAAAGGATAGAAAACTTTTACAAAAGATATTTATTTAAGGGTTTTCTCGATACCAATTAAGGAACATTGCACTTTAAGAATCTAAACTCTACTATAAATTCATTACTGCTAAATCAGAGATAAGATCAATATGCCTGAAATTCTTATTGCAGATGACCATCCCCTATACAGAGATGCCATTGCTAATGTTATTGAAAAAGATATTGCCGGCTCTATTACGTATCAAGTAGATGATTTTCAGGCTGCAATAGCCTTTGCCGAAGAACATGATGATCTCGATTTAGTACTTTTAGATCTCAATATGCCAGGTATGGACGGATTTAACGGTTTAATACAATTTCGAAATAGAATGCCCACTCTTCCTGTTGCAATAATTTCAGCAGAACAAGACCGTGAAATTATTCTCCATTCTATAACATGCGGTGCTGCAGGTTTTGTTTGTAAAACCGCCGAACGCAATAAAATATCTGAGGCTATTAATCAAATTCTAAAAGGACAAGTTTATCTACCTCCAGATATTATTCGATCAAATATAACAACTTCTATAAATATAGATCACGACCATACAAAAGCTTTCGTTGACCATATACTACACTCACTAACTCGTAGACAGTTAGTGGTCCTCGAAAGACTGTCAAACGGATATTCCAATAAGCAAATTGCCTATGAACTTAAAATAACAGAAGCCACTGTTAAGGCTCATGTTTCAGCGATATTACGCAAACTAAAGGTGACTAATCGAGCACAAGCCATAATTTACGCCGGAAAGATAAACTTCGATAAATACCTAAAACAATAAGTTGTCAGTACCCTAAAAATTTTAAGGAGATGTTATGCTATCCAACTTTTCAGAAAGTATGGTCATTCACGGTAGTATTCAGAGGAAGTAGTCGCCGTACCTGCAACCATCGTAGTGCGCGACAGACAGATTCAACAGGAACGCAAAGATCTCGGCTGAGCTCAGTCAATCCAGTTGAACGGAAAGATCGGAGCCGTTTATCAAACTCCCCCAAATCAACACCATCAATGAACCGAACACCTCGTGGGTATTCATCACTCACAACCACACGACGTTCTACGATAAAACCATTTTCAATCACTGGCCGAATAACGAAGGCGGGAGGAATTCTTGAGGCTTTTTCCAAAGTACTGCTATTCGCGGTAGAGTTATGTCGCCAAAATATATTGTCTGCCCAGCGAGTCTCGCCCAAATAGTGCTGACTAGCGGCGTTGAGACGGGAAAAGTAAACCATGGAGGCTCGTTCTTCCATAAAACGCAGTGCTACTGATGCTTGTTGTGGACGATGCAACAATGTATTGATCACTGGTGCGGCAGCTATTGCTCCGGACGAAGCTTCGAAAATCCCATGCCCTGATAACGGATCACCTGGTATACGCCGAATCTCCTACACGGAGCAGATTACTATTAGCAATAGCGCCTCGGAGAGTTGGCCTAATACCTCTGGCGCATGTAGGGCTTATCGATTTGAGTTCACCGCCAAACCTCTGTTGAAGTCGGTGCAGATGTTTCATATAGGTGCTATGAACAGCATCCAGGTCCCCACTGAATTCTCCAATCCCCTCTGGCAACACTACAATTTGTATATGTACCTTGCCCTCTACATTGACTGTCCCCCAAGCCCAACCGTACGGAAAAGATTCAATAAATGTAGCACTAGGCTGCGGCCGCGCTCCAATGAAAATTCGACTCAGCGCGACTAATGTCCCCGATACATGAACGTCCGGCGCCGCTTTAGGGGCAGAATAACCTCGACACTCCCCGATTAGGCACGCTCTCACATACCGGGGACTCCTATTCTGATCTTCCCACGATATGCACCAATCTCCGTTTGTATCCTGTTCCATGCGGCGTACTTTACCCTGGTATACCTCAACACCAGCAGCACGCACGTCGCTCATTAAGGCATTGTCAAATGCTACTCGATTAACGACATACTCTCCGTTCATCTCCACTTCATCACCATTCCAGGATGAAACGCGAAGCCAACGTGATTGCAACAATGATAAGGCATTTTTACACCCAAGCTGGCCCAGTGCATCTATAACCCGTTGAGAGAGCCCTTCTATAGCATGTAACCCACGGGGCTGGCCTATTATGACCGGGGAATGCCCCAGGCGTACAAGCGACAGTGCTAGCAAGCAGGCCGCTGGCCCTGCACCTAGAATAACAACCTGCTTCATACCTTGTCCTTGCCGTAGATTTTCTTGGGTCGAAAAGATAACCACAAGGCGCTCACCGAACTAAGCACAAGACCAATCCACAATAATGAGATGAAGGGATAGATGCGCAATACCACGACCGCTTGAGATGGCTGAGGACCGCCTTCCATTGCCGCTACGACAGCAGCAGTGGATACCCATACTTGTACATCTTTTGTTAAACCACGATCAATAAACGGATGTAGCACGTAACCTGGATGGCTGGCATAACGCGCATAACGATAATCCAAAATTTCGCATATCTGTCGTACCGGGCCATCATAACTTGTAATGGCGCTACGGGTATCGCGGTAGAGTGCCTGACCGATAGAGAGCTCCTGCGAAGGTGCTTTAAGCTCGACTTGGGCAATTGCTCGAAAACTATCCGCGCCCTCTGTCCTGCCTCCATCATTGTAATGCTTGAAATTCAGAGAGTTAATCCGGAAAGCATAGCCATAATGAGAACGCTGCCATGCGTCTGACATCTCAATTACGTGCTGCGAGTAGGCATTAAGAGTCGTAGATAAGAGTGCCCCCCATAAACTAACTATTGCCCCGATATGTAACAATCCCAAAGCTAGAACGTACGACTTTGCAGATGCTTTCCTTGCCGCCTGAACGGTCCATACAGCAGCGCCAAGAGCAAGATAAGCTCCTGCGACCAAGCTCGCATCGATGCGCGACAGCACCGCTACAATTTGCTGTGAGAGTATTCCGCTACCTTTGTACTCACGCATTAAAAACCCACCTTCATACCATACTCCAACACAAATGAGTATTGCGAAGGACAATGAGACCCAAGCAAGCCGATTGAATGATCTTCGCAGGAAACACCATCCACCGACAAGCCCGACACCAATTAAAAAGTACAATAACACCCGTACAAGCGCGTAGCCGTCAACATCCCATTGAGCAAATGTCTCCCGCAAAGCAGGAATCTCTGAACCATTCGCCCAATTAACTAGGGTAGCGTAAAACGGTGTTAGCTCATCGGGACGCGGCAAATCTTGAGCACTTGCAATGAAAGCCCATCCTAGATGAGCGATAGCAGACAGACCGAGCGCAACGAACAAAAGGTAGGTAAATCGCATCCCCCAAGCTACCGGGCTGACACTCATCGATTTATATATAAACTTCTTCGACCCATGTACCCACGCGAACACACCAGCAGCAATCAATATCCCAGCAAGAGAAAAATAGACCAGTGACGAAGTTGCACCTACATACCGATGTGAGCTCGCGAGTGTTTCATGCCGCGTAACACCCATAGCAAACATTGTCAGGGCAGCAGCAATTAACCCCGATAGCGGCACCCAACGCCATAACTTGCTCCCCAAGCGCCATCCTGAAATACCATGCAAATGAGCCCCTAGTAAACACCATACTGAAAACACACTCGTTTGCACAGGATCCCAGTGCCATACATGTCCATACATAGCATCCTCAAATGCCCAGACCATGCCAAAGCCAATACCTGCGGTAAGCAACGCCCAAGCACGACGCGCATGGGCCAGCGAAGCTTTGGGCCATTTAGTAATTTCCCCGCCAAGAGCGGCAATTGCCGGTGAGGCAAGTGACAGAGTCCAAGCATAAGCAGCAAGCACTAACGGAGCGTGTGCAAGCATCCACATATTCATAAGGTGGGCATTCATCCCTTGAGATGAAGTCTGTGCCAACCACTCCTTAGGCGTTGCTGTAAAGGGCCCTAGATATGCTGCAGTAAGCGCGATAGCTGCCCCAATCAGTGCAGTGACATCAAAACGAGAGGGCACATCACGCGTTTTTATTGCAAGCCCCATACAGAAAGCCGCTAGTAACAGTGTCGTGCCCTCATCACCACCCCACAAATTAGCCAGCTTGAGATATAGCGGCAGGTCGGCACCACTGTATAGCCACACATAGCGTACATTGAAATGATCGGTTAACAACAGTAATGCCAACCCAGCTAAAGAACCCCAGAGAAGACCTGCTGAGAACAAAGATAGTCGTCCGCGATATGTACGAGAAACACTTGCTAAGAGGGCGCAGCTACCCGCACCAATAATTACAAGATCACCCGCAATCGGAACACAAAAAGATAGTATCGCTGCGCTGGCAGTTGCTAACCAGATGAGTCGATCATTCATGACGTCTCTCTGGTCCAACGTATCGCGCACAACGTCTCATTTCGGACCGCAAATCCCAGCTAGCCACACCAAGTTCAAGTTTGGTGGCTATCAATCCGCTGATACGGGCAGCGGCAATGCTAGCACCCCCTCCTGCGCGTGGGTTGTCAGGCTCGAGGAACGGATGGGTACCAAAATCCGCTGAAGCGCTTGCCAGCCAAGAAATCTCTCCCGGAGCACAGCGTGCGTCACCAGTAGCCGCAATGCATTCATCAAATGCTGCGGGGTAAACCATGCCGCCACACGAAGGCGTAGAGGCGACTAATACAACACCATTACTAACCGCTTCACGGCAAGCACGCGCCAGGCGTTGACTGACATTGGAGATACCAAAGCTCATATTGATGAGCTGCACCCCTTCCTTCATCAGCCATGCCATCCCCTCCAACACCACATCCACCGTAGCCTCCCGGCGATAATCAAAAACCTCGGCAACCAGCAGGCTTGCAGAAGGACAATGCTGAAGTACACAACTCGCCACTTGGCTACCGTGAAGCATCTGATCGGTATGTGCGTCTGTCAGTCTATGTGTCGCTACGACTGCATCCGTCGGGGCTCCAGCAACCCTACTGTCGAGCAGGCCTACCCGGACCGACTTTAGCATGTATGTGCACCTGGAAAGTCGATAATTATGTCGAAGGTCGATTCGTCGAGTTGACGATGACTTACAAAAACCTTTGTCGCCCGTGGGAGGAGTGTATCGATTGCTTGTATGGTCTTTTGTTCTAAACCTTCATCAAGTGAAGACGTTCCTTCATCTATGACTAATATTGAAGGTGCCATCAACAAGGCGCGTGCAAGGGCAACACGTTGTCTTTCCCCACCTGAAAGTACAGCACCACATGAGCCAACCTCAGAGTCCAGGCCATTTGGCAATCGATCAACAAATTCGATAATGCCTGCTGCTTTTACAGCTCTTCCAACTTCCTCGCGAGTTGCATCCGGACAACCGTATGTAATATTGTCTAAGAGAGAACCTGCAAATAAAACAGTATCCTGCGAAACCACGACCACGTACCGTCGCAATATTTCACGATCAATATCGCGAATATCTACTCCGCCAATAGCTATCGAACCATGATCCAGCTCAAAATGACGATGCAGCAAATCAATAAAAGTTGATTTGCCACTACCCGAATCACCCCGCAACCATGCTTTAGCACCGCTAGGTATTACAAAGTTCAATCTCGATACCGCCTCCCATTTCGTGCCGGGGTATGAATAGGTTACATTATGTACTGCAAGATCACCTTTTGGGATGCTCGTATTCGATCTCCTAGCCGCTGCTGACACTGCCGGACGCATAGACCGCAGAGAATCAATACGCTTCAAACAGACTTTTACACGTTGCCATTGCAGATAAAGTCCCATTAACCCATGCACTGGCGCACTGGCACGCTGGACGTAGGTGGCAAACGCGACCAAAGTACCTAAGGTCAAAGCCCCTCCGCCAATCATCTCCAAACTGCCGCCAACGAAAATACCGATAACAGCGAGGGACAATACCAGATTGGGAAATGCACCGCCTAAATATCCAAACAGCTGCAACGATAGAACACGGCTACGAACTGTACTATGCAGGGATTGAAGTCGTTCAAGTTCGCGCGCCTCGGCAACGTGCGTCTGTATACAACGCACCGCAGACAGTTTTTCGACAAGAAAGCTCGTTACATCAACGCCGGCATCCCGCGCCTGAGCAGAAAGAGCTTCGATTTTAGGTCTAACCCACAACAATACGACGCTGTTAATTACCATCAAAATGGCGAGATAAAAAGCGAGAGTGGGACTCAGCAATCCCAGCACTATAACTGTGCCAATCAATGTAAGGATTGAGTTAATCGCCGATAGAGCGCCATCAACAGCAAAGCGCTGCACTTCACCTAAATCTCCTTCAAGCCTCGCCAGTAGGTCTCCCTGACGCGACCGATTCACTACATCCGGTGAAAGTGTCATTACATGTGTGAATAATGACTCACGTAAGCGATGCAGAAGATGGGCAGAGGCTGCCACATGAATACGGCGGACGATAAAACCAATTGCTAAAACGAATAGCGCCAGTCCTATCATCCATGCCCCAACCTTCATCACCTCACCTCGGTTATGGGCAAGAATACCGTTGTCAATCAGTGACTTAGTCAAGTAGGGTTGAGATAGACCAGCCAACACAACCAGGATCGAAAGCAAAAGCACAATTGTAAACGCAGGTATTTCAGAGCGGATATACCTCCACAGCCAACAATACAGTTCAGTTAGTCTTCCCTTACCTCGTTGTTGGATCAGATCCGTCTGCTGTGTTCCGGCATACTGAAGCGTCTCCAGACTCATTTTGAATTAGCGAGAGAATATTCTCAAAGAAGTCAGCACTTGGTCACCTCCGCCAGGTGTGCGAATGTTACCGATACGCTCAAGTGTCTTACTGTCGTATACCGCGATATCACCTTGTGTTCCACCGATATACAGTTCACTCCCGTCATTAGACACATTTACATTATAATAAGTGTGATCGAGATCGACTCGATCCATCTCGCCGGTTTCCAAATTCGTACGCGTCAATTGTGTATATACTGTATAGACTTCATCCCGACGCACCGGATTAACAACAGACGAAAACAGCACGACTGACGCATTCTCAAACTCTGTATATCTTATCGTATCTTTCTCAAGATCCAGCGCCCAAACACCTGCGCGTACTGCTTCCGGATGCCCTTCCGGTTTATCCGTGCTTGCCACGTAAAATGGCGTCGCAAATACATTTGCTTGCTCCCACTGAGGCCAGATCGCCAGCGTATCTGGCTCACCTCGATTAGGACGATGCCAACTTCGCCAGGGGTGTTTTCCCTTTACCTCACCTGTCTGCGGATCTAGCTTGAGCATATCCCAACTGAAAGCATACAAAAACTTTCCTGTTGCCGAATACGCAAGGGTCGATACGCGACGTGGTACTGGTAATTTACGGACCGGTTTTGCCGCACGCCCAGCATCGGTTCTAAATATCGCAATATAAGGATCCAGAACTTTATACTCTCCTGGGAGCAGTTGTGTAGGATTTACGAACACAGCAAGCTCTTTACCATCGGGGCGCAAATCCATTGCAAATGGCGCTTTACCTCGTACACCACCCCCTGACAACTCAGCGCGAAATACTTCTTCTCCTGTTTCAAGATCGATCCCAGAGATCGTCTCCCATCGATTATGTATTACATACGCTACTTTGCCGTCCTTCGAAGGTACTAGAGTAATAGGGCTATTGCCCATACTTGTATTTGGTATCTTGTGAGTAGCTACGACCTCACGAGCTTTAGCATCGACGACAAATACCACATTCGGTCGCGCAGCAGTAACAATAAAGTCTTTGGCTGCCAGGACACTATTTGAAAATAATGCCAGCATTACGATAGCAACTTTGAGTATAGGCGTGATCAACCATTCTTTATTTCGCATAACCTGAAAACCCTTCCGATTAGATGTTGGAAAATTACGTTATTTCGGGAATACGCTCTGCAACGCTCTCCAATCTCGTGCAGCATCATCCTTGCCAGAATTCCAATCAGGGTAACTGTGTAGTGTGTCAGGCACCTGTGCAGGCCACCAACATGGGTCAGAGCAACCATACAGATCGGCTTCCATTGGTTGACAAAGTCCAGCAACACCGAGGAACGGATCCACCTCCCAACCAGGATCAAAAGTGGTAGCACATCCCGCAACGACAGAAGACATTGCTTTGACTTTTTCCGCAGCTTCTTCGGTTGAGGCTCCTGCAATCTGATGGGCCTTGCGATTCAGAGGTTTGACACGATTCATAGCTCAGAGCTCCTATTTGTAACGTAACGGTGGAAAAACGCTGGATTTTTTTCCAGGATTTCCAGATATGCTTCTATCCCAAAATCAGTCCACTCTCGCAGCAATTCACAGTAGTGATAGACGGGCGAGTGAGGGTCGTTATAGTTGGCGTAGGATTCATGATAACAGCCACCTGAGCAGAGATTGCGAATCCGGCAGTCGGCACATCCTCGTTGCGAGCGATCCGACGCTTCTTGAAGAAATGCCCCAAGTTTTACCTTCTCGATACCTGATTCAACGTTACCAAACGTTGGCATTTCCGACCCGGTAAATCGATGACAGAGGTTTAACTCTCCTTTGTGATCTACCGCAAGCAAGCCAATGCCCGCGCCGCATGGCAGAGCTTTGCGGCGCCCCTCATAGAGATCACTGAGCATTTGATGCATATTGGAAAAGCCAATATCGACACCATCGACAGCAGCTTTAACATAGTGCCGCCCTAACGCTTTCATCGAATCGAACACTTGCCGCAATTCGCCCCCAGTAAGATTAAACGTTGCTACGGGGTTGCTGGTGACCGGCGCAAAACCGACTTCGGCGAATCCGATATCGTACTTAAGGTGCTGATGAATAGTCATAACGTCTGGACAGCCCGCCGTCAAGGTAACTCGGGCGCCAACTGGGCGCGAGGCGTAACGCGATAGTAGCATTCGCGCCTTTTTCGCAACAATATCGTAGGTTCCCTTACCGCCAACTGTTATTCGTCTCCTATCATGAACTGCTTGCGGCCCATCCATACTGATAGATATACCGAACTTGTGCTCATCGAAGTAATCAACAAGGTCCTCAGTTAATAAGGTGGCATTTGTCGTTAAAGAAAGATCTAAGCTCTTGCACTCTTCCTCGCAACGCTGTTCAGCATACTCCGTGATATGTTTAATCAACGGCATATTAGTCAAAGGCTCACCACCGAAAAATACGACATTAATGCGATCACGCTGGGCGCCCTCCTTCAGCAACAGTTCAATTCCTTTTTTTGCTTTATCTAAGCTAAGCCTATCACCCTTCGCGGGCGTAGATAGATCCTCTTTATAGCAATAAGTACAGCTAAGGTTACAACCTGTATTAACGTTAAGAACAATGGTACTAAGAGGAAAATTATTCACACTAATGCCAGCTTCCGCGTCCGGAGAAGTTGCTTCTTTGCGAAGCACGCCTAACGATTTTAAGTCGTCAATAGCATCCGCCAGTTCACTCGGTACGTCCATGTTTCGAAAGCGCGCTTGTAGATCCTCAAAGCTCACGGTCGACCGTGGTCGGACAAAATCGAGAACCTCTTTAGTCAGATTATCCAGCTCGAAAATTGCTGTACTAGGCACATGCAGCAGAACAGGTCGCTTCTTAACCGCAAGCTCATGAACATCGCTTGTATCGACATGAAGTAATTTAGCTTGTGACATTAGTCCTCCTAACAATCCAACGAACTTTTCACAAAATCGGTGGTCTGTTGAAACGCTGCACCGTCACTATAAGCGGCACCTCAGCTGTCAAAATACGGGAACCATCCTGGACTGTAGCCGTTACCTTGAGCTCACCGGCGTTATTAGTCTGATACTTTCGCTCAGGATTCGGGCCGGCCACCCCGGGCACGAAAAGACCATTTTTCAAGATATTGCCCGCATATTCCTTGTCCTTTAGTTCCTCAGCAACTTCGTTCAGATTATCAACCGACCATTTAGCTAGTACAGCACCCAATTGTACGTCATCCTCAGTATCCTGCTTGCCGTCCGGGCCTACCGTATAAGCTATTGCTTCCAGTTGTACCGGTTCCTTTGGGATTGGGCCACCACCGCCGCCTACTCGAGCAAGCGGATGTTCAGGGACTATCTTCAGATAGTCAATTTGCTGATAATATGCCAGAGTTCGGGCTGCACGGGCTGCGCCGACTTGCACCTTTGCATATCCGCTTCTAACGCCTTTAGCTACGTCAACTTCCACAACGACCTGATTCAACGACCTACTAATCACCCTCAAGATCTTAACGTCAGGTCCCAATTCAATCTTACCGCTAAGCCCGACGCCGTTAATCGTTAGTTTGGCACGGGTACCAGTACGCACCATAGATGGTTCAACAGACAGAATCGAAGACAACTCACCACCATCAGCCCGCACTGCACGCATGCTACCGCCAATAGCATCGTTGTCTGCCTCGAACCAGCGCCCAGCAAGCTCATTTCCCGCTTCATTTAAAGCCATAACCTGATTAATCTTCTTTTCGCCTTGATGTATGGTTGCACGCCATTCATAGCCACTATAGATGAAAGCAGTACCCTTCGCAGTCTCAACAACCCCATCTGCATAACGCATTACCATGTCAATACTGTAACGATCATCACCTATTAGTTTGATGGTCGCATTCCCTTCAAAAGCCCCTATACCTGGTTTACGGCCGACTAATCTCCAGTTTCCACTGACATTCACAAGGTTCTGCATTTTCCACTTATTCCAACTCGGCGACTCAAGCCCATAAAGCTCACCCAATGCTTTCGAAACATCTCCCGTAGCTATTTCAAACCATTTTCGGTCACGTCCACCAGCCTGAATTTCAATGGCAGGAAATTGTCCGACATGGAAATGAACTAGTTTGCGCCAATCTGATTCGGTGCGCCGCTGCAGAGCGACACGTGCATATGAGTGGCAGCGCGCACAGGTATCAGCGATCAACTGATTTTCAGGATGTTCAATAAAACCAGGCGTACGTTCAATAATATAACGGTGGGTTTTCGTTTCCTCGAGCGAGAGACCATAGGTATCCGCAAGGTACTTAACAATGGTGCTACGTTCATCACTAGTTAGTTTGACACCATGAGCAAAAGACATCCGTGCCACCGTCATATCCCAACCTTCCGGAGTACGCCGACTTTCACTAATCCGCGCCCACCCTCCGTCTCCCGTCGGCGCGTGGCACGCGGCACATTTACTATTGACCAGTACTTTACCAGAAGATTTTGCACTAACCTGACCCGTGATGAACGGAGTTATCAAGCACGCCAGAAGTAGTAGCACTTTTTGAATTGATACTGTCTTTCTCATCAGGGTACCTTATTCCAATTAAGTTTGGAGCAGCCCAGCAAACCAGTACGGCGACACTGTTACTCGGACAAACTAGTTCTTCTTAAAAATTGTAGTAAAGCAATTCTAGAGGACACACATGAGAGACGTTATCTAAAAACGGCCACGATATATCACTAAACCGAAAATAGTTGGGTAGCAGTAGCGCGGGTAATCTCAGGAATCGACACCAGTACTTGAAGGCTATCAAATATCGGACAAAGTTATCCGTTCAGATAACATGCTCTAGCCAATTATGCTAATCTAATAAGCGATTCAGCCAACGGTAAAACTACCTTAACGAGACAGGATAGAAATTTTGGTAGCATTTCCTTCTATTGACTATCGCAAAAGCTGTCTTGGAAGGGCGGTGAGTCAGGAGAAGTAAATTCATGATGTACGCTAATTTAAATCAAGGCCGGGAGCCACCACTTAGTCAAAAAAGCAGACATTCCGTCATTTCTACTGACGATCCCTGCAAACACGCGGCAAGTCTGCGTAACTGGTCACAAGAATATATCCAGTTATCCCCTGGCAAGTTCTCAGGATCAATTGTTGAAGCCTCATTTGGTCCTGTGCAGGTTTTTAGAGAAACCATTCGACAGTGTATTGATGAAAAGGCAAACCCTCGCCGTGATAGCTATACTCTCGGTGTACCCGTCGCTGTAGGAGAAGATGGTTATTGGCAAGGCAGCCAGTTAAAGCGAGATTCATTGATAACACTCCGTCCAAACCAAGAACTTTATTTTCGCACACCACGAACTTCGGCAATCCTGGTAGCGGTAATAGACTGTGCATCATTTGACGCATTTGCACAAAACACGTCCAATCTGGAAATCTTGCCTATAATCACTCAATCTAATAGCACCCAAGTACTTACACCGCGAAGTGCCCAACACTTAAGAGCTACATTTAATAACGTGTTAACATCAATAATTTCTAGACCCGATATACTCGATCATCCCGCATCAGTAAATGAGATCACAGAAACCGTGATGGATGCTTCATTGAGAGCATTACAAATTCCATGTTTGAGAGAGAAACCTGGACGTAACACCCATTCTGTTCAACGCGCCATTGTAGAACGCGCACGGGAATACATTATCGCCAACCATGAAAACCCCTTGACAGTCGCCAAATTGAGCGCTCATATGAAAATGAGCCGGCGCGGACTACATCACGCTTTCATCAACGTGGTTGGTATTAATACGATGACGTACCTGCGTTATGTCCGGCTGCATGGAGTCAAAAAAAGCCTTCTAACTGCTGATCCTGGCGACTCGGTAAGTGAGGTAGCATTTAGATGGGGCTTTTGGCACCTCGGTATGTTTTCTTCATATTACAAAACCCTTTTTGGTGAACTCCCATCTGTAACTTTGCAAAAAGCTTTGAATTCGCTTTAATCATTACGCAGACTCATAAAACATCCACACTCGGAATAATCGCATCCATTCCAGCTAGTCTCGTATAGGAAACGTTTACAGCAAACCTTTCGGCTTCAAGTTAAGGAATCTCTAATTAAAGCTTGGCCAGTTCATTAAAGCCGCCGAATATCCGATAGAAGTGAGGCGATCCAACTTCTTGTGGTTACAAGAATTTAAGAAAAGTTCATTAGTAATTTACTTATATCATCGCTGGGTCTCGTAGCTTTTATATTGCGATTAATTATTGATAGTAAATAAAAATCTCAATATTGAGTTAAGCTTATGAGGTTTTACTGGTTTGTATAGAAGGTGGTAGCCTAACGCTCGAACCTTTTGTTTTAACTCCGGACTTCGATCCGCAGTAACCATAAGAACAGGAAGAGAATCACAATTTCTCGCACGGAGTTGTTCTGCGGCCCCAATACCTGTTTCAAAGTTATCCAGATGATAGTCAACAATAACAAGATCAGGGTTACACTGAAAAACAATATCAGAGTTAGCTCCATTGATAGAAGTTGCTGTAACTACTTGGTATCCCCAATTACTTAAAAGATTTTTCATCGCTTCACAAATACTTTCATCATTGTCAATCACTAAAATGGATATATCTTTCGGCGGGACGTAGCTGTTCTCAATAATACTTGCCGTTGGATTGATATTTCCTTTACTTTCCTCCTTGCCATAAGGAACGAAAACAGAAAACACAGACCCTTTGTTGATTGAGGATTCTACGAAAATTTTATGCTCTAATATTCTTGCAATTTTATCTACTATGGCCAAACCTAAGCCAAGCCCTTTATTTGAATTAGGCAACGTCGAAGGTAAGCGTCTAAATTCTACAAATATATTCGATAATTCATCCTCCGGAATACCGATGCCTGTATCCCATACCTGAATTAGTAATCCTTCAGAGCGCCGTCGGCAGCCCAGTAAAATATCGCCCATTTGAGTGTATCGAATAGCGTTAGATAATAAATTACGGAGAATACGAGCTAACAGCTGTGAATCAGTTGTAACAGTTGCTGTACTGGGAACAAACCGAAAACGGAGCCCATTTTGTGTAGTTTGTTTTATAGTTTCATTCGCTAGGTTTACCAACAATGATTCTATGTTAAATGTCGAGATATCAGGCACGACAACACCTGCTTCTAGTTTTGAGATATCTACTAATGCTGTTACCAGGTGCTCTATGTTCTCCATCGAATAGTTTAACGAATCGATTAACCTCAGTGCTTCTTTTTTAAGTTTAAGTTCTTGCAAGGCTGATATAAATAGCCGTGCTGCGGTCATCGGCTGTAATAAATCATGACTTACTGCCGCGAGAAACTTTGTTTTGCTTTCGTTAGCTTGTTCCGCTTCACTTTTAGCAGCAGATAGCTCTTCATTTACCTTTTCGAGATCTTTTAATGCTTTTTGAAGCTGTATCGTCCGCTCCTTTACTTTTTCGGAGAGAATCACTGCGCTTTCAAAGAAAGCATAGGCACTTCTATCATTACCCAGGCCATTTTCTATCCTATTAATTAGGGCTTTATTGATTTTTTTTAATTTAGAATTTTCATATTGAAGATCCGCAATAAGCGGCTCTTTTTGTTTTGATATTTTAGCAACATCAAGATTTTTGGAAGGGGATGTATCCATGGTTAAATTACCTTGGCGCAGGCCCGCCAACGGCCACACCTGTGAAGGTATAATTCAGATGCATAGAATGCAAGTGTTCCCCATAAGTATCAAATCCAATAACGCGATATTTTCTAAAAAGACTCGACATTTTATCAAACAATCCGAGATGCATAGCCTCGACGCGTCGCATAACACAATCAAAACCAATAATTACTTCTGGCTTTCCAATCGATGCTTCAATATCAGTCAATAATTTCTCTAAGTGTAAAATAATTTCACCGGGCTTACAGGTAGTAAAGACAATACCTTCGTCAATTGCACAATAGAAGGTTAGGCTCAAATCATCATTAATTTTCTGTATCGAACGGATGAAGCACTTATCGTTGATATTAACGCCGATAGGATTATGTGCAAAACTTTGAATATCAATCTCTTTCAGCGGTATACCTATAACACGGCTATACTCGAGCGCAGCCGGTTCCGCATTGAGTTCATACACTATCCGGGATTCAGGGTTTGCTCTGGTGACAACTAGTTTTTCGTTACCCACCTCAAGATGATGGCTTGAAAATGCTTTAAACGGACAACAAGTATTAACTGCAACAATAACTGCAGCGTTGTTGTAGAATTTTCCATTATAAAAAACATAAGTATCTTTAAAATGAAGATCATCACCTGCAGACCCGCCAACCAGTGGAATATCCCCTAAAGCACTATCTAAAGCATTTAGTACTAACTCTTCTCGAATTGATAACCCATCCAACAAAGAGAATACAAAGCTGTTTCCCTCCAAAGGTGCGATCAGATGCCCTTCAAGAGAATTCAAAAGATCTGCTATCAGGGTTTGAGCTTCAGAAAATGAGAATGCAAACAGGTTTTCAATAAGTGCTGTTTCCACTGAAAAATATTTCGATGGAAACGCGAAACCTGTAACGGTTCCTTCAGTATATCCTGTCAAGCTTATCTCACCAGCCGAAGTACAGCCAACGAGAGTGATATCTCCAAAATAACTTAACAGTGCTTTAGATAACGCTGGGAGATCGTATTCAGCAGAGCAAAAGAAAACCGCGCATGCCAAGTTTTCTTCATATAGTCCATCATAAAGCTCAGCCGCTACAGATTCTGGTGACTTATTGCATGAATAGGCGGTTTTTATAATCGACTGCCTCATTTACTCTTAGCTCCAAGTGATTTAAATGTTTAACCTCACTGACATTAGGCAAACAATATCGGTTACCTAACACCACAATCCAAAGCACATATTACCACGTAAAATAGAGCTAATACTAAACCTCGCCTGACAGCCTATAGACTGTCAGGCATTAACATCAGTTAAGGTTTCTATCGAAGAAAATTATTGTCAGAAAAAACCCAGCGGATTCGTATCATAACTTACTAATAGGTTTTTCGTTTGCTGATAATGGTCAAGCATCATCTTATGAGTTTCTCTACCGATACCAGATTTTTTGTATCCCCCAAAGGCTGCATGCGCAGGATAAGCATGATAGCAATTAGTCCATACTCGACCAGCCTGAATACCACGCCCCATACGATAAGCTCGGTTTATATCCCTGGTCCATACCCCAGCGCCTAAACCAAATTCAGTATCGTTAGCAATAGCCAGAGCTTCTTCCTCATTTTTAAAAGTAGTAATTCCAAGCGTGGGACCAAAAATTTCTTCCTGGAATACACGCATATCATTAGTTCCTTTCAATAGAGTTGGTTGAACATAAAAGCCACCGGAAAGATTGCCTTCCATTTCAGCCCGATTACCACCAATAAGGAACTCTGCACCTTCTTGGCGACCGATAGTCATGTAGGAGAGAATTTTATCTAACTGTTCTTGAGAAGCCTGCGCACCTATCATTGTTTCTGTATCTAGCGGATTGCCCTGTTTAATATTACGCGCACGCTCTATAACAAGCTCTATAAATTCGTTATATATATTATCTTGAATCAGTGCACGGGAGGGACAGGTACATACCTCACCTTGGTTAAAAAACCCTAATAACATACCTTCAACACACTTACTAACAAAGCTTTCTTCCTGCTTTAAAATATCATCAAAAAATATATTCGGTGACTTCCCACCCAGCTCGACAGTGGACGGTATTAGATTTTTAGCAGCCGATTCAAGTATTCTCTGCCCAACCGGTGTCGATCCCGTAAAGGCTATTTTAGCTATACGGTTACTGGTTGCCAGCGCCTGACCGACTTCATTTCCAAAACCGTTAACAATATTAATCGTACCCTGTGGTATAAGATCTTCTATCAACTCAATGAGTAATAGAATTGAAGTTGGTGTTTGTTCCGCAGGTTTTAATACCACACAATTACCTGCCGCCAATGCAGGAGCTAGTTTCCATGCCGCCATTAAAAGGGGAAAGTTCCATGGAATAATTTGTCCCACCACACCCAGGGGCTCATGAAAATGGTAAGACGCCGTGTTCGAATCTATATCTGCCGAAGTACCCTCCTGTGACCGAATACAACCGGCAAAATACCGAAAATGGTCTACAACTAGAGGAATGTCCGCATTAAGCGTTTCTCGTACACTTTTACCATTTTCCCATGTCTCGGCTACCGCTAACTTTTCTATATTTTCCTCTATGCGATCAGCAATCTTTAGGAGCACATTTGATCTTTCAGTAACGGAAGTTTTACCCCATGCGTCTTTAGCAGCATGAGCAGCATCAAGCGCTTTTTCCAAATCCGCTTCACTAGAACGGGCCACTTCACAATATGCTTCGCCAGTTACCGGCGTGACATTTGGAAAATATTCACCATTGGCAGGCGCTACCCATTCTCCTCCTATAAAGTTATCATAACGCGGTTTAAACGATACTACCGCACCTTCTTGACCTGGCTGAGAATAGATCATAACGGACTCCTATTTGGCGTAATTGACTTAATTTTCTGCAACCAATCTGTAAAGACTGCAGTTTATTTTCTCTACATTATGTGAAATTTTCAGCTGAGCCTAGACTACTTTGGTAGTATAATCATACGCCTTTAGTAGAAGTGTACCCCGATTTTTAGACAGGTCGCTTAGGAGCTATGTTCACTGATTTCACGCTGCCTTTTTCTGTTTCTCGACGATACCATATTTCAGGTTCGGTGTTGATTTTAGGGTCTGATGTTTACGTTCTCGGTTATAAAAATCCACCCATCGGTCAAGTCGTAGCCTAGCGTGGCTCATTGTTTTATACGCGTTTAAATATACTTCTTCGTATTTCACGCTGCGCCACAATCGTTCGACAAATACGTTATCCCGCCAAGCACCTTTGCCATCCATGCTAATGCGGACGGCATTGGCCTTCAGCACCCCTGTAAATGCCTCGCTAGTGTATTGCGAGGGCACTGTCAACTTAACACCCCGAATTATACAATTCCCCAATGAAAACCTATAAACGATTCCGATACCCAGCAGAAATCATCAGCCATGCCGTGTGGCTTTATCATCGCTTCACTCTCAGTTTCAGGGATGTTGAAGAATTGCTGGCTTCCAGAGGTATTGTTGTTTCTTATGAAACTATCCGCCGATGGTGTTTGAAATTTGGCCAAACATATGCGAATTTATTGAAGAAAACTCAGGAGAATCTGGGCGATCAGTGATTCTTGGATGAGGTTTTCATCAAGATTAATGGCCGACCTTACTACCTTTGGCGTGCAGTTGATCAGGATAACTGCACATTGGAAATTCTGGTTCAGGCCAAACCCAACAAACGCGCGGCGCTGAAGTTCTTGAGGAAATTACTTAAGTCCCACCCTGAGCCTAACCGAATAACCACCGACAAATTGCGCAGTTATTCTGCGGCACTTAAAACCATTGATTCATCAACCCCACATGATACTGGCCAATATAAAAACAACATTGTTGAGATTTCACATCAGCCTACCAGGCAACAAGAAAGGCAAATGAGAAAATTCAAATCGCCTGGCCAAGCTCAACGTTTCTTAGCCTGTCATGCAGTAATTAATAATCACTTCCGACTACAGCGGCATTTGCTCAAGGCATCGCATTACCGATTCTTCAGGGATCGGGCTTTTGATCAATGGTCCCAGATCACGTGCGCCCAAAATCTGGAAGCACCCTAATTACAGGGGATCTGGCCTACTTATTTCAACTCGAAAAGTTAAGTTGACAGTGCCCCTCTGACGTCATGGCCCGAAGCGATGGATAAATCCAACGCCTCTGTTTCTAGTGACACCGGTGTCGCTGATGCTGGTTTATTCTGAGGAGTACCGAACGAAAGGACAACCAAAAAAATAACCAGGGCAATCGCCGCTTCCATTAGCGCTCTCCTTTTATCAATGTATGGGGTTGGTTTTTAGCGTGAGGGTCGCGGCACCGTTCGATTGCAATCTGTCGATGAACGGGATCGTGCACCACCCGATAGGCAGGCCCGATTAATAGCTCGATGACTTGTTTGAGCGGCAAGAACTCAAATCGACGATGCGCTTGAGGTAACGGCCATTGCAGCAGGGCATTGGTGTCGTCGGACAATGGTTGCGGGGAAACTAACCGATAGCCGGAATCCTTTAACAGCCATGTCAGTGCATCACCGACCGTGTCAATGTCTTGGGGGATACGAATCGGCTCCCTAACAGCGAACACATCCAACTGGCCTGCATCCGGCGCGGGATGTATGAGCGAATAACGCGCCACCGGTATCTTCGAGGAAAGTGCCAAGGCGGTTGCTTCATTGGCCAGGGCAACCGAGCTCACGCTTGATGCCATCAACAGAAGCAAAGACACCATTAACGGTTTACCGAAGCTAATAGGGATCAGAGGAATCATGTCGGTGCCGCCTCACAATGAAAGTGGCAGCATTGTGCGGCACATCATCGCTGCGGCTAAAGCCCTAATCCCATCAGGTTGTGCGTTGTTTTATCTATCGACTTGGCTAAGGAAAAGATGGAAGACCTTAAATCGAATGGAAACCACATTGTCGCCAGTGGCGGCATGTTGAGTGGGTAGCGGGTGTTTGGGGGCTATTTGCCGCGCTTGAGCAGGAAGATATCTGCTTGCCAGCGACTGTTATTGGCGCCTTCCGTCTCGCTGGGATCTTCTAACTGGTCAATTTCGGCGGCCACAATGTCAAGAAAATCTTCCAGGTAGATTTTTTGGTCGGGCTGGATCTCATACTCATCCAGCACACCGTCACTATGCTCCACACAGACGGCACAGAGCCAATGCTGTTTTGATCGCATATATTGTTGGGGTATCAGTTTGAAGACAGACACATCACTGCCGATGGTGCGAATTAATTTTCTTTTCATGGCGGCGCAGCAAAACTCAGCAGGAGAAATGACGTTGCATAATAAACCAGGATGCGCGGTATGGGTCAACTATCAAAACCAGCCTCGTGGAGGCCCTTCTTGTAATAACAATAATAGTTAGACCCCACATTAGATTTTATACAAAGATTACCTAATCGCTTTTTATAATCGCTCAGTGGTTATGTAAAGCTGCGCATAAAACAACCAATAATATCAAAGGCTTAATTTCACAAATAAATACTGACAATCTGTATTCTTTCATGCCCTAATTCTTTGCTGATGATCAGCCGGGCGTCCTGATCTAGACGTTTCTGTTCGGCGCTAAGCGCTGAGGCTTTTGGCCCACCCGCTACAGGCGCTGGCCACCCGGTTAATTCCAGATAACGTTGCTGCGCAAATGCGTGGCGTAAGCCGTGCATGCGCGATAACCCCGCATTGGCCGTATGGCGCTCATAAATACGCAGTTGCTGTTTGTAGTTGCGACCCCGGGGGATGAGTGCCCCTTTACCCACCAATCGATGAGCACGGTTTAACACCTCACGCTGGGCAGTGGTGCGAACCGGAATGTTCCGCGCTTTGCCGCCCTTGGTCCAACTGGCCTTTAACTGGATATGATCACCGTGATCGGCATAATCCGGCCTAAACTTGATCGCCTCTTCACGGCGCAGGCCAAAGGCCTGCTGCAATTCCAAACTCATGCGCACGCATTCATCCTTAACCCGGGCGAGATCGATCTTATCCAGCGACTGCGCTTTTGAGATATGGGTGACAAACTGTCGATCCGCAATACCGTAATGCTCGTTCGTGCGTGCAATGACATTCGAGCGGTTAACCTTGGCTGCCCACCAGCGCAGGCAGTTCATGCGGTTTTTGATGGTGCCTGCCGCCAGGTCAGTATTGAGCCAACGCTGTACCAGCGCCTCTACGTGTTTCGGCTTTAGGGAGCGCGAGGTCATGCCCCGATAACCCATCTCATGCAATTGATTGGAGATCAGGTTAAGTATCCGTTGCCGGTCGGCCTGCGTGTTATAGCTGCCGTCGCGGTTGTTGTAGCACAGTTGCTTTAATTGGTAGTTCAAATCTCTCATCGTGTGGTTCCATTCAGGTAAGTGCTTTTGACCCACCGCAGGCTCGTAGCCTACTGGCCCGCTTAAGCGGAAGGATCACGGGACACTACGCCCGTTGCGACCTGAAAATGCCTGGTCTTAGGCAACATCGTTTGACTCCTTGTGGAGTTGGTGCGATGCAGACCAATTGACTCGTGAACGAGTCCTCTGTGATGGTGAAAAAATCACCTCCTGTTGAATGTGCGAAACCATCGATTCGCTCAGTTAAATGAAACCGCTGACTGCGCGGCGTTAAGAAAAAAAAAGAGCCGACCGCAAGCAGTCGGCTTAAGTTTGGCGGGGAGCCAATGGGAAAATGGACACGAAGGTCCATTAGGAGAAAACTACCTGGAAGATGGGCAATCGGCCTAAGGCCGATGCGTCGATGAAGCCCTGCGGCGCGTTACCCGTTTTGTCGAAACAAGGGCGGGAACCCCTTGCCACATGACCGCCGTGGCCGCGGATAAATTCATTACAGGGTGCAGTATAGGAACAGCGAACTGATCGATCACTGAGAAATTCGAGCGCAGTGTGGCGTGGATACTGGCACGGCCGCCCTCGTCACTACCCCAGGGCAGTGACGAGGGCAAGAACCGGACAAGCCGCACGCCAGGCTAAGGCCTGTCATGGGACTGGTTATCCAACTATCGATAGCCTTCGGTACGCATCAACCTGACCACAGGGGTCCACAACGACGCCAATGGCAATGATTATCGGCGCTGCGCGAGAGATGGGGCTCGCTTCGCAGGGTGAGTAGGGTGTGTGGACGCTATGGACAGCTTTCTTTTAGGTTTGATGTCGATCGGTAGGCGCCGCTTTAACCCAAGCGGCCAGGGGCAAGATGCTGATAGTAATCAGCGGGGTTAATCCTCGTTCGGTTGCATAATGGTGACCACGGGTTCGCCGTGATCACCCGGCCCAACGATCAGTTTCAGCGTT
>Ga0070727_10000587_pt1 | contig 43828 bp, 34 predicted proteins | sample tdAd472_FD_66722 | JGI IMG/M metagenome (GOLD analysis project Ga0070727, IMG submission 66722) | Marine sediment microbial communities from the Atlantic coast under amendment with organic carbon and nitrate - tdAd47.2 | ecosystem: Environmental > Aquatic > Marine > Coastal > Sediment | place... | reverse complement strand
CTGAACGCTGTGGGGGTCGAGGGTGTTCATGGCGAGCTTGATCGATGGGTGGGCCGCATCGGTATTGCCGTTGCGCTCGCTGGTGAGATGCAGCGCGCGGCCGGATGCGTTGGGGTCGGCGGACTGATCGGACCGGACCCGCTCCATCTCGGCGAGAATCTCGGCCATGGGGTAGCGCACGGCCTGGGTGGGCGCGGTCTCCGGGGTGGGTGCCGCGAGGCCGTGGAAGGCGAGCTCTGGCTCGTTCGTCACCAGAAGCAGGATCGCGCCCGTGCTGCCGCCATCGAGGCGGGTCTCGCCGCCGCCGGGCAGGGAGAACACGTCACCGGCCTGCCAGGCGAAGGCCTCATCAGCCTTTTGCGCGCGCCCGTCACCTGAAATCACGAAGTAGAACTCGCCGCTGGCGCGGAAGGCGCCGGTCAGGCTCCCGCCGGGGGCGATTCGCGCGTACCGGGCCAGCATGAGCGGCGTGGTTGCGGGTTCGTCGAGGCCAATCCGGGTGCCGATATCGAGGGCAATCCAGCCGGTGGGCGCGTTCGGCGCCATCGCCCGGTCGCGCTCGGCGACGAAGGCCATCTGCGGGATCGGCGGGCGCTCGACCTTGAAGATGTTCGCCGGGCTGTAGTAGCGCGCCCGCGCCACGACATCCTCGGTCGTGGTCTGATCCGTATTGCTGACCGCTCCGTCCATGATCCGCCTCCCCTGTTTCACCCGTAAGTCTAGTCCAACCGGGCGAGCGCACCAATCAGCTTGCCGCAATCCTCTTGACCGGGCGCGTTGCGCCGCCTTCACTGGGGGTGATTGGGACAGGATACAGCATGCCAGATACAACCGCCGCGACGCCCGCGGCCGCTTCGGAGCTCAAATCGCGCGCGGCCGCGCTGGAAACGACCCTCGCGGCCCGTGCCGCCGCGACGGAACAGCTGCGCCGCCTGCCCGACGAAACGATTGCGGACCTCAAGGAAGCGGGGCTACATCGCATTTGTCAGCCGGCGCGGTTCGGCGGCGCGGAAGTCCCCCTCGATATGGCCTGCGATATCGTCGCAACGCTGGCGCGCGGCTGCAGTTCGACGGGCTGGGTCGCGGGCGTCTACACAGACCACCAAATCTTGATCGGCATGTTCGATCCCCGCGCGGCGGATGATGTGTGGGGGGACAACCCCGACGCGCTGGTCTCCGCCGGGTTCACGCCCGGCGGGAAAAACGAGCGGGTCGAGGGTGGCTGGCGGATATCCGGCAGCTGGGAATGGTCGAGCGGCTGCGACCATGCCGACTGGCTGATCCTGGGCTGTCTGCTGCCGACGGGCGCGGACGGCGCGATCGAGCCGAACTACTGCGTCGTCGCGTGTGACGACGTGGTCATCGAAGACAATTGGCATGTGATGGGACTGGCCGGGACCGGCAGCAAGAATTTGCATGTCGAGAGTGCGTTCGTGCCCGATCATCGCGCGCTGCCGTTTCGCATGGCGGGTGCGGGGGGCGCGGCGCGGGGTCAGACGGATGCGCCGGCGCTGTTTCGGTTGCCCCACCCGCCTTGTGTGCCGTTCATGCTCGCCGTGCCGGCGCTGGGGATCGCGGAGAGTTTGCTCGATGCGGTGACCGAACAGATGGCCGGTCGAAGTTCCCGCGGCGTGCGCGTGGCCGAGCATCAGACACTTCAAGTTCATATCGCCGAGGCGGCGGCGCTGATCGATGCGGCACGGCTGCTGATGCAGCGTGACACTGGTGAGGCGATGGCCGCGATGCATGCAGGGCGCGAGCTGGGTGACCTGGAGCGGGTGCGCAACCGCCGTGACCAGGCCTATCTGGTACGGGAATGCCGGGCCGCGGTGGACCGGTTGTTCACCACCCTGGGTGGCCAGGGCATCTTTCTCGACAACGCCTTACAGCGGAAATTCCGCGACATGCACGCCATGAGCGGGCATTTCGCCCTCAACTGGGACGTCGCCGCCACGACCTATGGCCGGGTGGCGCTCGGCCTCGACCCGCAAACCCATCTGAAGTGAGCGCCATGTTTTACGCAGACCACACGCCGCTCGAAATCGTCGGACAATTGATGATCGCGACCCTGTTTGTCGGGACGCTGGTGATCAACGCCGCGACCAAAGAGCAGCAGCATGTGGACCGGATGGCGGCGATGGGCATCCCGCTGCCCCGCGCCACCCTGTGGGCGGGATTTGTGCTGCAGGCGGTCGGCGGGGTGATGGTCGCGATCGACTGGAACGCAGGCCTGGGCGCGATCGCGCTGATTGTGTTCACCGTGCTGGCGAGTGCCATCTTCCACCGCTTCTGGACGATGGATGACCCGCTACGCCGTCATCTGCACCTGTCGTTCGTATTTTCGAACGTTGCCGTGATCGGTGCGCTACTGCTGCTGATCTAGCGGGGCGTCTTGTCCTCGGGCCTAACGGCCCATGGCAGCTTCCAGATAGCTGGTGTCGATGTAGTGCTCAGGCCCGTGCAGATCATCGGGCGCGGGGCCGAACTCGCGCCGCAGGTCGAGCACGGTGGCGATACCGGGCATGTCGAACGTGCCGTCCCGGCGCATGCCGGTGTCGGGGTCGAAGAACACATCGAGGGCACCGGCTGCCACGGCCTCGGGCATCTGGGGCATGTTCTCGGCGATGATGTCGAGCGCGGCCTGCCGGTTGGCGGGGTCGTACAGCCAGTTCACCGCCTCGAGCCAGCCGGCGATGAAGCCGGACAGGTCCTCGGCATTCTCGCGGGCCCAGGCGACCCGGGAGCCGCCGACGATCCCCTGATAGGAATCGAGCACGTCGGCCGCGCGGGCCAGCACATGATGGCCCTTGGACGCGCCCATGATCTCGAACGGCGTGACCTGCAGCGTGCCCTTCTGTTCCGGGTGCTCCATCATCGCCTGCCAGCGTTGCAGGACGCCGCCCGTGGACATCCACTCGATGGCGTTTTCGTCGATGCCGTTCAGGGCGAGCATGCGCCGCAGGACGAAGGCGAAGCCGGTGGTGAGCGCGTCGGCGGTCAGGATCTTGCCGGGCAGGTCGGCGAAGGACTTGATGTCCGCCTGGACGACGAAGCGCAGGAACGCGTCATCGGACCCCATGAAGGCGAACAGGTCGGTATCGCCCTCGGCCGGCACCTCACCCTGCTTTTCCTTGTAGGCGATGATGTTGTCGATCGCGGTGAGCATGATGTCGAACTTGCCCGCGGCGATGCCGGTCAGCTGCTCGATGGAGTTGGGCGTGAAAACGATCTCCAGATCGAGCGCTCGCTTGGCGAAAAAGCCCTGCTTGAGTCCCGCCCACAGGGGCACATTGATGGCCCCCGGAAACACGTTGATTGTCAGCGTTCGCATTTTTCGTCCCCCATCGTGACGCCAAGCGTCGTTGCTGTGCATATTCGGGTTTGTGTGTGCGCGAGAAAAGCGCTTTGTTCGGGTTGCGATGAGCGAAATGATCACCATCACCCATGCCGGGCGGCATCGAATTGACGTTATGCGGGGGCGCGGGCTGCGCCTGTCCGACGGCGACTATCCGCTGTTCAAGTCTCCCGCGCCGGAATCCGTGTCTGCGCCCGATGACTGCCTGGCGTTCCTGCGTGAGCTGAGCGTGAGCCTGCTCGATGTGTTCGACATCGCCGCCCGACGCTGGCTGACAGGCTATTTCGATGCCGTGGTGGCGCGGGTGGATGAGGTTCGGGATGAATTGCCCGTTCCGGGCGGGATGGAGGCCGTGGTGAACGGCCACCGCGTCTGGTGCTACGCGGCCTATCGCCCGTTGATCCGGACGCGATTCGAACTGGAAGATATGAATGGTGGCGCGCCCGTCGAGGCTCCGATCCTGTTCTGGCTCGACGACGGCCCGTTGGTCATCCAGCCAGGCGGGGATATCGATCCCCGCCTGCTGGATTACCTGACCGGCGTCGCAGCCCCGCACCACCCGTTTGTGCGGCGGCCGCTGGCCGGTCTGCTCGGCTAAATATCGAGCGACAGGCAGTAGAGACCGCCCGCATGGCGGTCGACGCAATAGACGATGCGGTTTTCATCCACATAGACGTCGTTGATCTGTGCCGTGGCGACCGGTGAATTGTCCGGCTTGGGCGGCACGAAATAGGCCACTTCCTTGGGCTGCAGCGGATCCTGGAGGTCGAACACCCGCAGGCCGCCGTTGAAGAAGGTACCGAAGATCAGCTCGTCCGACTGGAAGGATGGGCCGGGGCGGTTCTCATGCAGATTGTGCGCCCCGAAGCGACCGCCGCGATTGCGGAAATCGTCCAGCGGCGGCATCGGCAGAGTGCCGATCGGAACCAGATTGTCCTCCACGCGCGCATCGACGACCCAGGCCAGTTTCGGCCAGTCCATCGCGTCGTCCCGGACGCTTTCGTCGGTGACGATCAGGATGTCCTTGCTGAACAGGGGCAGCACGGTGTGGGCGAACCCGTTGTAGGGCGGATGCGGGTTCCATGCGCCGATCACCTTGGGGTCCGACTTGTCGGAAATGTCCATGACGAAGGTGCCGCCATCCAGATAGCCCAGATACATGCGGTCGGGGCGCTGGGGGTAGACATTGGTGTTGTGGGCGCGGAAGCCGGAATCGAAGGTCGGGTGGCGATCCGGCGGCGGCACATTGTCGCCCTCGCGGGTGCCCGGGTACCACCAGCGGCCGATCTCGCTCGGCTTCGATGGGTTGCGTACGTCGATGCAGCGGTAGAACTGGTCGTCCTTGGGGTTGGTCGGCACGAAGTCGTCCGAGCCGCCGGCGAAGTGGACATACTCGCCATCGGCGAACCAGAGCTGATGGACGCCGCGCGAATGGGGGCCCGTGCAATCGAAGAAGGAAATCGACTTGGGGTCTTCCGGGGTCGACAGGTCGAACAGCTCGACGCCGACCTTCTGCTCGTTCACACCCGGTGTCTGGTAGGCGACGGCCATGATGTCGCCGGTCACCTCGAGGGAGTTCGAGCGCATATTGACGATGGGCAGGTCGGTCTGCACGACGACCTTGGGCTTGCGCGGGTCGGTGACGTCCACGCCGGTGAAATTCTTCGGCCCGGATTCATGGGCCAGCCACATGATGCGGCGGCCGTCGGGTGCGACCTGCATGGACATGCCTTCGCCCATGCCGCCATGGCCGACGAGCGTGTCCTGGGACAGCAACGTCATATTTTTGATTTCAGGACCAGCCATCGTGTTCTCTCCTTGGATTGGATTCTTTGTTGGTTTGTTGGTGCCGATTATACGGCATTTCGTTTCGCGTTTTGTATGGCCTGCCAAACTCTTTCCGGCGAGGCAGGCATGTCGATATGGCGGATCCCGAGCGGGCGCAGCGCGTCGCAAACGGCGTTCATGACCGACGGCAGCGCGCCCACGGTGCCGGCCTCGCCCGCACCCTTGAGGCCCATGGGATTGTTCTTCGACGGGATGTTGTGCTCATGCACGTCGAAGCTCGGGAAATCATCGGCGCGCGGCATGGCGTAATCCATGAATGAGCCGGTCAGGAGCTGTCCGCTGTCCGGGTCATAGACAACGCGTTCGAGCAGCGCCTGGCCCGCGCCCTGGACCACGCCGCCATGCACCTGTCCCTCGACCATCATCGGGTTCAGCGCAACCCCGACATCGTCAAATACGGTATAGGCGATGATCTCGACCACCCCGGTGTCGGGGTCGATTTCGACTTCGCAGGCATGCGCGCCGTTGGGATAGGTTGGCCCCGGGGGCACGATGATCGCGCTTTCGGACAGCCCCAGATCCATCTCGCGGGGCATTCTGGCCGGCAGGTAGGACGCCTTGGCCACATCGGGCAGGGTGATCGTGCGATCGGTGCCGGACACGGTGAAGACGCCGTCGTCGAACTGGATGTCGGCGGCGGCCGCTTCAAGCAAATGTGCGGCGATCAAAGTTGCGCGTTCGACGATCTTTTCCGACGCGCGCAGCAGCGCCGCGCCGCCGACGCTGATCGAACGCGATCCGAACGTGCCCTTGCCATGATGCACGAGGTCCGTGTCGCCATACTGGACGCGGATCGAATCGAACGGCACGCCCAGCGCCTCCGAGGCGATTTGGGCGAACGCGGTTTCGTGTCCCTGGCCATGGGAATGGGTGCCCATCAACACGGACACACCGCCGTCGGTGTCGAAACGGACCGCCGCGCTTTCCTCGTTGGGCAGCGGCAGGGGGCCGCCGGCGATTTCGATGACTGTGGCGATGCCCATGCCGCGCAATTTGCCGCGGGCCGCCGCGTCTGCACGCCGGGCCTCGAAACCATCCCGGTCCGCCGCTTTCACGACCCGGTCCAGACAGCCCGCGAAATCGCCGCTGTCATAGGTAAAGACAAAGCCCGTGTCGTAAGGCAACGCATCGTTGGGAATGAGGTTGCGCCGGCGCAGCTCGACCGGGTCGATGTCCAGGTCAAAGGCGGCGGCGTCGATCAGTCGTTCCAGGCCGTAGGACGCCTCGGGACGCCCGGCCCCGCGATAGGTCGCGGTCGGGCTGGTGTGGGTGAACACGCCGCGGGCTTCGACATGCACATGGGGCGTCGTGTAGACGCCGGACAGGCCTCCGAGATTGTTGGTCGGCGAATGCGGCCCGGAATTGCTGAGATAGCCGCCCAGTGCCGCGTCGGTGGAGACACGGAGCGCCAGAAACTTGCCGTCGGCATCGAGCGCGAGGGCGGCATGGGAGACATTGTCGCGGGCATGGTAATCGCTGGCCAGGGCCTCGCTGCGCGTCGCGGTAAACCGGACGGGACGGCCGGTGCGCCGTGCGGCCCACAGCACCAGTGCGTGTTCGACGAAGGGGCTGCCGCGCATGCCGAACCCGCCACCCATATCGGGCGAGATGACCCGCAGCTTTCCCTCCGGAATTGCGAACACGTTTTTGGTCAGGTCCGAGCGCAGCCGGTGGGGCGACTGGACCCCCGCATAAAGGGTGTAGCGCTCTTCCAGGGGATCGAAGAAGCCGATCGCGGCGCGCACTTCCATCGTGTTGGTGGAGACGCGGCTGATTTCATAGTCGAGCTCGACCACATGGTCGGCCGCCGCAAAGGCCGCATCCGTGGCGGTTTTGTCCCCGAGCGCAAACACGAAACTCTCGTTGCCAGGCACCGCGTCCCAGACGTCGGGTGCGCCGTCGGACCGGGCGCGTCCGGTTTCGATGATCGGATCGCGGGAAGCATAGTCGACCTCGATGGCCTCGGTGGCATCCACCGCCTCGGCATAGGTCTCGGCGATCACGGCCGCGACGGCCATGCCGACGAGATGCACATCGCCGTCAGCCAGGAGAGGATAGGGCGGTTCGACCATGGGAGACCCGTCACGCTGCTTGCGCTTCACCCCGCAGGCCAGGCCGCCGATGCCGTCGGCCCTAAGGTCGTCCGCCGTCAGTATCTCGACAACACCGGGCATGGCCGCGGCGGCAGATGTGTCGATGGCGAGAATGGCTGCCGCTGCATGGGGTGAGCGCAGGATTGCCATATAGGCGGCACCCGGCACCTTGCGGTCGTCGGTGTAGTTGCCCTTTCCCGTCAGAAGGCGCCGATCTTCCACCCGCGGCACCGACTGTCCGATGCCGAACTCGCGCATCAACAGCCCCCGGGACGCGCCGGGGTTGGCAACATACTTACGCGGGAACCAGGCATCAGGACCTAGTCATCCTTGTTTTCTCCGCCGGCCGCGAGCGTCGCTTCACCCTGCTCGACGGCCTGATCCCAGGCCTTCGGCTTGAACGAGTAGTAGAGCGCGACGACGATCATGAAGATGATGACGTCCGAGATCCAACGGCTGAAGATGAAGCTGAACGGGCTGTCGTCGGAGACGATCAGCACATTGCGCAACCCTTCCTCGGCGATCGGGCCCAGGATGATGCCCAGCAGGATACCGGCCGGCGAGAAGTTATATTTCTGCGCCAGATAGCCGACGATCCCCATGGCCACCATGATCCAGACGTCCCAGGGGTTGCCGCTCGCGGCGAAGGTGCCGACGACACAGAAGATCATGATGATCGGTGCCAGCAGGCCGCGCGGGAACAACGTCACGTAGGCCAGCAACCGCGCCATCACGGCGGCGATTCCGCCCATGAAGAAATTGGCCAGGATGAAGCCCCAGATCACCGTGAAGATGACTTCCGGTGAATCCGTGAACAGCCGGTCGCCCGGTTGCAGCCCGTGGATCATCAGGGCGCCGAGAATAACCGCCGCCGAGATGCCGCCGGGTATGCCGAGCACGAACATCGGGATCAGGGAGGTGCCCGTCACGCCGTTGTTGGAGCCTTCCGTGGCGGCGAGACCCTTGACCTCGCCCTCACCGAATTTGTCGCCGGGCTTGCCGCGCTGGATTTCCCAGGCATAGGCGATCCACTGGGCGACGCTGGCGCCGGCGGCAGGGACGATGCCCATGACCAGGCCGGTCACCCAGCCGCGCACCAGCGACCAGCGGCAATGCATGATCTCGGACCAGCGGGGCATGATGTTCCAGCTGAGCTTGGCCTTGCCCGAGATGTTGGTCTTGGGGCTGCCCTCGCACAGGGTCAGCGCCTGGGCGAACGCAAACAGGCCGATCACGGCCGGCAGGATGCCGACGCCGGACAGGAGGCCGGTCATGCCGTAGTTGAAGCGCGGATAGGCCGATGCGGCATCGACACCGATGGTGCTGATCAGGAGGCCCGCGAGCCCGGCGATCAGGCCCTTCAGGACCGCGCCGAAGGACACGGCGGCGATCGCCGTCAGGCCCAGCAGAGCCACCACGAAGAATTCCGCCGGACCAAACAGGAGAGAGACCTTGGCCAGTGGCGGCGACAGATAAAGCAGCGCGAACCCGCTGATCAGGCCGCCCATCACCGAGGCGAAGGTGGACATGCGGATGGCCTCGGTCGCGCGGCCGCGCTTGGTCATTTCATAGCCTTCGATGGCTGACGCCGCCGACGCCGAGGTGCCGGGCGCGCGCAGCAGGATGGCGGTGAACGAACCGCCATAGATGCCCGCGGCATAGGTCGAGACCATCAGGATGAGCGCGGTTTCGGCCGGCCATTCGAACGAAATCGGGATCATCAGGGCGATGGCCATGGGCGGTCCGAGGCCCGGGATGGCGCCGATGATGAGGCCGACAACGATGCCGACGAACATTGCGCCCAGATTGGCGAGCGTCAGAACGTTCAGGAGAAAATCGATGCTTTCCATGATCCGTATTCCCGCGCGGCGCTAAAAGAGGATGCCTTCGGGCAGAAACGCGCCGAGGACAAGGGTGAAGAAGGCGTAGAGCAGCGGGAACAGAATGACGGCGGTGATCACGATCAGCTTGTGATCGCGCAGTCCGGTCATATAGGCCGCGATGAAATAGAAGAAAAACGATGTGGTGTAGAAGCCGATCTTGAACACGGCAATCGAATAGATCACGCCGAGCAGCATGACGTAGACGGGCTTCCAGGCGGTGTAGGAGAAGTCGAACTTCACCATGCCCTTGAGGCGTTCTTTGTCGCGTGGCGTGAGGGAGCGCAGGAGCATGCCGAAGGCGAGCACCATGATACCGACTTCGGCGAATTGCGGGAACGCGCCGGCGCGTTGCGGCCAGCCGGTCGTCTGGGTGTACATAAACCCAGCGGCCAGAATCATACCTATGGCGACGAGCCGTTCAGCCAACAATCTTGTCATGAAATCCCCCCAGGATGTAACGCGTGACCGGAGCATTTCCTCACAAGGTCACGAACGGGACTACACGCCCCGCCGGATCAGATCGGCGGGGCGTGCCGTTTGGAAACAGTGTTTCCGGTACCCGTGGGCTTACTGGACGCCTTCCTGCTCCCAGTAGGCAGCCTGCTCGGCGACCTTCTGGCCTTCGCGCAGGAGATTCCACATCTCGTCGCCCTCGGCGAACATGAGATGGTTCTTGTTGGCGGCTTCCTTGGCCACATACTCAGGATTGGCGATCGCCCGCTTGATGGCGTCGAGGTAGATCTTACGCTTCTCTTCCTCGAGGCCATTGGCCGTCGCCAGGGTCCGACCGGCATAGGTGATATTGGTCTTGCCGGTGATCTCCTTGAACGTCGGGACATCCGGCAGCAGATCCCAGCGGGTGGGGTGCAGCACGGCGATCGGACGCAGCTTCTTTTCTTCAATCGAGGGGATGAAGAAGCCAACATTGGCGGCGATCAGATCCACGTGCTTGCCGAGTGCGAGCTGGATCTTGGAGTTGTCGCCACGGCTGGTCACGAACTTCGCCTTGAAGCCCGGAACGGCCTGCTGTGCGAACGCGACACCGATATGGTCATCGGAGCCGAAGCTGCCCGGCGCAACGATGATCGGTTGCTTCTGGGCGTAGGCGAGGACGTCCTCCAGATTCTTGAACCGCTCGTCATCCCAACGCACCAGCCACAGGCCGGGGTCATAGGAATGCCAGGCCAGGAAGTTGAAGGATTCCAGCTTCTCCGTGCGCTTCATGGCCGGGTTGAGGAACGAGAAGATGTGCGGAATGTTGACGACCGCCAGTTTGTGGTCGTCGCGCTTCGGGTTCCAGTCATTGACGACCTGGCTCCACGAAACCCAACCGCCGCCGCCGGCGACGTTGGTGACCTTCACGGGCACACCGAGTTCTTCGGCGAGATAAGGTGCAAACAGCCGGAACGTCCGGTCGGCACCGCCACCCGGTGCGAACGGCACCTGGAGCTGGACGGGCTTGCTTGGGAAATCTGCGGCAGATGCAGTGCCGGGCGCACCGAACGTGAACCCGAGCACGGCCAGGGCCGCAAAGGCGAATGATGTAAATCGTTTCATAACTGGGACCACCCCTGATTGGTTTTATGAATTATTGTGGGCAAAGCGTATCGCCATCGGGAGCCGGACAGCAAACATTTTTTCCAATAGGAAAATAGTACCGCAGGTTGACTCGCCGCGGCTCTGCCTCTAGCGCGCAAATGCTGCGCCGCGACAGGATCGCCCTAGTCGAGCGGAACCGCGTCGAGCAGGATGCCGGCCAGCAGGCACGGCTCTTCGGTGCGGTTTGACCAGGCGTGCAACGTGCCGCGCTGGACGCAGGTGTCACCGGCCTTGAGGCAGACTTCTCCCTCGTCGAGGATCAGCCAAATTTCGCCCGATATGACGATCAGATAGTCGACCGACTGGGTCTTGTGCATGCCGGGATGCTTTTGTCCGTCGAGACGGTCACTGGCGCCCATCTGTTCGAAATACTTCTTCATCGTATCAAAATTGCGCTGGGAGTCCGGTGGCACTTCGAGCGTGCGGAAAACCGCACCTCCGGCCGGCGGCTCCAGTGTGACCTTGGATTCGACCGTGTCGGCGTTGCCGGAATTGTCGTCTGGGACGTTGCGTGAAATCCAGACATCTGTAAGCCGCACATTGGGCTGTCCCTCGGGGGTCAGCACATGCCCCATGTCGGGGGTCATCGTCTCGTCGATTGCGACGATCGAGTTACCATTCTCGTCATGGCCGGTAATCACCCGGCGGATATCACGCGGCATGTCGGTCTCCTCAGTTCTTGTCAGGGCTTTCGCGGTCGCGCCAGTCGGCGGGTTTGACGATGCGGGTGGTCAGAACGCCGAGGGATTCCACGTCGAGCTCGATGACGTCGCCGTCTTCGAGATAGCGGTTATGTTCGAGCCCGCACCCGCTCGGCACCGTCCCCGACCCGAAGACTTCGCCGGCGTGGATTGTCTGGTTGTGGCTGAGATGGGCCAGCACGCCGTCGAAACGGTGATCCATCATCGATGTGTTGCCGCGGCTCCACTCCTCGCCATTGATCCGGGCACGCATGTTCAGATTGTAAGGATCGGAAACCTCGTCCGCCGTGACGATGCACGGCCCGAAGACATTGCCGGCGTCGAAGTCCTTGCCGGGCCCACCCATGCCCGCGCCGCTGCGAATCTCGATCGCCTGGATGTCCCGGGCGCTGATGTCGTTAAAGATTGTATAGCCGAAGATATGGTCGGCGGCGTTGGCGGCGGGGATGTCGGTGCCGCTGCGGCCCGTGACCATGGCCCATTCGAGCTCGTAGTCCATGCGTCGCGCGCCATGGGGCCATACGGCGTCGTCCTCGGGGCCGATGATGCTGAGATGGTTGCTGTTCAAATAGACCGGTGCGGCGACCCATTCGGGCGGCACATCGAGGGCGCCCGCCGCGCGGTAGCGTTCCAATGCCGCTTCGGGGTCGGCTTCGCGTGCGGCCAGCCGGGTGTGGCGGATTTCGCGGGCGTTGCGCAGATGCTGCAGGAAACAAGCGCAGTCGCGCAGGCGTCGCGGGTTGGGCAGGGGTGCTGCCAGCCGGACGGCGCTGCGCGCGATCACCGCCTCTTCGACATCGGTCGTGCAGAGTTTTCGTGCCAGGTCGAGCGCGGCGGGGCCGGCGTCGATCAGTGCGAGCATGGAGGCGAAGGCCGACATATCCCCGGAGGGCGTCGCCAGAACTGCCGCCGCGGCGAGGTCGACGATGTTCGTGTCGTTGTCGATGAAGGCGCCGACGCGTTGTGCCGTCTGCCCCGGATTGGAAAATGTAACGAGACGCAAGGTGATTCCCCCGAACGAACCTGTGTCGGTCAAAGGGTCTCGCAATTTTCAGCCCGCGACAAGCTTACCGACGCGGCAGGGCTCAGCTGGTGGGACGAAATGTCGGATTCAGAACTGGATAATGGAGCCTGCGGCCAGGAAGGCGATCAGCCCGAGCACGTAAACGCCGACCAAGCCTGAACCCAGAAAAATGATGTTTCCGATCGTGTGCAACGGATGGTGCGCGCGCTCCTGTGTCCGTCGGGTTTTCGAGCGTCGCTCGGGTCCGGCCAGGAGGGACAGGAACATCGGGCGACCGGGCACCGGCACGGTGAACCGGAGATCGACGGGGTGTGCGTTTGCCGGCGCGGGTTCGGTGAAAGCCGAAAGGGCCTGCCGTTGTTCCGGCGTCAGGCTGGCGCGCACTGCGTGGGGCAATCTGTCGAGCAGGGGAACAGGCCGCTCGGGGCCGGGGTTGATCTTCGGAGAATTGATGTCCTGTGCGGTCATGGCGTGGTTCACGTTCCGGAAAAGCAGCGCCGCTGGCGCGGTTGTTATCGCCCGACAGTATGAAAAGACATGGTTAACGAATGCTTGCCGGTGTTAACCATGTTTTACCAATCGGTTCGTATGTTTGACGCAACCGAGATGTACCCGGTGATCGTCTGATTGATTCGGGCGGCCGGACACATGGGAATAAAGGGAAACGCTCGATGGCGACGCGCAGCGATACGCGGAAGAAAAATCTGGTCAGCAAGGCGGCACAGCTCGCCAAGAAACGCCTTGGTGGCGACGCAGGAGCCGCCTGCGCGGATTTCGTGCGCGCCTACTACGCCAACGTACCCCCGGCCGATATCGCCGAGATGGACACGGAGACGCTTTACGCGTCGGCGGAATCCTATCTTCGGTTTGCGCAAAAGCGCTTGCCGGGCGAGCCTCTGATCCGGGTCTTCAACCCGCGCCACGGCGACCATGGTTGGAACGGTTCGCACACGGTGATCGAGATCGTGACGGAGGATATGCCGTTCCTCGTCGATTCCATCACCGCCGAGCTGAATTATCAGGGCCTCACGGTGCATCTGGTGATCCATCCGATCTTCCAGGTGACGCGCACGGCCGCCGGCACCATGAAGGAATGTGTCGCACGTGCCGCCGATGGCGCCGGTGCCGAAAGCTTCATGCATTTCGAAGTGAACGAGCAGACAGATCCGAAGATTCTGGCCCACCTGACGGGCCGGCTTGAGCAGGTGCTGCAGGATGTCAGCGCGTCGGTTCAGGACTGGAAGGCGATGCACAGCCAGGTTGCGGGCATACTGGCCGACCTCGATTCTCAATCGGCGAAAATATCCAAGGCCGAGATCGAGGAAACACGCGCATTTGTCGAGTGGATGCTCGACGATCACTTCACGTTCCTGGGCTATCGCGAATACGACCATGTGGGCACTGGCGCGAAGCAGAAATTGAAGGCGCAACCCGGCGGGCTCGGCCTGCTGCGTCACGCCGACCGTGCGATTTTCGAGAACTGGGCCGATGATGCGCCGCTGCCCGACGAGGTGCGGTCATTCATTCGCCAGCCCCATTTGGTGATGGTGACGAAGGCGAACCAGCGCGCGACCGTGCATCGGCGTGTGCATATGGACGTCGTCGGCGTCAAAAAATTCGATGCGTCCGGCAAGGTGACGGGCGAGCGCATGATCGTCGGACTGTTCACGTCGACCGCCTACAGTGTCTCCCCGTCACGAATCCCGCTGCTGCGCAGGAAAATCGCGAAGGCGATAGACGGGGCGGGCTTCCCGCCGTCGAGCCATGATTCCAAGGCGCTCGCACATATTCTGGAGACCTACCCGCGCGACGAGTTGTTGCAGATCGACGACGATCTGTTGCTGGAGCATGCGCTCGGCATTCTGCATCTGCAGGAACGGCAGCGGACGGCGCTGTTCGTCCGCGAGGATCCGTTCCAGCGCTACATCACCGCGCTCGTGTTTGTGCCAAGCGATCATTTCGACACCGAACTGCGTGAGAAGCTGGCGCACATTCTGGAGGTGGCGTTCGATGGGAGTTGCGTCGCGTTTTTCCCCGAGTTCGGCACCGATTCCGTCCTGGCGCGCATTCTGTTCGTCATCAAGACCGGCACCGACCGGATTCCGTCCTACCGGGTGGAGGAAATTGAGGATGCGCTGCGCGAGGCGACCCGGTCGTGGGAGGACCGGCTGCGCGACGCGCTGGTCGAGACGCGCGGTGAAGAGGTCGGCATGGTCATGTACCAGCGCTATGGGCACGCCTTCACGGCGGCCTATCGAGACCGGTACGACCCGGCCGCAGCGGTGGCGGATATCGCCTCGATCGACGCGGCACGCATTTCGGAAAACCTGCAACTGGACCTGTATCGGCCCGACGACGACCCGGCGCAGACGGTACACCTGAAGCTTTATCGTGCCGGCCAGGCGCTGCCGCTTTCGGATGTGATTCCGATGCTCGAGAATATGGGCCTGAAGGTGATCGGCGAGGAACCCTTCGCGGTCGAGTATCAATATGGCGAGGGGACGGGGACGGTCTGGGTCCATGATTTTCAGATGGAATCGCGATCTGGCGCCGAGATCGATCTCACGAGGGTGCGTGAGTCATTCCATGACGGCTTTGCCCGCGTCTTCGATCAGTCGATTGCGGATGACGGGTTCAACAAGCTGATCCTGGGTGCCGGGCTTGAGTGGCGCGAAATTCTAGTTCTGAGATCCTATTGCAAGTTCCTGCTACAGAGCCGGATCGCCTATTCCCAGACCTATATGGAAGAGACGCTGGCCAACAACCCGACCCTGGCACGGAACATTGTCGAGCTGTTCTTTGCCCGGTTCGATCCGGCGGTGGCGGGCACGACGGCGAGCGAGCGCCGAACCAAGAAGCTGCGCAAGGATCTTGCGGTTGGGCTCGATGCCGTCTCCAACCTCGATGAAGACCGGATCATTCGCCGGTTTGCCAATGCGGTCGAAGTGACCCTGCGGACGAATTTCTTCACCACGGACGAGGATGGCGGGTTCAAGCCTTACGCGTCGTTCAAGATCGACAGCGCCAATGTTGATGAGCTTCCCGAGCCGCGGCCGAAGAAGGAGATCTTCGTCTATAGCCCGCGCATGGAGGGTTGCCATCTGCGCGGCGGCGATGTCGCGCGCGGCGGTATCCGCTGGTCGGACCGGCGCGAGGATTTCCGTACGGAGATCCTGGGTCTGCAGAAGGCCCAGATGGTCAAAAACTCGGTGATCGTGCCGGTCGGTGCCAAGGGCGGCTTCGTCTGCAAGAATTTGCCGACGCCGACGGGCGATCCCCAGGCGGATCGGCAAGCCACCCAGGAAGAGGTGATCGCCTGTTACAGCACGCTGATCCGGGGGCTTCTCGATGTGACCGACAATCTGGTGGCCGGCAAGATCGTGCCGCCCGAGACCGTTGTGCGCCACGACGCGGACGATCCCTATCTGGTGGTCGCGGCCGACAAGGGCACGGCCACCTTCTCGGACATCGCCAACGGGATCAGCCAGGATTATGGTTTTTGGCTGGGCGACGCTTTTGCGTCGGGCGGGTCGGCCGGTTACGACCACAAGAAGATGGGCATCACCGCCAAGGGCGCCTGGGAATCGGTCAAACGCCATTTCAGGGAAATCGGACACGACACCCAGAGCCAGGACTTCACCGTGGTCGGTGTCGGCGACATGTCGGGTGACGTGTTCGGCAACGGGATGCTGTTGTCGAAACAGATCAAGCTGGTTGCCGCGTTCAACCATATGCATATCTTCATCGACCCGAACCCGGACCCGGCGAAGAGCTTTGCCGAGCGCAAACGGCTGTTCGCGCTGCCGCGATCGAGCTGGACGGATTACCAGGCAAAACTGATCTCGAAGGGTGGCGGGATTTTCGAGCGGTCGGCCAAGTCGATCAAACTTAGCGCCGAGATCAAGAAGTTGCTCGGGGTCACCCGTGATCAGATGACCCCGAATGAGTTGATCCGGACCATTCTCGTGGCCGAGATCGACCTGCTCTGGTTTGGCGGGATCGGTACCTACATCAAGGCGACCGGCGAGAGTCAGGCCGACGCCGACGATCGCTCGAACGACGCCGTCCGCGTCGACGCGAAGACCCTGCGATGCAAGGTAATCGGCGAGGGCGCCAATCTGGGCGTCACCCAGCGCGGCCGGATTGAGTATGCCCGCGCGGGCGGCCGCCTCAACACCGACTTCATCGACAACTCGGCCGGGGTTGATTGCTCGGACCATGAGGTGAACATCAAGATCGCGCTCGACGATGTCGTGTCGGGGGGCGATATGAACCTGAAGCAGCGCGATGCGCTTCTGGTCGAGATGACGGATGAGGTGTCGGACCTGGTCCTGAACGACAACTACCTGCAGACCCAGGCGATCTCGCAAGCCGAGCGCCGGGCGCCGGAGTTGCTCGAATCCCAATGGCGGGTGATGCGCTCACTGGAGCGCCGGGGTCTGCTCGATCGCCCGATCGAGCAATTACCGGACGACGAACGGATGGCCGACCTCCTGTCAGACGGGCTGGGCCTGACCCGGCCCGAATATGCGGTGCTGTTCTCGCATGCGAAGATCGCGCTTTATGGCGACCTGCTGCCGACCGATGTTCCGGACGATGCGTATCTGGTCAAAGACTTGGCGCGTTACTTTCCCGGGCCGCTGCGCACGCGATTCGAGGAACAGGTGGCGCGTCATCGTCTGCGCCGGGAGATCGTCGCGACCTATGTGACCAACTCGCTCATCAACCGGGTGGGGGCGGCATTCGTCCATGACCTGACCGAGCGGTCGGGTGCGTCGGCCGACGATATCGCGCGGGCCTACATCATCGCGCGTGATGTCTTCGATCTGCGCCCGCTGTGGCGTGACATCGAGGCGCTCGACCTCGAGGTGCCCGCCGAGACACAGAACGAAATGGCCCATGAACTGGAGGAGCTGGTCGAACGACTGACGATCTGGTTCCTGTCCAACGCACGACGACCGTTGAACATTGCCGATTCCATCGCACGCTACGCGCCGGGTATTCAGGAGTTGGCGAAGAAACTGCCCGACATCGTTGCGGCGGAAGACCGGCAGAGCATCGACCGGCACACCGCGCGGCTCATCAGCGAGGGTGTGCCCAAGGAATTGGCGCTGCGCATCGCGAGCCTCGATGTCCTGGCTGCAGGTGGCGACGTCGTGCGGATCGCACGGGATTCCGGCGTGCCGGTCCTCGACACCGGTCGGGTCTATTTCGAGCTTGGTTCCCGGCTCGGGATCGATTGGGTGCGGCACGCATCCAAGGAAATCACGCCGGAGAGCGAATGGGAGAAGATCGCGATCGATTCCATCGTGGATGACAGCTATCGCCATCAATCGGCTTTGACCAACCGGGTGCTTGATGTCGCCGGCGGCGGCAAGCTCGGCCCCAAGGCGGCGGCCGGGGTGATCGAGACCTGGATCGGGTCGCGCAATGGTGCGGTTGAACGGACATGTCAGCTGCTGGATGATTTGCGGGCCGGTGAATCCATTGATCTGGCGATGCTTTCGGTTGCCAACGGGCAATTGCGAAATCTGCTTGCCGGGTAAACGGTTGCGGGTCCAAGGTCGCGGCGCGTGCCGGACTTTGTGTCCGGCACGACCGTTGTCCCTGCTCTGTCCGGACCCCAAGTGAGCCGATTCTTCAATCCCACCGTCGGAAATCTGGCGATCCTCGCGGCGCTGTCCGCGTGCCTGTCGACCGCCCTGGGCGGCTCGGCGTTTGTCGCCATGCGGTTTCTTGTGACCGAGACCGAGCCGGTGACGGTCGCGTTTCTGCGCAACGTGATTGCCGCCGTCGTCCTCGGTACGATCGCGCTCTTTATTGTCCGTCGCTGGCCGTCGCCGCGGGAACTCCTGATTATGGGGTTCATGGGGGCGATTTTCTTCGGTGGCCTGCAGTTTATCTTCGCCAACGCCCTGACCTATACGACGTCATCGCGCGGTGCACTGGCCTATATGACGTCACCGTTCATGACCCTGCTGATCGCGGCGGCGTTTCGGATCGAACGCCCGACGCGGCAGAAGATTGCCGGCATTGTGCTGGCGACGCTGGGTGTGGCGGTTGCGTTGGGGCAGGGCGCCGGGGCGCCGCCCGATGCCTGGATCGGCGACGGGCTGATTCTGGTTGGTGCGCTGATCACCGCGGTATATGGGGTCTGGTCGAACCGTTGGCTGCGGCGTCACCCACCTTTGGTGGCCGTGGTTTCAGGGGTCATCCCGGGCTCGGCCTTTCTTTATGTCGTTGCCATGGTCACGGATGCGCCGGCGTTCACACCGGAGCTCTCGCGGACCGGCTGGATGGCCATTGCCTTTCTCGGTGTCGGTGCGGCCGCCATTTCCTATACGCTCTGGGTCTGGGCATTGCGTCATACGACGCCGACACTCGTCGCGGTCGCTTTGCCGGTGAACCCACTGATGGCACTGATCTGGGGTGCGCTGCTGCTCGGTGAGCAGATCACCGCCGCGATCCTGGTTGGGTTCGCGCTGGTTATCGCCGGCATTGCCATCGCGAACTGGCCGCGCAAGGCCGCTCCGGCGTGACGGGCACCGCATCTGGGACCAAACGGTTGGCCCTGCTGGCGGCGATTGCCGCGGTGGTCGCGCCCTTTGCGGCCGGCACAACCCTGGGGGCCATTCGCTTCGTCGCCGGGGACATCGACCCGCTGACGATCACCATCCTGCGCCTGGGGATCGGGGCGGCGGTGTTGCTGCCGCTGGCGCTGGTTTTCGCCAGAGGCTGGCCTCGCGGCCGTGATTTCTGGATCGTCGTCGGCTTCGGCGTTCTGATGTTCGGGATCAGCCAGTGGCTGGTGTCGGCGTCGCTCGCCTATACCACCGCCGCACGGGGCGGCATTCTCGCCTCGACGGTGCCCTTCATGACCCTGGCCTTCGCTGTGGGTCTGCGGGCCGAGCGGCTGACATGGCTGAAGGCCGTCGGCGTCGGCGTCGCGACTCTTGGGGTGGCGTTTGCGCTCTGGCAGGACGCGAGCGCTGTCCCGGGGGGCTGGCGGGGCGACCTGCTGATGTTTGCCGCCTCGCTCGTGCTTTCGATCTACAACGTGGCGACGCGATCGGTCATCCGCCGCTACCCGCCGTTGATTTTCGTGGTTTGCAACCTGCTTCCCGGCGCGCTTTTCCTCGGCATCGTCGGGACGCTCACGGGCACGGTCAGCGCGGCGACCTTCGCCAATGTCACGGCGTCGGAAAACGGGATTCTGGCAATTTTGTATATTGGCGTTATCGGTAGCGCGTTCACATATTTCCTTTGGCTCTGGGCGTTGCGCCACACGAGCCCGACCCGGGTGGCGATTGGTCTGACCATGAACCCGGTGGGGGCGCTGGTCGCCGCCGCAATCATCCTGGATGAGACCATCACGTTGGGGGTGTGGGTTGGCCTGGCCTGCATCGCCGGCGGCGTTCTCGCAACCAATTGGCATTTGCAGGACCGAAAACAGGAGAAGCTTGATGGTCGCTGATCGCGCGAAAGTCATCGACCGGAAATCCGTCGCGGCCTGGTGCGTCTATGACTGGGCGAACTCACCCTTCCCTGCGATCGTCCTGACTTTCGTCATCCCTGCCTACTTCACCCAGGCTGTAATGAACGACCCCACGGCCGCAACCACCTGGTGGGCGATCATGACCGGGGCAGCGGCGCTTGCGATCGCTGTTCTGAGTCCGATCCTCGGTACCATTGCGGATCAGGGTCGTCGCCGTAAACCGTGGCTTGCCGTCTTTACGATAGTTATGGCGCTGGCCTCGGCCCTGCTCTGGTTCGTGCAGCCGGACCCAGACCATGCAATTTTGCTGCTGGTCCTGGTGGGAATCGGCGTCGTCGCGTTCGAGCTGTCGATGGTGTTCTACAATGCGTTGCTGCCGACTTTGGTGCCGCCCCATTGGATGGGGCGTGTCTCGGGTTGGGCGTGGGGGCTGGGATATTTCGGCGGCGTCGGCGGCCTGTTGGTGGTGCTGTTCGGTTTTGTCCAGGCCGACCCACCGCCCCTTGGACTGGATTCGGCGGCGACATCGCTTGAGCATATTCGCATCTCCGGCCCCATCGTGGCGTTGTGGTTGCTGCTGTTCTGTATCCCCCTGTTTGTGTGGACTCGCGATCCGCGCGGGCGAGGATTGGCGGCTGGGCCGGCGATCCGCTCCGGTCTGTCCGAGCTTCGAACGACACTTGCGGGGCTGCGGCACCACCCGCAGCTGTGGCGCTATCTGCTGGCGCGGATGATCTTCACCGATGGGCTAAACACGTTATTTGCTTTCGGCGGGGTGTTCGCGGCGGGGACATTTGGAATGCCGGTGGCCGAAGTCATCATGTTCGGCCTGATTCTAAATGTGACCGCGGGGGCCGGCGCGCTCGTGTTTGGCTGGATCGATGACCGGATCGGTGCCAGATGGACGATCCTCTTGGGCCTGTGCGGCCTGGTGGTCGTGGGCGTGCCGCTCTTGCTGGTCGAGTCCAAACTCGCCTTCGTTATTCTGGGCTCTATCCTCGGCATCTTCTTCGGCCCCGTGCAGGCCGCGAGCCGGTCCTTCATGGCCCGCATCACGCCCGTCGGCATGGAAGGGGAAATGTTCGGTCTCTACGCGCTTTCGGGCAAAGCCACGGCATTTGTCGGCCCGTGGCTGGTGGCGCTGATCACCGCAATGACAGGCAGTCAGCGCTGGGGCATGGCCAGCGTGCTGCCATTCCTTGTGATCGGCGGACTCTTGCTCTGGCTGACCGTGCGGGATGTCCCGCCCGATCGCCAGAGCCGTTAGTTCGCGCTCGCCGAAATCAGTGCCGGAAGTGACGCATGCCTGTGAACACCATTGCGATCCCTGCCTCGTCGGCCGCGGCGATCACCTCGTCGTCACGCACCGAGCCGCCGGGTTGAATCACGGCGGTGGCCCCTGCCTCGACCGTGGTCAGGAGCCCATCGGGGAAGGGGAAGAAGGCATCCGACGCCGCCACGGAGCCGGTCGTCAGTCGCCCCGTCTCGCCGGCGGCCTCGGCGGCCTCGCCTGATTTGATGGCCGCGATCCGGGCAGCATCCACGCGGCTCATCTGGCCCGCACCGATGCCGACCGTGGCGCCACCCTTGGCATAAACGATGGTGTTGGACTTCACATGTTTGCCGACGGTGAACGCAAACAGCATGTCCGCGATCTCCTGATCGCTCGGCTGGCGCTTGGTCACGATTCTGAGGTCGTCTCGGGTGATGTGCCCGGCATCGCGATCCTGTAACAGGAAACCGCCGGCGAGCGGCTTGAGCAGGCGGCCGGGCGCCCGCGGGTCGGGCATCTTGCCGGTGAGCAGCAGGCGAAGGTTTTCCTTCCCGGTGAACACTGCGCGGGCGTCGGCATCGGCATCGGGTGCGATGACGACTTCGGTGAAGATCTCCGTGATCGCCTCTGCCAGTGCACCGTCGAGCGGGCGATTGGCGGCGACGATCCCGCCGAAAGCGCTGACCGGATCGCATTTGCGTGCCGCGCGATAGGTCGCGACCAGGTCGGCGCCGGTGGCAACCCCGCACGGGTTGGCGTGCTTGATGATGGCGATCGAGGGGTCGTCAAATTCGGCGACCAGTTCGAATGCCGCATCCGCGTCGCCAAGGTTGTTGTAGCTGAGCTCTTTGCCCTGGATTTGTTCGGCCAGTGCGACGCCTGGTCGAGGTGCGCCGCCGATATACAGCGCAGCTTCCTGATGGGGGTTCTCACCATAGCGCAACACGCTGGCGCGGCGGCCGGCGGTGACATGGGTTTCGGGAAACGCGTCTCCCAGTTCGCCCGAAAGCCAGGCGGTGATTGCGCCGTCATAGGCCGCGGTCCGGGCGTAGGCCTTGGCCGCGAGGGCGCGGCGCAGACCGGCCGGGAGCGCGCCGGCGTTGGCGTCGAGGGCGGCGATCACGTCGTCATAGTCTTCCGGGTCTGTGACCACGGCGACATGGGCATGATTCTTTGCCGCCGCGCGAATCATCGCCGGGCCGCCGATGTCGATATTCTCCACGCAATCATCGTAGCCGGCGCCGGAGGCGACGGTCGCCTCGAACGGGTAGAGGTTGATGACGATCAGGTCGATCGGCCCGATCCCGTGCTCGGCCATCGCGGCCTGGTCCTCGGGAATGTCGCGCCGGGCGAGGATTCCGCCGTGGATTTTGGGGTGCAGGGTTTTAACCCGCCCGTCCATGATCTCGGGGAAGCCCGTATGGTCAGCGACCTCCGTGACAGGAATGCCCGCCTCCGCGAGCGCCTTTGCGGAACCGCCCGTGGACAGAATTTCGACACCATGTCCGCTGAGAGCCTGGCCGAGTTCGGTCAGCCGTGTCTTGTCGGAGACGGAAATGATCGCACGCGTGATCGGCGTGTCATGTTTGTTTGGCACCGGTCTGGTTGTCCTTCATCAAGTGCTTAGGGAGGGGTTCTATCCGGGCCAGGGGTGGAACCTATTGTGCTGTCGCGGCAGCGGTGTCGGGCGGGCTGGACTGGTATTCCGGCACCAGGCGCGCGAGCAGGGCGCGGCTGCTTTCGTTGTTGTTCTCGCGGGCGGCTGCGCAGAGCTCGTCGATGGCCCGCACCAGTACGTCGCGGTCGGCCACGCGCGGTGTGGCAAGCCGGATCGCGGCGTTGTCGGTCGGCGCCAGGCTTTCCGCGTCGTGGAAGAGTTCCTCGTGGAGTTTCTCTCCGGGGCGCAGGCCGACGAAGGCAATGTCGATATCCTCATAGGGCCGTTTGCCGGCCAGGCGGATCATCTGTTCGGCGAGGTCGAGTATTTTTACCGGTTCGCCCATGTCGAGGACCATGATCCCGCCGGCTGCGGCGTTCTCGGATGTGCCGAGGGTGGAGGCCTGCAAGACCAGCTCGACCGCCTCGCGGGTCGTCATGAAATAGCGGGTGATGTCCCGGTGGGTCACGGTGAGCGGTCCGCCGGCGGCAAGCTGGCGCTCGAACAAAGGCACCACGGAGCCCGTCGACCCCAGCACGTTGCCGAATCGTACCGTGAGGAACCGGCAGCCATGCTCGTCGCGCGCCCGGTCGAGGGCCTGGCAATAGCTTTCCGCAACCCGCTTGGTCGCGCCCATCGCGCTCGACGGATTCACCGCCTTGTCGGTCGAGATCAGCACCATGATGCGGGTGCCGGTCGCGCGGCACAGGTCGGCCACGTTGCGGGAACCGGCGATGTTGGTCTGCACCCCTTCTGCCACATGGGTCTCGACGATCGGCACATGTTTCAGGGCCGCCGCGTGAAAGACCAGCTCGGGTTTGAGTGCTGAGAATACCGACGCCATCGCGGACGGATTGCGGACGTCGGCGAGATGGGCCTGGCGCGTGATGTCGGGCGCCGCTTCCGCGATTTCGAGATCGATCGAGTAAAGATTGAACTCGGAGCTGTCGACCAATCCGAGCTCGGCTGGGCCCAACGCCGCGATCTGACGCGCCAGCTCGCCACCGATCGTGCCGCCGGCACCGGTGATCAAAACCCGGCGGCCGGCGATCAATTCCCGCATCGCGGGGCGGTCGAGCACCGCCTGGGGGCGGCCGAGCAGGTCTTCGACGGCAACCGGCTTGACCTCGATGTCGTCGCCGAGCCCTGCTTGAAAGGCGGTCAGTCGCGGCAGGCGGGCCATCGTCATGCCCTGTGCTTCCGCGAGATCGAGAAGTTTCCGCATATAGGCGGGGTCGAGACCGGCCTTGGTGACGATGAGGCGCTGGGGGCGTTCGCCGCGCAGCGCCATCCGTCGCATGATTGTCTCAAGGTCGTCGGGTGTGCCGAGAACCGGGACGTCACGGATTTGGCGCCCGACGCGGCGGCCCTTCTCGTCGAGGACGCCGACGATCCGGTATGCGGCGCCGGGCTGGCGCCGGATGGCGCGAATGAAGGTCTCCGTTTCATCGCCGGCGCCCACCAGGAGCACAGGAATTCCCGGCTTTCCGCTGACATCGGCGGATAGTTCGAAATGACGATCCTTGACGAGCCGGTAGATGAACCGGGGTCCGCCGAGAAGGGCCATGAGGACGAACCAGTTGATCACTGGCAGCGAGCGCGGCAGGTACTCCGACCGGGAGACGACGAACAGGATCAGGGAGAAGACCAGCACCGCCAGGGTCACGGCTTTGGTGATCTGGATCAGGTCGTTCATGGACGCGTAGCGCCAGATTCCCTTATACAGGCCCATCGGCAGGAAAATGGCCGCGGCGATGACCGCAAACAGCGCCGTACTCTGCAAGAGAAATTCCGTCGGTACCGATTCGATCGACGGCCCCATGCGCAACCTGAGCGACAATGGCAGCGAGATCGCCGCCATGAAGATGTCGTGCGCATAGGCGATATTCGCCCGACTCAATCGTATTTTCTCGCGCATGGACGGGCCCCGTTGGATAGCCCGCTTATACCATTCTGGGGACTAGGGCCAAGCCCCTCATCGCGCGCCGGTTGGCGTTATTTGATCAATTCTGCACTGCCACGCGCGGGCCGGCGAGCCAGACCAGAAGGGTGACCACCAAGATTCCTGCTGCGAGGAGCGCAAGCCATGCCAGCGGCGATTCGGGGCCGACAAACACGCTGATCAGGGCCAGCGCGATGAGCAGTATGTTCACCAGCGCGATGGCGGTGCTGACGCGGGCGTGTGAAAGGCCGCGCCTGATAGCCGCTTGATAATAGTGATCACGATGGGCGTGCCAGAATTTCTCGCCGCGTGCGATGCGCCGGAAAAGCGTGATCGTCGCGTCTGCGAGATAGTAGAGCGGCAGAATCACCGCCGCCTGCCATGCCCCGCCGGCCGCCACGGAGAGCAGTAGCCAGCCGAGCAGATAGCCGAGGGGCACGCTGCCGCTGTCGCCGAGGAATATTCTGGCGGGTGGCCAGTTCCAAACGAGGAAACCAGCCGCTGCCGCCGCGATGGCGAGCGCCTGTCCGTGCGACCCATCGAGAGGCGCTGTGCCGACGACCCCGATCAACAACAGGCCGATACCGATGGCCGTCGCCTCGACCCCACTAATACCGTCGATCCCGTCCATGAAGTTGAACAAATTCACGAACCAGACCCAGCCGATGGCGGCGATAGTCATGTCGAGAGGTTCGGGCAGCAGGCCCTGGAAGACCGCGCCTTCGATCAGAAACGCGCCCGCCACCGCGGCGGCGAACTGGGCACCGAGCCGGGGGAGCGGCCCGATGGTCATGAGGTCATCGAGCCACGATACGGCGGCGAGCAGCAGTGCCGCCAAGGGAATCAGCCAGTGCGCCGTTGTGGCGTTGTCGGCGGCCGGCAGAAAGAACGGTATGGCGATCCAGACCGGTAAAAGTGCCGCAAGAACGCCCAGGCCACCGCCGCGCGGTGTGGGGGTGTCGTGGGAGCTGCGTGCGTTCGGCTGGTCGAGGATGTTGTGGCGCAGCAGTTGAATCCGAACCAGTCCGACGAACGCGGCGGATGCGAGCGCCGTGACGACGGCGATGATGGCGAGAATCCAGATCACGTTTGCTGTTCCATGGGTCGTTCGACTCTGCTTGTAACGGCAAAAACAAAGGCCCGGCAAGGTGCCGGGCCGGGGACGAATATGCGGAACTGCGGGGTCAGCCTTTGCGGAGGCCCAGATGGTCGAGCTGCCGGTCGATCACCAGGTGCTCGTCATAGAGACTACGACCGCGCGCCAGGCCGGCGGTCCCCATGCTCTGGCGCAACGTCGGATTCACCACCAGGGATTGTAAAGCCCGGGCCAGTGCTGTGGCGTCACGGACCGGGACCAGCAGGCCGGTCTCATCATGGACGACCTCTTCGCGGCTGCCGCGCACGTCCGTTGCCACGACCGGTAATCCGGTCAGCATGGCCTCAATGATGGAGCGTGGCATTCCTTCGCGGTGCGATGGGAGCGTGAAGATATCGGCGGCGCGCATCAGGTCGGCCATGTCGTCGCGGTAACCAAGGAAACGAATCCGGTCACGCAATTCCGGGTACGCCTCAATTTTATGGATCGCGTCGCCAATACCGGCGGCGTGGTCGCTGCTGAGCCGGGCGCCGACGGCCCACAGCTCGGCATCGACGTCTCGCATGGCGGCGATCAGTTCACCGTAACCCTTTTCGGCCACGAGCCGTCCGGCCATGAGAACAACCACGCGATCCTTCGGGGTGCCGATCATTGCGCGGGTCGCCGCGCGCGCGGCAAGGTCTTCGGCGGGTCTGAAGACAGCCGGGTCGCTGCCGTTGCCGATGGCGAGGATGTCACCCGTCCGACACAGTCTCAGCCGCCGCGCGGTGTCGGCATCTTCTTCCGACTGGGTCATCAGCGTATGGGTGAAGCGCCCCGCGAGCCACTCGGCGGCGATATGCGCCTGGCGGCGCGGTGCCGGCATGTTCTCGTGAAAGTAAAAGCCATGGGCGGTGTACACGATGCGCGGAACGCCGGCGCTGGCGGCGGCGAGTCGGCCCACGAATGCAGCGACCGGTGTGTGGACGTGGACGATGTCGAAACGTTCGCGGCGAAACAGTTCACGCAGCGCGCGACCCGCGCGCCAGTTACGGACAGGATTGGCCGATCGTGATAGTGGTGCCGTCTCGATACGGAACCCGTCCGCGCGGACGGGTTCAATCATTTCACCTTCGGCGCAGACGCCGACCACATCATGGCCCTCGTCGCGTAGTGCTTGCATAAAGGGATGCAGCAAGTGGTAGAGCGTGAAGTCGACCGTGCAGAGCTGGCAGATTTTTTGCGGCATCGACATTCGGGCCGCAGTTAAGCCGTGTCCGGGCCATTACCGGCCCGCGGTGGGGCCACCAGGGCCGTGGTCAGCATCGCGAAAAGGGCGAGGCAGGAGAGCCACCATCCCTGCCATATCCCGAAGCTCAACTCGGCGTTTACAAACGCGGCTATGAGGACAGCGCATGCGGCCGCGCGCTCAAGGTTTCCCAAGGCGTTGCGCCAGATGGCGACGACGGCGCTGACAAACAGGCCGGCGACGATCAGCGCCCCGAGAAGGCCAATTTCGAGCCATGCCTGAATGAGGGCATTGTGGGGATGTAAGGGAAGGGCATCGACGGCGCGGGACCCAATGTTGGGTGCGTCATTCACCCCTACCAGCTGCCCGGCACCGACGCTTCGCGATGCATCGAGACCCCAGCCGACGATAGGTTGGGTGAGCAGTCGTTCGGAAGCAAATTCCCAGATCGCCATTCGGTGCAGGAGCGAGAATTCCGAGAAACCGAGCGCACGTATCAGGTCCGCTATGACTGGGGTGAGGTCCGCGATAAAGGGGATCATGATGAGCGCTGCGGCGACCACGGCCAGCAGCAGAATGAAAGCGGTGCGAGGCGAGAACCAGGCGAACGCGAAGATGACGGCACCGGCGATGATCGCGAGGAATGGCGAGCTCGGCTGGAGTTGGGAAATCGCATAGCCCGACGCCAGCATCAGAATGGCGGCGCCCATCCATCCAAAGCGCCGCCACATGGGGACTATTGCGACCCATGCAGCGATCGAGATCACGCTCGACGCCCGGTTCAGTTCGAACAAGTTTTGGGTGGGGTTCGTCTCGAAATCGTTGAGCACACCATGGACGAGGCCGCCGGTCGCTAATTCAAACAGAACGAACAGCAGGCCGAGGGCCATGCCCGCGAGTGTGAAAGATTCGAGGGTTTTCCGTCCGGCCGGGTCAAGACGGAGCGCCGCGGAAAGCAGGAAGGCCACGCCGGCTGCAAACAGGAACAGGCGAAAGGCCTGAGACGCGCTGCGATCGGGGACAATCGACCATAATGTGCTGGCCGCGCCCCAGACGACGAGCGCGGCCAAAAGCCAGGTCACGTTCCGGTGCAGGCGAGGCCATTCGCCTCTTCCAGCGCTTCCCAGAATCGCTGCGAGAGCGGTCAAAGCGGCCACGATTGACAGCCAAAGGGGCTCAAGTGTCGCGACGGGGACAATGAGAACCGCCGCCACGGACAAGATGGCGTAGGCGGGAAAGTATCGCGAAAGAGCGTGCATGGGCCCGGCACTTGTGCCGCAAAACTCGCGAAGCGGCAAGGCGGGTGTCGGCAGACGCGCTCAAGCGTTCGTTATGGCGTTTCCGGCCAGATGTTCGGCGATCTTCCGGGCTGCCGCACCCCCACCGTAAACATCGTCGGGTACGCTGCCTGCCGGTGTCAAGATGGCGTTCTCGACTCCCGTTACGATAGCCTCGGTGTCTCCCGGTGCGACGAGACGGTTCCAGCCAAACTCGACGAGTTCAACCCACTCGGTCTCGGTCCGCACGGTGACGCAGGGCACGCGGTGAAAGAAGGCCTCTTTCTGGACGCCACCGGAATCGGTGACGATCGCCATCGCGTTGCGTTCGAGCGCCTGCATGTCGAGATATCCCGCTGGCGGAATCCGTCGGACGCCGGAAAGCCGATCCTCGAGGCCAAATTTGGCGATACGATTCGCGGTACGCGGGTGGATCGGTAAAACCACAGTCCGCTCCTGCGCGAGGTGCGCGAGTGCATCGGCAATTGCGGAGAGCCGTTCATGCGAATCAGCATTCTCCGCGCGATGGATGGTGGCGAGAACGAATTCACCCGGCGACAGTGAAAGCCGGGAGAGGATGTCGCTGTCACGCTCGGCCTTGGCGCCATAGTGAAGCGCCGCGTCATACATCACATCGCCGACCAGGTGGACGTTTGCGTCCATGACGCCCTCATGTGCCAGGTTCGCACCCGCCGTCGTGGTCGGTGTGAAAAGATGCGCGCTCAGATGGTCGGTCAGGACCCGGTTGATTTCCTCCGGCATGGCGCGATTGAAGGAACGCATACCCGCCTCGACATGGGCGATCGGAATGTTGCGTTTCGCCGCCGTGAGCGCACCGGCAAGCGTACTGTTGGTATCTCCGTAGACCAGCACCAGATCGGGGCTCTCATTCAGGAGAACCGGCTCCAGAGCTTCGAGCATGCGGGCCGTTTGGGTCGCGTGCGACCCGCCGCCGATTCCGAGCGAATGCTCGGGTGGTGCGATCTCGAGTTCCTCGAAGAACACGTCCGACATGTCCGCGTCATAATGTTGTCCGGTGTGGACAAGCACTTCCGTAACACCGGGTTGTTCGCGCAGGCGAAGCGAAACGATCGCCGCCTTGATGAACTGCGGGCGGGCCCCGACGATGGTGACGACCTTCATTCAGATGTCCGGACCATTATGCCGCATCGACGGAGGCTGTGGTGCGAACGGCGGTGATGATGCGATCCTGGGTGTCGGCATCCAGATAGGGGTGCATTGGTAGGCTGATAACTTCCCGCGCCACTGCGTCCGATACCGGGATGCCGCCGGGCGCTATGGGATATCCCGTGTAGGCGGTCAATCGCGGTAAAGGATTTGGGTAGTAGATTGCGGTCGGAATTCTCTCATCCTTTAGCGCACCTTGCACCTGATCGCGGTTGCGCACGCGGATGGTGTACTGCGCCCAAGCGCTGATCGCACCATCATTGATGACTGGCACATCAGCGATGTCTCCAAGCCCGTCGGCATAGCGCGCGGCGACGGTCTGGCGTGCATCGATTTCAGAGTTCAGGATCGACAGTTTCTCGATCAAGATCGCGGCCTGCACCGTGTCGAGCCGGCTGTTCGTCCCAATCACGACGTTGTCGTACTTGTCGCGCCCTTGACCATGCATGCGCAGGGATCGCAGGGAAGCCGCGAGGTTTGCGTCATTAGTCAGGACGGCCCCTCCATCGCCATAGGCGCCGAGAGGCTTGGCCGGGAAGAAGCTGGTGGCGGACATGCGGCCATAGGCGGCAGCCGCGCGATCATCCAGGCGCGCGCCCATAGACTGGGCGGCGTCGGAGAAGATCCAGAGATCATACGTGTCGGCAATGGTCTGAATGGCCGGATGCGCTGCGGGATTTCCGAACAGATCCACCGGAATGACGCCTGTCGGCCGAAGCTTGCCCTCGGTTGCGATTGCGGCGACGGCTTCGTCCAGGCTTTGCGGGTCCATGTTGTAGCTGTCTCGACCGACGTCGACGAAGACGGGTGTGGCGCCGACCAGACAGACGGTTTCCGCCGTCGCTGCGAAGGTGAAGGCCGGAACGAACACCGCATCGCCCGGCCCGACATCGAGAGCGCGTAGCCCGAGTTGGAGGGCGTCGGTGCCGTTGGCGCAGGATACGACATGGGAAACGCCGGTCTCAGCGGCAAGCGCTTCTTCGAATGCCGCGACCTCCGGACCAAGGATGAAGCGGCCATGTTCGAGCACGCGAGCGATAGCTGCCTCGATCGCATCGCCGATCCGGGCGCGTTGCGCCTGCAGGTCGATAAAGGGAATTGGGTCACTCATTCTGTGCGTCCTCGGGGGCGGCTTCTCGGAGGCCGTCCGTGGTTTCCATGTAGCGCCGGTCGGTGCGCGGGCACACTAGCTGGCCAGTTACATCGCCGGGAACGAGTCGTTCGCCGGCATGGCCGACCCAGCCAATCTGTTTTGCCGGTACGCCGACCACGAGCGCGTGGGGCGGGACGTCGCCCGCGACGACGGCGCCGGCGCCGACGAAGGCATGGGCGCCGATGGTGCTGCCACACACGATCGTGGCATTCGCACCGATGGTGGCGCCGCGCGCGACGCGGGTTTCGGACAATTCGTCCATGCGGTTGATGTCGGCCCGGGGCGTGTTGACATTGGTGAAGACCGCCGACGGGCCAACGAAGACATCGTCCTCCAGGGTCACGCCCTTATAGACGCTGACATTGTTCTGGATCTTGCAACGATTGCCGATCTGTACATCGGGTCCGGCCATGACATTCTGGCCGAGGGAACAGCCGGTGCCGATCCGGGTGCCGTTGATGATGTGACTGAAATGCCAGATGCGGGTGCCGTCGCCGATCTCGACGCCGTCATCGACATAGGCCGATTCGTGAATAACCGGAGCGCTCATGAGCCGTCCTCCTATCCGTTGTTGCTGCCGAGAGCGCTCTCGGCCGCGTGCAGGACCTGGAGTACACGCAGTCCTTCGGCGCCGTTTGTGCGCGGGGTCGTGCCGCTCGCAACGCATGCCAGGAAATGCGCGCATTCCTCACGGAGTGGTTCTTGCTCCGTGAGCGCGATCGCCTGACCGTCGGCGCGTTCTGCCACCGGCGCCCGTCCGCCCAGTTCGACCCTGTGGGGATACAGGATGAGTTTGTCGGACCATGGCTGGGTGTCGTCGAACACCGCCATACCATTCTCACCGATGACGACCAGTTTTTGATCCTTGAACGGATGCAACCAGGACACATAGATATGTGCGTTCACCCCGTTGGGAAATGACAGGTGGGTCGTGGTGGTGTCAGCAACACCGGGTTGCAGATAGCTGTGCCCGATGGCCATGACCCGATGGGGTGCCGTGCCGGTCAGGGACAGGATCATGGAGATATCATGCGGTGCGAAGCTCCAGAGGATGTTCTCCTCATGCCGCATCTTCCCGAAATTCAGCCGGTTCGAATAGATGTATTGGAGTTTGCCGAGGCGTCCGTCCTGCACAAGTTCCTGCAGCGCGAGAAAGGCCGGATGATACTGCAGCAAATGCCCGACCATGAGGGTTCGACCGGCAGCCTTCGACGCCGCGATCAAACCCTTCGCCGTCTCGATATCCAGGGCCATCGGCTTCTCGACGAATACATGCTTTCCGGCCGAAAGTGCGGCGTGCGCCATTTCCCCATGAGTTGCGGCTGGCGTGGCGATGGCGACCGCTGCAATTTCCGGGTCGTTCAGAATGTCGTCCCAGTTGCGCGCGGACACCCGATGGGTTTCCGCCATGTCCAGTGCGGCGTCGGCATTCTCGTCACAGACCGCGTCCAGGGACCCGAGTTGCGCGAAATTTCGTACCAGGTTTCGGCCCCAGTATCCGCATCCGGCAACCGCGATGCGGACCGCCGAGACGTCAACGGGTTCGTCGGACAATCCCGTATCAGCTGTATCTTTGTTCATCGCGACCGGCCCCTAGCATCCAGAAGCTCCTCGTACAGCCGCGCATAGGTGGTCGTACAGGTCTCGAGTGAATGAAGTTCGCGTGCCCGCGCCTGCCCCGCGCGCCCCATTTCTGCCCGCCGCGCCGGATCGCGTACCAAAATGCGGATCGCCGTTGCGATCGCGCCTGGCTCATGCGGCGGCGCCACGAGGCCGGTTTCGCCGTCAATGACCGCTTCCGCCGTGCCGCCCGCGTCGGTCGCGACCATGGGAAGTCCCGCGGCCATGCTCTCGAGTACGCTGTTGGGCGAGCCTTCTTCATGCGAACAGAGCAGGCCGAGATCGCTGGAGCCGAGAACCTCTGAAATATCGGCGTTTCCGCCAAGGAACCGAACATGCGCTTCCAACCCGGCCCGTGCGGCACGTTCTTTCAGGGAGATTCCGATCCCATCATCGCGTCCTGCGAGCAATAACAGCCAATTGTCGGGCAACGCATCACGGCAATCTGCGAGGGCGTCGATAAGATCGGCGTGGCCCTTGTAGGGAATCAGGTTCGCCACACAGCTCATGACAAATGCATCATCGGGGATGTTCAGCGCAGTGCGCGCACTCGCGCGCGGGGTCGGTTCGAACATTTCGTCGGGCACACCATTGCGGATGATGTGCAAATGCGTTTCACGAACGCCTTCACCGACGAGGTCCCGGCGCACAGCTTCGCTGTTGGCGATCACCGCGGTCATGCGCCGGTGCAGGAACCGCTCGGTCCGGCCAACCCAGCGGCGCTTCGATTGGTAGTGATTGAGACTGCGTCGACTCATGACCCGGATCGGCTGGCCCGACAGCCAGGCGGTCAATCCGCCGAGGATGTAGGCCTCGGGCAGGAAGAAATGCACAATGTCGGGCCGCCACGCGCGTATCTGCCGCCGTATATTGATGCAGGCGGCCAGCCGCCGCAGCGGCGATGGCCGCAGTGCTTTGGTGTTGTAAACCGGAATGCCGATGTTGCGCAGTTGTTGATCGAGGATGGCTTCCGGCCGGGCGGTCACGATGCGCACGTCGTACCCGTTTGACCGCAACCGGGGGAACACGTTGGCGATGTGCTTCTCCGCGCCCCCCACGGCCAGCAGCGGGACGACCACGAGAATGCGCGCGCCGTGCGGCGCGGTCGCCTGCTTGGCGTCCGGGTTCGCGGGTTGCGGCCCGGAATCTGGTAGGGTCGTGTTCACTTAACCCCGGAGCGCTTCTGTGCGGACGTTGTTCGACATTGTTTTGATCTGGCCCATGCCGGCGATTTGGATAATGCTGCCGGGCCTGATCTTACTGCGTTGGCGGCTCGGCAAAATGTTTGTTTTGCTCGGCGGGATTCTGTTGTTTGTCGGCTCCACGCCGATCGCCGGGAATCTGCTCCTGCGCCCGCTCGAACGCGGGGCCCCGAAATTCGACGCGGCCGCGACCGGCCGCGCGCCGTTCGACGCGATTATTGTCCCGCTGGCGGGGGCGTATGAAGATCCGGCGGGTCGCTGGTGGCCGATGCCAGGCTCGGTTGATCGCGCCGTTCGTGGCCAGCAACTCCAGGCGGAGACGGGGTATCGGCTGGTCGTGATCGGCGGCGCGCCATTGCCCAACCAGACCGTCGCCGAGGCTGTTGCATTGCAACGCGTTATCCCGCTTGGCGCGAACACGCTCGTTGAATCCATGGCGCGAGATACATTCGAGACGGCCAAAGCCGTGTCGGCATTGGTGCGAACGCCCGCAGGCGAAAACCGGCCGCCGCGCGTGATCATCGTCACCGGCGGCCCCCACGTGGCGCGCATGGCGGCGTCGCTGCGCCGGTTCGGGATCGATGTGGCGACCGCGCCGCCGCGCCGATATGAGGACGCGCGGATCGTGAGGAATTTCTGGCTCGATCTCGTGCCGAGCGCGCGGGGTGCGGGGGGCGTCCGCCGTGCGTTGCATGAATATACCGGCATAGGCTGGTACCTCGTCACCGGGCGGATTCGGCCGCAAGATTTGTAGCTGTGGTGCGGGATTCGTCGCGCCACGCCTCGAACATCAGGACCGGCCAGAGCAAATACTGGTGGTTTCTGCTGCCCGTCAGGTGTTCGCGCCAGATGCCGGCGATCGTCTCGGCATCAAACATGCCGCTCTCACGCAAATGTTGTGGGGCCAGCAGAGATTCGGCCCAGTCACGTAGGTCGCCGCGTAGCCAGTCTCCGATCGGAATCCCGAACCCCATCTTGGGCCGTTCGAACATCGTGCGCGGCATATGGCGCGCAAGCACCTCGCGCAGAATCCACTTCCGGGTGCCGCCGCGTATCTTTTGCGACAGCGGCAACTGCCATGCGAAGGCGTAGAGCTCATGATCGAGATAGGGCACCCGGCTTTCCAGGCTGACGGCCATGCTGGCCCGGTCGAGTTTGACCAGAATATCGTCCGGCAGATAGCTGATCGCATCGAGCAGCATGAGTTGCTCGCTGCGTGACGGCAGTGCGGGCCAGGCCTCGGGGTTGTCGATCAGGTTGCCCGGCATCTCGACCCCGGGTACCGCGCGGCCGGGCGATTTCCACTGTGAGATGAGGCGGGCGTAAATCGTGGTGAAGTCGGGTGCGTCCAGTACTTCGGCCAGCTTGTGCAGCTTGTCGCCGAACTGGGCCGGCCGGAGCCGGTCGGGCGCGATCGAGGCCAGGGCATCCCAACGTTGCGGCGAGACGGATTCGAGCCCCCGGCGCAGCAGCCGGCGCAACGGTGTCGGCACCGGGCCGAATGCGCGCGCCAGATTGTTCGCCCAGGTGTAGCGGTTGTACCCCCCGAAGACTTCGTCACCGCCATCGCCCGAAAGGCTGACCGTCACCTGTTCACGGGCCAACCGGGACACAAGAAAGGTCGGAATCTGGGATGAATCGGCAAACGGCTCGTCATACATCGTCGGCAGATTCGGGATCACGGCCTGGGCATCAGCCGGGGTGACCGTCAACTCGGTGTGGTCGGTTCCCAGGTGGCGTGCGATCTCGGCTGCGGCATCGGCCTCGTTGTAGTCGGCCTCGGAGAAGCCGATCGAAAAGGTCTTGATGGCGCGATTGCTCATCCCCTGCATGGTCGCGACGATCGCTGTTGAATCGATCCCGCCGGACAGGAATGCCCCGAGCGGGACATCGGACACCATGCAGGCCCCGACGGCGCGTTGCAGTTCCGCATCGAGGGTGGAGACGGCATCCGAATCCGACAGAGACAACGGATCAGCCACGCCGGCCATGGCTGTGCCGGCGGCCGACCAGTAGGGAGCGGGCTCCGGTATCGCCCGACGTTCAATGGCGGCACCGTCAATCGTTAGAATTGTTCCCGGCAATAGTTTCCAGCAACCGGGGTATATGGTGTGGGGTGCGGGAATCGTTGCGAAGCGCATTAGCTGCGCCACCGCCGACGGATCGACTGCGGTGTCGAAGCCCGGCATGCCCGTCAACGCCTTGAGCTCCGAGCCGAACACGAAACTGCGTCCCGCCCAGCCATAGTAGAGGGGCTTCTGGCCGAACCGGTCTCGCACCAGTTGGAGGGTCCGGGTCTCCCGATCCCACAGGCCGAATGCGAACATCCCATTTGCGCTCGAGAGCGCCGCGTCGAGACCGAACGTAACGATGGATTCAAGCAAGGCCTCCGTGTCCGAGCGGGTGCGCAGGGTTGCGCCCTTCTCGGTCAGCCGCTTGCGGAGGGTCTCGAAGTTGTAGATCTCGCCATTGTAGACGATGACGTATCGGCCGCAGGCGGAGACCATGGGTTGGCGCGCGCCGGCCGACAGATCGATGATCGACAGGCGGCGATGTCCGAAACCGACGCCGGCCTCCTGGTCAGCCCAGACACCACTGTCATCCGGGCCCCGATGGGTCAGCGCCGACGCCGCGGCCTCCGCCAACCCGGAAAGCCGGTCCGCCGATATCCCCTCATGCGGCGCGAACAGGCCTGCGATGCCACACATGCGGGTCAGGCCTCTCCGGTCTTTTCGAGTACGGCGAACAACCGGAAGCCCATGAGCGGGCCGAGCAGGGGGGACAATAGATTCTCAAGCCCGATCAAAGCCGGCGCGAACGCCGCAGGCAATGCGCTCCAGCGACGGAAGCCCCCCGAAAGCGGATAGGCAAACAGGCTCAGCCATCGCCGCTGCCGCAATCGTAGATTTGGATACCGGGATGCCAACCGGTTCCGGTCGCGGCCAAACAACCGGGTGGGCAGCGCCTGATTGCCCTCGAAGGGATCCTTCGCCGGCGGCGGGGTTTGATCGAGCGGGTCCTCGCGCATGTCCACGGGCTCGTCGTGGAACAACCGGAAAAAGATCGAGCTCAATGGGGTGATGCCAGGTTCGACCATGATGACGCGTCCGCCGGGCCTGAGTACCCGCTCGGCTTCTGTGAGAAAACGGGCCGGCCGCGCAATATGATGCAACACATCGACCATCACGATGTTGGCGAAACTGGCATCGGCAAACGGCAATGCCTGGGCGTCGCAGACCGTGTCGAGCCAGTCTGCCGGTACGATATCGGTCGAGACGACATCACCGGCAAAGTCTTTCATGTTGCCGGAGCCGCCGCCGATCTCAAGGGTTGGTCCGTCGATACATGCGGCCCGCATGCGGGCATAGTAGTTCGTGTAAACCACGCGCAAGACGGGCTTTTCCGACCAGATCGCACGATAGTCGGCAGGTCTCAAGTCATCGTCCATGGGTGCGGTGCTAGAGCGCCTTGAGCTTCCGGAATGCGAAGACGACCATGCGCAGCAATTGCCAGCCGTCGCGAAACCGAGAAATCTGGGTCTCGCCATAAAGGCGTGCGGCATAGCGAACCGGCACTTCCGCGATCTTTAAGTTGAGCTTTGCTGCCCCGAAGATCAGGTCGTAGTCACCGAATGGATCGAAGTCGCCGAAATAGCTGCGTCCGTCGCGCAGGCGCGCATAATTCTCTCGGGACAGCACCTTCGTACCGCACAACGTGTCGGTGAATCGCTCGTTCAGGAGATAGGAGAAGATCCGTGAGAAGGTGCGGTTGGCGAGGAAGTTCAGGAGCCGCATCGCCTCAGGCTCCATCGGGTAGACCAATCGCGAACCGTTGACGAACTCCGCTTTGCCCGATGTGATCATGTCATAGAATTTCGGCATGTCCTCGGGGATCACGGTCATGTCGGCATCGAGGATCATCAGAACTTCGCCGGTCGCGTTGTCGAACCCTTTCCACACGGCATCCGCCTTGCCGCGGCCTTCCTGCCGGAGCAGCCGGATATTGCGGTCTGGATAGGCGGCGATGACCCGCTCAACCTCTTCGGCGGTGCCGTCGCTGCTGTTACCCTCTACGAACATGATCTCGAGTGACTTGCCGAATTCCGGCAGGCGCTGGACCAGAGGTTCCACATTGCCGCGCTCGTTGCGTGCGGGCACGACGACGGTCACCGACTTCGGTTCGGGTTGTTGGGCACGGCGCGAGCGCGCGACCAGGTAGTAGCGCAGGCAGAATCGGCGGATGATCGGCAACGGTGCGATGAACCGGTTGATCAGCCGGCCGAGCCCGAACATGTTGCGGGGTACCAGCTGGCGCCATTCCCGCTTGATCACTTCGTAATCCGCGGCTTCCAGCAAATTTTCGATATCGCCGGTTCCAAGCCAGTTGAGCCGCCGCCCCTGGGGCATGCGCAGTCCCAGTGCGCCGCCGACCTTGAGGAGCGGTTCCCAGAGCTTGGAGTAGTAGGCGATGACGATCCGCGTGTCGGCGTTGCAGAGGGACTGCATGGCTTCGAAACTGGCCGCGATATCCTCCATCAAACCGACGGTATCCGACACGATGACCGCGTCGAATGTCTCGCCCAGCCCGGAGAGCACATCGGGGTTCTCAATGTCCGCTTCGATGAACCGCAGGCCGGGATTCTTCTGCCGTGCGCGCGCGATCATTCTCGGGCTGAGGTCGAGGCCAACGCCCTCGGACGGCTTCAGGGCTGCCAGCAACTGGCCGGTGCCACATCCGAGTTCGATGACGCGGCTGCCTTCGGGAATGAGGAAGCGCACGTAGCGCTTGTCATCCTCATAATAGGCGCTGTTGCGCGCGATCCATGCGTCACGCGTGTCGGCCACCTGATCTGCGTGGGCGCGAACGGCGGCCTTGTGGGCCGAGATATTTGGCTTGTCGTCGAGCCTGTCGGCGGAGGGGGCGGGCTGGGTCATAGGTAGTAAATACTCATTCCGGGGCCCGGAAGACAAAGGTTTCGGTTTCCGCGTTCCAGCGCGGCGGCTTCTTCGCGATGTATGCTTTTAGATGCGGGTCGGGCAGTTCGAAGTTGTCGATACAATCGACCGACGCGAAACCGGCCGCCTGCCCCGCAGCGCGCATGCAAGCGATGTCGTATAGGAACCGGTGACCGAATGCGCGCATCGTGAGATTGATCTGCTGTGCCTCGGAGTGGAATGGCTCGGGATAGAAGCGTGTACCCGCCTCCATCAGCATGGTCTTCGCCCCGCTGTCCGGCCCGTACAACGTGCGGGCGATCTTCTCCACTGATGGTGTGGCGACGATGTGAAGGCCGCCGGGTTTCAGGACCCGCAAGCTGTCGGCCAGAAACCGCTCAAATTGCAGCCGGTGAATATGTTCCACCAGATGGGAGGAGTAAATCATGACGAATGAACTGTCCGGGAGCGGCAGCCGTCGGGCGATATCGATCGGCACACGACCGAGGATCTGCGAATTCAGCCAACCATCGAGTGGCTGGGAGGCGCCGATGTGCAACTTTCCGTCGTGATGACTTTGCGTGTACGCACTGATTGCGCGGCGCCGCACAAGATGGCCGTGACGCATCCAAGCCAGCGCAACACGGGCGCGAAACCCGGCCAGCGCGCGGGCACCGCGGTAAAGAAAATTAAGTTCGGAGGTGGCATTGATCATCGAGGGGTGTGCGCCGGTCAGGCTTTCTTCAGCCATAAGGCAAACGAACCGCCACCGTTTGCCAGGACTTCGGACATGCGCCACTTATCCCACGCATCGAGCGAGTCGTAGCGTTCGCGCCATTCAGGTGGAATAAGCTGTGGGTGCTCGATCCCCTGGCGCAAATTGTGCACCACGCGGAAGCCGGAACCCTCGACGAGCGCCCGCACGTCAGGCACCTCGTACGCCCGCTCGCAGGGGTGACAGAAATGATCGATCCAGGGTGGGGTTGGCGCGGTATAGCGATCGGTCCAGGGAGGTGACCAGCTTTCCTTGCGTGCGCGCCGCCGCTTGTTTCGTAGCCAGGTGCGGGTGCCGTAATAGATATCCGCCAAGGATGTCGTTGCGATCCGGTGGATTATTCGGCCTTCGCGATGGCGCATGAGGGCGTCATAAAGCTCGAACCGGGCCGCATGGTTCGAGAGGTCCGGTTCGAGCAAGTCGAGCGCGGACTTGATATCGAACTTGCCGGCATCGCAGCGCCAGCCATACAAGCCAAGCAACATCCAGCCATCGTCAGACATCTCGTTGCGCAACGCGCACATGGCTTGCATCGGATCTGCGGTGTGATGGACTGTACCGAGCGCTGTGATTACGTCGAATGGGCCGCCCTCGAAGGGCAGCGGTTCAAGGTAGCTGCCCCGTGCCAGATTGACCGGCGCATTGTGCATCGACGACAGCTCTGCTGCGACATCAAGCGATGCCTGGGACAGATCGATCCCGTGCGCCATCCAGTCGGGATGGCGCTTGGCGACGCCGACGACGATATGCCCGGTGCCGCAACCGACATCGAGAAACCGAAGAGGTGTCCGCTCTGGCAGGTCGTCGGCGATATGCCGGAACATCGGATCCAGGTCTTTTAGGTCGGCGCCGAGCCCGGGATAGGGCGCGTCTTCATACATTGAGCGGACGGCGGTTTCGTCGGCGGTGCGGGCGTCGTCGTCCGTTCGGTTGTCGAACTGGGAATTGGTGTAGCTGCTCACGGGGTCTCTGGATCGTTGTCCGCGCCGGGATAGGCTTGTGCCTCCAGCGCGGCGTGGAGTTCTTGTCGCCGGCGCAATTCTGCCATGCGCGCTCCGAGGGAATGGTCGTGGAGCGTAATCACCCGGTGCGCGGTGATCAACCGGCGGGTCAGGCCGTCGAGCATTCGTGCCAACCCTTCCAGGCCGCCGCCGACACGCAGGAGGCGGATGAGCGCGGCGAGGCCAATCTTGTTGCCAAGTTTGGCTTCCCGCGGTGCGCTGCCGGACTGGTCCAGGCCGAATGCGGCCAGGCCGCGCCGGTTGTAGTCGGATTTCAGCCGGGCCAGTTCCATCCCCTCGTCGGTACTGCGGCTGGAATGATAGATACGCAGCGTGGTGCCGTCGGAGACCCGCCACGAACCATCGGCGTCTTTGCGCGGCGTCAGGATTTTGAGCAGTGTCTGGGAAACGTTGATTCCTGAATCATTGAGAATTTCCAGGCTCGGCTCAGAGACGAAATAGTTGAGATACTTCTGTTCGTAGTAGGTGCCGGAGAACGGACTGGCGATGCAGGATTCGAAGCACATGGCGCGCCACGCACGTGCCATCGGCAGTGCGACAGAACCGACACCGATCACCCCGGCGGAGAACAAACCAAATTGTGCGGTTTTTCGCCAATCGCGCCAGGGGTGGCGCCCGGGGACCAAGAGCAGTCCCTGCTGTTGCATTCGCTCGAGGATGTCATCGATCGGGCCGAGGAACAGAAGATCGCTATCTAGCAGTAGCGTGGGCTTGTTTCGGCTCTCGACCGCCCAGGCCACGAGGGCCGACTTTGACGCGAACGCACGTTCGGGAACGCTCATCCGGCACGTCATGTTGCGCCAATTGTCTTCACCCCAGACTTCGGATGCGTGCGGGCAGGTGACGTTCGGATCATCGGTGTTGCTAAACGCGGTGCGTGTTGCATCGTCGAGCGCGCACACGATGATCTCTGCCTGCGGGTAGAATTCCCGCAGGTTCATGATCAGCCCCGCCGTGTGGCCGATATAGCCTTTCGACGCGACGACCGAGAACGTGATTGATGACCCGAGGTCACTCATGTGGGGTGGCAATTCTGTTTGTGGCCCCTTGGCGTGCTCGCCACCAGTCGAGCAACGAATAGAAACCCATGGATAGCAGGATGAAGAAGCCGGGCTCGGCTGGGATTCGATATTTCGGATTGCCGATCGGACCGTTCACCGCCAAGAAGTACACGATCGTCATGATCAATACGATCGTGAAGGGTCGGATGAGCGGGTTGGTCAGACCGGCCCCAAGGCCGACCAGCTGGACGACCCGCGAGAGCATGAGGCCCACCTGAGCAACGACCCAGAGCATCATGAATATGTTGGTGCTGTTGGTCGTCAGAAAATTGCCGACCTTCTCGGCGAGATTGTTGCCGGTCATTGCCGAAAAGAACGTCGCCGGTTGCCGGAACTGGGTCAGCGTTTCATAGAAGCCGGTCTGAATGACATTCTTGAACGCGCCCACGGTGGCGCCGACCGCAATTTGAACCACACCCAGTTCGCTGATTCGCTCGACGGCGACCGACTGGAAGACCTCATTGCGTATGGCGGGGTTGGCCGCGTCCTCGGGAGGTAGTTCCGTCAGCCGGGCATCGACCAGCGGTTTGTTGGCCGCCCAGTCGTCACCGTGGCTCGCACAAGACCAGGGGGTCTTGAGACACGGATAGACCCATTTCAGCAGATGGGCGCCGGATTGTGTGGTGAGCACCGCATGGCCCAAGCGTGCGTGATTGTCGGCCAGCCGAGGAACGGCGAAGGCAATCATGATTACAACAGGAATCGCCGCGAGAATGACCGCGCGACCCAGCGAGACTCTGCGTGCGGCCGGCAACGCATAGATAAGCGTTGGGAACAGGAAAATCGGGAAGAACATGATCACCGGGCGGGTCAACAGCGCCAGTCCAAGGGCTAGTCCCGCGCAGACAAGCATCGTCGTCGTTCGCCAGCCCCGGAGAGCCCAGAGAAGCGCTGTCAGCGCCGCCACGAAAAAGAACAAAAACATCGTCTCGGTGAGAATGTAGGACGCGTGGACGAGCAGATTGGGGGAAATTGCGGCAAAAATTGCGGTTGGGACGGCAAGTCGTCGATCGATGGCGGCGGCGGCGAGGGCCAGAAGGGCAACGGTCAGGCCGTCGACAAGCGTCTGGATGAGGGCGATGGCCGTGAGGGCGTTCTCGTCGAAGACAACCATCATGCCGGCGATGAAGTACGGATATAGCGGCATCCTGTCCGTTACAGGGATTAGTGCCGGTGCCCCGTCTCCGGTTTCGACATATGAAAAGCTGCCGGTCGACACCAGATTCTCGGCGATGACGATGTATTTTTCTGAATCGCTGCCGTTGTGGAAAGAACCATCGAATCCGAGAATGGCAACCGAATAGGCAATCCGCAGCAAGACGGAAGCAACGACGATGAAAAAAATCAAACGCGGCATCAGGCGAGCCCCTGCGCGACAATGGTCTGAAACCGGTTCACGAAGAGATCCTGGCCCGCGCTGTCGTTGACGTGATGGCGGTAGTGCGCCTGACCGGCAGCCGCGATTTCGACGGCGCTCGACGGGTCCGCGAGGGTGGTCTCGATAACATCTTCCAGATCGCTCAGGTCCCAACGGAAGGACCGCATGGTCTGTCCGTCTACATAGAGGTCGGGCCAGGTCTCCATATGATCCATTTCGGGTTTCAAAAGCAGCGCACCGGACAGGAACGTCTCGAAGTCCTTCAGCGTGATTTCACCCAGCCCGAATGGCGAGATTACGATCTGGCTGGTTGCGAGTTCACGCAGATAGGCACCCCGGCCAATTTTGTCAGTGGGGATTCGGTCAGACAATAGCCGCCGGACTTCCAGGCGTTGATACGCCACACTCGTCCTCTCGTAACCTGTGCCGAACCGGCAGGAAATCTCGTTGGTTCGTATTCGACCCGGCGCTGTAAACCGGTTTGGCCAGCCGAGCAGGCAGGGAACACGTAACCGCCCATAGGCCGCCATGCGCCGCGGGCCGTGATGTGAATAATCTGCCAGTCCTGAGTTCCATCCCACATAGAGACGATTGAGCAAATTCCGGTCTTTGACCTGGGGTTCCGAGTCGGGTTGTGTGTCACAGATCCCGGCATGATGATGATAAAAATCCGACGGTGCGCGACGTCCGTGCATCGGTTTCAGATAGCGGTTCCGATCACGGAGAAGTTGGTTCTTGTAGTAGGATTTTGCGATCGTCAGCGCACCCTCGAACACCCAGCCCGCGCTGTCGGTGGTATCGAACCAGAGCAGCGCATCACGGCTCCCCCGCCATCCCTCGAGGTGAGCCGTAACATAGTTCGGGTCGCCGCGTTCGGGCCCGGTGAAGTACTTGCTGTCGGTGATCAGCAAATCGCATTCGGTCAGATCGGCTTTCGCGTCCGCGAAGAACCGCAGGTCGATTCCGTTCGCCGCGAGCGCGCGCCGATGGCGCAACAGTGGAAACGCGAAGGCGCGGGCGTTGG
>Ga0070727_10000585_pt1 | contig 43891 bp, 42 predicted proteins | sample tdAd472_FD_66722 | JGI IMG/M metagenome (GOLD analysis project Ga0070727, IMG submission 66722) | Marine sediment microbial communities from the Atlantic coast under amendment with organic carbon and nitrate - tdAd47.2 | ecosystem: Environmental > Aquatic > Marine > Coastal > Sediment | place... | reverse complement strand
TGGCTGGGCCCCGCGGGGGCGAAGATTTCCGACTTTCTGATTCAGTCGCTGGGCCTTGGCGCGACGGTATTGGTTTTGCCGCTGATGACCTGGGGCTGGCGGATCATGACCCTCAAGGGCCTGCCCGGATTATGGCGCAACCTGATAAGCTGGGTCGTTGCGGTTCTGCTGACGTCCCTGTTCGCCGCCTTTCTGCCGGTGGCGGGTTTCTGGACCGAAAGCTGGCAGATCCATAACCTGCAGATGGGCGGCATTGTCGGCGACAAGCTGTTTTCCCTGCTTGAACAGCTTGTTTCGGGCACGGGGGTGGGCTTTTATCCGTTTTTATATGGCGGGGCGCTTCTGCTCGCCCTGCTGGTGTTGACGCCGGCCTTCCTCGGCCTTGACCGGGCGGAATGGCGGGCCATCGGCCGGGCCATTGTCTGGTGTTGCGCCAAGGTCTGGCGGGGCCTGAAGGTCAGCGGCCGGTTCCTGGCCGAAAAAATACGCCGCCGGCCGCAGGAGGTCGGGGCCGTTGACGTCCGGCCGAGGAAGAAAGCGTCCCGTCAGGAGCCGGTGATCAGCAAGGCCGACGCGCCGCCGTCGAAAAAAACCATACCGATTATCGACGGCAAGCCGAAAGCGACCAAATCGAGCCGCCGGGAGGATCAGGAGCGCCAGCCGATGCTCAATCTGGAGCGTGGCGATGAATTTATCCTGCCGCCGCTCAACCTGCTGAGCAATACCCGACCGCTGGCGCCGGAAGACCGCCTGAGCAATGACGCCCTCGAACAGAACGCCAGGATGCTGGAATCGGTGCTCGATGACTTCGGCATCAAGGGGGAAATCGTCAAGGTGCGGCCGGGGCCGGTGGTGACGCTCTATGAACTGGAGCCGGCGCCGGGGACGAAATCGACCCGGGTGATCAACCTGGCCGACGATATTGCCCGCTCCATGTGCGCCGACAGCGCCCGGGTCGCGGTGGTGCCGGGCAAGAACGCCATCGGCATCGAATTGCCGAACCGCAAACGGGAAATCGTCGTGCTTCGCGAGCAATTCGCTTCCGCCGCCTATGAGGACAGCAAGGCGAAACTGCCGCTGTGCATGGGCAAGGATATCGGCGGCGCGCCGGTGGTCGCCGATCTCGCCTCGATGCCGCATCTGCTGGTGGCGGGCACCACCGGGTCCGGCAAGTCGGTGGCGATCAATGTGATGATCCTGTCCCTGCTCTACAAGATGACGCCGGCGGAATGCCGGTTCATCATGGTCGATCCCAAGATGCTGGAATTGTCGATCTATGATGACATTCCCCATCTGCTGACGCCGGTGGTGACCGATCCGCAAAAGGCGGTGGTGGCGCTCAAATGGGCGGTGCGCGAGATGGAGCAGCGCTATCAGTCGCTGGCCAAGCTCCAGGTGCGCAACATCGGCGCCTATAACGACCGGCTGACGGAGGCCCGCAAAAAGGGCGAGAAGATCGTCCACCGGGTCCAGACCGGCTTTGACCATGAAAGCGGCGATCCGATTTACGAGGAGGAGGAGATTGACCTGACGCCGCTGCCGATGATCGTGGTGATCGTTGATGAAATGGCTGACCTGATGCTGGTGGCGGGCAAGGATATCGAGGCGCTGATCCAGCGGCTGGCCCAGATGGCGCGGGCGGCCGGCATTCACCTGATCATGGCGACCCAGCGGCCGTCGGTCGATGTGATCACCGGCACCATCAAGGCCAATTTCCCGACCCGGGTCAGTTTTCAGGTGACCTCGAAAATTGACAGCCGGACGATCCTCGGCGAACAGGGGGCGGAACAGCTTCTCGGCATGGGGGATATGCTCTATATGGCCGGCGGCGGCCGCATCCGGCGGGTGCATGGCCCCTTTGTCAGCGACAAGGAAGTGGAGCGGGTGGTCCGGGAGCTGAAAAAACAGGGCAAGCCGGATTATCTGGAAAGCATCACCGAGGAACCCGACGAGGGCTTTGACAGCCAGTTCCTGCAGAACGCCCAGATGTCCTCGGCGGCGGGCCAGTCCAGCGGCGATGACCTCTATGACCGGGCGGTGGCCATCGTCGCCCGCGACAAGAAGGCCTCGACCAGCTATATTCAGCGCCAATTGTCGATCGGCTATAACCGGGCGGCCAATATTATCGATAAGATGGAACGGGAAGGCGTCGTCAGCCCGGCCAATCATGTCGGCAAGCGGGAAGTGCTGGTCGAAGATCACGGCGGGGACTATTGAGCCCGTGACGTCAGCAAACGCCGCCCGCGCCGGAGCCAAAATTACGCCGCAATTGACCCATAACCTTGGCGCGTGGGTGATGTGGAAGTTCAGGAAGAGCAAAGAAGTCAGATGAAAAAAAGATGGATCAGTTTTTTGCTGGCGCTCGGGATGCTGATCCCGGCGACCGTCGCCCAGGGCGATGCGGCGCAGAAGAGCCAGCATACCCCGACCGCGCCGCAAGCGGAGCAAAAGGCGACACCCGCGCGCGCCGCCGATGTTCCCGCCTCCCCCGATGAAATTCTCGATCGGGAAGCCGCGCGCAAGGCCCGGGACAAGGCGACATTGCACAGGATTGAACAGAGCCTCAACGCCATTCACTCGTTGAAAGCGGCCTTTGTCCAGCGGGCGCCCGACGGATCGGTCGCCGAGGGCACGCTCTATCTGGAGCGTCCGGGCAAGCTGAGATTTGATTTTGGCGATAACGCGCCCTTTCTGCTGGTCAGCAACGGCACGATGCTGACCTTTGTCGATTATGAGGTCAGCCAGGTTAGCCGCTGGCCGATCCGCAAAACGCCGCTCGGCATTCTGGTTGATGAGGAAATCCGCTTTGATTCCGCCATTGAAGTGCCGGAAATCATCCGTTTCGCCGGTCTGATCAAAGTGCCGGTAATCGACCCGGAACGGCGGGAATATGGCTATATTATCCTGATCTTCGAGGAAAGCACCCTCGAGCTTCGGGCCTGGGAATCCGTTGACGCCCAGGGCTATACCACCCGGGTCGCCCTGGTCAATCCGGAGTATAACGTGGCGATTGAGGGCAAGAATTTCACCTTCAAGGATCCGCGGCCGAGCAAGCGGGGCCCCCGCCGCCGGTAAACCCTGCCCGGGTTAATTACTCTGCGATCAAAGACAAAACGCCCCGCCTTCAGCCGGGGGGATTTATCTGATCGTTTATCCGGGGGTTTGAGCCGTCGGGACGGGTGATTTGGGTCCTCTTGACAATGAAATTTCATTACCTATATCTAATGTACGGTTCTGTGCAAGCCGTTACACGATCATTCCTTCCTCAGGTCGGGTTTGTGCGGACTGTGCTGCAAGAGGTTTTCCCTCCCCCTTCCTCTTGCGCGTGCGAAAATGCACGATACTGCCCGGTCAGAACACTGGCCGGGCTTTTTTTATCGCTTGCCTCTTGAGCCGGACAGGCTTTCGGCTTACTTATGGGGCGGGCGGACAGGATCTGACATGTTCCGCGAAGGAGGCGAAATGACCGAGGACAATGAATTGGAAATCGACGCGCTGGCGGAATATCCGACGCTGGTTCTGGCGGCGCGTTTCGCCAAGCTGATCCCGCGCACCGACTGGTTCCGTTATGTCGGCGAGCCGCTGGAGGAAGATGTCGTCATCAAAGCGCAGGCCTATCTCGCGGCGCTCGGCTTTCCCGAAGCGACCCCCGCCCAGGTCGAGGACTGGCAGGAGGCGGCGGCCTCGCTCGAGACCAATGACTGGAACAGCCCGGCGTGGGAGGTGGAGCAGCAGCTGATGGCGGCGCTCTCCGTCGAGGTGACGGAAACCATTGATCCCAAACTGCTGGAGATGGTGCTGGCCCATGTGACCGGCGTTGCGTCGGAATATGTCAGCGAGGGGGTGCTGGCGGCCGCCGAACGCTGGGGGGTCGAGGATGAGGAACTGCTGAAAGCCGCCATTGGCGAGGGGGTCCAGGCCTGTTATCAGGCGGCGCTGGTGATCGCGGCCGGGGTTGACGACGATCATCCCTTCAGCCGCAAATATCAGCTTTATGAGACCGGCTGGTGGCCGCTGGGCGTCATGGGCAATACATTGAACATATTTTAAACAATCAGATAAAATCAGGGTGAGGCAATGACGAAAATTCGTTTGGTGACATGGAATATCAATTCGGTGCGGGCGCGGCTCGACCTCGTCGGTCAAATGATCGCGACATATGATCCCGATGTGATCTGCTTTCAGGAAACCAAGGTCCAGGATCATATGTTTCCGCTGAATTTCTTCGCCGAACGGGGTTATGTCCATCACGCCGTCGCCGGCCAGAAATCCTATAACGGGGTGGCGACCCTGTCGCGGATTCCGCTGGATGACATCGACCGGCGCGACTGGTGCGACAAGGGCGACGCCCGCCATGTGGAGGTCGGCCTGCCGGGGGGAGTCCGGCTGCATAATTTCTATGTCCCGGCGGGCGGTGATGAGCCGGATGCGGCGATCAATGACAAATTCGCCCACAAGCTTGATTTTCTCGACGAGATGACCCGCTGGTCGGCGGATCTGCCCCGGGACAGCAGATATATCCTGGTCGGGGATTTGAATGTCGCGCCGCTGGAAAGCGATGTCTGGTCTCATAAGAAGCTGTTGAAGGTGGTCAGCCATACGCCGCTGGAATGTGAAAAGATGATGACCCTGATGCAGGCCCATGACTGGGTTGACGTGATGCGCCATTTCGCGCCGGAACCGGAACGGCTATACAGCTGGTGGTCTTACCGGGCGCGGGACTGGCGGGCGGCGGACAAGGGCCGGCGGCTCGATCATGTCTGGGCCAGTCCGCGGCTGAAGGACAAGATGCGCCGGATGGAGGTGCTGGAGCCGGCCCGGGGCTGGGAAAAACCGTCCGATCATGCGCCGGTTCTGGTTGAATTTGACAGATAGGCGCTAATCGCCCCGCTTGAGGATTTTTTCCGCCACATTGACCACATCGCCGGTGAAGTTGATCATCTTCTGGCCGCCGTCCACCGGCAGGGTGGCGCCGTTGATCGACGGACTGGAAATCAGCAGCGCCGCCGCTTTCGCCACATCCTCGACCCGCAGCGGCTGGCCGACGAAATTCAAATGGCTGGCCAGGTTGAAATTTTGCGCGCTCTGGCTGCTGCTGATCAGGGTCAGGCCCGGCGCGACGCCGTTGACGCGCAGTTTGGGGCTCAAGCCCTGGGCCATCATTTCCGTCGCCCCCAGCAGGGCGTATTTGCTTAAACTGTAGGAATGGAAGTCCGGGTTGAGGGCGAAGACCTTGCTGTCGAGGATATTGACCACGCTGCCCTTTTCGCCGTCCGGGATCATCCCGTGCAGGGCGCGGGCCAGTTGCATCGGCGCCCGGAGGTTGACATTCTGGTGGGATGACAGGCTGTCGGCGGTAAAGTCAAAAATGCTGTCATCGATGAATTGGGAGGCGTTGTTGATCACATGGCGCAGGGGATGGCCGGCCGCCCGGCAGCGGTCGACCAGCTTTTCCGTCTGCTCATAGTCGCCGAGGTCACAGGCGACCAGTCGCCCGTCGCCGCCCTGCTGCTGAATATGCGTCAGGGTATGTTCGGCGTCAGCCCGCCCCGTGTGATAATGCAGATAGATATAATAGCCCTGTCCGGCGAGATATTCCGCCAGTCCTCTGCCGATACGTTTGCCGGCTGCGGTGATCAGAATGCCTTCCGCCATGATGAGGTGATGTCCTGTTTGTTCCGTGGGTTGTCTTTTACCGCAGAATAGCGGCCATCATCGCCCTTGTCCATGGCCGGCGCATTCTGACGGACACAGGTTTCTACAGCAGGTCGTTGATCGACATGTCCGGCCGCCGCCACCAGGGAATTTCCGGGCCGTCGTAATGGGCGGTGGAGATCGCCTGTTCGGGGTCGCCGGCGAAGGAGACCGTATTGGTCGGGGTTTCGATGATTTCGATTTTGCGGCAATGGACGCCGATCCCCTGATCGTGGAGCAGGGCGTTGATCTTGGCCATGAAACAGGCCGCCAGCACCTCGGTGGTCGGGTCGCCCGGCGTCACCATGATATGCGGCAGGTTTTCCGGTTCGCTTTCCCTGAAATAATCCAGCATCTGGTCCTGGCAGGACAGTTGCAGGCAGTGATCGACATGATCGTCGATCCATTGGTGCCAGCGTTTTTTCAACACCGCGAAAGGGGCCATCATATTGACTGCGCCGTCGAGGCTGTCATTGCCGTCGGACACCAGATAGACCTTGACATATTCATTATGGCCGTGGGGCACGTAACAGCGGCTGTTGCGGATATTGAACAGTCGGTGGCTCATGCAATAGCGGCGTGTAAAACAGATTTCAAAGCTCATGGCCGCTTGATAACCCAGTCTTCGCCATGAGTCCAGCACTATTCACCGGGCTGAAATCCGGCGCGGAGCCGTTCATTCGCCCAGCCGGTAGCCGCCGCCCTCGGTGATCAGGATTGTGGCGTTGGACGGGGTCGGTTCGATTTTCTGGCGCAGGCGATAAATATGGGTCTCCAGCGTGTGGGTGGTGACCCCGGCGTTATAGCCCCAGACCTCGTCAAGCAGCACATCCCGGCTGACCGGGGCGCCGTCCGAACGTTTGAGATATTTCAAAATGGCCGTTTCCTTTTCCGTCAGCCGAATCACTTCCTTGCTGTCCCGGTTGGTCAGGGTTTTTTCGCCCGGCTTGAAATAATAGGGTCCGATGACGAAGGAGGCGTCCTCGCTGATGGCGTGCTGGCGCAGCTGGGCGCGGATGCGGGCCAGCAGGATGCCGAATTTGAACGGCTTGGTGACATAGTCATTGGCCCCGGCGTCAAGCCCGAGGATGGTGTCGCTGTCGCTGTCGTTGGCGGTCAGCATGATGATCGGAATTTTGATGTTGGCCTTGCGCATCATGCGGCAGACTTCCCGGCCGTCGAGGTCCGGCAGGCCGACATCAAGCAGGATCAGGTCATATTTGCCTTCCTTCGCCGCCTTTAACCCATCGAGGCCGCTGCCTGCCTCCGCGATGATGAATTCCTCATGGAAGGAAAGCTGTTCGGCCAATGTCGCCCGAAGCGCTTCGTCATCATCCACCAGTAAAAGGTTGTAATTCTGATCCATGACATAATCCTGTTTTTTTTTGCTGCACTGCCCTATATATGCCAATATAACATTTCAGTGAGGCGTTGTTCACTAAATTTGCGTATGGAATTGAATATGGTCAGCGAGCCGGGCACAACAATAGGCAAAGACGATAAAAAACTGCTGGATCACAAAATTGTGACCGTCGAGCGGGCGGCGGCCGATCTCCGGCGCGCACTCGCCGTTGTCGTCGGCGACGGCGCGGACGCTATTCTGGTCCAGTCGGCGGAATTGCTGACCGATCTGTGGATTGACCGGCTGCGGGACCTGGCCGGCGGCGCGCCGGTCGTCGGCCTGACCTATAACCGGGCCAATGTGCTGCATGTCCTGCCGCGCAGCGGCGATGTCGCCCTGATCAGGCTGCCGGACCATGTGGCGGGGGACACGACAAGCGCGGTGATTCAGTCAATGGCCGATCCGGCCGACGACCTGATGCGACCGCTGCTCGGGCCGTTTCATGTGGCGGATCAGGCGCCGGGCGTGATCCATCGAGCGGGCCTGAAACTGTGCAAGATCGCCCGGCTGCTGCCGGCGGCGCTATTTTCGACCCCGCTGCCGACCGAAGACGGACCCGCCTGGGCCGATGCTCATGGTCTGCTTTATGTGCGGGCCGAAGACATTCTCGGGTTCGATCATCAGGACGCCGCCGGCCTCCGGCAGGTGACCTCGGCCCGGGTGCCGCTGGCCGGGGCGGAAAAGACCACCATGGTCGCCTTTCGGCCCGATGACGGCGGCACCGAGCATTTCGCCCTGATTATCGGCGACCCGAACCGCCATGATCCGGTGCTGACGCGGATCCATTCCGAATGTTTCACCGGCGACCTGCTGGGCAGTCTCAAATGCGACTGCGGCGAACAGCTCAACGGCGCGATCCGCCATATGCAGGGCCAGGGCGGCGGCGTTCTGCTTTATCTCGCCCAGGAAGGCCGCGGCATCGGCCTGATCAACAAGCTCCGGGCCTATCACCTTCAGGATCAGGGCTTTGACACGGTGGACGCCAATGAACGGCTTGGCTTTCATTCTGATGAGCGGATATTCGAGCCGGCGGCGGAAATGCTGCGGATTCTGGGCTTTTCCCAGGTGCGGCTGCTGACCAACAACCCGCTGAAGGTGGCGGGGCTTGAGGCCTGCGACGTCAGCGTCATCGAGCGGGTCAAGCACGCCTTTCCGTCCAACGCCCATAATGACCATTACCTTCAGACAAAAAGAAAACGGTCGGGTCATTTGTTGTCCTGACCAGTTTCTTTCGAATGGCCCGGGCGTTCAAGGGGGAAAAGGTTGTCGGTTTCACGAAATAGTCCAGTATAAAATATCTCATAATAATTGACTTATTTAATATCCCGGTTTGCTTCTGGGCGGTTTTTCGGGTAGAGCTTATCAGTAATAATCACGCCGAATCGTAAATTCTGACTGAAGAAGCCTTTAGGCCGTAAACTCATAAATATGGTGCAATTCTGTATGAAAATAACCACAAACCGGCAGAAAACAGGCGCAGATAATAGCGGGGCTATTGGCGAGTTCTGTTCTTCGCACCGGTTTGTGGTTATTTTCATACCCTTCGGGCGCGGCTCTTTTGATCCGTGAATGCGTTGACAAGCTTGAAAATAGATCACTATTCCTGCAGCTTGCCGCCTGTTCAAGGATCAAAAGCGTTCGCGCAGAATGGATCATATTTATGAGTTTACGACCTGATGAGACCTGAATTATCCCCGAGGATTATGGCGATCCTGCTGGCGGCGCTGGTCGCGCTGACGCCTTTTTCCATCGACACCTATCTGCCGGCCCTGCCGGCGATGGCGGATTATTTCACCACCAGCGTCGGCCGGGTCGAATTGACGGTGGGATTCTTTTTCATGGGGTATGCTCTGGGCCAACTGGTCGGCGGGCCGTTGTCGGACCATTACGGCCGGCGGCGGGTCGGCGGGCCGGGGGTGGTGATTTTCTTCCTGGCGACGATCCTGATCATTGTCGCGCCGACCATTGAACTGGCCATCGCCGGGCGTTTTGTCCAGGCCTTCGGCGGCGGCTTCGTCACCGTGATCGCGCCGTCGGTGGTCCGGGATCGTTTTACCGGCAAGGAAGCGGCGCGCATGTTCGCCCTGATCGGCATTGTCATGATGCTGGCGCCGCTGGTCGCGCCGGCGGTGGGCGCGCTGCTGTTGAAATTCGCCGACTGGCGGATGATTTTCGTCTTCCTCGGCGGCTACGCCCTGATCTGTTGCGGCATTATTTTCTTCACCCTGCCGGAACGGACAAAACCGCTGAGCGCCCGTCTGAACATGGATCAGGTCTGGCGCAGTTATGGCCGGGTGCTGACCCACAGGAAGGCGGTCGGCTATATGCTGACCCAGACCTTCAGTACGGCGGTGATGTTCCTGTTTCTTACCGGCTCGGCCTTCGCCTATATTACTTATCTCGGGGTTTCGACCAGCCAGTTTCCCATATTGTTTGGCGCCAATGTGGTGACGATGATGATGTTCAACCGGCTCAATCCGCTCCTGCTCAATATCTTCACGCCGCATCAGATGATCGGCGCCGGCGTCACGATCCAGCTTTTCGCCAATAGCCTGTTGTGGGGCGGCCAGTCCTTCGGGCCGATGTTCACGGACCCGCAGAATATCTATATGGTGGTGCCGCTGATCATGCTGTCGGTCGGGGCGGGCGGCATCATGATGCCCAACAGCTTCGCCTGTTTTCTGGAGGATTTTCAGGACAACAGCGGTTCGGCGACGGCGATCATGGGCACCTCGCAATTTATCGCCGGCGGGATGTTGAGCGCCCTGCTCGGCCTGCTGCACAGCGATAATATCCTGCCGATGACCAGCCTGATGCTGCTGGCGAGCATCATTTCGGTGCTGAGCTACCGGCTGCTGGCCTGCCGGCAATAAGCCGTTGCGAAAGGGCCGTTGGTATTACAGCAATTCATGCTTTTTCAGTTGATGGCGCAGCTGGTGATAGGTGAGGTTGAGAAACTTCGCCGCTTCCCGCTGGTTATGCCTGGCGGCGTCGAGCGCCTCTTCCAGCAGTTTCCGTTCCAGCGTGGCGACCGTTTCCGTATAATCAAGCGGCTTGCCGTTAAACAGCGGCTCCTCCTCCGGCGCGGCCGGTGGCGGGGGGGATGTTTCCGCCGGCGTTATCCGGGCCTCGTCCGGTTTCGCCCCGCCGGGACGGAAGGGCGACTGGAAGGGATCGATTTCGAGGACGTCTATCGGCTCAGACTCATCCTCCGCGTGATAGACCGCGCGCTCGATGACATTTTTCAGCTCCCGGATATTGCCCGGCCAGTGATACTGCATCAGGGCCTCTGTCATGTCGTCGGAGAAGCCGGGAAAGCTCGACCATTCCCGTTCCTGGGCGACCCGTTGGCCAAACTGGAAGGCGAGCAGCAGAATATCGTCGCGCCGGTGGCGCAGCGGCGGCAGGGTGATCACGTCGAGCGCCAGCCGGTCGAGCAGGTCATGGCGAAATTCGCCCCGGTCGGCGGCGCTCGGCAGGTCGATGTTGGTTGCGCCGATGATCCGGACATCGGCCTGCAGGGTCTTGTTGCTGCCGATCCGCTGATAGGCGCCATATTCGGTGACCCGCAGCAGTTTCTCCTGGGCCGACATGGAGGTGGTGGCGATCTCGTCGAGAAACAGGGTGCCGCCGTCGGCGTCCTCGAACCGGCCGATGCGTTTGCTGCTGGCGCCGGTGAAGGCCCCGGCCTCGTGGCCGAACAGTTCCGATTCGAGCAGGCTGTCGGGCAGGGCGGCGCAATTGACCTGGATGAAATTCTGTTCCCAGCGCGGCGACAGATAATGCAGCCGGGCGGCGATCAGCTCCTTGCCGGTGCCGCGCTCGCCAATCACCAGCACCGGCCGGTCATGGCGGGCGGCCCGGGAACACTGGTCGATAACTTCGAGAAAGGCCGGGCTTTCGCCGATGATGGTCTGGTCCTGGGGAGCCTTTAAGCGCATTTTGTCAACTTTTGTAATTTTTCGCTAATTGGTAGTGTATTTTACTATATTTTTTTTGGCAAGAAAAAAGTGCCCAAGTTATATCTCGTGCAAAAACAAGGGGTTGACGGAAATTTCCAAAACTGGCACGCTTCCTGCAAAGTTTAAGCGGGAGTACCAAGAGAGGGGTGCAGACAAACTTAACGGAGAAAGATAATGGGCATTTTTACACGCCTCAGTGACATCGTAAATTCGAATATCAACCACATTTTGGACAAAGCGGAAGATCCGGCTAAAATGATCCGGATGATGGTTCAGGAGATGGAAGACACGCTTGTCGAGGTCCGTTCCTCCGCCGCCCGGGTGATTGCCGACCGCAAGGAGCTGGAGCGGAATCTGGTGCGCCTGCAGGAGGCCCAGGACGACTGGTACGCCAAGGCGGAACTGGCCCTGAACAAGGACCGGGAAGATCTGGCCAACGCCGCCCTGATCGAGCGGGCCAAACTGGCCGAGATGGCTGAAAGCCTGGAAGGCGACCGTCAACCGCTGGAAGACGCCCTGAAGAAATATGAAAGCGACATTATCAGCCTTGAGGCCAAAATCAAGGAAGCGAAACAGAAGCAGCGGTCGCTTGTCGAGCGCCAGCAAAGCGCGACCAGCCAGTTGAAAGTCCGGCAGAAACTCTATGACAACCGGATTGGCGACGTCATGGTCCGCTTTACACAGATGGAAAAACGTGCTGATGATATGGAAGGTCGCGTAGAAGCCGCTGACATGGGCCGGGAAAAAAGCCTGACGGAGGAATTTTCCGATCTTGAAACCCAGCAGCAGGTGGCCGATGACCTGGCGGCCCTGAAAGCGAAAATCGCCAAGGGCGCCAAAGCGGGAAAAAGCCCGTCGCCTGCCAAAAAGTAAGGCGAAACCTGAACAGCAATAATAACGCCTTGATCCCGTGAAGGGGATTTAGCAAAAGGAAAGGTTCAAGAGATGGAAGTGCTCGGCATCCTGTTTATGATAATCGTCGCCCCGCTACTGATTATCTTCCATTATACCACCAAGTGGAAACAATCGAAGACCCTGACGTCGGAAGATGAGAAAATTCTCACCGAATTATGGGACAGTGCGGAAAGAATTGAAAGCCGGATTCAGAATATTGAACGTATCCTGGACACTGAGTCCCCGGACTGGAGGACAAAATAATGAATGCCCATCCTCACAATGAACCCCCGCGCTACAATAAAATGTACCGGGACCCGCGCAACGGCAAAATCTGCGGCGTCTTCGCCGGCCTGTCGGACTATTTCGGCATTGATCCGATCTTTTTGCGGGTGGTCGGGCTGATGGGGCTGTTCGTTTCGGGCCCCGTGATGCTGGTCGGTTATTTCGTCATGTGTTTCCTGATGGACCCCAAGCCGACCGACCTGTTCGAAAGCAAGGAAGAGGACGACTTCTGGAAAGGGGTGCGGACCCAGCCGAAAAACACGATCCGCGACGTGCGGCACAAATTCCGCGAGATTGAACGCCGCCTCAGGGCGGCGGAAGCCCATGTGACCTCGCGGGAGTATAAACTGAACAAAGAATTCGAAGATCTGGAGAAAAAATGATGCCCCATCACAGCAATGATCACCGCGGCCGATCCCGCAAGCTTTACAAGAACAGCCGGCGCGGTAAAATCTGCGGCATCTTCTCCGGCCTCGGCGACTACCTGGGGATCAATCCGCTGATCCTGCGGATCCTCGGCATTATTGCGCTGCTGATCAGCGGCCCGATCGTCATCGTCGGCTATCTGCTGGTCAGCCTGCTGCTGGATGAGGCGCCTTATGGCCTTTATGGCAACTGACAGGCCAGGAATTAAAAAAATATAGGGTTAAGAGGATCATAAAATGCATGTATTTGAAATGGTGATCTGGATCGTGGCGATCTGTGTGATCGGCGGGGTGATCAAAAGTTACCTCGACCGCCGCAAGGGATCAGGCGGCGGCGACATGATGGATGAGATGATGATGGACATGGGAATGGGCGAAAATTATTACAGCAAGGCGAAAATGGACCCCTATCTGGCGAAGATCGACGCCCTCGAGGAGCGGGTCCGGGTGCTGGAGCGGATCGCCACCGACAAGGGACACGCCCTGGCCGAAGAAATCAATCGCCTGTGACCATGCGCCAACAATGGATATAGGATGTGAGGACAGAAAAATGCAACAAGACAGTCATCAAATCATCGTCATCCCGGCCAATGACAATCCGGCCAGGGGGATCCTCAGGGTGGGGGACCGGGAATTTCCCTGCGCCCTGGGCAAAAAGGGCATCGCCCGGCTGAAAGTCGAAGGCGACATGAAAACGCCGGCGGGAAATTTTCCCTTAAGAGCGGTCTTTTATCGCTATGATAAGTTGTCTAAGCCGATTTACAGCCGGGTGCCCTTGATGGCGCTGCTCGAAGATGACGGCTGGTGCGACGATCCCCGCGATCAGGCCTATAACCAGCCGGTGATGCTGCCCTATCACGCCAGCGCCGAGAAGCTGTGGCGCGAGGATGATGTCTATGATGTGATCGTTGTCCTCGGCCACAATGACAATCCGGTGGAAAAGGGCCAGGGCAGCGCCATATTTCTCCATGTCGCCCGTGAGGTGCAGCGGGACGGCGACGAGCCGACTTTTGACGGGACGGAAGGCTGTATTGCGGTGAAAAAACAACATCTGCTGGAAATTCTGCCAATATTATCGTCCGAGACGACTTTAAAAGTGATGATCCACTGAATCATTCATTTTGATGGATAATCAAACTGTCTGATATCTTCCAACTGCCGGTGTTCCTCTCAGCAGGAATGCCGGTTTTTTCTTTAAAATATTTTTCCGGCGTATTTTTCCGGGTCGGATACGGCTCGATAGCGCGCGGCCGGGCTCAGGCCACGGGCGGCCGGGGGCCGAAAATGGCGGTGCCGACCCGGACAGAGGTTGCGCCTGAGCGGATTGCCTGCTCGTAATCGCCGCTCATCCCCATCGACAGATGACTGATCCGATTGCGCCGGGCGATCGCCTTGAGTTCGGCGAAATGGGGCGTCGGGTCCTCGCCCGCCGGCGGGATGCACATCAGCCCCTGCAGGTCAAGCTTCAATTCATCGCGGCACAGCGCGATGAACGCATCGGCCGCCTCGGGATGGACGCCGGCCTTCTGCGGCTCGCGGCCGATATTGATCTGGATATAGCAGCGGGGACGGCAGCCTTCTTCAGCGCTGATCCGGGCGATGGCGCGGGCGAGCCTCGGCCGGTCAACGGTTTCAATAATATCGAAAATCCGCATCGCCTGGCGCGCCTTGTTGGACTGCAGCGGCCCGATCAGATGCAGTTCGATATCGGGATATGTTTCGCGCAGGGCCGGCCATTTCCGGGCCGCCTCCTGGACCTTGTTCTCGCCGAATATGCGGTGCCCGGCCTCAAGCACTGGCGTAATGACGTCAATCGGCTTGGTTTTGGATACGGCGACCAGGGTAATGTCCCGGGCCGGCCGTCCGGCGGCCTCGGCGGCGGTCTGGATATTGCGCTTTACGGTCTCAAGTGTGCTGGTCAAGGGCGGCGTCCTCGGGTAATCTGTGGCTTATGACAAATGATGATGCGACATTAACAGACCTCGCCCGGCGCCTCAATGACGATTATCGGCCTGGCAAACGGCCGGGCCTGCCGCCGGCTTTTTTTATCACCGATCAGGCGGCCATGCCGGACCCGGTCGGGGTCCTCCGCCGTCTGCCGGAGGGCTTTGGCGTGATTTTCCGGGATTATGATCATCCGGCGCGGGCCGAACTCGGGCGCATTTTAGGGGCGCAGTGCCGCGAAAGGGGCTTGATTTTCCTGGTGGCGGCGGCGGACCTGGCGGCAGAATTATCCGCCGACGGGGTTCATCTGCCCGAGGGCCTGATGGACCGGGCGCCCGACATCCGCAAGACCCATCCCGGCTGGATGATCACCGCGGCCTGTCATGACCGGGCGGCGGTCTGCCGGGCGGCGCAATTATCCCTTGATGCGGGATTGGCCGCGCCGGTCTTTCCGACCGACAGCCACCCCGAAACCCATAGCGGGGGGCGAAAAACCCTCGGGGTTTCCGGCCTTCGGGCGCTGGTTGCGGCAACTGATATGCCGCTTTACGCCCTCGGCGGCGTCACCCGGGAGACGGCGCAAGGGCTGCGGGGCGTCGGCGTCGCGGGCCTTGCCGCGATCCGGGGCTTCGCCGAATAGAAAAGCGCCTCATCGCGGACATCCCGCGAGGTTAAATCGAATAATCAAGTTCCCGGATGCGGCTGGTCGACAGATGTTCTTCGATATAGTCGACGATCTGCTCGACGCAGGCGTCAATATCCCGGGCGACGGTATCGACGACCAGATCGGGGCTGGTCGGTGCCTCATAGGGGGCGGAGACGCCGGTGAATTCGGCGATCTCGCCGCGGCGGGCCTTTTTATAGAGCCCCTTGGGGTCGCGCCTTTCACAGGCCGCCACATCGGCCTTGATGTAGATTTCATGGAAATTTTTACCCACCGTCTTGCGCGCCCGGTCGCGGTCGGAGCGATACGGCGATATGAAAGAGGTGATGGCGACCATGCCGGCGCGGCTGAACAGGCCGGCGACCTCGCCGATCCGGCGGATATTTTCCGCCCGGTCCTCGGGACTGAAGCCGAGATTGGCGTTGAGGCCGTGACGGATATTGTCGCCGTCGAGCACGTAGGACTGATAGCCTTTCTGGAACAGGCGCTTTTCGACCAGCACCGACAGGGTCGATTTGCCGGAGCCGCTGAGGCCGGTGAACCACAACACGCCGCCGATATGGCCGTTGCGCACCGCCCGGGCCTCTTCGGTGACGTCATGCAGCACCCGGGTGATATTTTCCGATTTCCGGGTGATCAGGTCGCGCTGGTCGGCGTAACCGTCCATATTGATGATGCCGCCGCCGGCGATATGGTAATTGTCGATCAGGACAAAACGGCCGGTGGCGGCGATCCGGTCATGGCTGTCGAGGGCGAGCATCTTTTTCGCCCGCAGGACGATCTCGCCGATGCTGTTGCGCTCCAGCCGGTCGGACTTCCCCTCGGACAGGGTGTCGGTGTTGATCACCGTGCGGATTTCCTGAACCTCGACCTGGGTTTCACCGGTATGCAGCTTGATGGTGTAGCGGTTGCCGACTTCAAGCGGCTTATGGGCGAGCCAGAACAGCCGCGCCGTGAAAACATCGGTTTCGAGGGGCGGATTTTCCAGATGGCTCGCCAGTTCGCCGCGTTCGATAAACAGCTGATGGTCGAGGGTAATGCCGATCGAGCTGCCGGCGCTTGCTTCCTCTGGCGCCTGCCGAACCGACCAGGCCTCGATGGACTTGACCCGCGCCTTCTTGTTGGAGGGGGAGAAAATCAGCTCATCGCCGACCTTCAGGCGGCCGCTTTCAATCCGCCCGGCGAGAATGCGCCGTTCGTCAAATTTATAGACATCCTGAATCGGCAGGCGCAGCGGCGCATCAACCGGCAATGAGGTATCCCTGAAGCTGTCGAGCGCCTCGACCAGGGTCGGCCCCTCATACCAGGCCATGTTGTCGGACCGGCCGGCGATATTGTCGCCTTCGCGGGCCGAGACCGGAATAAGATAGGTCGGCGTCACGCCGATGGAGGCCAGGTAGGCGCGATATTCGGCCTCGATGGCGTCGAATTTACCCTGGTCATAGCCGATCATGTCCATCTTGTTGACGGCGACGGCGATCTGCTGGACGCCGAGGAGATGCAGCAGATAGCCATGTTTGCGCGACTGTTCCTGGACCCCTTCATGGGCGTCGATAACCAGCACCGCGGCCTCGCTGGAGGCGGCGCCGGTGATCATATTCTTCAGAAACTCCGTATGGCCCGGCGCGTCAATGATCACATAGTCGCGCTTTTTGGTCTTGAACCAGATCTGCGCCGTGTCGATGGTGATGCCCTGGTCGCGCTCCGCCTGCATGGCGTCCATCAGGAAGGCGTATTCAAAGGCCATGCCGCGCTGTTCGCACATGGCGCGGATGGCGTCATATTTGCCGTCGGGCAAGGAGCCGGTGTCGTGGAACAGGCGGCCTACCAGGGTTGACTTGCCGTGATCGACATGGCCGACGATGGCGATTTTCAGCGATTCACGCTGCAGAGGTTCAGTATATTCGGTCATGATATTGTCGTCCGCCCTTTACATATAGCCGTTGGCGCGCAGCCGTTCAAAACTGTCTTCCGCCTCATGGTCCATCGCCCGTCCGGCCCGCTCCGCCACCGTGGTGGTTTCCAGCTCGCGGATGATTTCCGGAATGGTTGCGGCCTCGCTCGCCACCGGATGGGTGATGTCCTGATCGCCGAGGGAGCGATAGCGCTTGCCGTTCCGGGAAAAATAAAGCGGGATCACCGGAATGCCCTCGCGCAGGGTGTATTTCCAGATGTCAATCTCGGTCCAGTGCAGCAGGGGATGAATCCTCACATGAACGCCGGGCGGGAAGCTGGTGTTATACTGGTTCCAGAATTCCGGCGGCTGGTCGCGGAAATCCCATTCGCCGGTGGTCTGGCGCGGACTGAAGACCCGTTCCTTGGCGCGCAACGCTTCCTCATCCCGGCGGATGCCGGCGATGACGCCGTCAAACTGGTGTTCGGCGAGAAAGCGTTTCAGGCCCTCGGTCTTGCGGGCGGCGGCGCGGGTCGCCGGCGGCAGGTCGGGGTCAATCTCGGAGAGCGGCGGGCATTCGCCGCGCAGGAAGTTGAGGCCCCATTCCGTGGCGTAACGGTCGCGGAAATCATACATTTCCTTGAATTTCTTGCCGGTGTCCACATGCATGGCCGGGAAGGGAACCTTGCCGAAGAAGGCCTTGCGCGCCAGCCACAGCATGACGTTGCTGTCCTTGCCCAGCGACCAGAGCAAACCGATTTTGCCCAGCCGGTTAAAGGCTTCGCGCAGGATATAGATGCTTTCGCTTTCCAGTTCGTCCAAATGTGACATGGTGTTTTTCCGGCCTTTGTAAATATATGTCCTGTGAAGATACGTCTTTATAAGTAGACACGGGGCGATTTTGCCCGCCTCGCCGCCTGATTCTGCTCATTTCACACCAGACATAGTCAATTCCTGTTCAAATATCAATATAATACATTTAAAAAATATGAAATAAATAATATCACATTAATATAGTGTATAAATAGCGAATGTTTTAAGTCGTCACGACCTTTCGGTTATTTGTAAAACGGGGGGAAGAATGGCGCTTAAAAATTCACGTTGGTGCCGAGGAAAAAAACCTGGCTGCTGCGCAGTTTTTCCAGTTCGCTATCCTGGCCATAGGCGTAATAGGTAAAACGGCCGGTAAAGCGGATATTGGAATGAATCTGATAGGCGGCGCCGATTTCAAGGGCGTAGATGGTGTCGTAAAATTCCTCGGTCGAGGAAAACAGCAGCGCCCGCTGCCGGCTGTATTCGCCGAATTTGACGTCGGCCCCCCATTTGCTGCCGTTATAGCCCAAGCCGATGTCATAGCCGCGCATGCCCGGTTCGTTGAGCATGATTTCCTTGCTGTAGGACGCGCCGAGGGTAAAGCCGGCATAGCCGACATCAAAGGACAGGTTATAGACCTCGCGGTTGGTGATCATATCCAGGTCCGAGTCGTCATAAAGGGGCGACAAAATCGATGAGGGCTCAATCAGGTACTGGGAGCCGATGGAGATGTTCACCGCATTGGGATCAGCCGCGAGGCCGCTGCTGCCATAGGAAAATGTCAGCCGGTTGCCGCCGGTGCTGGCCCACGGGCTGAGCAGGCCGGAAGGGGCGGCGGAGGCCGGACTGTTGCTGCCCATATTAAAAACCAGGGAAGGCGTCACGGTGAAGGACTGGCTGATCGATAGTTTTTTGTCCGGCGCGTCAAAGGTCACTTCATGGGCGGGCTCGCTCAGAGTGATGTATTTATCGGCTTTTTCCTTGGGCGGATTGTCGAGCAGGGAAATTTCCGGGCCGACCTGCTTTTTTTCATGTTCCGTATCAAAGAGGGACAGAATGATCGCGGTCAGGGATTTGTCTTTTTCCCCGGCGGCGGGTTTGGTCTCATTTTGGGCGAGGGCGGGCGAACCCATGGCGTATATGCCAATGGTGCATAAAAGCGCTATGCGGCTTTTCAAGCTGTTCACGACGTATCCTCACATACCATTATTCGTATCGGAAGAGACCAGCCTTTAAAGGCTTTGCCAAAAAACGCCGCTCCCTTTTTTATATCCGGTTCTATATCCCGTGCATTCGGGGAATTATCCCGCACCCGTGAAGTGTATATTATAACATGGAAAAAATCAATCTGAATCCACCAGCGGCGCGGAAATTTTCCCGCAACAGCCAATGCGGCCGGCCGATGATCGCCATCTGTTTTCTGCCCGATAATTGACAAATTTATGTAAGAAATTCTTGTTTGGCCAATCACAAACGGATAAACAGCTTTATCGGACATAAATCACAGGCTATGATGCCGCCGGAATTTTGAGCAAATCGCCGGAATAATTCTACTATTGGCGGGACAGGGGATTGCCCTGAAAGGCCAGGAAAACAGAGCCGGCAAGGCGCGGGATGACCCTCGGGAATTATGGGAGCCGTAGAAAACAGAATGGATAATGCATGACCGTAAGGAAAACAATAATGAACAGAACAGTAGCGTCGGCAAAGGCATTTATGATGGGGGTGGCGGCTGTTCTGGCCCTGACGCTCGGCGGATGCAGCCTGTTTGGCGGTGGCGATGAGCCTGCGGCGAAGGTCGAAGCGGCCGAAGAGGTCTATCAGATTGGCGTCAATGCCTATCTGTGGCGGGCGACGCTGGACACCCTGTCCTTCATGCCGATCTCAAGCGCTGATCAGAAGGGCGGCGTGATCCTCACCGACTGGAAAGTCAATCCGGGCAATGACCAGGAACGGACCAAGGTTGATGTCGTCATCCTCGGGCGAAAATTAACGGCGGATTCGCTCAAGGTCAGCGTCCATCGTCAGATGAAAAGCGGTGCGGACTGGCTTGATGAGGCGCCGCGTCCGGGGGCCTCGATCAATATCCGCAACGCCATTTTGATGCAGGCCCGCCTGTTGCGGCGCAATAATGCGCCCGTCAAATAACGTTTCAGGGGCCGGCGCGGCGCGCGCTCCGGGGCCCCGGTCCTGGGAAAGTGATATTACGGACGGCTGATCCGGATCGGCTTGTCCGTAATCTGTTTTAAGTATGATTAAAGTTCAGGAAAAGACATGACACGCTATAACGCCGCAATGACCGAGGCAAAATGGCAGACGCACTGGCGGGACAATGAAACCTTCACGGCGGTGGTGGACCCGTCGCGGCCGAAATATTATGTGCTGGAGATGTTCCCCTATCCGTCCGGCAAGATTCACATGGGTCATGTCAGGAATTACACCCAGGGCGATGTGGTCGCCCGCTATCGCCGGGCGAAAGGCTATAATGTGCTGCATCCCATGGGCTGGGACGCGTTTGGCATGCCGGCGGAAAACGCCGCCATGGAGCATAAGGTGCATCCGGCCAAATGGACTTATGAAAATATCGCCCATATGCGCGGCCAGTTGCAGCAGATGGGGCTCAGCCTCGACTGGTCGCGGGAATTCGCCACCTGCGATCCGGAATATTACGGCCAGGAACAGAAAATGTTTCTGGATTTCCTCGCGGCGGGACTGGTGTACCGCAAGGAAAGCTGGGTCAACTGGGACCCGGTGGATCATACGGTGCTGGCCAATGAACAGGTGGTTGACGGCTGCGGCTGGCGCTCCGGCGCGCCGGTGGAACGCCGCCGCCTCAGCCAGTGGTTCCTGAAGATCACCGACTATGCCGAGGAACTGAACAGCGCCCTCGACGTCCTCGACCGCTGGCCGGAAAAGGTCCGCACGATGCAGAAAAACTGGATCGGCCGCTCCGAAGGATTGCGGCTGTTCTTCAAGGTGCCGGGCCATGACCCGCTCGAGGTCTACACCACCCGGCCCGACACGATCTTCGGCGCCTGCGGCATGGCGGTCGCCGCCGATCACCCGCTGGCGGAAAAGCTCGCCGAAGACAACCCGGCGCTGCAGGACTTCATCCGGGAATGCCGCACCGGGGCGACCACCGAAGAAGCGATGGAAAAGATGGAAAAGAAGGGTTTCGATACCGGGGTCACGGCCAAAAGCCCGTTCGAGGACCGCGACCTGCCGGTCTTTGTCGCCAATTTCGTGCTGATGGAATATGGCACCGGGGCGATTTTCATGTCGGCGGCCCATGACCAGCGCGACCTGGATTTCGCCCATAAATATAATCTCGACGTGCGCACCGTGATCCTGCCCGACGGCGAAGACGACAGCTTCGCCGTTGACCGGGAAGCCTATGTCGGCCCCGGCAGGTTGTTTAATTCCGATTTCCTTGACGGCCTGACCATTGAGGAGGCCAAGGCCGAAGTCGCGCGCCGGGCCGAGGCGGGCGGTTTCGGCACGCGGACGATCAATTTCCGCCTGCGCGACTGGGGCGTGTCGCGCCAGCGCTATTGGGGCTGCCCGATCCCGGTGATCCATTGCGACGACTGCGGCATCGTTCCGGTGCCGAAATCAGATTTGCCGGTGCGGTTGCCCGATGACGTCACCTTTGACAAGCCGGGCAATCCGCTGGAGCATCATCCGACCTGGAAGCATGTTGACTGTCCCGAATGCGGCAAGGCGGCCCGGCGCGAGACGGACACCTTCGACACCTTCATCGATTCGAGCTGGTATTTCGCCCGCTTCTGTTCGCCCAAGGCGGAAGAGCCGGTCGACAGGACGGCGGCGGACTATTGGCTGCCGGTCGATCAGTATGTCGGCGGGGTCGAGCATGCGATTTTGCATCTGCTCTATTCGCGCTTTTACACCCGGGCGATGAAAAAGACCGGGCTGCTGTCGGTTGAGGAGCCGTTCGACGGCCTGTTCACCCAGGGCATGGTCTGTCACGAGACCTATCAGGATGATCGGGGCGACTGGCTGTTCCCGGCGGACCTGGTGAAGGATGACGCCGGTCTTCTGGTGGAAAAGAAAAATGGCGCGGCGGTCACTGTCGGCCGGTCGGTCAAAATGTCGAAATCGAAGAAGAATGTCGTCGATCCGACCGAGATCATTGACCAGTATGGCGCCGACACCGCCCGCTGGTTCATGCTGTCCGACAGCCCGCCGGAGCGGGATCTGGAATGGACCGAAGAAGGGGTCGAGGGCGCCTGGCGCTTCACCCAGCGGCTATGGCGCGCCGTGACCGGCGGGCTGGACGGCCTGCGGCATATCGCCGATGAGCCGGATAATTTCCGCCCGGCGGCCCGGGACCTGCGCCGGATGACCCATGTCAGCATCGCCGCTGTCGCCCGCGATATTGAGGATTTTCATTTCAACAGCGCGGTGGCGCAGATTTATAAATTTTCCAATGCGGTCAGTGGTTTCAAATCCGATGATTCGGACGGCGATGTCTGGGCGCTGCGCGAGGCGCTGACCACGCTCATTCAGCTTTCGGCGCCGATGATGCCTCATCTGGCGGAGGAACTGTGGCAGATCATGGGCCATGACGGGATCGTCACCGACGCGCCCTGGCCGGTGGCGCGGCCGGACCTGATGCAGGAAAATACCGTCACCATCGCCATTCAGGTGCGCGGCAAATTGCGCGACACCATCGAGGTGCCGAAGGACATGGACCGGGCGGAGGTCGAGAAGATCGCCCTGGCGTCGGAAAAAATCCAAAAGGCGGTCGGCGCCGCGCCGCTGCGCAAGGTGATTGTCGTGCCCAATAAAATTGTCAATATCGTGATTTAGGAGCCGCTATGAAGCAGGTCTGTCGTCTGAAAATTCTGGTCATGCTGCTGCCGGCGCTGATGCTCGGCGGCTGCGGCTTCAAGCCCATGTATGGCCAGTTTTCCGACGGCAAAAGCGACCTGCGTGATGTGATGGCCAATATCCGGGTGGCGAGCATCACCGAGGACGGCCGTCCGTCGCGCATCGGTCAGGTGATCCGCAACAATCTGCTCGACCGGCTGACGCCCTTTGGCGAAACGAAGCAGGCGGAATATCTGCTGAAAGTGACCTTTCTGGTCGAAGAACATGGCTATGGTATCCGCGAGGATGAATCGGTGACCCTGCAAAATCTCAAGCTGGTCGCCGCCTATCAGTTGGAGGAAGTGGCGACGTCAAAGGTGGTGCTCGAATCCGCCGCCCGCAGCCTGGTGACCTATGACCTGGCCCAGTCCGATTATTCCAATATGATCGCCCGTCAGGCGTCCATGAAGCGGCTGTCGGAAGAAGTCAGCAACCAGATGGCGACCCGGATCGGCGCCTTTTTCAGCAAAACAGCCGCCGAAGAATGACATACCGTCAGGAATGACATAACATCAGGCCCCGAAAAGACCGATGAAATTAAACAAAAACGACATTAACGCACAGGTCAGAAAGCTGAATCCCGCCTACCGGGCGGTGTTGATCTATGGTCGTGACGCGGGGCTGGTGCGCGAAAGGGCGGAAAAAATCGCCCGCCAGGTGGTCGACGACCTGCAGGATCCGTTCCTCGTCGCCCATATCGAACCGGAACGCCTGAAGGCGGAACCCTTTCTGCTCGCCGATGAGGCGGCGGCGATCTCAATGACCGGCGGCCGGCGGGTGGTGCGCATTGACGGCGCCGGGGAAAATGTCGCCGCGGCGGCGAAAGCCTTTCTCGACGATCCGGTCGGTGACGGGCTGGTGATCATCACCGCCGGCGGCCTGAAGGCGACGGCGGCGCTGGTCAAGCTGTTCAACAAGGCGAAAAACGCCGCCGCCATCGCCTGCTATGAAGATGACCAGGGCAGCATTCAGAGCCTGATCTTCGAAGTGATGGGCCAGCATAACCTGGCGATCGACCCGGCGGCGGCGGCTTTCCTCCAGGGCAATCTCGGCGGCGACCGGATGGTGTCGCGCGGCGAGCTGGAAAAGCTGGCGCTTTATATGGGCCCCCGCGGCGAGGACGGCCCGCGGCGGACCGTGACCCTGGAGGATGCGCGGGCCTGTGTCGGCGACAGCGGCGCCCTGACCCTCGACATGATCGCTGTCGCGACCACGGGCGGCGACCTGAAAACCCTCGACGCCACCCTGTTCAAGGCCTTCAACCGCGGGGAAAACGCCATCCCGATTTTGCGGAATGTCGCCCGCCGTCTGCAAAAGCTGCATCTGGCGCGCGGCAGCATGGATCAGGGGGTTTCAGCCGAAAAGGCCGTCCTCGCCGTGGTCTACAGCCCCTATTCGCCGGAGAAGAAATCGCTCCTGGCCCAGGTGCATAAATGGTCGCTCGCCAGGCTGACCAGCGCGCTGGAGATTGTTTTTGAAGCCGAGGCCGACTGCAAGGTGACCGGGCTGCCGGCGGAAGCGATCTGCGCCCGCGCCTGCCTGCGCATCGCCAATGCGGCCGGGCGTTGATATGGGTATTGCTTCAGGAAGCAGACGATGGAAAAAATAACGCCGGCGTCAAATGCCGCCCTGATTATCATTGATGTTCAGAAAGCCATTGACGCGCCTTATTGGGCGGCGCTGGGGCCGCGTAATAACCCGCAGGCGGAAGAGATGCTGTCTGATCTGGCAAGGCGGTGGCGGACATCAGGCCGGCCGGTGATTTTTATCCGCCATGATTCGACGGAAAGGGATTCGGCCTTCCGTCCGGACAAGCCAAGTCACGCCTTTAAGGACAGCCTCCTGCCGGCGGCCGGCGACAAGGTGATCGGCAAACAGGTCAACAGCGCCTTTATCGGCACGACGCTTGAGAATCATCTCAGGAAGAATGAAATCCGGCAGCTGTATTTTGCCGGGGTCAAGACCAACAATTCGGTCGAGGCCACGGTTCGCATGGCCGGCAACCTGGGCTTTGACAGCTATCTGGTCGAAGACGCCTGTTTTACCTTCGCCATGAGGGATTTCGCCGGGGTGATCCGCAGCGCCCAGGAGGTCCATGATATGGCGCTGGCCAATCTTGAGGGGGAATATTGTCAGATTGTCACCTCTGGGGCGTTCTCCCTCTGACCCCTGTCAATAATCCGGTTTGCGCTTGTTGAGGAAGGCGTCGACCCCTTCCCGGTGATCGGCACCGTCAAAGGCGTCGATGAATATTTTCTCGGATTGTTCATCGTCCTCGCGGATGCCCTCCTCAATGCGGCGGATGGTCTTTTTGATTTCGCGCAGGCTGTGGGAGCTGTTCTGCATCAACCGGCCGGCATAGGCGCGGACCTCCCGCTCCAGGCTGTCGGGCGCGAAAATGTCGTTAACGAGGCCGAGGGCCTGCGCCCGCCGGGCGTCAATGATGCGGGCCGAAAACAGGATGTCGCGGGCCGCCGCCGGGCCGACCTGATCGAGCAGCCGCCGGGTGTCTGACAGGCCGTAGACCAGCCCGAGCTTGGCCGGGGTGATGCCGTAACGGGATTTTTCATCGCCAAAGCGCAGGTCGCAGCAGAGCGCCAGGATGCAGCCGCCGCCGACGCAGGGCCCCTGGATCATGGCGATGGTTGGCCCCGGGAAATCCTCCAGCGCCTTGCAGGCCGCCCGGATGGCGCGGCGGTTCAGATCGCGGGCCCGGGTGTCGCGGATCAACAGGTCGAATTCGCTGATGTCGGCCCCGGCGCAGAAGACGCTATCGCTGGCCGAGCGCAGGATCAGAATGCGGATTTCAGGATCCTGTTCGGCCCGGCGGACCAGCGGTGGAATCGCCCGCCACATATCAATATTCAGGGCGTTTTTCCGCTCGGGCCGGTTGATGGTCAGCCAGGCGATATGCCCGTCCTTGTCGAGGGTAATGAGAGATTTGGTCATGCTGCGTATCCTGTGGAATTTTCGCCACCATAACCGATGCGCGGGTAAAATAAAGCAAAAGATCAGCCGCTTGCGCGGCAGGCGCTGCAATCGCCGTCCGGATGGTGGTGTCGCGCTTCCAGACAAAGTTATTTATTTTCATGGATTTAAAGGAAAAGGTAACCATTTCCGGTTATAATAGTCGTGACTTTATTCAATTGTTTGGTGAGGCGGCGCGCCCGATGTCGGGCCAGAGGGGTATATAAAAATTATCTCGCCCGCAGGATGATCGGCGCAGTTCGGAAATTGAGTGAGGCCGGAAATTGAGTAAGGCCGGAAATTGAGTGAAATCGGAATTGATTTGAACAGGGATGATCAATGCAATATCAAATTGATGTGAACGGTGACACATTTGAAGCGAAATTAAGTGAGAAAATCACTTTTTCCGACCTGGATGGCTTCCGCGAGATGATCCGCCGCATGATGGAGAGCCTTTCCGCAAAAAACATTGTCGATCTGGCGGATGTCGAATTCATTGATTCCGCCGGTCTCGGCATGCTGCTGCTGGCGCGGGATGAAATCTCGAAAACCGCCGCAAACCTGACGTTAAGGTCGCCGCAGGGCCAGGTCCAGCGCATGTTCTCGGTCGCCCGTTTTGACCAGATGTTTGAAATCGTCGGCGGCTAGCGGCGGCTGAAAGGCGCTTTCCCCGGCCACAAGAACCTGGAAACACCTGAACCCTCATTGAAACACCTAAACCCTCATCCCCGAACAATTAACCCCTCATTCCCGCGCAGGCGGGAATCTATGATATATTTCAATATATTAGGGTATGTTCAAACATGGATTCCGTTCCCTCGCGGCTCATCACCGCTCGCCCGGAATGACCCCGGAATAACAATGAAAATAGCTTTTTTCACCACACTAGCGGCGGCGGTTATATCTCGAATTTGGTCGACAGGACGATCGAGGAGGTGGTTTTCTCGATGCCTTCCATTTTGCCGATGTCGTCCAGGGTGCGGTCAATATCCTCGGTGGTTTCCGCCTTGACCAGGGCGATCATGTCATAAATGCCGCTGACGGCGTAAACCGCCTTGATCAGGGGGTTTTTCTTCAGATTCTGCAATATCCGGTCGGCGAATTTCGGGTTGAGCTGAATCAGGACATGGGCGGTGATCTGGCGCCTTTTGTAGTCCTCATTGAAGCGGATGGTATAGCCGGCGATGATGCCGCGGTCCTCGAGCCGGGTGATCCGGTCCTGAACCGTCGAGCGCGACAGGCCGAGCATCCGGGCCAGCGCCGTGGTGCTTTCCCGGCCGTTGTTCTTCAATAGATTGATGAGCTTCTGATCTGTTGCGTCCATAACATGAAAATGCCGGAGAATCCGTGATTTCGCAAGATAAAAATGGGCGTATTGTCAAGGATTTCCGATCATAATGATAGATATTGTCTGCGGTGTCAAATGGCGATATGCTGGGCGAAATAAGAGGCAATCCCCCGGCAACCGACAGGAGGCAGAGATAAAAATTCGCAATATTGAGGATATTATGGAGTGTGAGCGGACCCCGCTGGACGAACGGCTTCAGGGGCTGGGATCGACCTATGAGGTGATCCGCCGGACCGCCGAACGGATGCCGGAGAAAACCGCCTTTCATATGCTGGAGCACGGCGCGGCGGAAGAAGACTCCCGCCAGATTTCCTATGGCCGGTTTTTCGCCCGGGTGACCCAGACGGCCAATATGCTCCATGATCTGGGGGTCGGCCCCGGGGAAGTCGTGTCCTATATCCTGCCCAATCTGCCGGAAACCCATTATGTCCTGTGGGGCGGCGAGGCCGCGGGCATTGTCAATCCGATAAATCCCCTGCTGGAGACCGATCATATGATCGCGATCATGAAGGCGGCGGGAAGCCGGGTGCTGGTCACCCTCGGCCCGGCGGCGGGCGCGGACATCTGGCAAAAGGCGATGCGGATCAAGGATCATGTGCCGAGCCTGCGCCATATCGTGCAGGTTGCCGGCCCGCCGCAGCCGGGGGCGATCTGTTATGATCATGTCATTGACGGTTATTCGGCCGAAAAGCTGGACAGCGGGCGCATCATCCGCCCCGGCGACATCTGTTCCTATTTTCATACCGGCGGCACCACCGGCGCGCCGAAACTGGCGCGGCACAGCCATTTCAATGAGGTGACGGATGCTTTCCTGGCCGCGATTCCGGGCGATATTGTCGCCGATGACGTGGCGCTGTCCGGCCTGCCGCTGTTCCATGTCAATGCGGCGATCGTCACCGGCCTGAGCTGTTTCCTGGTCGGCGCTTCGGTGGTGCTGGCGACGGCGGCGGGCTATCGGACGCCGGCGGTGATCGGCAATTTCTGGCGGATCGTTGAAAAATACCGCGTCAGCTTTTTCAGCGGCGTGCCGACCATTTACGCCGGGCTGCTTCAGGCGCCGCTCGGCGATGCGGATGTTTCCTCGCTGCGGATGGCGATCTGCGGCGCGGCGCCGATGCCGCGGGATGTGATCCGGCGCTTTGAAAAGACCACCGGCATCACCCTGCTCGAAGGTTACGGCCTGACCGAAGGCACCTGCGTCAGCAGTTGCAACCCGCTCTACGGCGAACGCAAGGTCGGCTCCATCGGCCTGCGGCTGCCCTATCAGGATATGAAGGCCGTCCTGCTCGACGGGGAGGGTCAGTATGTCCGGGACTGCGCCGCCGATGAGGTCGGGGCGATTGTCATCCGCGGGCCCAATGTCTTCGCCGGTTATCTTCAGCCGGAGGCCAACCGGGATGTCTGGCTCGACGGCGGCTGGTTCAATACCGGGGATATGGGGCGCGCGGACGGGGACGGTTATTTCTGGCTGACGGGCCGGGTCAAGGAGCTGATCATTCGCGGCGGTCACAATATTGATCCGGCGCTGATTGAGAACGCCCTGGCGCTGCATGACGAAGTGATTCAGGTCGCCGCGGTCGGCAAGCCGGATATTTACGCCGGCGAGTTGCCGGTGGCCTATGTGGTGCTGAAGGCGGGCAGCACATGCACCGCCGAAAGCCTGCGCGACTTCGCCCGCGGTCATATTGCGGAGCGCGCCGCGGCGCCGAAGGAAATTTACCTGGTCGAGGCGCTGCCCCTGACCGCGGTCGGCAAGATTTTCAAGCCCGCATTAAAAGAAAATGCCGTAAAACGCGCCATAAAAGAGGTTTTAATGCCTTTTCGGCAGGAGGTGAAAATTTCCGTGGACCCTGACAGGACATATGGTACTGTAGCGACCATCGAAATCGGCTCATCCGTATCTGATCAGACCCTCGAGGAAATGAAGCAGGCGCTGGACGGATACGCCTTTCACCGGCGATTTCATAAAATAAATAAAAAATATAGGGATTATGCAAATGCAAGCAGCAAAACATGAACATTGGTCGTCGGGATTTACCTTTCTTCTGGCGGCCGTGGGCAGCGCCGTCGGCCTCGGCAACATCTGGCGCTTTCCCTATGTGGTGGCGGAAAATGGCGGCGGGGCTTTCGTTCTGATCTATCTGGCGATTGTCTTTGTCTTCGGCGTGCCGCTACTGATGTCGGAACTGATGATCGGCCGGACGGCGCAGAAACCGCCGGTCAGCGCCCTCAAAAGCTTCGGCGAGTCGAAGGCGCAGAAATTGTGGAATATCCTCGGCTGGTCCTATGTTCTGGTGCCGCTGGGCATCCTGACCTTTTATTCGGTGGTCGCCGGCTGGACCCTCGATTACGCCATCGGCATGATGATCGGCAGTTTCAACGATCTGCAGGATGGCGAATCGGCGAAGATCTTCCAGGACCTGCAGGACAGTCCGGCGACGCAGATTTTCTGGATGACCCTGGCGGTCGGGATCACGGTCGGCATTGTGGCGCGCGGCCTGAAGTCGGGACTTGAAAAAACCGTTGAAATCCTGATGCCGGCCCTGTTTGTCATCCTGATCGTGCTGGTGTTATACGCCTCCATCACCGGCGAATTCCTCAAAAGCGTCGCCTTCCTGTTTGAGCCGGATTTCAGCAAAATCACCCCGGAACTGGTGCTGATGGCGGCGGGACAGGCGTTTTTCTCCCTGTCGCTCGGCAGCGGCGCAATCATGGTTTACGGCTCCTATCTGACGAAGGATATTTCAATCCCGAAAATGGCGGTCGGGGTCGCTTGCGCCGATACATTCGTCGCCCTGCTGGCCGGTTTCGCCATCTTCCCGATCGTCTTCGCCTTTGGCGTCGATCATGCCGGCGGGCCGGGGCTGGTCTTTGTCACCCTGCCGATCGTCTTTAACGACATGGGCGGCATTGGTCAGGTCTTTGGCGTGCTGTTCTTCCTGCTGCTGGCCTTCGCCGCCGTGACGTCCACCATCTCGCTGCTCGAGCCGATGGTCGCCCAACTGTCGGAACAGGGCAGCTTCAAGCGGGCCCGGGCCGCCATTTACACCGGCGCCGGATTCTGGTTCGTCGGCATATTCGTCGCCCTGTCGAGCAACATCCTGAAAGACGTCCATCCGCTCGGCTTCCTGCCCCTGTTCGCGGGGATGAATATCGAAGCGGTGATCAATTTCCTCGCCGCCAATGTTTTCATGCTGCTGAACGGGCTGCTGGTGGCGATTTTTGTCGGCTGGTCGATCCGGCGTTCGGTGACGCTGGAGGAAATGGGCCTGGGCGATTCGATGATCTTCAAGACCTGGTTTCTGCTGGTGCGCTTTATCGTGCCGCTGGGCGTCGGTTTTATTTTCTATGACGTTGTGTTTTAGGCGCGTCAGGCCGGACGGTGCTGATCTAGAAAACCCGCCGCCCGCGTCATCATTTCCCTGAGCAGGGGCCGCAACATTTCGGCCCGTTCTTCGCGGAATTGAAATGTCGGCGCCTCATCCATATAGGTGATCTGGGCGATTTCGAGCTGCACCGCGTGAATATTGTTCTGCGGGTCGCCGTAATGACGGGTGATATAACCGCCCTTGAAGCGGCCGTTGAGAACGGTGCTGAAACCTGACTTAGCGCCGGTTTCGAGCAGCATTTCGGCCAGCGCCGGGGCGCAGCTTGCGCCATCGGCCGTCCCGATATTAAGGTCCGGTAACCGCCCCTCGAAAAAGCGCGGCACCCGGCTCTGGATCGAATGGGCGTCCCACAGGATCGCGTAACCATATTCATGCTTGATGCGCGTGAGTTCGGTGCGGATTCTGTCATGATAGGGCCGCCAGTATATTTGCTTGCGGCGCTGAACTTCCTCTGGCCCCGGCGTCTGTCCCGGCTGATACAGCGGCCGACTGTCAAAGCCGGTGGTCGGGCAAAGTTCGGTCTCGCTCTGTCCGGGGTAAAGCGCCTTTCCCGCCGCCCCGCGATTGAGGTCGATAAGATAGCGGCTGTGGCGCGCCCGGATCAGCGAACAGTCGAACTCACCGAGAAAATCATACAGCCGGTCGACATGCCAGTCGGTGTCGGGCAGCTTGCGCGCCGCGTCGGTCAGGCCGGCGGCAACCTCCGGCGGCAGGTCCACGCCGACATGGGGCATGCTGACCAAGACCGGGCCGCGCCCCGGGGTGAAATGAAACGGTTGCATCGTCATTATTCGCCTATTCCAGACGGCAGAATATCCCTGACCGGGCCTGAGAAAACCCCGCCCTGGACCAGTTCGGTCACCGCATCAATATCCGGCGCGAAATAGCGGTCCTGGTCATAGAAACTGACTTTGGCGCGAATTTTATCGTGCATCCGCCGCAGGATCGCCGAGGTTTTTTCCGGCGCCCGCAGGTCGATCCCCTGGGCGGCGGCGAGCAGTTCGATGGCGATCACCGTCGCGCTGTTGAACGCCATGTCGCTGAGCCGCCGGGCGCCGTAAGTCGCCATGCTGACATGGTCTTCCTGATTGGCGCTGGTCGGGATGCTGTCGACGCTCGACGGATGGGCGCGACTTTTGTTTTCCGACACCAGCGCGGCCGAGGTCACCTGGGCAATCATAAAGCCCGAATTGACGCCGCTGTCGCGAACCAGAAAGGCCGGCAGGTCGGACATTTTCGGATCGACCAGAATCGCCTGACGCCGTTCCGAGATCGAGCCGATTTCACAGAGCGCCATGGCGAGGATGTCGGCGGCAAAGGCCACCGGCTCGGCATGGAAATTGCCGCCGGAAATCACGTCGTCTGATTCGGGGCCATTCCCCGGAAAGATCAGCGGATTGTCGGTGGTGGCGTTGGCCTCGATATAGAGCGTCCGCGCCGCATTCTGGATCAGATCGAGGCAGGCGCCCATGACCTGCGGCTGACAGCGCAGCGAATAGGGGTCCTGCACCTTGTCGCATTGTTCGTGGGATTTCATGATGCCGCTGCCCTCAAGCAGCATGAGATATTTCGGCGCGACCGCCATCTGGCCCGGCTGTCTTCTGGCGGCGTGAATGCGCGAATCAAACGGCGCCCGGCTGCCCATCAGGGCATCGACGCTCATGGCGCCGGCCACCACGGCGGCGGCGAAAACATCCTCGGTCTGGAACAGGCCGGCCAGCGCCAGCGCGGTCGAGGTCTGGGTGCCGTTGAGAAAGGCGAGCCCCTCCTTGGCGCTGAGTGAAATCGGCGCGAGGCCCTTTGCCGTGAGGGCGTCGGCCGCCGGGGTCTTGACGCCGTCCATGCGGACGTAGCCTTCCCCCATCAGCGGCAGGGTCATATGGGCCAGCGGCGCCAGATCGCCGGAGGCGCCGACCGAGCCCTTTTCCGGGATGCAGGCGACCAGCCCCGCATTGACGAAATCAATAAAGGCTTTGACGGTGCTGAGGCGGATGCCCGAATGGCCCTGGCTGAGGCTCGAGATTTTCATCACCGTGATCAGCCGCACCACGGCGTCGGGGAGATATTTGCCGACGCCGGTGCTGTGGCTCAACACCAGATTGGTCTGCAGCGCCTCCAGTTTGTCGTCGGCGATGCTGGTGCTGGCGAGCAGGCCGAAACCGGTATTGATGCCGTAGGCGGTGCGGCCCTCGGCAATGATGTCCTCGACCACCTGACGGGATTTTTCGATCACCGGACAGGCGCTGTCGGCGAGGCGGACCTGATGGGGCGCTGCATAAATCCGGCGCAGATCGGCGAGGGACAACTCCCCCGGATGAAGGGTCAGAATATTGTCTGTGATATGGCTCATTTTCTTCACTTTCGTCATCCTATTCTGTAACCATCGGCAGTTTCAGACCCTGCTCCCGGGCGCAGTCGATGGCGATCTGATACCCTGCGTCCGCATGGCGCATGACGCCGGTGCCGGGGTCATTCCACAGCACCCGGCCGAGCTTTTCCGCCGCCTCATCGCTGCCGTCGGCGAGAATCACGACGCCTGAATGCTGGGAGAAGCCCATGCCGACGCCGCCGCCGTGATGGAGGCTGACCCAGGTCGCGCCGCTCGCCGTGTTCAGGAGCGCATTGAGCAGCGGCCAGTCGGAGACGGCGTCACTGCCGTCCTGCATGGCTTCGGTTTCCCGGTTCGGGCTCGCGACCGAACCGCTGTCCAGATGATCGCGGCCGATGACCACCGGGGCTTTCAGTTCGCCGTTTTTCACCATTTCATTGAAGGCGAGGCCCAGCCGGTGCCGGTCGCCGAGGCCGACCCAGCAGATGCGCGCCGGCAGGCCCTGAAACCGGATCCGCTCGCGCGCCATATCAAGCCAGTTGTGGAGATGGGGATTGTCGGGGATCAGTTCCTTGACCTTCTGATCGGTCTTGTAAATATCTTCCGGATCGCCGCTGAGCGCCGCCCAGCGGAACGGCCCGACGCCGCGGCAGAACAGCGGCCGGACATAAGCCGGGACAAATCCGGGAAAATCAAAGGCTTTCTCGACCCCCTGATCAAAGGCGACCTGACGGATATTATTGCCGTAATCGAAGGTCGGGATGCCCATCTCATGATAGGCGAGCATGGCGTCCACATGAACCGCCATGGCGGCCCGGGCGGCCTGTTCCACCTCCTTGGGCGCCGATTCGCGCTTTTGCTCCCATTCGTCGACCGTCCAGCCGATCGGTAGATAGCCGTTGACCGGATCATGGGCCGAGGTCTGATCAGTGACCGCGTCGGGCCGGATGCCGCGGCGGAGCATTTCGGGGATAATCTCCGCCGCATTGCCGAGCAGCCCGACCGAGATCGCCCGGCCTTCAGATGTCGCCTGGGTGATGATCTCCATCGCCTGATCCAGGCTCTCGGCGCGCTGATCGAGATAGCCGGTACGCAGGCGGTAATCGATGCGGTCCGACTGGCATTCAATGGCCAGCATCGACGCCCCGGCCATGGTCGCGGCCAGCGGCTGCGCCCCGCCCATGCCGCCAAGCCCGGCGGTGAGGATCCATTTGCCGCTGAGGCTGCCGCCGAAATGCTGGCGGCCCATCTCGACAAAGGTTTCGTAGGTGCCCTGAACGATGCCCTGACTGCCGATATAAATCCAGCTGCCGGCGGTCATCTGGCCGTACATCATCAGGCCCTTTTTATCGAGTTCATTGAAATGGTCCCAGTTGGCCCAGTGCGGCACCAGATTGGAATTTGCGATCAGCACCCGGGGCGCGCCCTTGTGGGTCGGGAAAATGCCGACCGGTTTGCCGCTTTGGATCAGCAGGGTTTCGTCTTCTTCGAGGGTTTTCAGGCTGTCAACAATCCTGTCATAACATTCCCAGTTGCGCGCCGCCCGGCCGATGCCGCCGTAGACCACCAGGTTTTCCGGATGTTCGGCGACCTCCGGATCAAGGTTGTTCATCAGCATGCGCAGCGGCGCTTCGGTCGCCCAGCTTTTGGCGTTGAGGGTCGCGCCGGTCGGCGCTTTCACGATACGGGAATTCCGGGTCATAGAGTGTCACCTGTTCTATACTTGTCTATACAAGTTAAACTATAGCATTGCCCGTGAAGGGAATGCAACTGAAAAAATGGTGTTAGAGGCAATATCCGATCAGATTGAAGCAGTTCTGTTTCTCGTCCGGCGCGGTGATCCGGCAAGGCGCGCCGCTCCTGCCTTCACGGCCGGAAGCGGCCGGACAGTTCATAGCGCGATCCCGGATGATAGAGCAGGGCGCTGGAGGCCACCTGTCCCCGGGTCCAGGTCCGGCGCTTGATCAGCAGGGCGGGCTCCCGCGCCGTCATATGCAGCTCGCGGCGGATGTCGTCCGGCGGCAGGATGGCCTTGACCACATGTTCGGCCTTTTGCAGCGGCGCAATCTCCATCAGATAGTCATAGGGCGTGATCCGGCTGTAATCCTGATCGCCATATTCCGGCGCCAGCGCCCGGTTGACGTATCGGTCTTCCAGTTGAATCGGGATATTCTGTTCCTTATGGAGGATGACCGAGTGAAAAACCGGCGCGCCGTCGGCGATATTCATCTGTCGGGCGATGTCCGTATCGGCGACGGTTTCTTCCAGTTTCAGAACCTCGGCCGAATGGTCATGGCCGCGGGCGCGGATTTCTTCGGCGATATTATGAACCTCCAGCGGGTGGCTCTGGGCCTTGAGGTCGGCGACAAAGGTGCCGACCCCGGCGATCCGCTCGAGATAGCCTTCGTCGGTCAGTTCGCGCAGGGCCCGGTTGGTGGTCATCCGCGAGACGTTAAATTCCCGCACCAGTTCATTTTCCGACGGCACCCTTTGGGCCGGTTGCCATTCGCCGCTGGCGATGCGCTCGAGGATATGAGCCTTGATTTTTTTATAGAGCGGCGCGGTTCTGGTCTGCATGATCTCTGAAAACCTTTTGTCTTTTGGTTATGGGCTGATGCCTCTGGTTCAAGCTATAGCATCTTTGGCTGGCCGATGTCAGTCAAGAAGCGTCATCAGCCGGGTCATGGTGCGGCGAAAATCGCCGGCAATGGCCGCCGCCTGTGGATGATGGCGGTCCCGTATCCGCCACCGGCCGGCGACCATGACGTCCTTAACCGGATTGTCATTGCCGCTGAAGATAAAGCGATCGAGCAAATAACGGTCCGGCGTCGCGCACAACAGGGGCGATGTCGCATCCAGGACAATCAGGTCGGCCCGCCGGCCCACCGCGATGGCCCCGGCATCCCGCCTTCCCATGGCGCGCCGCCCGCCCTGCAGGCTGGCTTGGTACAGGCGCTCTCCCGTATGGGGTTGTTCCGCTGTCGCAACGATATTGCGGCTTTGATGGTGCAGTCGCTGGCCATATTCCAGCAGGCGCAGTTCCTCGACCGGGCTGACTGAAATATGGCTGTCCGAGCCGATGGCGATCCGGCCGCCCTGATCGAGATAGCTTTTGAGCGGAAACAGGCCGTCGCCGAGGTTGGCTTCGGTGGTCGGGCAGATCCCGGCCACCGCGCCGCTTTGGGCGAGTGTCGATGTTTCATTCTCCGTCAGGTGGGTCGCATGAACCAGGCACCAGCGTTCGTTCAGCGCCTGATGGGCGAGCAGCCATTCCACCGGCCGCTGGCCGGACCACTGCCGGCAGTCTTCGACCTCTTTTGTCTGCTCGGCGATATGGATGTGGATCGGCGCGTCCGGGGACAGGCTGTCGAGGTGACGGATCACCGGGTCAAAGGATTCGGGCGGCACCGCGCGCAGGCTGTGAAAGGCGACGCCGAGCCGCCGGGTCGGATCGTCCTGAAAACTGTCGTGCAGAAGATCCAGCAGCTGGCAATATTGCGCGGCCGAATGGCCGAAACGGGCCTGTTCCGGGCTCAGCGGCTGACCGCCGAAGCCCGCCGCCTGATAAAGCACCGGCAGCAGGGTCAGGTCAAGGCCCGCGTCCGCCGCCGCCCGGCTGATCGCCAGCGACATTTCCGCCGGATTGTCATAGGGCGCGCCGCCCGGCTGATGATGCAGATAATGAAATTCGGCCACCGCGGTATAGCCGGCCCGCAGCATTTCCACATAGAGCTGGCGGGCGATATGATAGAGGTCGTCGGGGCTGAGCTTCTGGGCGAAGCGATACATGACATCGCGCCAGGTCCAGAAACTGTCCCGCCGGCCCGCGCCGCCGGACGTGCGATATTCCGCCAGACCCGCCATCGCCCGCTGAAAGGCGTGCGAATGAATATTCGGCATCCCGGGCAGGGCGTAGCCGGCGACCCGTTCGGTGTCGGGTCCCGGGGCCTGGTCCCCGGTCCGGATGTCGCTGATCCGTCCCCGGTCATCAAGGGTCAGGGTGACATGATCATGCCACTGGTTTTTAAGTCGCGCTTTGGTAAAATGTATTTTCTGCATTTTCAATTTCATGCTAACCTGTCTATACAACACAGTTTAGATTAACCCGCATGTAAGTCAACGAGATAAAAGGAAAGAACGGCGCAATATGGAAAAAACCACGGTCTGGACGGATGCCAACATCCTGACAATGCGAGAAAATGACGCGCCCTACGGCCTGATCATGGACGGGGCGCTGGCGGTGACAGCGGGACGGATCGACTGGGTCGGGGCCCGATCGGACCTGCCGGAGTCTTATGCCGCGGCGGAAGGGATCTCCTGCGGCGGGCGTTATATGACGCCGGGGCTGATCGACTGTCATACGCATCTGGTGTATGGCGGCAACCGGGTGGCGGAATTTGAACAGCGGATGCGGGGGGCGACCTACAAGAAGATCGCCGAGAGCGGCGGCGGCATTCTGTCGACGGTGCGCGCCACCCGGGAGGCCAGCGAAGACCAGCTTTATGTCGCGGCGGAAAAACGGCTGCGCCAGTTGCAGCGCGGCGGCGTGACCACGGTCGAGATTAAATCCGGTTACGGCCTCGATCCGGAAAACGAGCTTAAAATGCTGCGGGTGGCGCGGCGGCTCGGCCAGTCGCCGGCGGTCGATGTGATGACGAGCTTCCTCGGCGCCCATGCCCTGCCGCCGGAATTTGACGGTGATCCGGAGGGCTATATGGATCATGTCAGCGGTATCATGCTGGACGCCGTGGTCGCCGAAAATCTCGCCGATGCGGTTGATGGTTTTTGTGAGACTATCGGTTTTTCCGCTGACCAGATCGAACGGCTGTTCGTCCGCGCCAATGAACTGGGCTTGCCGGTCAAGCTCCATGCGGAACAGCTCGGCTACAGCGGCGGGGCGCAGTTGGCGGCGAAATACCGGGCGTTGTCGGCCGATCATCTGGAATGGCTTGATCTGGGAGGGGTGCGGGCGATGGCGGCGGCGGGCACGGTGGCGGTGCTGCTGCCCGGGGCCTTTTACACCCTGCGCGATGTGCGCTTGCCGCCAATTGATTTGCTGCGGAAATATAATGTTCCGATGGCGGTGGCGACCGACAGCAATCCGGGGTCCTCGCCGGTGCTGTCGCTGGCGCTGATGATCAATATGGCCGCGACCCTGTTTCGCCTGACGCCGGAAGAGGCGCTGGCCGGGGTTACGCGCAACGCGGCGCGGGCGCTGGGGCGCGGTGACCGGGGGGTGCTAGACCGCGGCATGAAGGCCGATTTCGCCCTGTGGGACATCTCTCATCCGGCGGAGCTCGCCTATCAGGTGGGCGGCAACCTTTGCGTCGGGGTGGTCAAGGATGGGGTCAGGGTCGAGTTTATTTGATCCGGCGGACGGAAATCTGCTCCTCGCGCAGGCCGAGGCGCGTCATATCATCCGGCAGGCCGTGGCCGGCGACCAGGGCGGCGGTGACCCGCCCCAAAGCGGGCGCGGTCTTGATGCCGAAGCCGCCCTGTCCCGCGAGCCAGAAAAAGCCCGGGCCTTCCGGATCGAAACCGACCACTGGATGGCGATCGGCCACATAATTGCGCAGACCGGCCCAGCTGTGATCAATTTTATCGACTTTCAGGCTGGTCGCCTGTTGCAGATAATGGGCGGCATAGGCGATGTCGATTTCCTCGGGCCGGGCGTCGGACGGCGGGCACAGCCGCTCATCGCCCGGCGTCATCAGGATCTTGCCGGAATCCGGTTTGAAATAAAATCCCTGCTTGGCGGCCATCACCAGCGGCCATTGCTCCAGCGGCGGCCGAAAAAGATTACCGGCCGCGGTTTCGTCGCCGCGGACAATATCTTCCGGCGGGCTCATCATGATCACCGTCCGCCGCAGCGGCTGGATGTTGATCGGCGCAAGACCGGCGAGCCCGGCGAGCTGATCAACCCAGGCGCCGGCGGCGTTGATCACCACCGGGGCGGCGAAATCGCCCCGTGTCGAGGTGACATGCCAGCGGGACTGTGATCTAGACAGGGCCGTGACCTCGGCCCGGGTGATGACCCTGCCGCCCGCCGCCTTGATCGCCCGCAGGTAGCCGTCATGGAGCGCGTTGACGTCAATATCGGCGAGTCCTTCCTCATAGAGCGCCCGCTGCCGGTAGGCCGGGGCGAGGACTGGCAGCAGCCGGACGGCCGCCGCCTCGTCGACAAAATCCGCCGCGACATTGATGGCGGACAATTTCCGGTAAAGCTCATCAAGGCAGGGCTGTTCCTCAGGCGTGGCGATATAGAGCAGGGGCCGGGGCTTGAGCAGCGAATGGCCGGTGAAGTCCCTGGGGGGGCGGCGCAGAAAAGCCTCGCTCGCCCGCACCAGGGCATGGATGAGCGGATCGGCCTTTTGAAAGCTGGTCTGGAAAATCGCCGACGAGCGGCCGGTGGTGTGATAGCCGGGCTGGCTTTCCCGCTCCAGAAGGACCACCCGGCCCAGCCGCGACAGCTCATAACCGGCGGACGCGCCGGCAATGCCGCCGCCGACAATAATGAAATCCGCTGTTGTTCGCTCCGTAGGCATGATTGAACTCTTGAGGCGATCCCGGAAACGCCGCCGCGGCTTCCGCCCGGCGATCCGGTCCTGTACATATCACCCGGACATATCATCCGGGCCGGTTTTGCGCCAGCCTATTCTCTTGGGCGGGGGCTGACAACAGAAATCTGTCCCTTGAGGACAATGCTGTGGCGCAATATAGCCTAATGGTTTGACAAGCAAACTATATTTCAATTTATTTCGCAAATGCGAAATTTTATTGTGGAAAAAAGCGCTAAATTTGATAGATTACGGGGGAAATTTTCAAAACACCGATAAAGAGTCCCATATTGACGGAGGAACGGATCATGAGAAAAACGCCAAAAGATTTTTTTAAGCCCCTGTCCATTGGCGCCCCGGCGCCGTATCGGGAGATTCCCGTGGCGCTTGAGAGAATGATTCATTTCTTTCCGCCGCAGGTGGAGAAGATGCGCGCCAAGATCCCCGACATGATCGGCAAGGTCGATGTGCTGCTCGGCAATCTGGAGGATGCGATCCCGGCCGACGCCAAGGATGCGGCCCGGGCCGGCTTTATCGAGGTGGCGGCGAAGAATGATTTCGGCGCGACCGGATTGTGGACCCGGGTCAACTGCCTCAACAGCCCGTGGTTTCTCGATGATGTGACGGAAATCGTCGCGAAAGTCGGCAACAAGCTCGATGTGATGATGCTGCCGAAAGTGGAAGGCCCGTGGGACATTCATTTTCTCGATCAGCTGCTCGCCCAGCTCGAATCCCGCCACGGCGTTGAGCAGCCGATCATGATTCACGCCATCCTGGAAACCGCCCAGGGGGTCAATAATGTCGAGGAGATCGCCGCCGCCAGTCCGCGCATGCACGGCATGAGCCTCGGGCCGGCCGATCTGGCGGCGTCGCGCGGCATGAAAACCACCCGGGTCGGCGGCGGCCATCCGTCCTATGGCGTGATCGAGGATGACGGGGGCGACGGCGCGGCGCGCGGCTTCCACCAGCAGGATCTGTGGCATTTCACCGTCGCCAAAATGGTCGACGCCTGCATGTCCTATGGCCTCAAGGCTTTTTACGGTCCATTCGGCGATTTTTCCGATGACGCCGCCTGTGAGGCCCAGTTCCGCAACGCGTTCCTGATGGGTTGCGTCGGCGCCTGGTCGCTGCATCCGAAGCAGATTGAGATCGCCAAGAAGGTGTTCAGCCCCGATGTCGAGGAAGTGCTGTTCGCCCGGAAGATTCTGGACGCCATGCCCGACGGCACCGGGGCGGTGATGATTGACGGCAAGATGCAGGATGACGCCACCTGGAAACAGGCCAAGGTCATTGTCGATCTCGCCCGGATGGTGGCGGCGGGCGATCCGGCGCTCGGGGCTGAATACGGCTTCTGATCAGGCGGCGTTGCGCGGGCTTCTTCACTTATTTGTTACGGTTATGAAATGACCCGCGATCCGGGGATTTCAATCACGACCTCTGTGCCCTTGCCCGGTTTGCTGAACAGGTCAAGCCGGGCGCCATGCAAATCAAGCAGGGCCTTGGTCAGCGGCAGGCCGAGGCCGGTGCCTTCGAATTTGCGATTGCGGGCGTTTTCGATCTGGCGGAAGGTCTGCATGGCCTCTTGCAACTGATCCGGGGTCATGCCGATGCCGCTGTCCTTGATGCTGATGGCGAGGGCGCTCGAAGGCCGGGGGCGAATTTCGATCGTGATCCGGCCGCCTTCGGGAGTAAATTTGATGGCGTTGGACAGAATATTCAGCATGACCTGGCGAATCATGCGCAGATCAGCGAGCAGGAAATGTTGTTTTTTGCGGCCGGAAAACTGCAGGCTGATGTTCCCCTGTTCGGCATCCCGGGAAACCATGTTGAGCGCACTGCTGATCAGGGCCGCCAGATCGAATTCGGCCTCACGAATTTCCATTTCATGGGCTTCGATCTTCGACAGGTCCAGAATATCATTGATCACCTTCAGCAGATGTTCGGCCGAACTGTGAATATGCCCGCCATATTCCTGGACGGCGGTGATGTCGAGCTTGTAATGAGGCGCCCGGCGCACCATGTCGGAAAACCCGATGATCGCATTGAGCGGGGTTCTGAGCTCGTGGCTCATATTGGCCAGAAACTGTGACTTCGCCCGGTTGGCCAGTTCCGCTATTTCCTTCGAATGCCTGAGCTCCCGGGTCTGGCTGTCGACCTCATCGGAAAGATTCTGCACAATCGGCACCCAGCGCAGCAGGCCGATCGCCAGCAGCAGGAAACCGGAGAGGAAGCCGACGAATTTCTCGAGAAAGGCCTGGATCGGCGTCGGGCCGATGATGACATATCGGGCCAGAAAATCGAATTCATCGGTCAGGTCGATGATGCTGCCGAACAGCAGGAGAATAAAGCCGCCGAGGATCAAACGCCAGCCCCGCCGGCGCAGGAGAAATCTGTTTTTCCCCGTGTGCCAGAGATAAATTATCGTAACCAGGAGTATGACGGCTCGAATCGCTTCAAGAACGATATTGCTGGTGATCATTTTGTTTTTATGGCGTTGTTTTATATTTGTTTATCTTGGGCAGTCGCAATTTTTCCGCACTATAGCATGAAGCGCGCCGGTAAAAAATAATATTAAGCGGGATGGGTATTTTCCTGGGGGGAGGGTCGACGATGGCCCATAAAACAGGCGACCTGATGCACCAGCGATATGGCGGGATGGATTTCCCCCTTGGGGGCGACCACCCAGTCCCAGAAGGCCACCGGGTCCGGGAGGATCCGCAACAGGGCGTCGGGCAGGACCCGTTCCTGATCCATGACGCCTGACCCGCTGTGGTAGTTGCGCATAACATCGCAAATCACCAGGCTGCGGGCGGCGGGGGACGCCAGCAGGCTGTTGAGGTGATTTAAATGAGCCCGCATGACGGCCGGGCCGAAATCGTCCGCCAGGGAAAGCTGCGCCTTTTCCGCATATCGCATAAGGTTGATCGGCAGTTGCGAGAGGATATTGAGGGAAATGACCAGATCGGCGGCGCCGAGGTCCGGCGGGGCGGCCATGATGTCTGACAGCCCGGGAGATATTTTCTCATACAACGGCCGGACCAGTCCCGTGACGTCCCGCTCGATCAGGCGGACCTGGGGGTGGCCGCCATAGGCTTTTCGCACTTTCGGCAGATGAACAATATCCACCAGCGTGACATGCAGGCCCTTGGCGAGCAGGTTTTCCATCGGCACATCATTGAGCGCCCCCGAGCCCAGGATCGTCACCCGGGCTGTGGGCGGCAATTTCTCCGCGGCGCTGATGATGATCTGGCGGCATTTTTTAAGGTGACTGTTCCACGCCCGGCGGCATCGCCTCAGGCGGGCCTCGATGGCGATGGCCTCGCGGACATAGCCCAATGTCTTGACCTCTTTGGGGGCGGCAATCAGCATATGCCGGAGAAATTCAGTAATCATGGACCAGAAAACTCACTGGGGACGCAACAATGCACAATATTTAACGGAAAATGTCCTTTGGGGAAACATTATTCTGCGGCGTCATTCCCCGCTGTAGGTGGCGCCGCGTTTCTCGAGGAAGGCGGTGGTGGCTTCCGCCCGGTCCTTGCTGGCGAGCAGCAGCTGCATGCTTTTGCGCTCAAGGCCGAGGGCGCTTTCCAGCGACATGTCCGGGCCATGCAAAATGGCGTATTTGATATGCTCAAGGCCCAAGGGCGGCAGGGCGGCGAGCTCCCGGGCCATCTCCAGCGCCCGGTCCATCACCTGATCATCGTCGAGCACCTCGCAGACCAGCCCCATGCCCCGGGCCTCCTCGGCGCCGATCATCATGCCGGTCAGGCACAGGCGCATGGCGTTATATTTGCCGACCGCCCGCACCAGCCGCTGCGAGCCGCCGGCGCCCGGCATGACGCCGACTTTCACTTCCGGCTGGCCGAATTTGGCGGATTTTCCGGCGAGAATAATATCGGAAATCATCGCCAGCTCCATGCCGCCGCCGAGGGCGAAGCCATTGACCGCCGCGATCACCGGCCGCGGATAGTCGGCGAAGGCGTTATAGAGCCGCTCGACATGGGCCTTGTAATAATCGACGGCGCTCATGCCCGACATTTCCTTCAGATCCGCCCCGGCGGCGAAGGATTTTTCATCGCCGGTCAGGATCACCGCCCGGATGTCTTCCCGCGCCTTAAGCTCATTGAATTTTTCCGCAATCAGAGAGCGGACATTGAGGTTGAGCGCGTTATAGGCCTTGGGCCGGTTGATGCGCACGACGGCAATATGATCTTCGGGAAATTCAAGCAGGACTTCTTCGGGCATGGTTCAGCTTCTCATATGGGGTTGGTGTAAGAATAAGGCCGTCGTGAAAATATCACAACGGGGCCCAGATCGCCCAACAATTGGGTTGACCACGGCCCGGCCAGAACCCGGCTCAGGTCGAGGACTTTGATATGACTTAAAGGGCCGGTCATGGGGTTTCCTTGATCTTGGTTGCCCCCTCACCCT
>Ga0070727_10000571_pt1 | contig 44275 bp, 33 predicted proteins | sample tdAd472_FD_66722 | JGI IMG/M metagenome (GOLD analysis project Ga0070727, IMG submission 66722) | Marine sediment microbial communities from the Atlantic coast under amendment with organic carbon and nitrate - tdAd47.2 | ecosystem: Environmental > Aquatic > Marine > Coastal > Sediment | place... | reverse complement strand
GACAACAACCGCATCGCCTACTCGCCGCTATTCCGCGACTTCCGCACATGGAAGCGCTACCAGGGCGGCTGGGCCCAAGACCTCTACATCTACTACCGCGACACCGGCGAAACCCAGCGTGTCACCGACGACGCCCGCACCGACCGCGATCCCATGTGGGTCAACGGCGCCGTCTACTTCGCTTCCGATCGCGACGGCACCCTCAACCTCTACCGCTTCGACCCCAAGTCCAAGAAGACCCGCCAAGTCACCAAGCAAACCAACTGGGACGTCCGCTGGCCAAGCTCTGACGGAGAAGCGCGCATCGTCTTCGAGCTCGACGGCGAACTGCACTTGCTCGATGCCAAATCCGGAAAGTCGCGCCGGGTGCCCATCCGCGTTCCTGACGACGGCGTCCACGCCCGCCCCAAGCGCATCTCCGCAGCCAAGAACGTAGAAGACTTCGAGCTTTCGCCCGACGGCAAGCGCGCACTGTTCGTAGCCCGCGGCGACGTCTTCACCGTGCCGGCCGAGAAAGGCCCGACGCGCAATCTCACCAACACTTCCAACGCCCACGAAAGACTAGCCCGCTGGTCGCCCGACGGTCGCTGGATCGCCTACGTATCCGACCAATCGGGCGAAGAGCAGATCTGGCGGGTCGCCCAAGACGGCTCAGGAGACCCCGAACAGCTCACGTCGGGTCGCGAAGGCAAGCTCTACCGTCCGGCCTGGTCGCCCGACTCAAAGCACATCGCCTTCAGCGACAAAGAGGGCCGCATCTTCGTGCTCGACCTGGAGACCAAAGCGGCCACTGAAATCGCCAATGAAGAGCGAGGCCAAGTCTCCAACTACGTGTGGTCGCCCAAGGGGGGCCATCTGGCTTTCTCGCTAACCGTCAGCGAACGCACCAGTTCGCTCTACATCTGGTCGGCCGCCGACGGCGTAACGCGCCGCGTCACCGGCGAACTCTTCAGTGAATACAGCCCCGCTTGGGACCCCAAGGGCGAGTACCTCTATTTCCTCAGCGATAGAACCTACGCTCCCCAAATCTCCACCGTCGAGTGGAACTTCGCCGCCAACCGCCAGACCGGCATCTTCGCGCTCGCCCTCCGCAAAGACGTCAAGCACCCGTTCCCGCCGCAAAGCGACGAGACCGCAGTGCAGAAGGAGAGTGCGGAGCCCAAGGAAGAAAAGAAGGACGATGACGCCAAAAGCAACGACCAGCCCATCCGGATCGACTTCGACGGCCTGGCCGCGCGCGTAGCCCCCGTCCCCGTCGAAGCGGACAACTACGGAGCCCTCTCCGCCATTGAGGGCCACTTGGTCTACGTGCGGAGCCCCGCCTTCTACTACGGCCGCGCATCCGCCGCCAAGACCGCCCTGCAAATCTACAACCTCAAAGAGCGCAAAGCCGAATCGCTGACCGACGACGTAGCCGGGTATGCCCTCTCCCTAGACGGAAAGAAGGTCCTCGTCCGCCAAGGCCAGGCCTACAAACTCTACGACGCCAAGCCCAAGGCCAAAGACCCCAAGACCATCACAACCGCCGGACTTCAAGTCCAAAGCACGCCCCGTGAGGAGTGGCGCACGATCTTCGGCGAAGTCTGGCGGCGCTACAGGGACTTCTTCTACGTCGAAAACATGCACGGTTACGACTGGAACGCCCTGCGCGCTCAATACGAACCCTGGCTGGACCACGTCGCCCACCGCCTAGACCTGAACTACGTGCTCGGCGAAATGGTCTCCGAGCTCGTGGTCGGCCACGCCTACATCGCCGGCGGCGACTTCGACCGCCCCGAGCGCCCCAAGGTCGCTCTGCTCGGCGCCGACCTTGAAGCCGATCCGACCTCCAACCGGTACCGCTTCACCCAGATTCTCGCCGGCCACAATCAAGAGGCTCGCTACCGATCGCCGCTCACCGAGATCGGCGTCGACGTCAGCGTCGGCGACTACCTGATCGCCATCGACGGCGAAGATCTCGCCGCTTCCGTCAACCCCTATCGTCTGCTGCGCCACAAGGCGGACCGGCCCGTTGAACTCACCGTCAATTCCACCCCCTCGGCGGAAGGCGCGCGCACGGTCCAGATCCGTCCCGTCTCCTCAGAAGCCAATCTGCGCTATCTCAACTGGGTCGAATCGAACCGCCGCAAGGTCGATGAAGCCACCAACGGTGAAGTCGGCTACTTTCACGTTCCAGACATGGCAGCCAACGGCATCCGCGAGTTCATCAAATATTTCTACCCGCAGATGCGCAAGAAGGGCCTCATCGTCGACGTGCGCGGCAACGGCGGCGGAAACGTCTCTCAAATGCTTCTGGTTCGCCTACAGCGCGAACTGCTCGGCACCCGCTTCTCGCGCACCAACGACCACGTCTCAACCTATCCCGAGACCGTCTTTCACGGAAAGCTAGTCTGCTTGATCAACGAAAACTCCGCCTCGGACGGCGACATCTTCCCCGCCCGCTTCCAAAAAGCCGAACTGGGCCCCTTGATCGGAAAACGCAGTTGGGGCGGCGTGATCGGCATCCGCGGCCACGGCCCGCTGCTCGACGGCGGCGACGTCCGCGTCCCCGAATTCGCCACCAACGACGTCGACGGCAGCTACATCATTGAGAACTTCGGCGTAGCCCCGGACATCGAGGTGGAAAACGATCCTGCATCAGTCCTCGCCGGGCGCGATCCCCAGCTGGAAAGAGGCGTCGAAGAGGTCGTGCGGCTCCTCCGCGAAAGCCCGATGCCGCTGCCCGCCCGCCCCGACGACCCGGTCAAGACCAAGTAACAAGCGCTAAGGCCGGTGCAACGTTGGCGCCGGCGCAATCGTCTATCCTTCTTGAAGCGAATGCGTTGGGTCTTTTCCTTGATGTTGCTCTCGGCTGCGGCGCTGCCCGCCGTCGAGGTTTGCGGTTCGGTTCCGCTCTATGAGCCGTGTGAAGTCGCGCTCGTAATGACCGAGGCCGAAGCCGAGCAGTTCCCCAATCCCTATATATCGGTGGAGTTGCGGGCGGAGTTCCGCTCGCCCGACGGCGGTCGAACCAAGGTCGCCTCCGGCTTCTGGGACGGCGGCCGGCAGTTCCGCATCCGCTTTTCGCCCGACTACGTCGGCCGCTGGGATCTGCGCATCCTCTCGAACCTGCCAAGCGTCGACAAGAAAGTCTTCAGCTTCCAAGCCGTCGAGGCCCGCGGCCACGGGTTCTTGCAGGTCTTCAATACCCGCTACTTCAAGTACACCTCCGGCAACCAGGCCCACTATTGGATCGGAGACACGGCCCTAGCCATCGCGGATACGCCGCTCGAAGACTTCAAGCGCATCGCAGACAAGCGCGTCGGGCAGAAATTCAACCACGTCCGCGGCCTGGTGCTCGGGACCGGAGAAACGCCGGCTCAGGTTCTCGCGGATCCCGATTTCCCAAACGTAGAGCACTTCCAGCGTCTGGATCAAAAGGTTCGCTACCTCAGCGAGCGCGGCGTCTTTTTCGACGTCGTCTTCGCCGACCGCGACGGACAGCTCAAGGACCTGCTGCCCCGTCGCCAACAGCGCGAGCGTTTCATCCGCTACGTCATCGCCCGCCTAGGCGCCTATCGCGTCACCTGGCAAGGAATCGAGGCGTTTGAGACCTACGAAGACGGACGCAAGCTCCTCAAGGAGATCTTCGGTTACGTCTCCGAGTGGGACCCGATGAAGCACCCGCGGTCTACGGCCGCCCTGGCGACTTCCAGCGCGCTGATTGATGACGGCTGGATGGACTTCATCGTCCAATCCAACGCATCGCCCGGATTGATGTCCATCGACTACGACTCGCACTTAATGCCGGTCGTCAACATCGGCCTAGGATCAGAGGACTCCGGCGGCGGAGGCCAAGGCGTCGCAACCGCCGAGGTGCGCAAGGCTGCCTGGAGGGCCGCCGTCCGCGGGCACAACATCACCTTCGCCAATACCGGCACCGACGGCCGGTCGCGGATCCCGGATGCACGTTTCGCCGATTCGCCCGGAGCCGCCCAAATGACGCTCCTGCGCGACTTCATGGAGCAGACCCGCTACTTCGATATCCAGCCCTACTACGGAGTGCGAGGCGGGACCGCCTTGTCCCTTCAATACGCTCCGTTTCAAGCGGAGGAGTTCAAGGGCGTCGAGTACATCGTCTACCAGGAGGAACCGCAACCGGTCGAACTCATCCTCCCAAAAGACGGCTACGACGTAAGCTGGTACAGCCCCATCGACGGAGCCTGGCTCGACCAAGAGAAAAAGTACAAGGGCGAACGCTTCCGATCGCCGCCGCCGGACGAAACACAAGATTGGGTGCTCTACGTCCGCAAAGAGAACAAGAAGATCGCCTGGAACGAGAAGTTCTTCCTCGAAGCTCGCGGCGTCAAGCCCAAGGAGATTGAGACAGCGACCTCCGAGGTCCCCTTCGAGATCCAGTTCCCCGACGAGCAGGCCCTGACCGCCGGTCAGACCTACGAATTCAACGCCACGCTCACCAAATCGACGTCGACCGCGAAGCGCATGAAGTGGGTCTGGTGGGCCGAGGTCTCCGGCTCCGGTCGCTCAGCGCGAGTCCTCGGAGCCGAGCAGTTCGGCCAATTCACCATCCCCGATACCCTGACCGACATCTACCCCGGCACGCTCTCCGTTCGGCTGATGGGCATCGACGGCGCCGGACGCCTGTTCGAGGCCTTCCGCGCCTACCGCATTGAGCGCCCTGAATCCGAATAGGCGCTAAGCGCTAACCTAGCGGTCTTAGATGATCGTCCTCGCTCTCGACACCTCCGCCCGCACAGGCGCACTGACTCTGGCCCAAAACGGGGAAATCTTGTCGACCCGACGAGTGGAATCGCCCGACGGCCTCGCTTCAGTACTCTTTCAAGAGATCCAAGCCCTGCTCGCCGGGCAGGGCCTCAAGACGAGAGACGTCGACTTGTGGGCGCCCGCCTCGGGTCCGGGATCGTTCACGGGCATCCGCGTGGGACTCACAGCAGCGAAATCGCTAGCCGAGGTCCACGGCAAGCTCGTAGTCCCCATCTCCAACCTCGATGCCCTCGCAGCGGCAGCCCCAACCGGCCGAACCCGCGCCGCCGTCCTCGACGCGCGCCGCCAGGAGGTCTACGGAGCCGTCTACGGACCAGACCTGGAAGTCCTGGAGGCGCCGGCGGCTTGGGACTGGTCGAGATTCCAAGACCAAGCGGCGGCGCATGATCCGCTGTGGGTCTGCCCCGAGGCGGCAATCTTCTCCGCGGAAGGAGCCGCTCCTCTCCCCGCCGGAGCCGACCAGCTCATCGTCCACAACGCAGTCGAAGCACAAGCCCGACTGGCCTTCTCGCGACCGCCCCTTCCGCCTGAACAGGTCGAAGCCGAGTACATCCGTCGCCCGGACGCCGAGAGAAATATTCGTCTGGCCTAGGCGACGCAACGAATATCAGACTCGTTTATACTGAAAATCCCGCGCCTGCGAGTCTAGCCCACTCGCTGTTTGTTCTGTAGGCCTGTCGCCGGCCTTTTCCCCGCAGCGGCGCGCAGTCCCGAACGCTTAGGAAGTTGGTGATACGTCCGGATGAACTTTCGGTCTCTGTTCAGTCTGTTTTCTCGCGACCTGGCGATTGACCTCGGCACGGCGAACACGCTCGTCTTCGTCGCCGGGCAAGGCATCGTCGTCAACGAGCCCTCCATCGTCGCCATTAATAAGACCAACGGCGAAGTAGAAGCCGTCGGCAAAGAGGCCAAAGAGATGATCGGGCGCACGCCCGGCAACATCGTCGCCATCCGGCCCATGAAGGACGGCGTCATCGCCGACTTCAAGGTCACCGAGAAGATGTTGACCTACTTCATCCAAAAGGCCCACAACCGCCGAATGCTGGTCCATCCGCGCATCGTGATCGGGGTGCCCAGCGAAATCACGCCCGTCGAGAACCGTGCCGTCAAAGATTCCGCCTACCGCGCTCACGCCTCCGAGGTCCATCTGGTCGAGCAGGCCATGGTCGCCGCCATCGGCGCCGGACTGCCCATCACTGAACCCTCGGGCAACATGGTCGTCGATATCGGCGGCGGCACCACTGACGTGGCCGTCATCTCCATGTCCGGAATCGTCTACTCCCGCTCGGTCCGCGTGGCCGGGAACGAGATGGACGAGGCGATCATCAATTACCTCAAGAAGAAGTACAACCTGCTGATCGGCGAACGTACCGCCGAGCGGGTCAAAATGGAGGTCGGGTCGGCATATAAACTCGATAAACCCTTGACGATGGAGATCAAGGGGCGCAACCTCATCGAGGGCGTGCCGCGGACCGTGACCGTCGACGACTCTGAAATCCGCGAAGCGCTCGCCGATTGCGTGGGCACCATCATGAACGCCATACGAGTCGCTCTGGAACGCACCCCGCCGGAGCTGTCGGCCGACATCTCCGATCGCGGCATCGTTCTTTCCGGAGGCGGCGCCCTGCTGCGCAACCTGGACCTCCGAATTCGCGAGGAAACCGGCCTGCCGGTCTCCATCGCCGAGGACCCTCTCGCGTCGGTGGTCCTGGGCACGGGTCGCATGCTGAGCGACTTCAATCTTCTACGCCGCATTTCGCTGGAGTAACATCGTGAGCTTCTGGGGCCGTGGTCGAGACATCGCGCTGCTGGTCGCCGCCGTCGTGCTCCAGTTGATCCTGGTCGGCTACCAGGTCCGCCGCGACGACGACATGACCCTCCTGCGCGCTTGGACTGTAGGCGCCGTCACGCCGGTCAACAAGACGCTCCACGGCGGCTTCAGCTTCGTTTCCAACTTCTGGAGCAACTACGTCTGGCTCGTCGACGCTCGCGGCGAGAACCAGCATATGCAGGACGAGCTCGACCGCCTTCGGATGGAGAACGATCAACTCCAGCGCCGGCTCGAGCAAACCGCACGCCGTCGCGACCTGGACGCCTACCAAAAACGCTCTCCCTCCAACAGCCTCATGGCGGAGGTGATCGGCGGCGGCGCAGGCTCCAATGCCAGAGAAATCTTGCTCGACAAGGGTCGCCGGGACGGAGTCCTGCCGGGCATGCCGGTCGTCACCGCCGACGGGATCGTCGGGAAGGTGGAAGCCTCCTATCCGTCCTCTTCGCTCGTGCTGCTCGTCAATGACTCGGACTCCGGCGCCGGAGCCGTCCTAGGCGACTCGCGCGTTCGCGGCGTTCTCAAGGGACGCGGCGGCAAGGAGTGCCTCCTCGACTACGTAGCGCCGGAAGTCAAAGTACGCGAAGGGGAAACGATTTATACCTCGGGCGACGATCGCGTCTACCCCAAGGGTCTCCGCATCGGGAGCGTCGTTCGTCTGGAGGAGGGAGTCGACTTCCAGCAGATTTGGGTCGAACCGTTCGCCCGGCTCGACCGTCTGGACGACGTCCTCGTCCTCACCAGTCCGACCCATGAGCCCCTGCCCGAGCCGCGACGCCCGCAACTGCCGAGTTCGCTGTTGCCCCTGCCCTCGCTGGACGATCCGCCGGCTCCAAACGCGACGGCTCCGACCGCCGACCCGAAGCTCACCGACGCCGACCGCATCGTCGAGCGCTATCGCGCCATCGCGGACGCTCAAGACATCGAACTCGGCCGCACCAACCCGAGTGGAAGAACCCCGGACTTCAACCGAGGCGCCGCGCCGCCCAACGAGGCTCTAGGCAGTTCGGGGCCGGCCTCCTCGGTCCTCCAATCGGCCCCTCCGCCCGCCCCCGGAGCCGGACAAGGAGTGCAACCGTGAGGCCGGCCAGCGGCGTTCACGACCCCGTACGGCCGCTGGGCCCCAAACCGGCCAAGATCCATCCCGGCATCGCCCTCGCCGTCTGCCTGGCGGCACTGGCGCTGCAAACGTTGCTGCCCGCGCATCTTCCCTTCGCGGGTCTAATCGACTTGCCGCTTCTGGCGGTCGTCTACCTTGCTCTGCTCAGCCGGAACGTGCTCCTGGGCATGATCATCGGAATGACCGTCGGCCTCGCCCAGGACTCGCTCTCCAACGGCCCCATCGGATTGTTCGGCATCGTAAAGACCATCGTCGGCTACGCAGCCGGTTCGGTCAGCTTGTTGATTGAGGTCGAGTATCCGGCAGCCCGCGGCGTCCTCGCAGCCGGTTTCTTCCTCGCCCACTCGATTCTGTTCTGGATGCTCCAGAGCGCCCTGCTCGGCGGTTCCGCCGTGTTCGACCCAGCGCTGACCCTGATCCTCGCCGCCACCCACGCCGGCGTCGCCATCCTGCTGTTCCGCATGCTCGACCCGTTGAGGCCGCGGCCATGAGCGAGTATTCCTCCAACGATCGTTACAACCGCGATGTGGAAACGACCATCTTCCAGTACGTCGCGGCCATGCTCTTCCTGTGGCTGCTCGCCGGATTCTGGCAACTCCAGGTCGGCAACCCCGAGGAGTATGAGGCGCGAGCAGAGCGCAACTCCGTCAAGTCGCTGCCCATCCTGGCGCCGCGAGGCAAGATCTTTGACCGCGACGGCCGCTTGATCGTGGACAACTCGCCCGCCTTCGCCGTCATGTTGTCCGGGCAGGAGGTCGACCAAGAAGCGCTTCAGTTCGCCGCCGCCGGGTTGAACCTGACCCCGGAAGAGGTCGAGGTGCGCATCGAGAACCTCCGCCGCTCCAACTATCAGCAAACGCTGCTCAAGGAGAACCTGAGCCAAGCCGAAGTCGCCTTCCTGGAAGCCCATCGCTCCGAGTTGCCTGATCTGGAGATCATCCGGTCGCAACGCCGACTCTATCCCCGCAACGGCCTCGCCGCCCATGTCGTCGGGTACGTTAGCCAGATCAGCGAGTCGGAACTGCAACTCGACGAGTTCGCGTTGATCGAGTCCGGTGCTGAAATCGGCAAGGCCGGCGTAGAGCGGCAATACAACGCAGCCCTCTCCGGCGTCGATGGACGTCGCTTAGTAATGGTCGACAGTCGTTCGCGCCGCGTTCGCGACCTCGACGTCGTCAGAGCCAAAGCTGGCCAAAACCTCAATCTCACCATCGACCTCGACGTGCAGGCCGTCGCCGAAATCGCCATGGAAGGACGTCGCGGCTCCATCGTCGCGCTCGATCCGCACACCGGCGAAGTACTGGCCTTGGTCTCCGCCCCAAACTACGACCCCAACAAATTCGTCGGGGGAATCGCCCCTCAAACCTGGAAGTCCTACGTCGAGGATCCCGACAAGCCGATGCTCAACCGCGCCATCCAGGCCCAGCTGGCGCCAGGCTCGATCTTCAAGCCGATCATGGGCTTGGCCGCACTCTCCACCGGCGTCGTAAACTCCTCCTTTCAGGTCCACTGCGGAGGCGGACAGAGTTTCTACGGCCGCTTCTTCCGCTGTCACCGGTCGGCAGGCCACGGCTGGGTGAACCTTGAGAAAGCGCTCGTCGAGAGCTGCGACGTCTATTTCTACACCGTCGGCAAAGAACTCGGCGTCGACCGCATCGCCGAATTTGCTGAACTCGCCGGCTTTGGGAGCATGACGGGGATCGACCTGCCCAGTGAGCAAGACGGCATCGTTCCCTCCGTCGGCTGGAAGGCGCGACGCTATCTCGATCGCTGGTGGCCCGGCGAAACCATCTCCGTCTCCATCGGACAAGGCGCCCTCACCGTCACCCCCCTGCAAGCGGCCTATTCGATCGCCGGACTCGCCACTGGAGGCTCTTGGCATCGACCGCACCTGCTGAGCCACGCGGTCCGCAAGGAACTGGACCCCGATTTCGAACCTCCGGCCCCGGAACTGTTTGACGTTCCGTCACGGCGCCTGAACCCCATCGTCCGCGGCATGTGGGGAGTCGTCAATGACGGTGGAACGGGCGTCCGGGCACGGCTGGAAGAATACGAAATCTGTGCCAAGACCGGCAGCGCGCAGCGCGTCTCTCGCAGTTTCGCGCAGACCAACAAAGATGAAAGACTGCTCGATGACGCCTGGTTTGTCGCCTTCGCCCCGTGCCGGAATCCCCAGATCGTCGTCTCAGCGCTGTGGGAAAACGGCGAGCACGGCTCGCTTGCCGGCCCCATGGTGCGCGACGTAGTCAAGGCCTACCTCGACAAGCAACAACGCTTGGCGGCGGCCCGTAGGTCCCGGGCAAGGAGCCTCGCTCAAACGACTCCCGAGGCCCAGCCCGCAATGGCGACGGGCCAGGAGCACGCCAGGTGAACGAACGCACTTCATGGCGCGACTTCGATTGGGCCCTGCTGGGCTTGGCCTTGCTGATCGCCGCTCTCGGAATCGTCGAGATCTATTCCGCAACCAGAAACACCCCGTGGCAGGACGCCTATCTACGTCAAACCATGTGGGTCGTGGTGGGCATGGCGCTTATGTGGATGGCCACCACCGTCGACTACCACTGGCTCGTCGAGCAATCTCCAGCCTTCTACGCGATCTCGCTTGTCGGCCTAGGGGCCGTCTGGGCTTTCGGGCCCGTCATCAACGGCTCCCGGCGCTGGCTGCAGATTCCAGGGCTCCCCAACCTGCAGGTCTCCGAGTTTCTGAAAGTAGTCTTGATCTTGCTCGTGGCGCGCTACTTGAGCCAGATCTACGGTGATCGCGCCCCCGTGCGTACCGTCGCCAAGGCCGCAGCCTGGGTCGGACTGGCGATCTTTCTCGTCATGCGCCAGCCGGACCTATCCACGTCGCTCAGCTATGTGCCTATCCTCGCCATGGGCGTCTTCCTGGCAGGCATCCGTTGGAAGTACATCGCTGTCGCCGTCGTCGCCGCAGTACTCCTCGCCCCGGTCGCATGGCGCGTCATGCCCGACTACCAAAAGGAGCGTCTCACGGCCTTCCAAGAGCCGGAACGCGACCCGCGAGGCAAGGGCTATCAATCTCTGCAATCAAAAATCGCCGTCGGTTCCGGAGGCGTCTGGGGGCAAGGGTTCGCTCGCGGTTCCCAAACCCAGCTCCGCTTCCTCCCCGAGCCCCACACCGATTTCATCTTCGCCTCCTACGCCGAAGAGGCGGGATTCGTCGGCGTCTGCATCGCCATGACGCTCTACTTCGCCCTGCTCATGAAGATCGTCAACAACGCCCAAACCGCCGCCGACGGCGCTGGATTGCACATCTGCATGAGCGTCGCCGCCCTGCTGTTGTTCCACATCCTGATCAACGTCGGCATGGTCGTCAACAAGATGCCCGTAACCGGAATTCCGCTTCCCTTGATGAGTTACGGCGGCTCCAGCACGCTGACGACCTTCTTGATGCTAGGGTTAGTCAATAACGTGCGATTGAGACGCTTCGCGAATTGATCGCCCCAAAACGCTCTCCGACGTGCGACAATCGCCGGAAAAGTTTCTTCCGTCCAGGAGCAATCCTGGGTGGAATCGTCTGAAAAGTTTGGAATCGGAAAAAGATTCGGATCGGTTTCGAGAAGGAGCGCACCCATCGTGCTCCGAGGACAGATCGGGCGTCGAGCGAGCATCCCGCAACGCTCCGCCCCGGAAAAGCAGGAATGATTGAGAGAATCCATCCACGGATCGCCTCTCCCCGTCAGGGGGTACTCCTCTGATGCCGTGCCGTCGTTCGCTGCGCCCCCTACATATTTCCATCAGCCGGCCCCCCGCCGGGATCGCCCCGCTCGAGACCTCCGACTACCAGGAGGCCTCCATTGTCGAAAGAACTTGTCGTATCCTCAACAGCGCACGAAACGCGCGTTGCGACTCTTGAAGACGACCGCGTCGTCGAAATCTCCATCGAGCGCGCCTCTGAGCACGCCCTAGCCGGAAACATCTATAAGGGCCGCGTCAGCCGCGTCCTGCCCGGCATGCAGTCGGCCTTCGTCAAGATCGGCCTCGAGCGCGACGCTTTTCTCTACGTCTCCGACGTCATCGACCAGACCGCGAACATCGAAGACGGATCCTACGACGACGAGGACGACGAGGCCGTCGGTCGCGGCTCGCGCGACAGCGCGAAGTCCGGCGACGACGCCTCGGCTGCCGACGATTCCGACGACAACCGCCGAGGAGGACGTGGTGGCCGCGGCCGCCGTAGACGCGGCGGGCGCGGCCGCAGCGACGACTCGCGCGAAGCCGACCGCTCCCAAAACAACCGCAAAGCTGACGACGGCGACGGCGGAAAGGACGGCGAATCCACAGACAGTCGGGATTCCCGCTCAGACGAATCCGAGGAGCGTGAAGGCGGTCGCAGCCGTGGTCGCAGACGACGCGGACGCGGCGGTCGGGGACGTGGTCGCCAAGACGACGATCGCTCGCGCGAAAGCCAAGAGTTGCGCTCCAAGCCCCGTCGCCAACTGGACGGGGACGAAGACGTGCCTCTCAAGAAGGAAGAGGAAGACGACGACTTCACCGTGCTTCCCGGCGAATCGTTGCGGAAGTACAAGGACGAGAACGAGCCGGTCGAAGAAGAAGAGAGCGAAGAGTACGAAGTCGAGATCGTCGAAGGAGAGGAAGCTCTCGCCTACGCTGACGACGATGAGATCGAATGGGTCTACGAAGAGGTTGAAGTAGAAGTCGACGAAGACGCGGAGGACGAAGAAGAATCCCCTGACTCGCCCGAAGACGATTCGCCGGATGAAGCATCGGACGAATCAGAAGAGGCCGACGACGACGATCAATCCGACGAGCCGGAGTCAGACGAAGAAGTGTCCGACGAGGTGGATTCGGACGAGGAAGCGTCCAGGGACGACGACCCGTCCGAAGACGATCCGGCCGACGATGCACCAGAGGACGACTCTCCAGAAGACGACTCACTAGAGAGCGACCGCGACGCGGACGACGAAGGCGATTCCAGCAGCGATTCAGCCGATGAGGAAGAGGCCGCCGACCCCGACGAAGAATCCAGCGACGATTCCGGCTCGGCCCCCGACTCCGATGAAGAGAACTCCGACGACGACTCCTCGGATCGCGAAGACGACGAACCCGAACCATCTGCCGCTGAAGAGGCCGAAGTACGCGACCGCTCAGACGACCGCGCACCCCGCCGGGGCCGCCGAGGCCGCGGCCGAGGTCGAGGCCGCCGAAGCCAAACCGACGACGCTGATTCCTCCGAGGCCGTCGAACGGGACGCCGACGGACATGAAGTCGCGCCCGGCCGCCCCGTCGACGCGGATGCGGACGACGACGGCGAACGCGACGAGAAGCGACGCGGAGGCCGCCGCGACGGTCGACGAGGAGGCCGAGGCGGCCGCTCTCGCGACGACCGCGGCAAGCGCCAAAACGCACCAGCAGCGGCCGATGACGATTCCGGCCAACCGCGTATCGCCGATCTGCTCAAGCCCGGCCAAGACGTGGTCGTCCAAATCGCCAAGGAGCCCCTCGGCAAGAAGGGCGCGCGTATCACCTCGCACATCGCCCTGCCCGGTCGCTACCTGGTCTATATGCCGACCGTCGCTCACGTCGGCGTCTCGCGCAAAATCCACTCCGACGCCGAGCGCCTGCGCCTCCGACGTCTGATCCGCGACAACATGGACGGCGCGCCCGGCGGATTCATCGTGCGCACCGCCGGCCAAACAGCCGGCGACGAAGCGCTCGTCTCCGACATGCAGTTCCTTATCGGTCTCTGGCGAGGCGTCGAAGAGAAAGCCGAACGTCGCCAATCCCCGGCCATCCTGCATCAGGATCTCGATGTCGTCGAGCGCATCCTACGCGACCAACTCGGCCAAAGCTTCAAGACCATTTGGGTCGACTCCGAGGAAGAGTACGAGCGGGTCCTCCGCTTCATGGAACGTTTCCAGCCCGAGCTGGTCGATCGAGTCAAGCTCTACTCCCGCGACAAGCCGATCTTCGACGAGTTCGGCGTCAGCAAGGAGATCGAGAAGGCACTGCGACCCAAGGTCTGGCTCAAGTCCGGCGGCTACCTCGTCATCAACCAGACCGAGGCGCTCATCGCCGTCGACGTCAATACCGGCAAGTTCGTCGGCAAGTCGAATCGCCTTGAGGACACCATCGTCAAGACCAACCTCGAAGCCGCCGAAGAGATCGTCCGCCAGATGCGCCTCCGCGATCTGGGCGGCATCCTCATCCTCGACTTCATCGACATGGACGATCGCGCCAACCGCAAGCTCGTCATGCAAGCGCTCGAACGCGCCCTACGCACCGATCGGTCGCCGTCCAAGGCGCTGTCGTTCAACGAATTCGGTCTCATCGCCGTCACCCGGAAACGCGTCAAGCAATCGCTCGAACGGACGCTGTCTTCGGCCTGCTCGGCCTGCGACGGCTCCGGTCACGTCAAGTCCGTCTCCACGATGATCTTCGAGATTCTCGAAGAAGCTCAAAAGGTTTCCGCCAAGCGCAAGACCGACAAGGACGTCACCATCCGGGTCCACCCGGAGATCGCACGCGTCCTCAAGTCCCGCGACAACGCCTACCTGCAGGAACTGGAAGAGACCTTCCGCTCCAACGTCATCGTCCGAGGCGACCTCGGCATCCACCGCGAAAACTACGACATCAACGCCTAGCGCTGGATTCAAGAAACGACGAAGGGCTCGGCATTTGCCGAGCCCTTTCTGCATCCAGCCTCGCTTCGAAATAGCCTCTTTAGTCGTCGTCGAACGGCACGTCGCCGTCGTCCATCCCGCCGCCTCCGCCGGGCGATCCCCCGCCCACGTCGTCAGCCAAGTTCTCGAACTTCGCAAACTTGTTGATGAACGCCAGCTTGATTCGTCCCGTCGGGCCATTTCTCTGCTTCGCGATCAGCAACTCGGCCAAACCATGCAGATCCTCGCGATCCGGCTTGTAGACCTCTTCCCGGAAGATGAACATCACTCGATCAGCGTCCTGCTCAATCGATCCGGATTCGCGCAAGTCAGCCAGCATCGGGCGATGATCGCCCTGCCGTGTCTCCGGTCCGCGACTCAACTGCGAGAGCGCCAATACCGGCACGTCTAGATCCTTCGCCAACAGCTTCAGACCGCGCGAAAACTGCGAAATCTCCTGCGTGCGGTTCTCCACCTTTCCCTTGGAAGCCATCAGCTGCAGGTAATCCACCACGATCAGCCCCAAACCGTGTTCGGACCGCAAACGCCGACACTTCGCCGCGATCTCCATCACGTTCGTATCAGCGGAATCGTCGATAAACAGCTTCGAACCCACAATCGAGTGAAGCCCGCCGCGCAGCCGCCGCTTCTCGTCGTCATTGAGATAACCGCCGCGGAAACGGTGCTGATCGACCTTCGCCTCCGCGCATAAGATGCGCGTCAACAAAGACTCCTTCGACATCTCCAGCGAGAACAGCGCGACGCTCTTGGCCGGGTCGTCCGCACCATTGTCCTTCGCGATGTGGAAGGCCACGTTCAGCGCCAAGGACGTTTTCCCCATGGCGGGGCGAGCAGCCAGGATGATCAACTCGCCGCCGTGCATGCCGGTCGTCATCTCCTCCAACTTGAGGAACGGTCCCGCCAGCCCCTGCAACCGCCGGCTCGGGTCCAGGAAGGCCTGCATTCCACCCGAGTACCCCTCAATCACCTCGCGCGGCGACGAAAGCCCGGAACGCAGCTGCGCGTCCCCCACCTTCATCACCGCTGTCTCCGCCGAGGCCAGGATGTCCTCCACCTCCTCCGGCGAATCCACGCACTCGGAGATCACGTTCTGCGACGCCCGAATCAGCTGCCGCAGCAGGGCCTTGTCCTTGACGATCTTGACGTAGCTGTCAATCGACTTCAGGCGAGGCAGCCCCTCGGTCAGCGAAGCGATATAAGCAATTCCGTCCACCGACTGGAGTTGATTGTGCTTCTCCAGCTCGTTGACCAGTGTCAGATACTCGATCCGCTCCGGCTTCTCAGCCAAGTCAGACATCCGCTGGTAAATCCGACGGTGCTTCTCGAGGATAAAATCGTCGGCTTCAAGCGTACCGGCGATCTGCGGAAACAGACTCTCGTCGAGCAGAACCGAGCCAAGAACAAACTGCTCGGCTTCGACGTTCGAGGGGAGTCCCTTCTCAAGAATGGCTGGGGGGGCGGTCGTTTCCATCGCGGGGGATTCTCATTAGCCTACGCCTCTTCACCACTTGTTTCAAAACGGAAATTTATCTCCGCTGGAATCATGAACTTCCGTTGTGGAAACCGCAACCCACTTCATATCAATAAGATAACCTGCATTGACATCGACCCCGCTGAAAACAAACGACTTACCTCCTGTGGAAAACTTGTGCAAAATATTCGCCTCCTCCCGGCTCGTACAAACCTCTTAAAATCAGCAGGTTATTCCGGACCACCCGCCGCCAGGACATGGTGCCGAGACTCTGTTTTCCACAAGCATATTCCCAAGGCGATCAATAGGCAAACAGAGGATCGCAGTCCCTCAATGTTTTCAAAGACTTCGCCCCCTTCCAAAGCTGGTAACATAGCGTCTGTGCCGGCGACCGAAGCAGTTGCGGTCTTTCTTGTTCTAGTCGCGGTCTTCCTGCTCGCCTGGATCGCCTACCAGGTCGGCGTCGGCGGTCGGCGCTGGGAGACCGGACTCGATCGCCTCGATGCGCGCCTCGACGAACAGTCGAAGCGCGGCGACGCCGCCGGATCCGAGCAACGCAAGTCGGCCCTTGAACTCCAAGAGAAATTCCTCGGCAGCTTCGGCGAACTCCGTGGCGGATTCGAGAAGCGCCAAGGGGAAACGCAGAAAGGCCTCCAGGACTCTCTGCAGGGCGGCGTGGACCGCATCCAGAAGCAACTCGCCGACCACCTCGCCCGCAACACTGAAGACCTCGTCAAGCGTATGGAATCGCTGACGAAAGCGACCGACGAGCGGCTCAAGCAGATCTCCGGCCAAGTCGACAAGCGCCTCACCGAAGGCTTCGACAAGACCAACCAAACCTTCACCGACATCCAGAAGCGACTCGCCCTCATCGACGACGCGCAGAAGAAGATCACCGAACTCTCGACCAACGTCGTCAGTCTTCAACGCGTTCTGGCCGACCGCACCTCCCGCGGCGCCTTCGGCGAGGTTCAATTGGAAGCGCTCGTACGCAACGTCCTGCCCGAGGCCGCGTTCAAGATGCAACACACGCTCTCCAACTCCCGGCGAGTCGACTGCATGTTGTACCTGCCGGAACCCACCGGCCTCGTCCCCATCGACTCCAAGTTTCCCCTGGAGAACTACCGCAGGACCGTCGACCCGGACGCGACCGATGAAGTCCGCAAGGCCGCGGAAAAGGACTTCGCGCGCGACGTACAAATGCACGTCTACGCCGTCGCATCCAAATACATCATCCCCGGCGAAACCTCCGACGGAGCCATTCTCTTCATCCCCGCCGAAGCGGTCTTCGCCGAGATCCACTCCAGGCACTACGAACTGGTCGAGCAAGCCCAACGCTCGCATGTCTGGCTCGCCTCGCCCACTACGCTCATGGCCATCCTGACCACCGCGGCCGCCGTCATCAAGGACTCGGAGACGCGCGAGCGGGTGCACGAAATCCAAGAACACCTCCGCCTGCTGTCCAAGGACTTCGAGCGCTTTGAAGGCCGCATGGGAGCGCTGGCCCGCCACATCGAGCAGGCACACGACGACGTCGGCAAGGTAAGCATCTCGGCCCGCAAAATCACCGGACGCTTCCAGAAGATTGAAAAGCTAGAGGTTCGAGACGATCCACAGGGAGAGTTTCCCTTGCTCGCCGAAGAGCCGGAAGCCGACGCCGACTCCGCAAACGCCTAACCACCGGGCGCTCCACAAATATTTCTTGCGAATTGGGAATAGACCGACGCGCACGCCGGTTTCCCCTCTTGTACGGCGTCGATTCTTCGGCGCCAAAGAGGAACACTCACTAGGAGCATTGATTCGCATGCAAAAGTCTCGCATTGCTACGTTCGCCTTCGTTCTAGCCGCCCTCCTGGCGGCCTCCCCGGCCTCGGCCCAGCTCAGCAGCCGGGTCAAGGTGTCGGTCACCAACATCACCAAGGGACAAATCCTGTCTCCCGCCGTCGTGGCCACCCACAACAACCGGGCCCCGGCCTTCTACCAGATGGGCTCCCCGGCGTCCGAAGAACTCGCTCAAATCGCTGAAGACGCAGTCCTGCAGCCCATGATCGACAAGCTCGGCTCTTCCGCCGATGTCCTCGACGTCCAGGTCATCACCGGCGTCAACGGCCCCATCCTGCCGGGTGAAACCGCCTCGGTCGAGCTCGAAATCTTCGGCGATATGAACCTCGTCTCGCTCGCGTCCATGCTCGTCGTCACCAATGACGCCTTCGTGAGCCTCAACGGAGTCCGCAGCCCGAACCTGGGCACCGCAGTCCACCTGGTTCCCGCGCTCGACGCCGGCTCGGAGGCCAACACCGAGTCCTGCGCCCACATCCCCGGCCCCCCTTGCGGAAACGGCGGCGTGCGCGTCACTGAAGGCGCCGAAGGCTACGTCTACGTCTCGCCCGGCATCACCGGTGAGGGCGACGATCTCACCGCCTCCGGCTACACCTGGCTGAATCCGGCCGCCCGCATCTCCGTCGAGCGTCTGCGCAACTAGTCGCCCTTCGCTCGAAAATCGAATTTTGAAGCGAGACCGTAACTCGATTTCGTTTCAAACGAAAACTAGGGGTAGGGACGACGGCCGGTTCTCACCAAGGGACCGGCCGTCGCTTCGACTGCCTACTGGATGTCGTTCTTTCGCCGCAGCCCTGCCCGTCGAGACGAGTTTGAACTCGCCGCGATGCCGCACCTCGACGAACTCTTTCGCACGGCCTGCCGCCTCCTAGGCGACCCTGCACGAGCGGAAGACGTCGTCCAGGACGTCTATTTGCGCGCCTGGAAGTCGTTTCATACCTTTCAAACCGGCACCAATTGCCGCGCCTGGCTCTACCGCATCTTGGTCAACGCAGTCCACGACTATCGCCGCCGGGAACTAAGTCGACGGCCGGCCGACGACTCCGAGCAGATATTGGAGCGCCGAGAAGCGCCCGCCCCGACGCCCGACCAGCTGACGGACCAGGAAATTCTGCGTGCGCTGGAAGAAATCCCGGAGGCCTATCGCGACGCCGTCGTGCTCGCCGACGTCGAACAGTTCAGCTACAAAGAGATCGCGCAGCTGCTCGAGGTCAAAACCGGCACCGTCATGTCCCGCCTCCATCGCGGTCGATCGCTGCTCCGCGATAAACTGCGGTCGGTAGCCGACGCCCACGGTCTCCGTACGGCGGAGGTCAACCCGTGAGCGTGCTCGACTACGGAAAAGAAGCCTGCGGACGCGTCGCCCCGGCCCTGGACGACTACATCGCCGGAGAACTGCCGGCCGATGCGCTGGCCGGCGTGGAGGCTCATCTAGAGATCTGCAAGAGCTGCTCCCAAGAACTAGTCGTTCGACGTCAAATCCTCGCAAGGCTTCGTAACGCCCACGAGTGTGAATCGGCCCCGGCAAGCTTGCGCGCTTCCATCCAAGCGGAGATCGGAGCGTCGTCTCCACACTCCCCCTCGCTCTCGCATCGTCCCAAGCTGCTCTGGTCCGGCGTCCTCGCCGCTGTCGTGGCCGTCGGGGGATGGACGGCTACATCTCACTTCACCGGCATCACGCCCACCGGCCACCTCGTCTCTCGCGTCGAGATCTGGACCCTGCTGCAACAAGTCAGCGCGGTCACCGGACTCGGACTCGGCGACCATATCTACTGCGCCGCCTTCCGCAACTTGGACGGCGACGCAGTCATGGCCGGCAAGGCCCTCATGGAAGTCGGCGACGATCAGGCGGATCTGATGGTCGCCGTGCGAGAGGTCGTGCCCGAGCACCTGCGACTGCGCATCGCCCACCGCTGCGAGCACCAAGGCCGCGAGTTCGTCCACTTCGCGCTCATCGACGGAGAGGAACTAATCTCCGTCCTCGCCACGACGCGCCGCGACGGCGAAAGCATCTCAGCTCCAATGGAGACCGACGCTGCCGGCAAGTACCAAACCGCTGTCTTTGAACGCGGGGACTACTGGACCTTCGTCGTCTCGAATCTAGGCGGAGAGACCAACTTGCAGATCGCCCAGTCCCTGCGCTCGGCCCTCTCCGCGACGCCCCAGGGGTAACCCCACGTGCGTTACAAGCCGCTATCCTCTTAGCTGGCTCACCGATGAATCCCCTTCTTCGTTTCTTCTTGAAGCCCAGCTTCGAGCGCCTCCTGCGCATCGATCCCGAGAGCAAGCCCGCCGTCTACATCGAGGTCTTCGACGGCGCCGACGTCTCCAACACCAATTACTGGCTGGAACTCTTGCTCTCCGCCGGCATCTCCACCCTCGGTCTGCTGCTCGACTCTCCCGCCGTCGTCATCGGCGCCATGCTGGTCTCCCCGCTCATGGGCCCCATCATCGCCGCTGGCCTCGCCTTCGCCGCCGCCGATCTCTACCTCGGCATCAAGTCTCTGCTCCAGTTGGCTCTCAGCATCTTCGCCTCCATCCTCTTCGCCGGCCTCATCGTGTGGATCCTTCCGCTCGACGCTCCCACCGCTGAAATCCAGGCGCGTACCCACCCCAACCTCCTCGATCTCGGCATCGCACTCTTTTCGGGCCTGGCGGGATCACTACTGCTGGCACGCAGCAAATCGCCCGGCGGCGGCGGCGCGGCCGCCCTGCCGGGAGTCGCCATCGCCGTCGCCTTGATGCCGCCCCTCTGCGCCGTCGGATTCGGACTCGGCGCCGGCTTCGTTTGGGAAATCATGTCCGGCGCCGGACTGCTCTTCATCACCAACCTCGCCGCCATCATCGCCAGCGCCTTCCTCGTCTTCTACGTCATTCGCATGGATTCGGTCGAGGTCCGGCTGGCGATCGCGCAACCGCTGCTGGAACGCGCCTCCACCGACGCCATCTACGAATGGCTGGCGTCGAAAACCGCCATCTCCCGCTCGTTCGCCAACATCGGCGCCCTCCGCTGGCGCATCTTCATGATCGTCTTCGCCCTCGGCGTCGTACTGATCCCACTTAGCCGCTCCCTCATGCAGTTGACCCAACAGCTCGTCGCCCGCGATGCGGTGGAGAACGCCGTCGAGATGATCACCGAGCGCGAAGGCATCGTGACCATGCTCTACACCGTGCACGACGACCCCATCACCTTGAGTCTCATCGTCACCAATCCCGTGGACCGCGCCAACGTCGCCGCCGCCGAGGCGATGATTGAAGCGCGAACCAACCGCGAGGCGACCCTCACCGTCCGCCAAGTCGCCAGCCAGGAAGAGCTCGTCCAACTCCGCCAAGGCCTCGGCGGACAGTCCTCCCAAACGGCGCTCAATAGCCTCGAAGCCTTTCGAGCAGAACTCATGGCGCGTCTGGACCGACCGCTCGAAGCTCTCTGGCCGACCGACCACGCACAGGTCGTCTCGACCGAAATCGGCTTCGACAATCACGGCGCTGTCCTGCGCATTCGCTATCAAGCCGAAGAGGATTTCAGCGAAGAAGCCGCCGACGTCCTCCGGCGCGGCGTCGCCTCCCAACTCGGGGCCGAGCGGCTCCGTCTTGAACTCGATCGCGTCGTTCGTCAACCCACGTCACAACAGTGACTCCCGGCTTGAGACAATAAACCTCGGATGGTGCAGCCGCTCACATCGTCGGCCGAAGGCCGGTTGATAGCGATCGTACGCGACCTGCTGGCCGAACTGGGCGGCCAGGATGCGACCGTGACCCTCGGCAGTTCGCTCGATCGAGATTTGGGTCTCGGGAGCTTGGAGCGGGTCGAGCTGCTCATGCGCGTCGAGCGCGAGTTCGGCCGCCGCCTCCCGGACCAGGTCGCCCAGTCGGCGGATTCGCTCGCCGAATGGCTCAAGGCCCTGGAGTCCGACCCTGTCGCCGGAGAATCCGCACGCAAGCGCTACGACGTCCGCCAACCCGGCCCGGCGCCGGACGCCCCAAAGGACGCGACCAACTTCGGCCAAGTCCTCAGCGGCTTTGCCCAGTCCCACCCCGAACGCACCCAGATCCACCTCTTTGAGGACGACCAAAGCCTGTCCATCAGCTACGGCGACCTCTACGAGCGATCAGCCGCCGTCGCCCGCGGCCTCATCGCCCGCGGCCTCCAGCCCGGCGAAACCGTCGCGATCATGCTGCCCACCGGGACGGACTTCTTCTACTCCTTCTTCGGCGTCATGCTCGCCGGCGGGATCGCTGCGCCCATCTACCCGCCCGCTCGCCCCAAGCAGATTGAAGAGTACGTTCGACGCCAACTGAAGATCCTCGGAAACGCCCGCGCCCGGTTCCTAATCTCTTGGGAGCGCGCCAAACTCGTCGCCGACGTCTTCCTCGCCGGACTGCCTCAAATGCAGGCCGTCGTCTCGGCGACGGAGCTGGAAACCGAGGGCCGCTTCTCGCGCGCCGCGCTGCCCGACCCCGCCGAAATCTTCTTCCTGCAATACACGTCAGGGTCCACCGGCAATCCCAAGGGCGTCACCCTCACCCACGGCAACGTGCTCGCCAACGTTCGCGGCATCGGCTGGGCGGTCCAGGCCCGCCCCACTGACCGAGTCGTCAGCTGGCTGCCGCTCTATCACGACATGGGCCTCATCGGCTCCTGGCTGTTCAGCGTCTATCACGGCTTCCCCATCACCGTCATGTCGCCGTTGGACTTCCTGTCGCGGCCCGAGCGCTGGCTGTGGGCCCTCAGCGATACCGGCGGAACGCTCTGCCCCGCCCCCAACTTTTCCTACGACCTTTGCGTGCGCAAAATCGACGACGCCGCACTAGAGGACGTCGACCTCAGCCCCTGGCGCATCGCGATCAATGCCGGCGAGCCCGTCCTGCCGCGCACCCTAGAGACTTTCACCGAGCGCTTCGGCCCGCACGGATTCCGCAGCTCCTCCTACGTTCCCTGCTACGGACTCGCGGAGTCCTCCTCGCCCTCACCTTCCCCGGCATCGATCGCGACCCCATCGTCGACGTCATCGATCGCGAGGCCTTTGAATCTCAGGGCCGCGCCGTCCCCGTCGCCGGCGATCGCAAGTTGCGCTTCGTCGCCAACGGCCAAGCGCTTCCCGAACACGAGATCAAGGTCGTCGACGACGCCGGAGAACCCGTCGGCGAACGGACTCGCGGCCGCATCCTCTTCCGCGGCCCCTCCCGAACCATCGGTTACTTCGCCAACCAAGAAGCCACCGACGCCGTCATCGATGCCGAAGGCTGGATGGACTCCGGCGACCTCGGCTATCTAGCCGACGGCGAACTCTTCGTCACCGGCCGCATCAAAGACTGCATCATCAAGTCCGGCCACAACATCATTCCCCAAGACGTGGAAGCAGCCGCCTCCGAGGTCGAAGGCGTCCGTAAAGGTTGCATCGCCGCCTTCGGAACCGTAGACGAGTCCTCCGGCACTGAGAAAATGGTCGCCGTCGTCGAAACGCGCGCGGCCGACGAAGCCTCGCGCCGACGTATCGTCGAAGAGGTCACCGCATCAGTCGCGGAGAAGGTCGGCATGCCGCCCGACCACGTCGTACTCGTGCCGGCGCTCACCGTACCCAAGACGTCCAGCGGAAAGATCCGCCGCGCCGAGACGCGCCTGCTCTACGAATCCGGCAAACTCGGCCAGATCAAGCAGTCCGAGCCTTGGGTGCAGATGGTGCACCTGTGGATCTCCAACTTCTCCGGTTGGCTCGGTCTCCGCGCGCGCGACGCCGCCGAACTGCTCCGCCGCGCATACCGCTGGACGACGTTGGCTTCATCCGCCGCCCTCTTCGGCCTCCCGGCCCGCCTCGTCCCCAGTCTGCGAATCCAATCCGCAGCCGCCAGGGCCGCCCTGCGGCTCGTCGCCTTCCTCCAAGGAGCCCGCCTGGAGAGCGACCTCCAAGCAGGCAGCCGCCCGCAAGTCTGGCTCAGCAACCGAACAGGCGATGGGGACGCCGCCGCGCTTGCCGTCGCCGTCGGACGCGGCGCGCTCATCGCAGGCGCAACACCGTCGAACCCGATGATCGGATTCCTGCTCGAACCGCTCACCGTGGACTGGAACAGCCTCCCGGCCGCCCTCAAGACTGGTCTCGACCTCATCGTCGTCGCAGAGTCCGCCGCCGGAGAATCCGCGACACGATCCCGCTTCCGGCTGAAGATCTTTGAGGCCGCCGCCGCGGCAGGCGCCGAGCTGAGCCCCGTGCGCCTTGAGTCCTCCGGAACTTGGCCGTCGTCCGGAACGATCCAAGTCTCAGGAGCCGCGCCCATGCAGCCGCTCAAGGACTCACGGTCCAGCCGGAAGGCGGTCCGTGAACAATTGAGAGCTCTGTAATGTCGCGGCCTGTGATGTCGCGCACAGTAATGTTGCGTGCCGTGTTGGCCACGTGCCTGCTAGCGGCTGCCTTCGCGTGGGGAGTTCTGGTCCAGCGTAACCGCGTCTTTCCGTACTTGCTGATCCGTGAGGTCACCTGGAAGCTCGGCCTGTTCGACGCACATCGGCAACCCATCTCGCCGCGCTCCAGGCGGACCGTCCAGGAAACGGCGCAACAGCGGCTCAACACGTTGGGATACCTCCAGACGGCCCCGATCCGCCCCGACGACGACCGCAGCGGAGTCGTCCTGAACAACCGCAATAAATCAGCGCCGGGGCTCAACTTCTACAAAGAGTCCGCCTCGCCCGAGGCCCTCCTAGTCGATCAAGACGGCCTCCAGGTGCACGTCTGGCGCTTCGACCCCGGCGACTCGGTCGAGTGGATTCACGCCGAGTTGTCGCCTGAAGACGGAGCCGTGATCGGCGTCGGCAAAGACGACTCCATATTCCGCCTGTCCGTCGACTCCGAACTAGAATGGCGAACCCCACTACGTGCTCACCATGACCTACACGTGAGGGAGGACAGCTCCATCTGGGCTCTCTCGCGTCGCCACACGCGATGGCCCGAGCGCTACGGCGATCGGACCATTCTCGAAGACTTTGTCACCGTGCTCTCGGCCGACGGCGAGATCCTCGACGAGTTCTCGCTGCTCGAACCCTTCCGCGGTTCGGCATACGAGTACCTCATGCCGGAGGTGGCCGACTTTGAGTTCGATGCGGCCTTCGACATCCAGCACACGAATCACGTCGAGGTCTTCGACGGAACGCTCGCGGACCAATCACCATTGTTTCGTGAGGGCAACGTCTTAGTCTCGTTCCGCACCATCAACACGATTGCAATTCTCGACCCGCAAACGCATAAGATTCTCTGGCTTTGGGGGCCGACGAATTTGGCCGTCCAGCATCACCCGCGACTGCTTGAGAACGGTCGCATACTCGTCTTCGACAACGGCTTCGAGGAGTCCCGCGTTCTTGAAATCGAACTCCCGCTCGGCAAGATCGCGTGGGAGTACAAGGAAGGGCCCTCGTTCCACTCCAGCTGGGGCGGCTCCGCACAGCGGCTCGCCAACGGAAACACCCTCATTACGAACACGCGACATGGCGAAGTCTTTGAGACGACGCCGGGAGGTGAAGTCGTTTGGCGGTTTTTCAATCCGCGCGTCGACGACGGGTCGATGCTGCCCCTGCCGACCGGCGTTAACGGCCGCTGGAACATCTGGCGGATGACGCGCTACCAACCCGACGAGCTGGGCTTTCTCGACTAACCCCGCAGGAACTGTTCCTGTTCGTGTCGCTCTTCGGCCGCAACCCGAATCTTTGAGCGCTCATACGACGCCCGCACAAACTCACGGAACAGCGGATGCGGCTCCAACGGACGCGATTTGAACTCAGGGTGGAATTGGCAACCCAAATACCACGGGTGCCCCGGTAGTTCGCAGATCTCCACGTAAACGCCGTCCGCGCTTGCGCCCGAAATCTTCAGGCCGTGCGACTCGATCAACTCGGCAAACTCACTGCGGTTGAACTCGTAGCGGTGCCGGTGCCTCTCGTCGATCTCGGTCTGGCCGTAAGCCTCTTCGGCCGCCGTGTCCGGCTTCAGCACGCACGGCCACGAACCGAGCCGCATCGTCCCGCCCAAATCCTCAACGCCCTTCAACTCGCGCAGCTTGAAGAAAACCCGCTTCTTCGCGTCCGGTTCGAATTCGGTTGAGTGCGCGTCCGCCACGCCGCACACGTTGCGGACATACTCGATCACCATCGTCTGCATGCCCAGGCAGATGCCGAAATATGGCACGTCGTTCTCACGCGCGTACCGGATCGCCTCCAGCATGCCGTCGATGCCCCGCTCGCCGAAACCGCCCGGCACCAAGATGCCGTCGAAGTCTCCCAACCGCCTCGGCGCCTCTTCGCGAGTAATCGATTCGGCCTCGACCCACTCGATCTCCACCTTCAACTGATGCGCCAAGCCGCCGTGCAACAGGGACTCTTTCAGACTCTTGTACGAGTCTTCGTAGTCCACATACTTGCCCACAATGGCGATCGACACCGTGTCCTTCGGGTGCGCCAACCGGTAGAGCATCTCCTGCCAAGGCCCCAAATTGCGAGGCGCCGCGTCGATGTGCAACAGCTCCAGCGCCAAGTCGTCCACGCCCTGCTCGGCGAACTTCACCGGCACTTCGTAAACCGACTTCGCGTCGCTGGCCGCAATCACCGCGCGCTTGTCCACGTCGCAGAACAGCGCGATCTTCTCCTTGATCTCCCGTGAGAGGTCCGTCTCCGTACGGCAAATCAGAATGTCCGGCTGAATGCCCGCGGCGCGCAGCTCCTTCACCGAGTGCTGTGTCGGCTTCGTCTTCAACTCGCCCGCCGCCGCAATGTAAGGCACCAGAGTCACGTGAACGAAAATGCAGTTCTCACGGCCGAGTTCGTGCCGCATCTGACGGATCGATTCGATAAACGGCAGCGACTCAATATCTCCGATCGTGCCGCCGATCTCGATCACCGCCACGTCCACATCCGGCGTCGCGATCTTCTTCATCGCCGCCTTCATCTCGTTCGTCACGTGAGGGACGACCTGGACCGTCTTCCCCAAATAGTCGCCGCGACGCTCCTTCGCCAGAATCTTTTCGTAGATGCGGCCCGAGGTCCAATTGTTCGACTGCGTCAGATTGGCGTGCGTGAACCGCTCGTAGTGCCCCAGGTCCAGGTCCGTCTCCGCTCCGTCGTCGGTCACGTAGACCTCGCCGTGTTGGAACGGACTCATCGTGCCCGGATCGACGTTCAGATACGGATCGAGCTTCTGGAGCGTCACGCGCAGACCGCGGCTCTCCAATAAGTTCGCGATCGAGGCGCCGGCAATTCCCTTGCCGAGCGATGAGACGACCCCGCCGGTTACGAAGATAAACTTCGATTGCGACGGTTCGGACGAAATGGTCGAAGGGGACGCTGTCATGTGCCGAGAAGACTCCTCATCCGTCGGTCGGCGAGCCCCTCAAACAGCCTCCATCTGAAACACGCAACAGCCTTGCTGAGTCGTGTTTCAGGGGCGATTGGGACGGTTGCGGGGGCCGTACCGAATCGCACCGCAAGTGTTATTCCATGCGGTACGCCTTAGGCTAGCACAGCGCCCGGGAGACGCAGAAAATCAAGTCCAATCGTGTACCCGCGACCCCGGAGCGCTGTCGGTCCGTATGCTAAACTTCGCACCGAAGATACTCGACGAATCGCCCAACGCCGACTATCCTCAGGATGTAGTTCCAGAGCCGCCGCCAAGGCCGGCTTCTGACCGACAAGGAGGACGCGTGGATCAGACCGTTAGGGACCGACGCACCGGCAGCTCGACGGCGAGACTGCGCTTCCTAACTACCATCACGCTCCAGGCCCTCCTTTGGGTTCCGCTATCTACCGTCCCGGTCGCCCCAGTCGACGCCGCCGAGCCCGAACCGACTCTGCCCACTGAACAGGCCCGCGTCGAACTCAAATCTCGCCCCGGAGAGTCCGCCGAGGACCGCAAGGCCCGTCGCGCCGCCATCATCCCCGTCGACGTCGAACTCGTCCTGATCAACGTCACCGTCACCGACGAGATGGGACGCATGGTCACCGGCCTCGAGAAAGAGCACTTCAAACTCGCCGAAGACAAAGGCGAGCAGGAAATCGTCCAGTTCGGCGCCGAGGATTCGCCGCTCTCGATGGCCATCGTCTTCGACGCCTCCGGCTCCATGGGCGAAAAGATGAGCAAGGCTCGCGAAGCTGTCGCTCAGTTCTGCAAGACCTCCAACCCCGAGGATGAGTTTTTCCTTGTTCAGTTCAACAACCGCCCGGAACTCATGACCGAGTTCACCCACAGTTGCGAGGAACTCCAGAACCGGCTCACCTTCATGGAGTCCAAGGGCCGCACCGCCCTCCTCGACGGCATCTATCTGGCCCTCAACAAGATGAAAGAGGCCAAGAACTCGCAGAAGGCTCTCTTGGTGATCTCAGACGGCGGCGACAACTCGTCACGCTATACCGAGCGGGAGATCAAGCGCCTCGTCCGCGAATCCGACGTCCAGATCTACGCCATCGGCATCTTTGAGCCGTTCAGCCGGCGAAGCCGATCGCCGGAAGAACTCGCAGGCCCCGGCTTGCTCACGGAAGTCTCTGAATCCACCGGCGGACGCCAGTTCCCCGTCGAAAACCTCAACGAACTTCCCGATGTCGCCGAGAAGATCGGCATCGAGCTTCGGAACCAGTACGTCCTGGGCTACGTCCCAACCAACCAGAACCACGACGGCAAATGGCGTCGGGTCAAGGTGGAAGTCAAGAAGATCCGCGGCATGCCGCAGCTTCGGCCGTATTTCAGAGACGGCTACTACGCCCCAGCCCGTTGACGCCTCCCCAATCGAGGTTATTCTGGTAGCTGAATGATCGATCGACGAAGACTGTTGGCTCTGCTTGCCGCGGCCCCTGTGGGCCTCTCGGCTGCGGAAGAGCCGCAAGACCCGATCTTCAGGGTCGATACCAACCTCGTCGTTCTGCACGTCACCGTCGCGGATAAAGACGACCAGATCATCACCGACCTCGTCGAAGAAGACTTCCGTATCTTCGAGGACGGCCAGCCCCAACGAATCAACCTCTTCCGCCGCGAGGACGTGCCCGTCTCCGTCGGCATTCTGGTCGACAACTCCGGCTCCATGCGCGACAAGCGCCTCAAGGTCAACGCCGCCGCCGTCGACTTCGTTAAGCAGTCCAATCCCGAGGATGAGATCTTCATCGTCAACTTCAACGACGAGGCTTTCCTCGACGCCGACTTCACCAACGACGTCGACCGCATGCAAGACGCCCTGCAGCGCATCGATTCACGAGGCGGCACCGCTTTCTACGACGCCGTGCAGATGTCGCTCGACCACATGAAGAAGAAGGCCAAGCGCGACAAACGCGTCCTGCTCGTCGTCTCCGACGGCGAGGACAACGCCAGCCGAGCCGAACTGGAGAACCTCGTCCGAGAACTCCAAGAGCAAGAAAGCCAGACCATCGTCTACGCCATCGGCCTACTGAGTGAAGAAGAGAAGCGTTCCGCCAAACGCGCTCAGCGCGCCATCCGCTACGTCTCGCGCGCTACCGGCGGCCCGTCCTACTTCCCGACCACGGTCGACGAGGTCTCCTCGCTCACCAAGCGCATCGCATTCGATATCCGCAACCAGTACACCCTCACCTACTCCGCCCCGGACAACAAACCGGCCGGTTTCCGAGAAGTGCGCGTGGAACTCCAAGGCAAGGCCAAAAAGAACCAAGTCCGCCACCGGCCGGGCTACTATTCCGAGTAGTTTCTCCTTGAGCCGGCCCCGACTCAAACCTTCTGACCTCCCCGCCGCTCTCGGCTTCCTGTGGGACGCCGCACGCGGGCATCGCCTCACCCCGTGGAAAAGCCCTTACTTGCGGTGGCGGGTGGAAACCTATTCCGGAACCCCCGCCGAAGAGCTTGACAGGCCCGGTTTCTGGGCTTTTTCGTGGCGCGAGCGAAGGTCCCTGACGCAATTCCTGGCCTGGGCCGCCGGCATGCGCCGGTCCTTTCGTAACGGGTCCTCTTAGGTGTTTTCCTAGTGGACTCCTACCGCTTGCGCTAGATCGCCTAAGCGAAATTCCCTAGTACAGAAAGGTACTCTAGCTCCATTCTTTTCCGTCGTCGAGATTGGCATCCTGGACCCACTTCGCAGGAAGAGTCCCAGGAACAAACAACATGACGATGCCCCAGGTAGCCAACGCACCCGTAAAGGACGACTCGCCCGTCGACCGCGGCCTTCAACGCCTCGCAGGAGCCGTGCTGATTCAAGCGCTCCAAGACGCCAGCAGCGGTCCGCGACGCTTCAGGGAGGAAGCGCTCGAATGGATCAACGGAAAATCAACTTCCGGCATGACCTTTGAGTTTTGCTGCTCACTACTCGGCCGCGACCCCGAGGACGTCAAGCAGCGCCTCCAGAACAAGAACTTCATTCCCAAGTTCGAGCCGGAAGCCGAAACCTCCACCAGCTTCCCCACCTACGGCTCCAACGCCTACCCCGCCTACCTCGTCAAAGGGGCCTCCGCTTAACCCGAGGCCCAGTCCCCTCGCCTGATTTCCCCACCAAACGGCGGCGCGCAAGCGCCGCCGTTCTTCGTTGCACTAGACAGCACCCGAACCTGCGTACACTGACCACATGGCCGAAAGAAAGAACGTACTGGGCGGAGCCCTCGCCGATTGTTCGCAGGACCCGCTCACCGGATTCTACCGAGACGGCTGCTGCCACGCCGGTGACGACGACCTCGGCGTTCACGCCGTATGCTCGATCATGACCGACGACTTCCTCGCCTTCTCCAAGGAAAGCGGCAACGATCTCTCCACTCCCAATCCAAGCTTCGGCTTTCCCGGCCTCAAAGCCGGCGACCGCTGGTGCGTCTGCGCCGCCCGCTGGAAAGAGGCGTTTCTAGCCGGCAGCGCCCCCAAGGTCGTCTTGAGCGCGACCGGAGAAGCCGCCCTCGAAATCATCAAGCTCGAAGAACTCACCCAACACGCCCTGGACCTCCAGTAGCCCAAGGTTGATCTTGCTGTCATGAAGATATCCACGCGACTCGCAGCCGCCACGGTGGTTCTTGCGCTCTCCGCAGCCGGACCGGTCCCGGCTCAGACGGCGGCTGAAACGCTTGATCGCATCTTCGCCGAATACTTCGAAGACCTGCTCCGCTTCAACCCGGAGACGGCCACCCGTCTGGGCCGCACCGACCACAACGACCGCTGGTCCGACCCCAGCCCCGCCGGCCGTTCCGCCTGGGATACGGCCCGCCGGGAGTACCTGGATCGCTTGCAGGCGGTCGACGCCGCCGGGCTCAGCGAGCAGCAGAAGATCAGCCGTAACCTGCTGTTGGATTCTCTGCGGCAAGGCCTGGAAGGCGCCGAAGCCTCCGCCTACCTGACCGGCTTCCAACAGCTCTTCGGCTACCACACGGCGGTCATGGTCATCATGGACGCCATGCCGGCCGTCCGTGTCCAAGACTATGAGGACCGCGTCGCACGCCTACGCGGTACGCCTCCTTATATCGACGGCGTCATCGAAACCTTGCGGCAAGGCATCGCCGCCGACATCGTCCAGCCGAAGTTCGTCGCCCAGATCCTCGCCCGCCAAATCCAGGCGCAACACGAGCCCGGCCCCGACGAGACACCCCTGCTGAAAGCCTTCCGCGACATGCCGGACGCGATCTCTCCGGAAGACCAGTCGCGCCTGCGCGAGCAGGCCGAAGCGGCTTACCGCCAAGCCTTCCAGCCAGCCTGGAGAAAACTGCACGCCTTCGTCGCGGGCGAGTACGCCGACAACGCCCGCACGGAATCCCCGGTGACCACGCTGCCCAAAGGCCCCGAAATCTACGCCCGCCTGGTCAAGCTCTACACCACCACCGACCGCACTCCAGCGGAAATCCACCAGATCGGCCTCGATGAAGTCGTCCGCATCCAAGCCGAGATCGACAAGATCGCCAAGGAGGAAGGTTTCGAGAGCGGCGAGGCCTTCGAGAAACACCTGCGCACGACGCCCGAGCAGCGCTTCTCCAGCAAGGAAGAGATGCTGGCCTACTGCCGCAACCTGGCAATGGTCGTCGAGCCCGGACTGCCGGACCTGTTCAAGACGCTGCCGCGGATGCCAGTCGGCATCCGGCCGATCCCGGAGGATCGCGAGGCCGCTTCGGCGTCCAACTACAACAATCCGGCCGTCGACGGAACGCGGCCCGGCTGGTTCAACCTCAAGGCCTACAAACCGGAAGAGCAGTGGAAGTTCGACATGCACGCCCTGGTGTTGCATGAAACCAACCCCGGCCACCACCTGCAGATCGCCTTGCAACTGGAGATGGAAGGGCTGCCGGAGTTCCGCAAGATCTATCGCGCCACGGCCTACACCGAAGGTTGGGCGCTCTACGCGGAACGCTACGGACACCAGCTCGGCGTCTACCCGGACGCGGCGGGCCGCTTTAGCGCCTTGGAGAGCGAGCGTTTTCGGGCAAAGCGATTGGTGGTCGACACCGGCATCCACCACAAGGGCTGGACCCGCGAACAAGCGATCGAATACATGGGCGAGGAGTACACCTCCGAAGTGGAGCGATACATCGCCTGGCCGGGCCAAGCCCTGGCCTACAAGATGGGCCAATTGATGATCGTTGATCTGTTGGAGCGCTCGAGGGATCGCCTCGGCGACGAGTTCGACATTCGCGAGTTCCACGACGTGATCCTCCGCAACGGTCCGTTGCCTCTGGGGCTGTTGGAAGAACAAGTCGAGGGTTGGTGGGCGGCCCGCTAACCTCCTCAATCCCCCCCGCTTCAGAGCCCACGACGCCAGTCGTGGGGCAAGCGGATATCCGAATGCCCCACAAACGCCGTCAGAAGCACACCGATTCACGGTGCGGTCCTGGCGTTTCGCGTCTATAGGGGTTCGGGCGCCTTGCGCGGTCCGCTAGATCAGGGTCAGAGTTCCCAGGCGCTATCCGCTCGAAGCCCTAAACAGCCGCTTGGAATCGAATTCCATAGCCGTAGAACGATAGCTAGAACGGCTTGGATTCTTTGTCACCCACTCGACGTCGCACTCCGTTGCCCGTACGAAACGCTCAAATCCACATCCGCAGGGGCGCCGAGAACACTGGGTGGGTTAGCGGTCAGGCATCAAATCGGAAATCCGGGGTAGCAGCCAGCCCAAGGCGCCCGCCGATCGACCCGCTATACTACGCGCGGCAATTCCAATCGGAGGACTCCCTGATGCGCATTCAACTCGTTCCCTTGGGTTTGACGGCTGCACTGTTGTTGCTCTGCACACCGCCCAACTTCGCCGCCCCTGCTTGTCCGGTCACAGTTCCCAACGGCGCTACGCCGCCGGGAGAGAATCCGTCGGCGCTACACCATGGCAACGGCGAGCTGTGGACCGTTCTCTATGAAGGAGGACAACTCGTCTTCGGCGGCAATGACGGGTTCACCCTGGTGAACGGCTCCATGGCGATGAAGTTCCCCTTCTGGCGCGGCGTCGAAGGGCCTCTCCACGTCGAAGGCCGCAATCTCCACGCACCCGACGAACGCTTGAGGGCGCACATCCCCGGCGGCTACGACACCACCGGATTCCAGGCCACCGGCCTCTTTTTCCCCTCCGTCGGTTGCTGGGAAGTCACCGCCGGCGCAGGCGACGCGAGCCTGACCTTCGTCACCCAAGTCCTCCGGCTAGACGCAGCCGACTGAACCTCCGGCGCCCACGCCGCAAGATGGCTTCGCCGTGTGCTAACTTCAGGCCGCTATGGCAAAATCCGGCGTCTCCAGACGACACTTCTTCTTCGGCCCCATGTTCGCCGCCGCAGTGCCGGCCGCGGGCTTCGGGTCAGTCGCCTCGCTGAAGGCCCTGGGCTACAAGCCCTACTACGACAAACTCAACGTCGCCGCCGTCGGCTGCGGCGGCCGAGGCGCCGCCATTCTCGGCGAGGCTGCAGCCACCGAGAACATCGTCGCCCTCTGCGACGTCGACGACCAGCGCGCCGCCCGGACCTACGCCCGCTACCCGTCGCTCCCCAAGTACAAAGACTTCCGGGTCATGCTCGACAAGGAAGGCAAGAACATCGATGCGGTGACCATCGGCATCCCCGATCACATGCACGCGACCGTCGCTCTCGACTGCATGCAGCGCGGTAAGCACGTCTACCTGGAAAAGCCACTCACCCGCACCCCCTGGGAGGCCCGGCTCATGGCAGACGCCGCCGCTAAGTACGGCGTCGCAACCCAAATGGGCAACCAAGGCTACTCGCATGAGAGCATCCGAGTCACCGGCGAAATCCTATGGTCCGGCGAAATCGGCGACGTCACTGAAGTTCATGCCTCTTCTTCGCCCGGCACCCACCCCGTCGGCCTCAAGCAGCTTCCCGACGAGAAGAGCGTGCCGGCCGACCTCGACTGGGACCTCTGGCTCGGCGGCGCCTCTATGCGCGCCTACGCCGGAGCCTATACGCCCTACAACTGGCGCGGCTTCTTCGACTTCGGCACCGGCCAACTCGGCAACTGGGGCATCCACGTCTTAGGTCCCGTCAATCTCGCCCTCCAACTCGGCGCTCCTCTCAGCGTGGAGATGCTCAGCCAGGAAAACTCCAGCAACTGGACCTTCCCCAGCCGTACGGTCATCCGTTACGACTTCCCCGCCCGCGGCGCCATGTCGCCCGTTTCCGTCTACTGGCACGATTCGGTTCGCTCCATGCACGACGAGGCCTATCACGTGCCCGGAATGGAAGACGAGACCATCCTGCCGCCCAGCAACAATCTAGGAGACAAGGGCCGCGCGATGGAACCTCGCCGCCCACGCGCACCGCGTCCGCCCCGTCCCGCCAACGCCCCCATCATTGGCGCCGGCGGCCCCGGCGTCCCGGTCTTCGGCGGCGAAGGCCGCCGCGACCCCGCACAACCCGGCGTCCTCACCCAGAACGGCGCCGTCTTCGTCGGCAGTAAGGGAATGATGGCCACCGTCGCGCGCGGCGAAGGCGTGCATTTGCTCCCGTCAGAACGTTGGGCGGACTACAAACTCCCGCCGCAGCTGCTCACCCGCTCCCCCGGCCACATGACCGACTGGCTGCGCGCCGCCAAGGGAGGCGACCCAGCCTGCTCGCACTTCGGCATCGCCGGCCCCTTCACCGAATGGGTCGTCCTCGGAGCCATCGCGATGCAGGTCCCGGGCAAGCTGCAATGGGACAGCGCCAACCTCCGCTTCACCAACAGCGAGGAAGCCACCCGCCTCGTCAAGCCCACATTCCGCGAAGGCTGGGAACTCAAGCTCTAGCCCGCACCTCAATCACCGGTAAAACGGCGTCCCCACGTCCCGCCGCGGACCGTAATGGGGCGCCGGCTTGCCGACCTCCAGCGCTCCCAGATCAGGCGCATCTCCGGTAAACCCGTCGTTCACCGTCGGAATCGCCACGCCCGCATCCACAGCCTTGCCGCCGGGTCGCAACTGGAAATCCAGCTCCGTCGCGTGATACATCGCGTGACGCTTGGAGGGATCGGGCGGCGTCATCGACTTGAAGACGTCGAAGTCCAACTCGACTCCATGCATCTCTTGACCCGTCGCCTTCCGAAACGCTTCCAGCGTCGGATAGCTCTTCCAGTCCTCCGCCTTGGCGCTATACGTGTCTCCGCCCTTCTTGGGCGCCAGCCACCGGTACTGCTCATTCACTCCCGGATTCGGCCGATACCCGTTGTAGTCGGAACTATAGGTCTCCGTCGCGTTCGCCCAACGCATCACCCCGCGCTCCGGCGTGTTCCGCCCCAAAAAGAGATTATTCCTCCAGTGCACGTTCGCCGCCGGGTCGCCCGCCGTCTGCTCGCCAATGATCGTGTTGTGATACAGAAAGATCCCGGCGGGCTTGGCGGAAATCTTAAACGCCACCCCGCTCGGTACGTGATAGAGCAAGTTCCGTATGAAGTAGACCGGGCCGCCGAAATTGGGCTGCGAACTATACCCCCCGTGCGCCGCGTTCACCCCCCGGTTGTCGTACACCCGAATGTTGTGGACGCCCCCGTCCGTCTCAATAAAATCGTCCCCTTGCATGTGGATATCGTTCCCATAGATGTCGATCGACGAAGCTCGGCGCTCCGGGTCGCTCTCAGGAGTGCCGTACGTCGAGATGCCGATCCCGTCATGGAAATACGCGACCGCATTGTGCGCAATCACGTGTCCCGGCCCATAGACCTTCACCGCGTAGTAGCTGCGCATCTCATGGGAACCATACGGTCCCGCACTCCTCCACAACGGACCGGTCCAGCCAATCAGAAGACTCCGCTCATTGCGGCCGAGAAACACGTTGTCGGCGATATAAAAGTCCTCCGACCCCGCGTACTCGGTCCATACTCCGAACCCGACGTACTCAAACCGGCAGTTCTTCACCGTCAGATTCGTCGCACCCAGGACGTTCTTCTGTCCGGCAAAAATCCCCACGTCCGTATTGCGAATCGTCAGGTCCTCAAAGATGTGGTGCGCCGAAGCCATCACGTCGAACACTCGGTGGTTTCCGTCGCCGTCAAACACGGCCTCGCCGTCGCCCGCGCCCTTGATCGTAATCGGCTTCTCCGCCGTCCCTTTCAGGCTCAGAGACATCGTGCCGTCGAACGGCGTCATCATCGGATCGACATAGTTCAACCGGTCGTTCCGATACATTCCCGCATGCACCAAGATCGTATCTCCAGGCTGCACCGGACGCTCCCACACCACGCTCCAATCTCCCAGTCCCGATCCGTAGTACGCCTGCAAGACGCTCGTGAAATGCGGTTCGATCTTGTCCCCTTCATGGTCCGGCGGATAGACGTGCAACACGCGCCCGCCCTCATACGGCTTCGGCTCCGTGCGGGTCTTCACGCCCACCGCTTGAGAGGCCTTCCCCGTCACGCCGTCCGGATCCGTCATCTCCAGCCGGCACTCGTACTCCACTCCTGGCTCCAACCCCAACACGCTGCCCGCGAAACCGTCCGGAACCGTATAGTCCAAGTGTTCGCGCGTCCGGAACACCCGCTCTCCCCCAACACGCACTAGCGGCAGCGCCTCGCGCCAAGCCGAATCCCCGACCCGACGAAACTCCACCGTGACCGTGGCGTTCCGGTTCGCGTCGCCCTCAATCGCCCACTCGAACCCAAGGTTCTCAAGCGTCGGGTGCTCTACCGTGAACTTCCCCGCTCGAACGTCGTCCTGTGCGGCGCCCACCGCCGCAAACAAGAAACAGAGCGGAACAAAGAGGCGGCGATACATGACGGCGGATTATACCCCAGCTACCCGGACCTGCGACAATAATCGCCGCAGCAACGCTACCCGATGGAACGCCGTGAGTTCATTCGCATTCCCGCCCGAGCCCTGGGCGGCGTGCTCATCTACACGCTGGCTCGTGAGCCGGTAGTCCTTCCTGCGCAAACGTATAACGACGACGTCGTCGAGCTGGAACTCCGGCACTTCACAACCGCTCAAGCGCGCACCATCCAAGCCGCCTGCGCCCGCATCATTCCCTCCGACGAAAGTGGTCCCGGCGCCACCGAAGCCGGAGCCGTCGTCTATATCGACCGCCAACTCGCCGGTCCCTACGGCCGCGACGCGTGGCGCTACACCAAAGGCCCTTGGGAAACCGACGGTTGGGCCGGACACGGCTACCAGGGTCGCGAGAACCCGCGCGAAATCTACGCTGCCGGCCTCAAAGACCTCGGCGACGATTTCGCCGACCTCGCCGCCGACCTCCAAGACCAAAAACTCATGGAGATCAAAGACTCTCTCTTCTTCTCTCTCCTACGCCGCCACGCCATCGAGGGCACGTTCTGCGACCCCCTACATGGAGGCAACACCGACCTCATCGGCTGGCAACTCCTCGGCTTCCCCGGTCCGGTCATGAGTTACAAGGACCAAATCGAGCAGCGCAACGGCCCCTATCGACCCGAACCGCAAAGCCTCGAACAGATCGTCGGCCACCCAGTCAAAGGACTTGAAGATGAAGACGCGTAAGCCCGTCGACGTCGTCATCGCCGGCGGCGGCTGGACCGGACTCCTGGTAGCCCAAGAGATCGCAACCCGCACCTCGCTGGAAGTCGTCGTCCTCGAGCGCGGCCCCAATCGCAACATCTTCGACTACATGGCCGGGATGGACGAGGTCGACCACGGCGTCCACTTCAAAATGATGCAGAACATCGCCGACGAGACGATTACGCATCGCCATACCACCAAGAACCGCGCGGTCCCCGTGCGCCAATACGGCTCCTTCCTACCCGGCACCGGTACCGGCGGCTCCGGCGAGCACTGGACCGGCTACGCCTACCGCTACATGCCGGAGACCTTCCGACTCCAAAGCCACATCGCCGAGCGCTACGACCGCAAACAAGTCCCGGAAAACATCGACGTCCGCGACTGGGGCATCACCTGGGACGACATTGAGCCCGACTACGTCCGCGCCGAAAAGCTCATCGGCGTCGGCGGCGTCGCGGGCAACCTCCGAGGCAAGCTCAACCCCGAGGGCAACATCTTTGAAGGCGAACGCAGCGAGGACTTCCCCCTGCCCCCGGGCAAGAAGACCCGCGCCATGGAAGCCGCCATCGCGGGCGCCAAGTCGCTCGGCTGGACCCCCTACCTCGCCCCCAGCGCCACCCTCAGCGACACGTACACCAACCAGAACGGAGTATCCCGCGCGGCCTGCGAGTACTGCGGCTACTGCTCGCGCTACGGCTGCATGATCGGCGCCAAAGCGCAGCCCACCAGCGTGCTCATGCCGGTCCTTCAACAGCAGGACAACTTCGAGCTGCGCAACCACGCCTGGGTCCGCCGCGTGCTGCACAAAGACGGACAAGCCACCGGCGTCCTCTACATGGACGAGGACGGCGAAGAGGTCACCCAGCCCGCAAGCATCGTCGTCATGGCCGGCTTCACCGTCCCCAATATCCGCATGCTGATGCTGTCCGAGATCGGCCGCCAGTACGATTCCGAATCCGGCCGAGGAACTCTCGGCCGCCGCTTCACCCAGCAGACCGGCAAGCACACCGGCGGACCCAAGATCGTCTTCAAAGAACCGCTCAACCTCTTCATGGGCGCCGGCGGATTGGCCGTCAAGATCTCGGACTTCGACCGCGACCGCGCGTCGGACTACACAGGCACCTTCCTCCGCTCAGGGAACTTCGGCTACAGCGCCGGCGGCTCCCCGCCCATTCGCGGCTTCAACGCAGCCCCTCCAGGAACCACCAAACGCAATTGGGGCTCGGAGTGGAAGAAGGCCAACCTCGAGCACTACGACCGCGTCATCGGCATCGGCGGGATGGACGCAGAGCACCTCGCCTACCGCCACAACTTCGCCGACCTCGACCCGACCTACACCGACAAGTGGGGCGACCCCCTGCTGCGCCTCACCCTCGACTTCACCGAACACGAAATCCGCCAGTCGCAGTTCACAGCCAAGGTCATTGGCCAATACGCCAAAGCCATCGCCGCCGCGGGCAAAGCCAAGCTCGTCGAGCGCCCTTTCGGAATCCCGGGCAACGGTCGCTACGCCGCCTCGCACTACCAGGCCACCCATCTGCAAGGCGGCGCGGCCATGGGAGTCGACCCCTCCGACAGCGTCGTCAACCCGCACCTCCAGCACTGGGACGTGCCCAACCTGTGGGTCGTCGGAGCCTCATCGTTCCCCCAAGCCGGCTCCACCAATCCCACCCTCTCCGCTCTGGCCGTCGCCTACCGCGCCTCCGACGCCATCATCGACCGCTACCTCAAACGCCCCGGCCTCGTAGGCTAGGAATCCCAGTCGTTCAGAATCCAATGCCCCGCTTCTCGAAGTTCGCCCTCCTCGCTCTCTGCACCGCTTCCCTTGCAGCGCAAACCTACTTCCCCCCGGCAGGCGACTGGGAACGTCGCACCCCGGCCCAGATGAGCATCGACGCCGCCCAACTCCAGGCCGCCGTTGATTTCGCCGTCGCCTCCGAGAGCCAAGCCCCGCGGGACCTCGAAGCCAACCACGCCCTCACCTGGGGAAGCGAGCCCTACGACGAACCGCTCGGCCCCTATCGTGATCGCGGCCCCCAAACCGGCCTCATCATCAAAGACGGCTACATCGTCGCCGAGTGGGGCGAAATCCATCGCGTCGACATGACCTTCAGCGTCGCGAAGAGCTTCCTCTCTTCCACAGTCGGCCTCGCCTTCGATCAAGGCCTCATCCGCGAGGTCCACGATCCGGTTCGTGACTACTTCGCGCCCATCGTCTTGCCCGCTGGGGACGGAGAACCTGGAGATACGGAGGACGGCGTCCGCGCCCCGCGCACCCGAACTCTCTTCGAGTCCGAGCACAACCGAAAGATCACGTGGGATCACCTCCTGCGCCAGACCTCCGATTGGGAAGGGACTCTCTGGGGCAAGCCCGACTGGGCCGACCGCCCCGGCGACGACGTCTCCGCCAACCGCTACCGCGATCACAACGAGCCCGGCACGGTCTACAAGTACAACGACGTGCGCGTGAACCTGCTGGCGCTCGCCGCACTACAGGTCTGGCGCCGCCCCCTTCCCCAAGTCCTCAAGGAGCGCCTCATGGACCCCATCGGCGCATCCACCAGTTGGCGCTGGCACGGCTACCGCAACTCATGGGTCACCCTCGACGGCATCCGCATGAATTCCGTCAGCGGAGGCGGTCACTGGGGCGGCGGCATGCAACTCTCGGCCCTCGACCAAGCCCGCTTCGGCTACCTCACCCTCAACAAGGGCCGCTGGAACGACCGCCAAGTCCTGTCGGAAAAGTGGCTAACCATGGCGGAAACGCCCACCGAAGCCAATACCGGCTACGGCTTCATGAACTTCTTCCTCAATACCGACCACGAATCCATCCCCGCCGCCCCCGAATCCGCCTTCAGCCACCGCGGCGCCGGAACCAACCTCATCTACGTCGACCGCGAGAACAACCTCTTAGTCGTCGCCCGCTGGATTAACGGCTCCGCCATCCCCGAATTCATCGAAAAAATCCTCGCCGCAACCTCCCTTTAGCTGCGCTCGAATGTTCCGGCTCCCCCTTCCCACCCACGGAAGCCAACAACGGGGACTGTCACATCAAGGCGTCGACTCCACAGAAACAACCCAGCGCGTGCTGACTGTCCCCAAGTGACTCACCGCCCGCAACTTCCACCGCCGATCTTCCGTTTTGGAGTGCATTCAAGGCACCGATCGAAGTCCTGCGCGTAGACCGAAGACATCCGCCGGGGAGAACCGAAACAGAGAAAACCGGGAAGATCCGGGACGGAGATCCGGAAAGATCCGGATCTTATCGACTGACCGCCTGAGGAGTAGATAGGTACTAAGATGAGTATCGTGCGAGGACTATTCATCGTCAGTTTACTGTGCGCCACCGCTCTCAGTGGCGTGGAGCGAACATGGTATATCGCGCCGGCTGAGGTGGCTGTCATCGGCAAGATGTCGGACGCTGAGGTGACGATCATTGGTGACGGGACACGTATTACGGGTACGATTTCGGTAGAGCGCCAAGTATTCGGCTTGTCGGACCGTACACAACGGATAAAGTACGAGTTGGCGTGTGAGGACTGTGCCGTTAATGTGCCGTCGGTCAAGGAGTTCGTGCGTGATTCTTTTGGTCTCAGATCGTACTGGTTCTTAACCAAGAAAACGGGGAGCGAAGGAGGGATCTATACGGGCGCGGTAGGGCATGGATGGAGACCGTTGGATCACTATACGGTCGAAGAAATTATTAATGTCTTGACGCAGCGGGACGAGTAGAGGAACTTCCTATGAGACTCCTAGCGAACGCCGCAGCTTGTCTTCCGATTGCGCTGACCCTTGAACTTGAAGCTTACTCATGGGAAATCTCGCGGGCTATGTCTAACTCCCCGTGGCAGTCGACCTTTATTGACTACTTGCTAGCCGCTGTGATCGTCACGTTGTTTTGTTCGGTCATGCCCTCCTTGCTCATTCGCAGCATCACCGAGCATCTGCGCCTCGAAGGCTCAGGACTCCGGCGGCTCGCAGCGACATACGCCACCGTCGGCGGTTTCGGGATTATCATCATCGTCTTGCTATTTTCCGGACTGGGGTTGTTTCTCAACATACCAGGCACCCGCGTGGTGAGCTTCTTCTCCGAGTTTCAGTTCTTGATATTTGCCTTCCAGGTCGGAGTGCCAGTATGTCTGGTTGCAGCGGGCATATACACTCTGGGGATCTGGGCAGAGAGGAAATCCGGAGATCCGAGCCTCGGGCGGACAACCGAAGGAGAACTGGAACCTCATTGACGACCAAGGACGATTTCGACAATTTTGAAGGATGGGTAGAGGAAGGACTGTCCAAAGGGCGCGTCGATGACGTAGTGCGCCTGACCGTAGAAGAGTCGGATAGACTTTGTGAATCGGCTAGGGAACGCTTCAGTTCGGACCAAGGCGTAGCACGCTGGTGGGAAGCGTTGAGGCGACCGCTTGTGATGATTAATCCAGCTGATGTCGAACTGACCGAACTGCTAAGCGAAGTTGCAGGAAGGTGTTGGCTAATCCCAGAAACCGGTCGCAAGAAGAAGCCAGCATACGGCTTGAACGTGCGCGACGTTCCAAGGGCCCTTAAAGAGTCTCCGGTGGACTTCAACTACTACGTCGTGGGGCCAGAAATGGATTGGATTCTGATGCTATCCGACCATGACCACCTCTATGTGCTCGGATCACTCGTCGCAACGCTCAGTTCCAAGGGCGACCTGTACGAGTAGGAAGTATCATTCGGGGGGGAAACCGGGGACAACGCCCGATGTCAGCGTCGGCAAGCACTGAACGTATCGTGAATCACGCTGGAACCGTCGAGAGAGCTCTTCCCGGTCCGCCAGCGTACGCTACGCTTCACTGGAAGGCCTTATCGGGCATCGTCCCCGGTTTTTCCCCACGTGATATCTGCACATCTCTTTGCTCGTCGCCCGCTGGATCAACGGATCCGCCATCGCCGAATTCATCGAAAAAATCCTCACCGCAGCTCGACCGTAGGGACACTCCATGGCGTGTCCACTCCAGGGGACTTGCAAAGCAAGAGCCCGCTCTTCAGCCGCAGAGCGGCGCCCGGATGAACAGCCGAGGGCGGAAGCTCTCGGCCCCCCAGACGCCCACCGCCCCCAAGCCCTGAAGGGGGGCCCGAATCTGGCGTGCCCCACCGAACTACGACATAGAAAATGGTGGCGGCTGTGAAGAAGGAGGCCGTCAATGGAAGGGAAGCGGCAGACGAAGAACCGGCGTTTCAGCCGGGAGTTCAAGGTAGGAGCAGTAGGGAGTATGCAGGCCAGGGAGTCGTCGTCGGCGTTAACATGAACCGCGGAGGAACGAATTCGCGGTCGGGCGCCACCACCGTATCGGTCGTTTATTCCGAGTCGTCGGCGAGGTCAGAGCCAGTGAGGATTGATGATGTTTGTCCCGAAAAGTAGAACGTTTGCGACGGTCTGTGGTCCATTCCTGTTGGTTAGCCTGGCTTTGTGCTCGTCTTGTAGTCGAGACTGTCCAGAGCTAGTCCAGGCGCCGGTCATCGAAGAAGTTCTCCCGCGCCCGCAAAGGCTGACATCGCGCTGGTCCTACGTGCCTGACGATGGATTCGTGCCAGACAAAGAAACTGCCGTACGGATAGCTGAAGCTGTGCTTCTTCCGGTCTACGGTTCAAGGCAGCTTGAGTCGGAGAAGCCTTGGCGAGCGAGCCTCGAAGATGATGTGTGGACTGTCACCGGCACGTTGCCGCCAGAAGTGGAAGGCGGCACGGTAGTTGTAGAACTGTCGAAGCGCGACGGTCGAATTATCTATTTAGTCCACGAGCAATAGGGAGATTCGAACCAGGCTCGATTGTGGACTGACGTGCATCCACCTCGGCGCCGACCGTCGGTATCGTCCCGCCGGCACGGCAGGTCATTCCAGCCGAGGCGCTACACCACGGCTAGCAGCAGCCGCCCCTAAACCAACGGCCCCCGATGCTCGCCCCAATCCGCCGCCATCTCACGCCCCGTTTGCGTCAGTAATTCCTGCTCCGAATCCGAGAACGGCTGATAAGCCTTGACCGTCCGAACCGCCTGCTCCAGCTCCGCCCGATTCTTCATGCCCATAATCGCGACCGACAGCCCCGGAATCCCCAGCGCGTAACGCACCGCTCTTTCATAGTGCTCCGGCGCCGACAGCATCGCCCCGTCGCCCTGCTGCCCGCCCAAAACCTTCATCGCGACGACGCCCAGCCCCTTCGCAGCCGCCTCCGCAAAGACCGTTCCCTCGAAGTCGTACGTATGCACGTCCACGAAATTCGCAGCACACATCACCGCCTCGATATCGCCCGTCGCCAGCACCGGCAGCGCCCGCTTGGGCCGCAAGTGGCAAGTCATCCCGATATGGCGAACAACACCGTCCTTCTTGAGCTGCTTTAAACCTCCTAGCGCCCCGTCCGGACCAGTCAACACGTCCAAGTCAGGGAAGCGATCCGTCCGGCCGACGTTGTGCAGATGGACCAAGTCCAGGTAGTCCGTCCCCATCTTCTGCAAGCTCTCGCGCACTTGCCAGATCGCGTCCTGGGCGGACGCCGCCTCGACCTTCGAGACCAGAACAAACTGGTCCCGGCGCCCCGCAAGAGCGGGACCCAGCCGCCGCTCCGCCTGTCTGTAGATCGGAGCCGTATCCAAGTAGTTGATCCCATTCTCAAGCGCAGCCGAGATCACGTCGTTCGCAGTC